>ERZ827450.2598-NODE-2598-length-14309-cov-3.691245_pt1 | contig 14309 bp, 9 predicted proteins | sample MGYA00519773_ERZ827450 | MGnify/ENA primary metagenome ERZ827450 (study PRJEB31778, sample SAMEA3449306) | human gut metagenome | biome: human gut; feature: human-associated habitat; material: faeces | place: United Kingdom | collected 2010/2012 ...
TCGTAGTCGCCCTGGCTCGGCCAAAGGTCTTCGAACGCGAGCGTTCCGTTCACCACATGGTAATTGTCCTCGTCGGTGACGCCCGGCACTTCGGGCATCACGCCCGTACCTTCGGACGTGGCAGCGTCCTTATCGCCGTAGTCCAGCATGAAGACGGCATCGCAAAAATTGCCCTCACCCGCCTCGGTGATACCGCTGTCCTCGAAACCTATCGCCAGCATACGTCCGCTCTGCTGGTCTCCCAGCGCGATCGAACGGTGCATGTTGTTCGGGTTCAACGCGCGTGAAGCATAATAGACAGGAGTATTGTCCTCCAGTACCGTCCCGGTCGTAGGATCGAACGAATAGGCGTCGAGGAACCACCCGATACTGACTCCGGCCGGGAATTCGTCTTCGAACCGCTGCGTCCTGGCATTCCAGTATTTGAGTTGCACCTGATCGCCGGTAAAAACCGCGTCGGCATTGTCGATATTGCAATTGAACGTAGAAATGAACGGGAAAGCGATGATCGGCTGGATATCGCTTACGCTTTTCGGCTCCTGCCCGGTAGGATAGGTATAATAACCGAAGACGTTACGCATCGTCGCTGTTGTCTTGATGAAGATCAGTTTGATGGTCGTAGCCTTGGTGATATTGAGTTTGATGTTGACATTGTCCGCGATCAGCTCCCTTTGCGGGAAATCCTTGATATGCTGGCCGCCCCAGAGGCTGAACATGCTTTTTACATCGTAATATTGCTGAGCGGTCAGGTCGGCCGGGTCGAGCAGGTAATCGGGGCGCCCGTTCTTACTCCAGTTGCCGAGCACCTTGTAGCGGTCGGGATAGGCCGTGCCGGTCGGGGTGGTGATCAGTGCGCGCGTCAGCGGGTTGCCGGCCCGGGAGCGCACCTGCTTTTGATCGTATGCAATAGCTCCGTTTTCACCCACGGTCAGCTTCACCGGACTGACCGTACCGGGATAGTCCGAATAGAGGTACACCTCCGTCAGGTCGGCCGGCAAAGTGACGGTACCCGAAAAGCATCCTTTTTTGTCCGTCGCAGCGCGATACAGCGGCTCTTCGGAAGTCTTGACCAAACCGCCGTCCACCTCAGCCAGCGGATTCCCGCCATAGATTTCGAACAGCACCTGGTAATCGCTGAAGCCATAGTCGATTGCAACCGTATATTCACGCGTGGTGGCATAACTGAAGTATTTCGAGGCCGATTCACCGCCATCCGGCGTATCCTCGCCTTTTTGCGGATCCTTCACACAGGCGGTCGCCAGCACTCCGCAGCAAACCACCAGGAACAACCGCGTCAAAACGGTGTGGATCCTGTCTATATCAATCTCTTTCATCATCCTGATTCTATTAAGTTCGGGAAGCGGCCGATCCGTCCCGTGTTCCGGCTTCGTTTTCCAAACGCTTAGAGCCGTACAGTCACACGCCGAGCAGAATCCGCTTTGCGACAAAAATACTACATTTAATCACAAAATCATGACACTAAATATAAAAGAATAGATGTTTTCCGGAAAAAGAAACAACATAAGATCAATATGATATGATATTTCCGAAAACAAATTGCCGGGATAGCGAAACTTGTCTATATTTGTGTAAAATAAAGAATATTTATCGTCTCGATCCGGCACATCCGGTATAGCAATAATCCTCCCTGTCAGTAACCGCACATGATCGACAAAATCAAAGGAAATCCTGCCCTGAAACGATTTATCATCGGCCTGATTACTTCGCACAAGAATCCTCGACCCCGTCTGTGGGTCAAATGGTTCGTCAACCCGTTCGTACACAAACGCGGACGGGGTGCGATCATCCGGCGGCGGCGCTCGCGCATCGATGTTTTTCCGTGGCGCCGTTTCGAAGTAGGCCGCGATGCGCTGATCGAAGATTTTACCACGGTCAACAACGGCGCGGGCGACGTACTGATCGGCGACGGCGCGCGCATCGGTATCGGCTCGGTAGTGATCGGCCCCGTCCGGCTGGGCGACCGCGTGGGATTGGGCCAGCACGTCTTCATCTCGGGCTTCAACCACGGATATAGCGACGGCACCCGGGATTCTAACGAACAGCCGCTCGACCTGAAAGAGGTGGTAATCGGCAACGAATCGCATATCGGGGCGAACTCGGTTGTCGTGGCCGGCGTGCATATCGGCGAGCGCGTGCAGGTGGGCGCAGGCAGCGTCGTCACCAAGGATATTCCCTCTTTCAGCGTGGCGGTGGGCAATCCGGCCCGAGTCATCAAACGCTACGACGATGCGCTGGGGGTATGGGTCAAAACCCGGAATCCGCAGGAAGGCATCCGGCGGCAGGACGACAACGATAACAGCTGTAACAGCGGCGCAACCGAACCATAAATCCATTCCGGCTGTGATTTCCCCGAACGTGAACATTTATACCATCATTGTCACCTACAACGGAATGCGGTGGGCGGACGCATGCTTCGGTTCGCTGCGCGGATCGACCGTACCGCTGCATACGGTGGTCGTCGACAACGGCTCCACGGACGGAACGCCGCAGCGAATCGCGGAACGTTTTCCCGAAGTGCACCTGATCCGCAGCGACGAGAACCTCGGGTTCGGACGCGGCAACAACGCCGGGATCCGTTATGCCCTCGGGCAGGGTGCGACCCATTTTTTCCTGCTCAACCAGGATGCCTGGATCTACCCCGATACCGTCGAACGCCTGCTCGGGGCCGAAGACGACCGTTCGGGCATCCTGAGCCCCGTCCACCTCGACGGCTCGGCCGAACGCATGGACGAAGCGTTCAAACGCTACCTGTTCGGCGACGCTGCGGCGACACGGGACGACGGGCTGCTGCTCGGGGGACTGACCTCCCCGCGCGAAGCGCGCTTCATCAACGCCGCCGCATGGCTCCTGCCGCTGCGGACGATCGAGGCGGTCGGCGGATTCGATCCGCTATTCCACCACTACGGCGAAGATAACAACTACTGCCAGCGGGTACTCCACCAATCGCTCACGATCCGCGTCGTACCGCAGGCCCTCGTCTGCCACGACCGCAAATCGGCGGCCCGGCCGCTCCGCAACGCGTGGGTCGGACGCTACCTGCTGATCACCTACGCCGACCCGCGCTTCTCGCCGTGGCAGGCGACGCGCCGGACACTGCGCCGGCAAGCGGCAACGCTCGCGCGCGTTCCCTATTACCTGCTGAGGGGTGACGGGAAAAGCGCATCGGAAATCCTGAAGGCTTACCGGACCCTGCTGCGCCGCCGCAACGAAATTCTTAAAAGCAAACACACGAATGCCTCGCGAGGGGCACACTGGCTATGACAACAGCACAACAACCGGCCCCTGTGCCTCCCGAACCGCACGATCAAACGCCCCAACCGAAGAGCCCGGACCAACATACCGTCCGCAAACAACTCACGTCGGGCGTCTTTTACATCGCGATCGCCAAATACGCGGGCATCGTCATCTCGCTGGCGGTCTCCGGTGTGCTGGCGCGCCTGCTGTCGCCTTCGGATTTCGGTATCGTCGCGGTGGCTACCGTTATCATCACCTTTTTCAGCATCTTCAGCGACCTGGGCATCGCCCCGGCGATCATTCAATACAAGAAACTGACCGGCGAAGAGCTCAACAGCATCTTTTCGTTCACGATTTGGTCGGGATTGGCCGTATCGCTGCTCTTTTTCGGCAGTTCGTGGCTGATCGCCTCCTATTACGACTCTCCGCAGCTGGTACGCATCTGCCAGTTCCTGTCGGTCAACCTGCTTTTCGCAGCGATGAACATCGTCCCCAACGCATTGCTTTACAAACAGAAACGGTTCAGATTCATCGCAATGCGCAACCTCTGTGTCCAAGGATCGGTCGGAACCATCGCAGTGATTGCGGCCCTTTCGGGCGCCGGTATCTACGCACTGCTGATCAACCCGATCGTATCGAGTATCGTGCTGTTCATCGTCAACCTGCGGGAACATCCGCTGCGGGTACGCTGGACGGCAGGCCTGCAACCGTTGCGCACGATCTTCGCCTTCTCGGCCTACCAGTTCTCGTTCAACGTGATCAACTACTTCACGCGGAACCTGGACAAACTACTGATAGGCAAATACATGGGCATGAGTCCGCTGGGCTTCTACGAAAAATCGTACCGGCTGATGATGCTGCCGCTGCAAAACATCACCAACATTATTTCGCCGGTGATGCACCCCATTTTCTCCGACTTCCAGCACGACCTGCGCAAACTTTCGGAATCCTACCTCAAAGTGGTGCGCGTGCTGGCCTGGATCGGCTTTCCGCTGGCGGCCGTCCTCTACTTCACGGCCCCGGAGCTGATCCTGCTGATTTTCGGTTCGCAGTGGGAAGCGTCGGTGCCGGTATTCCGCATCCTCGCACTGTCGGTAGGCGTACAGGTGGTGATGTCCACCTCCGGGTCGATCTTCCAGGCGGCGGGATCGACGCATATCCTGTTCCTGAGCGGATTGCTTTCGGCGCTGCTCAACGCAGGCGGGATTTGCCTCGGTATTTTCGGATTCCGTTCGCTCGACGCAGTAGCCTGGTGCATTTGCATTTCGTTCTCGGTCAATTTCGTGCAGGCCTACTGGCTGATGTATTACCGCACGTTCCGCCTGCCCTGGGGTCCGTTCTGGCGGAAACTCGCTTCACCGCTGCTGCTCGGGGTCCTGCTGTGGAGTATCCTGTGGGGATTCGACCGGATATTACCCGCCCGGGAACTGTTCTTCACGCTGATCGCCAAAGGCGTCCTGTCCCTGGTAATCTGGGGCGGCTACCTGCAGCTGACCGGAGAATTCAATATCCTCGGCAGGCTCTCGGCCTTGTCGGGCAAATTTTTCAAGCGTTGAGGCCATGCGGGTGAACGGTCTACAATCCCGCAGCATCGATGTGATGCGTTTTGCGATGATCCTGCTGGTCGTCGTGTTGCACGCCTACACTTCGACGCGCAGCGATTTCAGCGCGGGCGACTTCCCGGTCTACCGACTGGTGAGTTTCGTCTGCTCGCTGGAGATCGCCCAAACAGCCGTACCGGCGCTCTTTTTCATTTCGGGCTTCCTCTTTTTCCTGCACCCGAAACCTTACAAGACGAAACTCCGCAAAACCTCCAAACGGCTCATCGTCCCTTACCTGCTTTGGAATGCGCTCATCCTGGCCCTCTATTTCGGGGTGGAACAAATCCCCGCGCTGAGCAAATATTTTTCGGGCGTGAATCCCCCCGTCAGCGAATATTCGTTCGTCAATTTCCTTCAGGCATTCTGGGACAGCGGAGAGTGGAGAGGCGGCAACGGCACACCGATCCTGCACCAGTTCTGGTACATCCGCAACCTGATCCTGCTGGCGTTGCTCTCCCCTGCGATCAGGCTGTTCGTGCGCGGATTCGGCTGGTGGGGAGCCGCAGCGCTGTGGGGAGTGTGGCTCGCCACACCCGGACAGGCTTTCCTGATCGAAAGCCTCGCTTTCTTCACCGCAGGAGCATGCTTCAGTCTCCGCCACACGGATTTTCTGTCGATGTTCAGCCGTTTTGCGACAACGACACTGCTGCTTTACATCGCCTTGATGACCGTGCACATGATTTTCCGGGACAACGGGCTCGTTCCGCTCGACAGGGTCGTATTCACGCTCGGAATCATCGTCGGCACGAACCTGTCGGTACGTTTCGTAACGGCCAGAGAACGACGGGAAACGCCCCACAGCATCCGCGCCCGGAACTACCCGGGACTGCGGGGGATGGGGTTTTTCCTGTTCGCACTGCACGATCCGATGCTCACGCTACTCAAGCGCATCGCGATGAAACTCTCCGGCACACCCTCCGACTTCTCGCTGACCGTCATCTACATCCTCATCCCGTTGCTGGTCATTGCAATCGCCGTGGGCCTGTACCGCCTGCTCAACCGCCATACTCCATCGCTGCTGAAAACCCTGACCGGCCGCTAGCAGCCTGAAATACCGACCGCCATGAAAGGACTTTTCATCGTCTTCCACGGATTCGCCGCCCACAACGGCATCAGTAAAAAGATTTTCTACCAGTGCGACGCACTGCGGCGCTGCGGCGCCGAACTGCGCCTCTGTTCGCTCGAAGTGGGGGCGGACGGCAGCCACAGGCGGATACTCGACGGAGAAACGCTCGAAAACTTCGGGCACGGGCTCCGCGCCAAGCTCAAAAAACGGTTCAGCTACCGCTCGGTGACCGACTACATCCGCCGGGAAGGGGTCCGGTTCCTGTACGTGCGCTTCGACCACAATGCGAATCCGGCGCTGATCCGGTGGTTCGCGCACCTGAAAAAACTCGGCGTGCGGATCGTGATGGAAATTCCCACTTTCCCGTACGACCCCGAATACGCACGCGCATCGCGCAAAACCAAGCTGGTGCTCTCGGTGGACAAATGTTTCCGCAATGCGCTCGCACGCCAGGTCGACCGGATCGTCACCTTCTCGCAGTACGATACGATTTTCGGACGTCCGACCATCCGCATCTCGAACGGGATCGACTTCGCACACATCCCGCTCAAAACGAACGTGAACGACACCTCGAACACGGTGCACCTGCTCGGCGTCGCCGACATCCATTTCTGGCACGGCTTCGACCGTGTGGTAGCCGGGCTGGCGGATTATTACCGCCGTCCGCACGAAAAGGAGGTGATCTTCCACATCGTCGGCGGCGGGAGCCGGTTCACCGTGCCCGAACTGCGCGAACAGGTCCGCGAACAGGGTATGGAAGAACGGGTGGTTCTCCACGGCCCGCTCTGGGGCGAAGCGCTCGACCGCGCCTTCGAGGAGGCCGACCTCGGCATAGCCAGCCTCGGGCGGCACCGCAACGGGATTACACACATCAAAACACTGAAAAACCGCGAATACGCAGCACGGGGCATTCCGTTCGTCTACTCCGAGAACGACAGCGATTTCGATGCAATGCCTTACGTGCTGAAAGCCCCGGCCGACGAATCCCCGATCGACATAGATGCTTTGCTACATTTCCTCGACGGCGTGGACCGCGACCCGGCCCATATCCGCGCAAGTATCGAGGATACCCTCTCGTGGGACGTGCAGATGCGCAAGGTACTCGACCAGATCGAGAGGCTGGAATAAACGGCCCGGCAGCAATGCCCCGGCAACAAGTTGACCTCATATAACGTGATAACTACCGCTATAAACTTATGAAACCTGCGACAAACCTCCCGGCACAAGCCGCCCGGCCCCCCATTACACAACCCCGAACCCCTCAAACGTACGCATGATGAAAACCATCGAGATTCTCTTTTGGATTGCCCTGGCGATCGTCTTTTATACTTATGCAGGCTACGGCATTTTCCTCTACTTGCTGGTACGGGTCAAAGAGGCGCTGTGCAAAAGAACACGCATCGAACTGCCCGAAGAGCTGCCCGAAGTGACACTGCTTATCGCCGCGTACAACGAAGAGGCGGTCATCGCCGACAAGATGCGGAACTGCCGGGCGCTCGACTACCCGGCCGGCCGGCTGAAAATCGTCTGGGTGACGGACGGTTCGAACGACCGCACGAACGAATTGCTGGCCGGATATCCGGAAGTCACGGTGCTGTTTGCTCCCGAACGGCGCGGCAAAACAGCCGCACTGAACCGGGGAGTTCCACTGGTCACGACACCCCTGGTCGTTTTCACCGATGCGAACACGATGCTGGGTCCGGAAGCGATCCGCGAAATCATCCGGCCCTTCGGCGATTCGAAGGTCGGCTGCGTGGCAGGCGAAAAGAGGGTCGTACAGAGCCGTGAACAGGCGGCCGCATCGACCGAAGGTATCTACTGGAAATACGAATCGAAGCTCAAAGAGTGGGACGACCGCCTCTATACGGCCGTCGGAGCCGCCGGAGAGCTGTTCGCGATCCGCCGCGAACTGTTCGTAGCGATGCCGGACGATACGCTGCTCGACGATTTCATCCTCTCGATGCGCATCGCGATGCAGGGCTACCGGATCGCTTACTGCAAAAACGCTTACGCGCTCGAAGAGGCCTCGGCCGACATGACCGAAGAGGGCAAGCGCAAAGTGCGTATCGCGGCCGGAGGGCTGCAATCCATCGGCAGGCTCGCGCCGCTGCTCAACCCATTGCGCTACGGCATACTCTGGTGGCAATACCTCTCGCACCGCGTACTGCGTTGGTCGGTGACACCGATCCTGCTGTTCGCACTCGTCCCGCTGAATATCGCGCTGGTCGCCGGCGGCCCGCACCGGATTCTCTACGGTACGATCCTGCTGCTGCAAGCGGTTTTTTACGGCTGCGCACTGCAAGGTTACCGCCTCTCACAACGCAAAATCAAGAATAAGTTGCTGTTCGTCCCCTACTATTTCCTCTTTATGAACCTGAACGTGCTGCGCGGCATCGCCTATCTGCGCCGGCGACGCGGCCAGCAGACAGGCGCCTGGGAAAAAGCGAAGCGGGCTGCCTGAACTTCGATCGGATCGGCCGGGCACAAAGATATTCAGACATACCGGATGTCCAGGGAACTGACTGGCACAAGAAACATCATATATTCCGGAAACAACGGCGTGTCCTGGGCGGATAACCACGGGAAGCGGACTCGCGCCCGTGCCGGAAATCCGGTCAATGCTTGTCCTTGACGAACTCCGACAACTTTTGTTTCAATTCGGTCACATCCATCGGCTTGGTCATGTAATCGTTGCAACCGGCCTGAAGCGCCTTCTCCCGGTCATGATCGTAGGCATAGGCGGTCACCGCGATCACCGGCAGCGTCGGATTCACGGCCTTAATCTTGCGCGTCGCTTCCAAACCGTCCATAACCGGCATTTTCATATCCATCAGCACCGCCACGAAACGGTATTGCTCGACCAGCCGCACCGCCTCGTCGCCGTCGCGGGCCCGCAACAGCTCATAGTCGTTGCGCAGGATCGCCGAAAGCACCTGGAAATTGCTGTCGGTATCCTCGGCCACCAGAATAACCGGTTTACCGGGAGAAATCTGGGAAAGACCGTGCGAAGGCGGCAGCAACGCATCCTCTGCCCGATGCAAACCGGCGGGCTCATACGGTACCGTAAACCAGAAACGGGATCCGATTCCCGGCTCCGATTCGACACCTATCGTACCGTCCAGCTTCTCCACCAAATTGCGGCAGATGGTCAGACCGAGACCCGTCCCGTGGGCAAAGTGGTTGAGTTTCTCAAACCGATTGAATATCAACTGTATATTTTCGGCAACAATGCCGATACCGGTATCCTGTACATAAAACTCGATCCCCTTCTGAAGCTTGCGGAACCCCACCGTAATACACCCCTGCTGCGTGAATTTGATCGCGTTGTTGATCAGGTTCGAAAGCACCTGGACCAACTTGCTGCGGTCGCTGATGATGTAACAATCGTCGCATCCGCCGGCAAAAACGATGGGCACCTCCCGCTCGGTATCGGCCATGTAAGAGCTGACGACCTCCTGGCAAAGCAGGTTCAGTTCGATCTTGGTGTAGGAGAGTTCGACCATCCCCGCCTCGATCCTCGACAGGTCGAGGATATCGGAGATCAGTTGCAGCAACTGCTCGTTATTGCGCTGGATGATATCGACGTACTCTTTTTTGTCGGCAGGGTCTTCGGTTTCGATCAGCAGGTTCGAAAAACCCACGATCGCATTGAGCGGCGTGCGGATCTCGTGGCTCATATTGGCCAGGAAAGCCGATTTCATGCGATCCGACTCCTCGGCCTTGAGCTTGGCTTCCTGCAGCCGCAGCTCGGTCTGTTTCAATTCGGTGATATCGACGTTCAAGCCGATCACCTCGATATCGTCATTCCCCTCCTCGCATTTGACCCGGTACGTGCAACGGATCCATTTCCAGGCATTGCCGTTGCGCACGCGCAGCACATCCCGGAACCCCTGCGCCCGACCGGCGACGGCATCGTCGAAAAACTGCTTGAGCTTGGCGAAATCGTCGGGGTGCGTCTTGACGTAAGCATCCTTGATATCGGCGATCGGACCGCGGGTATTCACATTGCTGTACCACTGCTCGGACGCCGTGAAACTGTTCAGGCGCGGAATCCACTTGCAAAGGCCGATCTGGGCCATTTCGGCCATATAGTCGAACCGGTATTCGATGTCGCGCAACCGGTGGTACGTGCGGTTCGATTCGGTGTTGTCCACCACGATGATCACATACTGGTCGATATTGCCGTCGCCGTCCCGCAACGGAGTACACCGCGCGAGCAGGTTCCGGACTTCGGTGTGAGTGCTTTTGTAGTATCCGCCCGAAAGAATTTTCCCGAAGTCGTAATCCATCGAAAACTCAATGTGCTGCCCCCTGCGCATCGCTTCACGCTCTTCGGGCGAGACGTTCGGATTGTCGAACAGGCTGACCCCAAGCGCATCCTCTTTCCGTTCGATCCCGAAAATACGCATATCTTCGTCGTTGAGGTCGAGCAGCACCCCATCCTTATCATAAATCTCAATGCCGACCGGAATGGTCTTGTAAAGGTTTTGCAATTTCGCCTCGTTGCGTTGCAACTCTTTCTGCGCCCGGATCGACTCGGTAACGTCCGAAAAGAGCGCCGTGCAGTGGTCGCGGTCGGTCGAAAAAACGATCGCGTTGAAATAGCGGTTGTTACGAACCTTATACAACTTATTCGAAACGACTGTCCGCCTGGTTACCGTCTCGTACAGGTCCGTCCATATCTCCTCGGAAATGAGGAAGCCCGGTTCCCGGATGCTGCGCCCCACCATGCCGGTAAGCTGTACGTGCAGGATTTGCTCGACGGCGGGATTGTACTCCTCAAGCAGGTAATCCGCCGGCTTCCCCTGCGGGTCGTAAGCCACACGCATTTTGGCATAACCCAGCGGCATGTGCATATAAATATTGCGGAAATACTCCTTTTCTTTCCGGATAGTCGCTTCGGAGCGTTTGAGCTCGATGCAGACGCTGATGATGTTGGCCAGCGACAGGAACCATTGCCGGTCGGCCTCGTTCCAAATACGGTACTGGCCGACGATGTCGACCCCTATATAGCCCCAGGTTCCTTCCCGGTTGATCAGCGGAACGACCATCAGCGACTTGATCCCCTGGGGAGCGAGTACAGCCTTTACGCCGTCCGCCTCGGGCGGAAGCTCATCCAAGTCGCTCAGAATGATCGGCAGGTTCTCCTTCAACCGCTCCGACCACCACAGCGTCAAATCGATCGGAATATCCTGCAGGCCGTCGATCTCGGGGGTAACCCCGTCGCGCACCACTTCATAGCGGCAGCTGTGGGTCCGTTTCGCCCAATCGTATTCGAAAATATAAGTCCGGTCGCCATCGAACTGGTGCAGCAGGTTTTCGAGCAAACCGGTAATCACATCCTGTTCGTCGGAATGCTTGAGCAGCATCAGCAGCGACTGCGAAAGATTATTCTGCCGCGTCAGCAGCTCTTTAAGCTGCATGTGGGACGCACTCTCCCGCGTATGCTGGGCCTCCTGGACGGACAGGTACCGCATAAACCCCTGTGCGAACAGGTGCCCGTCGGATCCCGTCTCTTTGGAAGCGAGCTGCGAATGCATCCAGATATCACCGACCTTAGAGCGCACCGGAAAAGATTCGTCGTAAAAATCGACCTCGGGGAACATATCCAGGCTGTGCATGACCCGTTCCCGGTAATCTGGGTGGATCAACTCCGCACATCGCTCGAACGGTACGGGTTCCGGCCCGACTTGCAGAATATCGGCCAATATCTCCGAAAAACAGGCTTCCCGGGCTGTGAAATCGGCTTTCCACCACCCGACATGCGCCACCTGCTGAAGGTTGCGGAACCTTTCCGCATCACAACGCAAAGACTCAAGCTCTTGCTCCGAAACGGTAGCCTTACTCATAAACGAAACATTGGAAGTTTACACAAAAATACAAAAATATCACCACCCCCCCACTCTGCACAACACGAAAGGCGAGTTTTATGTGAAAAATAAGTAAATTAAGCTATATTTGTCATAGCATTTAAAAAACATCATTACATACCGAATGAAAAGGATATTAGTGACGGGAGGCGCAGGCTTCATCGGTTCGCATTTGTGCGCACGCCTGGTCAACGACGGGCACGACGTAATCTGCCTGGACAACTATTTTACCGGCAGCAAAAAAAACGTATGGCACCTGATCGGCCGGCCCAACTTCGAGCTGGTGCGCCATAACGTGATCAACCCTTACTTCGCCGAAGTGGACGAAATCTACAACCTCGCATGCCCGGCTTCCCCGATCCACTACCAGTTCGACCCGATCAAAACGACGAAGACTTCGGTAATGGGCGCCCTCAACATGCTGGGACTGGCCAAAGAGACCAAGGCGCGCCTGTTGCAGGCCTCGACCAGCGAGGTGTACGGAGACCCGATCGTGCACCCGCAGACCGAAAGTTACTGGGGGCATGTCAACCCGATCGGCATCCGGTCGTGCTACGACGAAGGAAAGCGCTGCGCCGAATCGCTTTGCATGGACTACCACCGGCAACACGGCATCGAGATAAAGATCATCCGCATTTTCAACACGTACGGCCCGGGCATGCTGCCCAACGACGGCCGCGTAGTGTCGAACTTCATCGTGCAGGCGCTGCAGGGCAACGACCTGACCATCTACGGCGACGGCCAGCAGACGCGCAGCTTCCAGTATGTGGACGACCTGATCGAAGGCATGGTCCGCATGATGGCGTCCCCGGCCGATTTCCTCGGCCCGGTCAACCTGGGCAACCCGCATGAATTTACGATCCTCGAACTGGCTGAAAAAGTGATCCGCCTGACCGGTTCCCGTTCGAAAATCGCTTTCAGGGAGTTGCCGCACGACGACCCGCGCCAACGCCAACCGGACATTACGCTGGCCCGCGAGAAACTGGACTACGATCCTTCGACGCAACTCGAAGAGGGCCTCAAACACACCATCGAATATTTCCGCTCGCTGAACTAATCCAAACATTCGTTTCCGTTAACCGCGGCCCGCGGCCGCACAACCCGAACCCAAACCGCGCAAGCGATGCAAGTAGAAATCAATCCTTCGGAATATACGGTGCTGATCGTCGACGATACTATAGCGAATGTACTGCTGCTAAAAGTGTTGATCGGAAACCAGAAATACAGGATCGTCACTGCCAATAACGGTATGGAAGCGTTGCAGGCCGTCGAAAAAGAGTCCCCGGACCTGATCCTGCTCGACATCATGATGCCCGGCATGAACGGTTACGAAGTGGCCGAGAAACTGAAAACCGATCCGCAAACGCAGGAGATTCCGATCATCTTCCTCACGGCAAGAGATACGGAGGCTGATATGATAGAGGGGTTCCGGGCCGGCTGCGATGACTATATAGCGAAGCCGTTTTCCATGGAACTTCTGTATCAGCGGATAGAGGCAGTCCTTCGAAGAAGTGAAAATGTACCGGATGGGGTAAAGCGCGAACGTTTTCATTATGGAGATATGAGTGTTGACTTTGAGCGGATGCAGGTGTACATATCGGATGAACCGGTAAAGCTGTCCGTTACGGAATACAGGATACTGGAACTGCTGATAAAAAATAAGGGGCGCGTTCTCACAAGGGATATGATCATACAGAAGATTTGGGATGACAATGAAAATTATGTGGATGAGAACACGCTGAATGTGCATATCAGAAGACTGCGTCAGAAGATAGAAAAGGATGCCGGCAATCCGGAGTACGTGATCACGGTGTTTGGAATTGGATATACATTTGGCGAGACATAGGCATGGGTAGATAACAGAGATAATATGGATAAATATATTGAAAACTATGGTAAATATACGAAGAGAGTGAGGATGCTGTATGTATGCTCACTTCTTTTGTTTGTGTTTTTAGCAGTATTTGAGTATGTATGTTCAGGAAAAATACTTGCGGTCATAGGTGCACTGGCGTGTGGTGTAGTTATGTTTGTTGTCATAAAGTTGCTGCAGAAGGCGGATGATGACTTTATTTCGGAGGTCGTGGCAGCTATGTCGGATCTTCTGGACAATCTCTCTGAGCTGAAACGGCAGCAGGTATTTCCGGAAAATGATGACTCGCTGGTATCAAGGCTGCAGAGCAAGGTTGACAAGATAATCGATGCGCTGAAGCTTCAGAATTCCAGAGAGAGGCTGGAGCATGAGAATATTAAGGGGCTGGTATCAGATCTTTCCCATCAACTGAAGACGCCAATATCGAACCTGAGGATGTACACGGATTTTCTGAAAAATCCGGATATAAGTGATGATGAGCGTACTCAGTACTTGCAAGTCCTTGAACTGGCGGTGGATCGCTTGTCATTTCTTTCGGAGAGTATGATAAAGGTATCCAGACTGGAAAGCGGACTTATCAATCTCGATGTGAAAAGCCAGAGTATAAATGACACTGTGCTGCAGGCAGTGAAAGATGTATATGT
>ERZ827450.2600-NODE-2600-length-14302-cov-3.643995_pt1 | contig 14302 bp, 13 predicted proteins | sample MGYA00519773_ERZ827450 | MGnify/ENA primary metagenome ERZ827450 (study PRJEB31778, sample SAMEA3449306) | human gut metagenome | biome: human gut; feature: human-associated habitat; material: faeces | place: United Kingdom | collected 2010/2012 ...
TCTCCAGCCGCCTTTTTCATTTCAAAATCACCGCCATGCAACCGATCGTTCCCGACACGACACCCCCGCCTGCAACCGACATCCGACCGCTCCGCAAAGCGGAAATCCCGGCGGCTTCCGCGCTCGTCCGCCGCGTTTTCGCAGAATTCGAAGCCCCCGATTACGCGCAGGAAGGCATCGACGTCTTTCACCGGTTCATTGCCCCGGAAGCCATGACGGAACAGTTTCGCACCGGCGCGCTGATGCTATGGGGAGCATTCCGGCAGGATACGCTGGCCGGCGTCGCCGCGGTCAGAAACCATAGCCACATCAGCCTGCTCTTCGTGGACGCATCCTGTCACCGGCAGGGCATCGCACGCGCCTTGTTCAGCGCAGTACGCGACTTCTGCAGCACCGATCCGGCGGTTTCCCGCATCACCGTCAACTCGTCGCCCTATGCCGTCGAAATATACCGCAGACTGGGATTCACCGCAACCGACGCCGAACGCGTCACGGACGGAATCCGTTTTACTCCGATGACATACCTATTATAACAGCGGCCGCAGCGGACGCCCCCTCCCGATGCCGGCACAATGACAAACAGGGCGGACCCCGCACGGGGTCCGCCCTGTCATATTCGGAATCTCAGCCGCCTATTTTGCGGGGGCCACCTCCGGAGTCTCGGCCGTCGCCGTCGAATCCGCCGGAGCGGGTTCCTCGAAAGGAACGACGTCGATCAGCTCCACCTCGAACTCAAGCGCCTCGTTGGGACCGATGTCACGGCCGGCGCCGCGTGCGCCGTAAGCCAGATCGGCGGGAATCCAGAGCGTAATCGTGCCGCCCTTGCCGACCAGCTGCAGGCCCTCGGTCCAACCCTTGATCACGCGGTTAAGCGGGAATTCGGCCTCCGTATCGGCCTCCTTGGGCGTGCCGTCCTCGTTGAAGCCGTCGGGATTCTGCTTGCGGATCATCTCCTGCTGCTCTTTCGGGCGGTTTGCGAATTTCGAAGTGTCGAACACCTTGCCTTCACGCGTGCGGCCCGTGTAATGCACCTTCACCACGTCGCGCGGATCCTTCGGCATCATCGAAGCGTCGCCCTGCTTGGTAACCTTGTAAAGCAGGCCCGACTCGGTCTTCTTCACGCCCGACTTCTTCTCGATCTTCTCCAGCCACGCCTTCGAAGCCTCGGCGTTCTCGGCCGGACGCTTCACCATGAAGTAGTACTGCAAGTACTGGTTCACCTCGTCCTCGGTCATCTTGGCGTTGTTGTCGCGCACGTTCTGCATGGCCTCGCCGATCCAGACCAGCTGAATGGGCATGCCGCTCTGTGCGATGTTGTAACCGATGTCGTTACCGAAGGCATAGGAGATCTCGGTACGCTCCTCCTCGCTCTCGAACATGTCGGGATCGGCCGCGGGATACTCCACCTTGGTCGTGTCGCCGCCGGCCAGGCGCACGCTGTCCGCCTCGGCACGCTTCTGCGCCACGGCCTGCGCACGCTCGCCGCGCTTGGTCATAAAATATTCGCGCAGCATATCGAGCGACTTGTCGTGCTCCTGGGTGGCCTTGCCCAGAGCGCCTTCCCGGACACCCTTGTCCACAGCCTTGAAATCGAACGGAATATCCTTCATTTCGTAGCTCATGCCATAGCCGATGTTGGCTCCGAGCGAATACGACAGAGAGTCGAACTCGGACAGACTGCCCAGCTGTACCCCGCCCTTGTTTCCTCCGCAGGAGGCGAGCATTGCGGCACCCGCGAGCGCCGCAGCAAAAAAGATTTTTTTCATTGTTGTTTTCACTATGTTTGATGTTTCCTTTATATTGTCGCCGTCGCACGCGCAAAGACAGTGCAAACCAGGAGCAGAGGCGAATTTATCCGGCTCTGCCGAGGCGCCGCCTATCAAAGCGCGGGCTTATTCCCCGCAAAGATATAAAAATTTTGTTAACGAAATGATTCCGAGCAACTATTTTGGCGAAATCCCCGCGGCCGGACGATCCGGCCGCGGAACCGGCGGCGCCGGACGGACCGTCAACGCCGCCGCGACCGGGTCGTATACTTGTCGAGGTCGACAAGTTCGATCTCGAAATAGAGCGTCGCATTGGGAGCCACGCCCAGTTCCTTGTCGCCCTCGGCGCCGTAGGCTGCCGACGAAGGCATCCAGGCGTTGATCTTGCCGCCCTTGCCGATGAGCTTCACGCTCTCCTGCACCCCGCGCCGCAGGTTGCGGACCAGCGAACGCACCGTATCGCCCCGCTCGTAGGAGGAGGTGATCTCGTCGCCCGCCGCCGTGCGGATCACCCACCGCAGGGCCACGCTGTCGCGCTCGGAAGTGGGAACCTGATTCTGATCCCCGACGTCCGTAACGGTGTAGGTCACGCCCGACGACGTGCGGGCATAGGAGCGGTTCGACTTGGCGATGTCGAGGAGGAACTGCTCCTCATAGGCGCGTGCCTTCTCGGGAAGGGCGTAGTTCACGTAGCTCAGATAGAACGTCTCGGCATCGGCCGCCGAGAGTCTGGGATTGCCGCGGAACATATCGCGGATGCCTTCGCAAACGGCGTTCACATTGATCGTCGAATCCATTTTCAGCAGGTTCGCGCCCACGTTCATGCCGATGACGTAGGCCACCGAATCGGTATCGTTCCGGAGTTTCACGCCGCCTCCGCCCGAATTTTTCGAGCAGGCTCCGGCCAGCAGCAGCACGAGGGCCGGGAGGATCGGGAAGGTCTTTTTCATCATTATCGAATCTTTTTTGCAAAGATAGTGCAAGGCGCCGGCAGAAGCAAATAAATCTGTTCCGGCCGCACGGGTCCGGACCGGACGCCATTTCCGGCAAACGCCGCCTGCGCGGCGGATGCCTACCGCCCGCCCTGCCGGGTCCGGCGGTTTTTCCCCGAAAAGATCAAGATCAGCAGGCACCCCACGACGGCGGCGGCCAGCGAACCCATCAGGATCGCGATCTTGCCGCGGTCGACCAGATCGGGGTCGGTGAAGGCCAGCGAATCGACGAACAGCGACATCGTGAACCCGATACCGCCCAGGCAGGCCACGGCCAGCAGCATGCGCCACGTCGCCCCCTCGGGCAGCTCCGCAAGACCCGTCCTCACGGCTCCCCAGCTGGCAAGGAAGATGCCCAGCGGCTTGCCGAGGACAAGACCGAAGAAGACGCCCATGCCGATTGATCCGATTTCGGGCGAATAGTGGAAAATATTGAGGTATTCGAGCGACGTGATCTCGACCCCGGCATTCGCCAGCGCGAAAATCGGCATCACGAGGAAGGTCACCGAGGGCGCCAGCGCATGCTCCAGCCGGTAGCTCATGCCCACCGAGTTGGACGACAGGTCGTGCATGCGCCGCAGGTAGAACCGCTGCTCCTCGTTGGGGAAGTCCTCGTGCGAGGCGGCGCGGAGCATCAGCGCATTGAGCCATCGCATCTTATGGGCGAAATACTCCTTGCTGTAACGCGGCTCCATCGGGATCAGCAGCGCCATCGCCACGCCCGAGATGGTCGAGTGGACGCCCGAGTAATAGAACAGCCCCCAGACCACGAAGGCCGGGACCAGATAGGAGAACATGCGCTTCTCGCCCATCTGCTTCATAAAGTAGACCCCCAGCATGATGACCAGCGCCACCAGCAGGCAGGTGATCTGCACCTTGCCGCCATAGAAAAGCGCGATGACCAGAATGGCCCCCAGGTCGTCGGCGACGGCCAGCGCCGTGAGGAAGATTTTGAGCGACACGGGGACGCGGTTGCCCAGCATCGAGAGGATGCCTATGGCGAAGGCGATGTCCGTGGCGGTGGGGATTCCCCAGCCGTTTGCGGCCATCGTGCCGTGGTTGAACGCCGTGAAGAAAATCGCCGGGACCAGCATGCCGCCCGCAGCGGCCAGCACCGGAAGGATGGCCCGGCGCGCGGACGAAAGCTGCCCGCAGACGATCTCGCGCTTGATCTCAAGCCCCACGGCAAAGAAGAAAATCACCATCAGCCCGTCGTTGATGAACTTCTCGACGGTCATGCCCCGCGGGAAGATCCAGTCGATCACACCGTCCGGGGAATGGACCATCAGCGAAAGGTCGGTCTCCAGCAGGTGGTGGTAATAGAGTTTGGTCGCGGGGAGATTGGCCAGCAGCATGGCGGCGATCACGCACACCAGCAGCACCACGCCTCCGGCCCAGGGCGCTTCCAGGAAGTTGCGGCCCCGAAGCCCCATCATGTGTCGCTGGCGAACCCAGCGGTACATCGAAAAAAGTCGCATCTATCGGTCGTTTTATGATTCGTTTGACTTGAGGGTCTGCCCGCAGAGTTTCCAGAGCATGCGGGCGCCCGTGATGGCGTCGATCCGCTCGTCGGGCGCGGGGCACACCTCCACCACGTCGAAACCGATGATACGGCGTCCCGAGCGGGTGAGCGTATCGAGCAGCCAGACGGCCTGGTTGAACGTAAGGCCGCCGGAAACCGGCGTTCCGGTGTGAGGGCAGTTTTCGAAGGTCAAGGCGTCGATGTCGAAACTCACGTAGACCTCCTGCGGCAGCGCGTCGACGATGCGGCGGCACTGCGCATCCCACGTCTCGCCGCGGAAAAGGGCGGCCGCGAGCGAAAGGTCGTCGAACGTGGCGATGCGCCCGGACGAAGCGGCCAGCGCGGCCTCCGACTCGCTGAAGTCGCGCACGGCGACCTGGGCGATCTTCGTCACCTGCGGCACGTCGCGCAGGACGTTGAACATGATCGAGGCGTGGGAAAACTCAAACCCCTCGTAGGCATCGCGCAGGTCGCAGTGCGCATCGACGTGCAGGATGCCGAACGCCGCATGGCGCGCGCCCAGCGCCCGGATCAGCCCGTAGGGCGTCGAGTGGTCGCCGCCGACCAGCCCCACGGTCTTGCCCGCATCGAGCCAGCGCGAAGCCTGCGCCCCGACGTTGGCGTTCATCGACATGCACCCCTCGTTGACACGGCGGACCTTGCGCACGACATAGTCGTCCTCCAGGCAGCCGCCTCCTTCGAGGTGGTCGATCACCCGTGCGGCGTCGGCCCGCAGACGCTGCGAAGACTCCAGCAGCGAATAGTCCACGTCGGCCGTGGCGAGGCCGCGGCGCCAGACGCCGGGAGCCAGCGGATCGTGGAAATCCAGCTGCGTCGAGGCTTCGATAATGGCGTCGGGGGCATAAGCCGCTCCGGCCCCGTAGGAGACCGTCACGTCCCACGGCGCCGAGATCAGCACCAGTTCCGCCGTTTCGGGAGCGAACGGAAGTCCGAAATAGGTTCCGTTGTCCACGCCGACCCCGTCCGGATCGAAGTTTTTCTGTTCCATAACATGCTTTTGAATTGCAAAGGTACGCATTTTTTATTTTTTACCTATATTTGTTTGCTCAAAGACGAAAAACGAAAAAAACACCCGTTACCATGAAAATCATTGCCGACAGCGCCATTCCCTTTCTGCGGGGCGTTCTGGAGCCGTTCGCCGAGGTGGAATACCTCCCCGGAACGGCGATTTCGGCCGCCGACGTCCGCAACGCCGACGCGCTGGTGATCCGCACCCGCACGCGGTGCGACGAAAAACTACTGGCGGATTCGCGCGTAAAGCTGATCGCCACGGCGACCATCGGCTTCGACCACATCGACACGGCGTGGTGCGCGGCGCACGGCATCGAAGTCACGACGGCCGCGGGCTGCAACGCCCGGGGCGTACTGCAATGGGTCGGCGCGGCGCTCGTCCACCTCTCCCGCACGCAGGGCTGGCAGCCCGCCGAGCGCACGCTGGGAATCGTGGGCGTGGGACACGTCGGATCGCTCGTGAAAGCGTATGCCGAAGGGTGGGGATTCCGCGTCGTCTGCTGCGACCCGCCGCGCGAGGAGCGCGAGCGGTGCGGATTCCGGACGCTGGAGGAGGTGGCCCGCGAGGCCGACATCCTCACCTTCCACACGCCGCTCGACGCTTCGACGCGCCACATGGCCGACAGCCGGCTGTTCGGCCTGATGAAACCCGGCGCCATCCTCATAAACTCCTCGCGCGGGGAGGTGGTCGACGGCGAGGCCCTGCTCCGGAGCGGTCTCGGCTGGGCGCTCGACGTCTGGGAGCACGAACCGCACCTCGATCCGGCGCTGCTGGAAAACGCGCTGCTCGCCACACCCCACATCGCGGGCTACTCCGAGCAGGGCAAGGCCAACGCCACGGCAATGTCCGTCGCCTCGCTGGCCCGCCGTTTCGGCCTGCCGCTCGAAGGGTGGTATCCGCCACAGGCCGCCCCGGCGCGCCGGCGGCCGATCTCCTGGCAGGAACTTTGCCGGACCATCGGCGGGGCGTACGACATCGCGTCCGAAAGCCGCAGCCTCAAGGAGCGGCCCGGGGATTTCGAATCCATGCGCGACCACTACGCCTACCGCCGCGAATATTTTTAGCACGAACGGCGCGGATTGCGCACGCTCCGGCGTCCGAAAAAGGCAAAACCTGCTTTTTATTAGCGAATTCGCCCTTTTTTAATTACCTTTGCCCGCGATTATCAGTTAAGAACCATGTACCGGAGAGTCATAAAGCCCGTACTTTTCTCGCTTACCATCGAGCAGGCCCACCACGCGGTGCTGCTGTTGCTGCGCATCATCGGGCTGATACCCGGCGGCCGCTGGCTGTTGCGCAAATGCTACGCCGTGGAGCATCCGGCGCTCGAACGCGAGGTGTTCGGCATCCGTTTCGCCAACCCCATCGGGCTGGCCGCAGGATTCGACCACAACGGCGAGGCGTTCCGCGAACTGGCCGCGCTGGGATTCGGATTCGTCGAGGTGGGGACCGTGACGCCCCGTCCGCAGGCGGGCAACCCGCGGCCGCGGGTCTTCCGCCTCCCGAAGGACAATGCCATCATCAACCGCATCGGTCTGGCGAACCGCGGACTGGAAGCCACCATTCGCCACCTGCGGCGCCCGCACGACGGCGTGATCGTGGGCTGCAACATCGGCAAGAACACCTCGACCCCCGCCGAGAACGCTCCGGCGGACTACCTCAAACTCTTCCGCAGCCTCTACCAGTATGCGGACTATTTCACCGTCAACATCAGCTGCGACAACGCCTGCCGCGAAGGCACGACGCACACGCGCGAACATATCCTTCAGATACTCAACCCGCTGTTCGACTTCCGGCGCGGGCAGAACCAGTTCCGGCCGATCATGCTCAAAATCTCGCCCGACATGTCGGACGAGGTGATCGACCAGATCACCGACGTGCTGCTCGAAACGCCGCTCGACGGGATCGTGGCCACCAACGGAACCCACAGCCGCGGAGGACTCCACACGAGCCGTACGACGCTCGAAAAGATCGGCAGCGGACGTCTCAGCGGCGCACCGCTCACACACCGCGCCGTGGAGATCGTGCGCCGCGTCCACACCCGTTCGGGCGGAACCTACCCCATCATCGGGGTCGGCGGACTGATGTCGGCCGGCGACGTGCGGGCGATGCTCGACGCCGGGGCCGACCTCGTGCAACTCTACACCGGATACGTCTACAACGGTCCCGGAATGGTCAAAGCGGTGTGCCGCGAACTGATCGCCGCGGCCGAAAAGCCGGCCGCCATGCGCGCCGCCGGGGAGTCCGTGCAAAACGGGGAAAACCCCGAAGCATCCGCCCCGGAGGCCGTCGGGACCGCCGGGAAGGCATCCGACGGCGAATCGGAAGAGGAACGCCGCCCCGGGTCCGGACAAAAATAACCCCACACATGAAGGCAACCATCATCACCATCGGCGACGAAATACTCATCGGGCAGATCGTCGACACCAATTCGGTCTCCATCGCCAAACACCTCAATGCGGCGGGCATCGTGGTCCGCGAGAAAATCTCGATCGGCGACGACCGCACGCAAATCATCGAAACCGCGGAGCGCGCCCTCGCCGGCTCGGAGGTGACCGTCATCACCGGAGGACTCGGCCCCACGAAGGACGACATCACCAAAAAGACCCTCGCGGAGATGTTCCGCAGCGACATGCGCTACGACGAACGGGTGGCCGGGCACGTTGAGAAAATGCTCGCCGAACGCGGCATCGAGTTCAACGAACTCAACCGTTCGCAGGCGATGGTCCCCGCGTGCTGCACGGTGCTGTTCAACGCCCACGGCACGGCCCCGGGCATGTGGTTCGAGCGCGACGGGCACGTCGTCGTCTCGCTGCCGGGCGTGCCGTTCGAGATGGAGCACCTGATGGAGGACGAGGTGATGCCCCGCCTGAAGACCCGCTTCGCGCTGCGGCAGATCGTCCACCGCACGATGATCACCGCCGGACTGCCCGAGTCGATGCTCGCCAAGCGCATCGAAGCGTGGGAAAACGCCCTGCCCCCGTACCTGAAACTGGCCTACCTGCCCAATCCGGGCGCGGTGCGCCTGCGCCTGTCGGCCTACGAGGTGGAGGGCGAAAGCGTCGCCCGCGAAATCGAGAGCCGGTTCGAGGCCCTGCGCAGGATCATCCCCCACAACATCATCGGATTCGAAACCGCCACCATGCAGGAGGTGGTGCACAAAATACTCACCGAACGCTCCCTGACGCTCGCCACAGCCGAAAGCTGCACGGGCGGCTCGATCGCCGCGCGCTTCACGGCCATGCCCGGCGCTTCGGCCTATTTCCTCTGCGGCGTGGTGTCGTACAGCAACGAATCAAAAGCCGAACTGCTGGACGTCGACCCCGCGGACATCGCCCGCTACGGCGCCGTGAGCGAACAGGTGGCCCGCCAGATGGCCGAGGGTGTCCGCCGCACGGCTGGCGCCGACTACGGCGTGGCCACCACCGGAATCGCAGGACCTTCGGGCGGCTCGGCGGAAAAGCCCGTCGGCACGGTGTGGATCGCCGTGGCGACACCCCGGGAGACGGTCGCAATCCTCAAACAGTGCGGAACCGACCGGGGACAGATCATCGACCGCGCCAGCGCCTTCGCCATCGGCCTGCTGCGCGACTGCCTGAACGGAAATTAAACGCCTCCAGCCACGAACGAACCGCCCGTCATGCCCCCCCGGAGCGCGGTCTCCGCTGACGATCCCCGCAGAATGGCGCAAATGCGGGCCGAATAAGCACTCCGGCCGAAAAAAAAGACGGCCGCTTTTGCTATTTGCCGAAAAGGTTGTATATTTGCACTCCCTTAATCGGGTTTTAACCAAAAATAATCAAACAATGAAAGTTTGCGAAATCACAGGCAAGGTGGCGATCGTGGGAAATAACGTCTCGCACTCGCACCACAAGACCAAGCGCAAATTCAGTCCCAATCTGAAAACCAAGCGCTTCTGGTCCGAGCAGGAGGGTCGCTGGATTACCCTGAAGGTATCCGCAGCCGGCATGAAAACAATCAACAAGAAAGGGCTCGCAGCCGCTCTGCGCGAAGCTGCCGCACCCAAAAGCGTGTACTAAAAACAACGAGTAACAAATGGCAAAGAAAGGCAACAGAGTTCAGGTCATCCTCGAGTGCACCGAACAAAAAGAGAGCGGCGTTGCGGGAATGTCCCGTTACATCACCACCAAGAACAAGAAAAACACCCCCGACCGTCTGGAGCGCAAGAAGTACAATCCGTTCCTCAAGCGGGTTACCGTTCACCGTGAAATCAAATAGTAAAGAAGCTCTATGGCAAAGAAAGTAGTCGCAACACTGAAAACCGGCACGGGTAAGCAGTTCACCAAGTGCATCAAGATGGTCAAGTCGGAGAAGACCGGTTCCTACATGTTCAAGGAAGGCGTCATCGCCAACGACCAGGTAAAGGCTTTCTTCGAGGAGAAGAAATAAGTATTTTAAGAGTCGAACTCTTAAATACAAAGGGCATCTTTCGGGATGCCCTTTGTGTTTTCAGCCCCGCCGGTCGCGCATATCAAAATAATTTATTACTTTTGAACATTAAATTCCGAGTATGCAGGTCAAAACCATCGCCTTTTATCACTATACATTCCCGGCAGGCGGCGCCGAAGTCGTAACCTGCAACCTGGGCCGCTTCTTTGCCAAACACGGCTTCAGAGTACTTCTCTATACCTGGAAGCCGAATGCGGAACTGCTTACCGAAGAACTGCGAAAAATCTTCGACATCCGTCCGCTGCCCGACACCAAACGGATTTCGGGAGCCCGAAATACCGACTTTCTCTGCGAATCGCTGAAAACAGAGCGGGCAGACGTCCTGTTCATACAAGCAACCACCGACATCGCATTCGAGCAGATCCGGACGCGCACCACGGCCAAAATCATTTTCTGCCTGCACAACACGCCATTCTGGGAGGTATACGACCTGAAGCACAAGAAGTCGTCGGAAATTCCTCGTCCCACACTGACGCGCAGGCTGGAATACGCACTTCTGCGCAAGCCCGCCTACCGGCTAACCCGCAAACTCGAACAACGTTACGCCCAACTGTACATCCGGGTGCTCTCGAACGTGGACCGGTTCGTGACGCTATGCCCGGGTTACAGCGACGAATTCGAACGAGAGATCCGCCGGTCGGGACTTCCCGGCTGCAATTTCCCCCGCGAACGCCTTACCGCGATGCTCAATCCGATGCTGCCGACACAGGAACCCGCGAAAACGCCCAAAGAGAAGATCGTTCTCTACGCCGGACGATTCCAGCGATGTCACAAACGCATCGACCGGCTGCTGAAAATATGGAAGCGCATCGAGCTGCAAAATCCCGAATGGCGGCTGGTGATCGTCGGCGACGGAGAAGAACGCGGCGATCTGGAGAAGCAGGCCCGCAGGTTGAAATTGCAGCGGATTGAATTCGCAGGCTATCAATACGATGTCACGCCCTTCTACCGCCGGGCCACCTTCGTCTGCCTGACTTCAAACTTCGAAGGGCTGCCCATGTGCCTGATGGAGGGGCAGCAGTACGGGGCCATTCCGGTGTCGTTCGACTCGTATTCCGGCATCCGGGAAATCACCTGCGACGGGGAATGCGGAATCATGGTCCCGGCATACAGTCTGCGCAAATATGCGGAACTGCTGAACCGCGCGCTGGCCGACGAGGAGCTGCAAAAACGAATGCGCGAAAACTGCTACAAGGCCGCAGAGCGCTATGATCTGGAATGCATCGGCCAAGAGTGGCTCGCGCTGTTCGGCAAGTTATAACTCATTATGAAAAAAATAGCATTCATCATCGTCCGTTACGGCGAAAATATCAACGGCGGCGCAGAAGTTCACTGCCAGATGCTTGCTGAACGGCTGCTGCCCTATTACGAGGTCGAAGTGCTGACCACGACCATCCGGGCCTTCAACCACCCGGATCAGGATTACACGGAAGGTGTCAGCTCCTGGAACGGCGTCACCATACGCCGTTTCAAGCCGCAGCCCATCGACCAGGAGCAATTCAGGCCCTTCCGCAAAAAATACAAGACCGCACGCCGTATCCGGCAATACCTGAAAAAGCTGAACCTGCTGCGAGCGGCGTCCTTTCTGCACCCGGAGTGGAAATCGGGGATTGAAAACGAACGGCCTTTCTACGAATCGACAGCGACCCATGCCCCGGGCCTGCTGCGTTATATCGAAAGCCACAAGGCTGAATATGCAGCGTTCATCTTCGCGAACTTCTACACGCCCCAAGCGGTTCTGGGATCGGTCGTCGCTCCGGAAAAAAGCCTGCTGATCCCGATGGCGCACCCGGACAAGCCGCTCTATTACTGCATCAACGCCCCGATGTTCACCCGGGTACGGCATATCGCATTCAACACCGAAGCCGAACGGCAATTGTGCCGCAGCGTTTTCGGACGGTTCCTGGCCCCGAACAGCATCGTCGGCTGCGGTATCGAAATGGCCCCGGAGGCAGAGTGGAGCGGCGTAAAGGCAAAATACGAGCTTCCGGATGAATACGTGCTCTATTTGGGGCGCGTCTCCAAAGCCAAAGTGGACAAACTGCTGCCCTACTTCCTGCGCTGCAAGGCAAAATACGGCGGCGACGCCAAACTGGTATTGGTCGGCGGATTCGAAAACGAGATCCGAAAGTTCGACTCGCCGGACATTCTTTTCACGGGCTATGTCTCCGACGAGGAAAAAACCGCAATCGTCCGGCACGCCACGGTGATGGTCAACCCGTCGCCGATGGAGAGCCTTTCGCTACTGATGCTCGAAGGGATGCAGAGCCGCATACCGCTGCTGGTCAACGGGCGCAGCAAGGTGATGAAGGACCATTGCCGTCTGAGCGGCGCGGGCTTGTGGTATAATAACGGCCGCGACTTCCGCAAAAAACTGCACAGACTGCTCTCCGATCCGGAACTGCGGCGCACAATGAGCGAAAAAGGCCCGGCCTATGTGCGCGAACACTACGACTGGGAGATTATCATTCCGAAACTGCGAACGCTGATCGAAAGCATCTGACCGACACCGGCATCAAAAAAGACGGAGCGTCCGATGCGGACGCTCCGTCTTTTTGCGGTCTTTGCGCGCAGCGTCAGAACTTGTGCACGGCGCGCACGAGGAACTTGTTGTATTTCGGAATTTCGATCACATAGGGAGGCTCGATGCCCATATGGGTCGTGTAGGCGTTCTTCTCGTCCATCTCGGTCGAGGAGAAATAGTAGACCAGGCGGTCCATGCGTTTGCCGCCGGCGTCCTTGAGCGCATCGTTGAACTTGTTGCGGGCCTGGCGGTTGTTCTGTACGCGGGTGCCGCTGTTGTAGTTGTGGCCGATGGTCAGCAGTTCGTCGATGGCCGGCAGATACCAGCCTTCGCCCTTGTCGCGGCACCATTTGAAAGCCGGGAAATCGTCCCACGAAAGGTTGTTCGCAGCGATGTACTGCGCCACCTTCTCCATGTTCGCCACCCCGTCGGTGCGGTTGTCGGCGCCCGCAAGGCGCAGGTCCGGCTTGCGGAACTCGCTCCAGTGAAGGTAGATTTCATCGAGCGATACGACCAGTCCGTGCTGGCGGTCGTCCGAAAGCTGGCAGATCACTCCCCGGATGCCGTTCTGGTCGTAGAGTTCGCCGATTTCGTACTGTTTAAGCACGTACCGGCCTCCGGAAACAGGCTGCACGGCCGGCGCTTCCGGGACAGCCGGAGTGGCCGGGGTGGCCGGAGTCAGCGGCGTCGCGGGAATGGTTTTGGTGTAATACTCCTTTTCGCCGTTGGCATACTGGATGTAATGGATCTGCGCAACGGGGAGCACGTAGGTCGGACCGTCGGGATTCGAAAAACGCTTGTAACGCACCGCTTCGGGCGTGATTTCGATCACTTTGGCTTCGATTTTCGCGGCGTCGGTCTTGACGATCAGGTCCTGCGCGGCGGCCGTCAGGGCGCAGCACAACGCTGCGAGCGACAACAGAATGGTTCGTTTCATCATTATCAATACAGGTATATACGACAAATATAACGCTTTTTTTCAAACTTTCTTGTTATCTTCGGCGTCGCGACGACACTTTTAGGAGTCGGAACCTTTTTTCGCGCCGGAGGCGGTTCGGTTTTGGCCCCATCCGACTTGTTCGTATCTTCGGCGCCGCAACGGCGCTTTCAGGAGGTCGGAACGTTTTGCCAGATTGCCCGCGATCCGGTTTTGAAACCATCCTGCATTTTTCGTATCTTTGGTGCCGTAACGGCACTTTCAGGAGGTCGGAACGTTTTGTCAGATTGCCCGCAATCCGGTTTTGGAACCGTCCTGCATTTTTCGTATCTTTGCAAAGGATTAATCCTTACGACATGGCATTTTTCGATATTTTCAAAAAGAAACAGGATACGCCGCCCACCGGGGAGCAGGCGCAGAAACAGCAGGAGGAGCTCTCCGCCGGGCTGGAAAAAACCAAAACAGGGCTTTTCTCGAAACTGGCGCGCGCCGTGGCGGGCCGGTCGACGATCGACGCCGGGGTACTCGACGACCTCGAAGAGGTGCTCATCTCGTCGGACGTGGGCGTGGAGACGACCGTGAAGATCATCCGCCGCATCGAGGAGCGCGTGGCCCGGGACAAGTACATGAACGCCTCGGAGCTGCAATCTATCCTGCGCGGGGAGATCGCGACGCTGATGGAGGATGCGCACGGCTCGTCGGAGAATTTCGGGCTCGACGCCACCGAAGGTCAGCCCTACGTGGTGATGGTCGTGGGCGTCAACGGCGCCGGCAAGACCACGACCATCGGCAAACTGGCTGCGCAGCTCGGCAAGGCGGGCCGGAAGGTCTGGATCGGCGCGGCGGACACGTTCCGCGCGGCGGCCATCGACCAGTTGCAGGTGTGGGCCGACCGCGCCGGGGCGACGATGATCCGTCAGCAGATGGGTTCCGACCCCGCATCGGTGGCTTTCGACACGCTCACCTCGGCCAAGGCCAACGGAGCCGACGTGGTGCTGATCGACACCGCCGGACGCCTGCACAACAAGGTGGGCCTGATGAACGAGCTGACGAAAATC
>ERZ827450.2624-NODE-2624-length-14180-cov-3.076389_pt1 | contig 14180 bp, 15 predicted proteins | sample MGYA00519773_ERZ827450 | MGnify/ENA primary metagenome ERZ827450 (study PRJEB31778, sample SAMEA3449306) | human gut metagenome | biome: human gut; feature: human-associated habitat; material: faeces | place: United Kingdom | collected 2010/2012 ...
GGAGGCAGGCAGGCGGCATACGAGGAAGCCTACCAGATGGGAATTGATGTAGTTAAGCATTGGACAGCAACAAAGGACTTGAGGACACGAGACAGTCACAGAGCATTAGACGGTGAGGAAGTACCATTTAACATGGCGTACTCAAACGGTCTTATGTATCCGGGAGACCCAAGCGGAATCCCAGCGGAGGTTTATAACTGTCGTTGTACGCAAAGAACTGCACTGCCTACCGAACTGGCACAACCACGAATGATACGTGTTAAAAATCTGGAAACAGGCAGAAATGAAATCGTAGAAGACATGACCTATTACGAATGGTTAGCAACGCAAAGGGGGCGAATATAATGGCGGATATTGATGTTGTGAGCCATGTAGATGAGGTAATTTTAAAGACCACCATGGCACTTGCAAGGGCATTAGAACAAGCAGGAGCCGCCGCAGAAGGGCACGCAAAAGACCTTTGCCCGGTCGATACGGGCGCGTTGAGAAACAGTATCACACACCAGACCGACTTGGAAAATCTCACAGAGATAATAGGCAGTAACGAAGAATACGCCGCCTATGTAGAGTTGGGAACTGGCGTGTATTACAAAGGAGGACGAAAGACCCCGTGGACTTATCAGGACGATAAAGGACAATGGCATATCACAAACGGTCAGAGGGCGCAGCCGTATTTAAAACCGGCGGCGGCAAATTACGCGAAAGAATATACAGCAATTATTGCAAACGAATTAAAAGGAGCGATGGGATAATGGACAGATTGTCTTTACTCGTCAAGGCAAAAGAAACGGCGGAGTATTTTACTGATAAAAAGTTTAAATACTCTCAGGGCGTGGCGAATAGCTGGGCAGGCGCAAAGAAATTTCAATCCACGCCTCCGCGAAGGAGGCGACGAGAACCGGGGAAAATGACCAAGAAAGAAATCATGATTTCAATCCACGCATCATATGTTTGCTATTGTCTACAGCAATTAGGCATCCTCAAACCGGGACAACTGTTTTATTGCAACAGGAACGGAACAGTTATCTATAAGGGCGCAGGAACAAAAACGGCTATATCAAAACGATATAGATTGATAAAAGTAAATAAATTACCCCGGGATTATAAAAACAAATTAAAGCCCGGAGACATTTGCTTTTATCGCCTACATACTAACATTTTTGCAGGCGTTAATGACGACAACAAAATGGTGTGGTGGGACGCCGGAAAGGCTAGCACTAACACTAAAAAAGCAGGCGGAACATATAAAAAAATACACAGAGTTATCAATGGAAATCAGAAGATTTTATATGTGCTGAGATGGAAAGGGTGAGAAAATGACACAGAGAAAAATTATTGATGTATCTGCATACAACGGCACGATTGACTGGAAGAAAGTAAAGAAATACGGTTGCGATGGTGCAATTATTAAGATTATCCGCAAGGATTTAGGCAAAGATAAAAAATTTGAGGAGAACTATAAAAAGTGTGAGAAATTGGGTATCCCATGGGGCGTGTATAACTACACATACGCTACTACAGTGGCGAAAGCTAAGTCAGACATGAAACTTGTATGCGACATCCTCGACAAAATTAGTAAGAAACATTTTAAATACGGCGTTTGGTTTGATGTTGAGGACAAAGTACAAGCTAAGCTGACAAAAGGCATGATTGCATCAATCATCAACGCGGCACAGACTGTCGTTGAGTCAAGAGGGTATAAATTCGGCGTTTACACTGGCAAATCATACTTTGCGGAGCATATTGACAAAAACAAGGTCAAGTGTAAAAACTGGTGGATTGCACGCTATTACAAAGGCGATAACCGCATGGCATTTAAAGCGACACCAAACAAGTCTTATAAGCCCACAAACGTGCCTGATCTCATGGCATGGCAGTATACCAGCTCTGGCGTGTTTCCAGCCAAGGTTTCAACCGGCAACGCCGGCAAGTTTGATTTAAATATTTTATATCATGACTTCCCGGCGGCGGCACAGAAGGAAGAAACAGCAAAAAAGGTTAAATACACTGGTAAATTCCCTAAATTGCCACCACGAGGCTATTACACATTTTTAGACGGTATCACAGTGTTAGAAGGCACAAGAGGGGAAATTGAAAAATTGCAGAAGTTTTTAAACTGGGCTATCGGCTCAAAATTAGAAACTGACGGCAAATATGGAGAAAAGACAGAAGATGCAGTTAGTATTTTCCAGTCGAAATGTAAATTAAAAATTGACGGCAAATTTGGGGCGAAATCCCTTAAAGCTGCAAAATTATTTAGTAAGTAATCACGAAGTACTGTGATTTACATATAAAGTCATTTAGGGAAAGAAATCCCTCAAAGAAAAGGAGTAATCAAATGGCATTAACAAGAGCTTTTTTAAAAAGCATGACACTTACAGACGAGCAGGTTTCCGCGATTATCGAAGAACACTCTGCAACCGTTACGGGTCTCAAGAACGAGATTAGTAAATACAAAGAGGACGCAGAGAAAGTCCCAGACCTCCAGGAGAAATTGAAGGACTATGAAAAGGACGACTGGAAAGGCAAGTATGAGAAAGAACACGCAGGTTTTGAGAACTACAAAGCCGAGCAGGACAAGAAGGCATCGTACGATGCGAAAGAAGCCGCATACAAAAAGATGCTTGAAGATTCCGGCGTGTCCAGTAAAGTAATTGGCCTTGCATTAAAAGCGTCAAAAGAAACTATTGATAATTTAAAAATCGGAACTGACGGGAAATTTGAGAACGCAACAGAGGTAGAAAAAGGCATCAAAGAATCGTATGCCGATTATATTACAACCGAAACGACTCAAGGCGCTAACGTATCAAATCCACCGGGAGGAGAACCGGGGAAAATGACCAAGAAAGAAATCATGGAAATTAAAGATGCGGGCGAACGTCAGAAAGCGATTGCGGAAAATCACGAACTTTTTGGTTTTTGAAAGGAGTAGACAATGGCAGGAGTAACCACTAGCACTGTATTAAATACAGATAGCGCTCTCAAAGCGAGAGAAATTGATTTTGTAACACAATTTGAAAAAAACTGGGATGCGCTGAGAACTATCTTGGGAATCTTTAAACCTATCAGAAAAGAGCCGGGCACCAGTTTAGTAACCTACGAAGCGCAGATGAAAGATGAAGCTTTACAGGGCGGCGCAAGCGTAGGTGAGGGTGAGGCAATCCCTTTTACACAGTTTAAAGTTGTGGAAAGCAAGAAAGAAGATATTGTTGTAGAAAAATACGCTAAATCTTTAACTCTTGAGTCTGTGGCAAAATGGGGCGCAACGGTCGCGATCGAAAAGACAGATGATGCCTTTATGGTTGAGCTGCAGAACAAGGTTTTAAAAGATTTTTACACATTTTTAAAAACGGGAACATTAAAAGGTACGCAGAAGAAATGGCAGAAAGCACTTGCGATCGCAAAAGGTGCTGTACTCAACAAATTCGCAGGCATGAACAGAAATGTAACCGAAGTCGTAGGATTTGCAAATGTAATGGATTTTTACGACTGGTTAGGTGATAAAGAGATTACTGTGCAGACAATGTTTGGATTGCAGTATATCAAAGACTTCTTTGGTTTCTCTACACTGTTCCTCCTCCCTGACGCCTACATCCCGGCAAAAACTGTTATTGCAACACCTGTAGAAAATATTGACTTGTATTATATTGATCCCGGCGATAGTGATTTTAAAAAACTTGGCCTGGACTACACAACATCTGGCGAAACAAATCTGATTGGATTCCACGCAGGCGGCAACTATACAAACGCCACAGGCGAAACATACGCCATTATGGGCATGAAGCTGTGGGCAGAATACCTTGACGGTGTTTGCGTAGTTACTGTCGGAACCACAGAAACTATCCCAGAAGTATCAAGTGCCGTTTCGGAAGTAAGTTCGAACGGAAAATAAAAGGGGATGATTGAGTGCTTTATGAAATCATGAATCACATTCACAATTTCTTCCCGGTCAAAGGGGCGGCAATCACGGGAGAAATAACAATCGGAGATTGGATTTTTGACACGCTTAATTTTGATGTAGGCGTGACAGAAGATACTAAAGACCTGCGTTATTCTACTACCGCGATTCGCCTCCCGCTACAAGATGGGCAGTACTATTTAGTAAGCGGCTCTATCTTTAATGACGGGGTTTATCAGTACCACAAAGGCAATACTGCTCCGTTACAGGAGGAGACTTTTAACGGCGTAGTTGTTCCGCTGGCTATCCCCAAACCGTTTTTGTCACTGGTGGACGAAATCAGCGAGTGGCAGGCGAAAAACGGCAATTTAGGAGCGTATCAGTCGGAATCGTTTGGCGGATATTCGTACAGCAGGGCAACAAACAGTAAAGGCGAGATCTACACGTGGCAAGATGCCTTTAGGGCACGCCTGAACCCATGGAGGAAAATGGCATGAGTTTAATCAATGAATTTTTACAAGATTGCATACTCATGGATAAAAAGCGTACTTCTGACGGCGAGGGTGGATTTATCACCGAGTGGGTCGAGGGCGCTAAAATACAGGCGGCAATAGTCCGTGACACCTCCATGTCTGCCAGAGTGGCGGAAAAAGAGGGTGTAACAGCAACATATACAATTACTACAGCTAAAACAGTAAAGCTGAGCTATCATGATGTATTAAAAACAAAAGACGGAAAAATTTTTAGAGTTACATCAAATGCAGGAGAAAAAGAAACCCCTGCGTCGTCTAATTTAGACATAGCACAGGTCATGGCGGAGAAGTGGGAGTTAACGTCATGACTCCAACAGCGGCACTGTATCAATTTTGGTCGTCTTTCGGCATAACTGCATATCCGTCTAACAGGGTGCCGGAAGATACCGCATTTCCTTTTATCACATACGAACCAATTATAGCAAATTGGTGGACAGGTGCGGCCGCCGCTAGCGTCGTAAATGTCTGGTACCACACAGAATCTGAGGCAGTCCCAAATAAAAAGGCGAAAGAAATCAGTGACAGATTGCAAGGAGGAACCACGGTCAAGTGCGATGATGGAATCATTTTTCTGTCGCAAGACCAGCCTTGGACTCCTTTAGTCGATGAAGCTGACTCGTCAATAGTACGCAGATACACAGTAATAACTATGCAATTTATAACTATTTAATGAGGTGAGCAAATGAAGTATACGCAGGTACCTTCTGACCTTTTCAAAAAAATACAGATTAACGCCGGTATTATTGTATCAGCTTTTGAGCCGGAAACGGGTGCCATAACAGCAACTAACATCCTCATGGCAACCAGCGGCGGTTGTAGCTTTAGCGCGGAGCCATCCTTTACGGATTTCGGGGAAGACATTGATAATGTGCCTAAAAACACGATGGAACTCAAGGAAATCGAATCTATCGAAGTAAAATTATCAGGCACAGCCGTTACAATGGATACCGCACAGGCTAAAAGTTTTATGGCGGCGGCAGACGTAGCGGGAAACAAAGTAACACCAAGGGCAGATTTAAAGGCAGAAGATTTTAAGGATATTTGGTGGATTGGCGACTATTCGGACGAAAATTCCGGGGATTCCGCCGGATTTATCGCAATCAAAATTATGAATGCACTCTCAACGGGCGGATTTAAGATTAAATCAGATGATAAATCCAAAGGAAATTTTGATTTCGAATACACAGGACATTACAGCATTAAGAACGCAGAGACAGTACCTTACGAGGTTTATATCAAAACAGGCGAAGCGGCGTAGGAGGTAAAGCATGAAATTATCAGAATTAACAGCAGAACAGGGTTTAGAAGCCATTGCGAACTCCCTCGAACATATCGGTAACATTGCAGACGATGATGATGCGCTCAGCCTGTGCCAGAAGCTTGTACCGCAGGAAGGGGAGAAATATATCAAAGTCTTTGCTAGGGGTGCTAAAACAGCTCCTAGGCTGTTAAAAACACACAAAGATGATGTAATTGGAATCTTAGCAGCGTTTGAATTGCAGAGTGTTGAGGAATACAAGAAAAAGCATAAATTAATGGACGTTATCAAAGGCATGGTTGACCTCATCAATGAGCCGGAGGTACGTCAGCTTTTTTTCTCAGCGCCAACAAGCGCAGCAGAAGAACCCTCTGGCGATGCGCAGGAGAATACAGAGGAAGAAGCGTAAAGGGATTCTTGCTGTACGTCAAGGCTAAGATTTTAGACGACACAGAGGAATTAATTTACAAACGATACATGGCCGATGGGCTGAAATATGTAACCGAAAGCATTTCGCAGGCGTTCGGTGGGAAATATCTCTATGTATCATTTTTTGATTTAATTAATAGCGATAAAAAGCAAACAGTAACAAAGACTGGCGAAGAAATAGCCGCGGACGTCATTAAAAAAGCCGGATTGGTGGTGATGAGTGATTGAATGTGATGGAATTGTTTGTCACTCTGGCAATCAAAGACACCGCATATAAGCAGGGGCTGAAAGACGCAGAAGGTAACGCCAGCTCGTCCACATCAAAAATTGGCGGGGCATTTAAAGCGGTCGGGAAAGTAGCTAAAACAGCTATGGTGGCCGGCTCTGCTGCCGCCGTTGCATTTACAAAAACATCAATAGATGCCGGAATGAATTTTGATACTGCAATGTCTCAGGTAGCAGCTACCATGGGAACAACCGTAGACAAAATAGGGAACGTCAAAGCCAAGGCTGAGGAAATGGGGCGCACAACAAAGTACACCGCAACGGAAGCGGCGGAAGGAATGAATATCCTTGCTCAGGCTGGCTTGTCGGCGGATGAGCAGATTAGCGGTATCGGAACGGTACTTAACCTTGCCTCTGCCGGTGCTATGAGTCTGGAAGAATCGGCATCATATACTGCCGGAGCTGTAAAAGGCTTTGGTGACTCGATGAGTAACGCATCTTACTATGCCGATTTGATGGCAAAGGGTGCTACTCTTGCTAATACGGACGTAAGAGGCCTTGGAGAGGCTTTTTCCGGTTCTGCTGCCACAGCGAAAAACTACGGTCAAGCGGCGGACAGTGTCACGCTTTCCTTACTTCGGTTGGCAGAGCAGAACGTGACAGGCTCCGAGGCATCTACGGCATTAAATAGGGCAATGGCGGACTTATATACTCCGACTGATGATGCATCAAAAGCTTTAGATCAGTTAGGTGTATCCGCCTATAAGTCAAACGGCGAGGCAAAAGATTTTAACGACCTCGTAGACGAGCTTAATGGCTCTTTGCAGGGTATGACAGCGGAACAAAAAAACAATGCTCTTGCAACGATTTTTACAACGCAAGGCTTACAGGCGTTTAATAAAATGACCGCATCGAGTGATGCGACTGTGCAAAAATTTTGGAAAGGAATACAGGATTCTTCCGGCTCCGCAGCACAACAGGCGGCTACGCAGTTAGATAATTTGCAGGGCGACATAACCTTGCTATCTAGCGCCACAGAAGGCCTGCAACTTGCTTTTTATAATACCTTTTCGGGTACTATCCGTGGTGCCATCAAAGGTATAACAAGCGAGGTTAGTGGATTAGCTGAGGCGATGGAATCTGGCGGCATAAGCGGCGCCCTTTCCAAACTGGCGCAAGATGCGATTAATTTTAGCGGCCAGTTGCCGGGGCTGACAAAAATCGGCGGCGACCTCATAAACGGTTTAATTTCAAGCGTTACTCAAAATTCTGGCAGTATTACAACTGCTGTCAGCCAACTGTTAAATAATCTTGCCTCTACGATTTCCACAGGGCTAAATGTATTTACATCGGTCGGAGTTAATTTGCTGACGACTATCGCTAACGGCATGACTCAGGGCATCCCGACCTTTTTGGGGCAGGCGTTGCCGATGCTGACACAATTTACAGAGTCATTGAGGAGCAACGCAGGCAAATTGATAAATGCAGGCCTGACACTTATCCAGAATATTGCTCAAGGGCTGATTAATTCTATTCCTGTATTGATTGCATATGTACCTACAATCATAACGAATTTGGCTGGCATTATTAACGATAATGCGCCAAAAATCCTTGCAACAGGAGTAACAATCATAACAAATTTAGCGATTGGCTTAGTTCGTGCGATTCCGTTATTAATTGCTAATTTACCGAAGATTATCACAGCAATCGTAAGCGCATTTACAGCGTTTAACTGGTTTTCGCTTGGTAAAAACATTGTTACCGGCATAATAAAAGGGGTCAAAAATCTCCCTTCTCTTTTAAAGGGTGCCGCTAAAAATGCTGTAAACGGATTCAAGGGAGCATTTAAGGGAAATGGTATTTTATCGGCTGTAAAAGGAGCATTTACTAAGATACCATCGGCTGTTAAAAGTATCTTTACTAAGGCAGTATCCCTTGTAAAAAGCTTCCCTGGACGGTTTAAGAGCGCCTTAAAGTTTAGCTGGTCTCTTCCACACCTAAACCTACCACACCTGAGTGTTTCCGGCGGAAAAGCTCCGTTCGGTATTGGGGGAAAGGGTTCCCTGCCATCATTCCACATTAGCTGGTATAAAAAAGCCATGGAAAGCCCATATGTATTTTCTGATGCCACCTTGTTTGGAGCAGGAGAAGCAGGAGACGAGATGCTGTACGGTCGTAGCAGACTGATGAACGATATCAAAGAGGCAACACAGGGAACGAAAAACGATGTAACTATTAATGTAACTGTAAACGGTGCAGATAACCCGGAAGAATGGGGAAGAAGAATGGCAAGTGAGCTTAGAAGGCAGGTGAAAATGGCATAATGGCAAAGAAAAAGAAAAAGTCTGCTGCTCCTAGCGGTCTGTCTATATCGAGAGACGGTTTGAAATTTACAATATCTTGGAAAATACCGGCGAAAAAATATGAGGATGGACAGTGGCTATGGTATCGTCTACATACAAAAAACGCCGGTGCTTCTAAATGGGATTGGACAAAGTGGAAGAAAATAAATGTAGGAAAATCAGCAACTAAAAAAACGGTAGCACTTAATGCAAAAAATTATTATCCTGTCTCATCAAAATTATTAAACGCAATAGAATTTAAGGTAAAGGGCAAAACAAAAAGTGATAAAAAGCATACCTATACAGCCGCACATTCCACAAAGACATTTACCATTTATGCACCAAATGCCCCTTCCGTTTCTTATTCTCTTGATGATACTGGCGCAAATAAAGGTACATTTACTTGGAATACCTCATACGAGGCAAATGATGCAAGGCATTTTGCAAGGACGCAGGTACAGACCGCATTAATGACAAACTATAAGGGCGCCATTGCAAACGCTCGCTTTACCAATGCATCCTATACGGGAGCGTCTGGCACATGGGCGATAACAGAGGATGGTTCCCCGACACAAAACAAGACATTTTGCCGTATTGTAAGGGCAAAATCGAGAGGGTGTGCCGGAGATTCCGGTTGGAGCTATGCATACCATTATTACAGCATCCCAGAGCGTCCAAATATACAGAGTACAGGGAGCAAAGAGATAGGCTCCTCTAGCCGCTATGTATGGGCAAACTGGGTGCAGGCATCGCCGCGGGACCGCCCTGTGGATTCTATGGAGTTACAATATGCCATAGACACGCCGGAAAGCGGAGAGAGGTATACCGGCACATCATGGAGTACGGGAGTAACTGTTGCGTACCATGATTATACGGTGTCAGCAGATTTTAACACAGACGATGGCATAGCGGAAGACCAGATTATGTGGACAAGAGTGCAAAGTACGCACGATAAAAAATATGCGTATTCCGAGCCACGAGTAGCGGCACGAGGGGCTTTAAAATCCCCGTCATTTGATACGGTATCAGCAACGGGAACAACGCTTACCATTAATAGCGTTGAGCGAAATACAGATGTTCCTGACGCCAAAACAGCAATCTGGATGAAAATAGACAACGAGGAAAAAGGTATTATCGCGATCACCGACAAAGAAGGGACAATCACAGTTACGTGTCCGGACGTGTCCGGCGGCGCTGAATACCAGATTGCCCTCAAGAATTTTACCGGAACTTCCACACCTCAAAATGGAGCGTCTGGCACCACCTACAAACTTAGCCCCCTCATGCAGTCTGGGTGGATTTATTCGGAAACAAGAAAGATTGCAGTCCCACCGAAAAATATAACTGCAATGGCGGTGGCATCTGATACCGTGGAACTAACATGGGATTGGTCGTGGAAAAATGCGGATGCGGCTACCGTTGCGTGGGCAGACCACGAGGACGCATGGATTAGTACGGAAGCCCCAACTACTTATGACGTGGAGGACAGGGAAACCACGTGGCATATCGGGTCCCTAGAATCGGCAAAAACATATTATTTCCGCGTAAGATTGCGGGATACGTCCGGGGATGAGGAAGTGTTATCTCCTTGGTCTGATACGGTTTCCGTATCTCTGAGTGAGACCCCAACAACTCCTACGCTTGCAACGACAGAAAATTATCTTGCCCTGGACGATACAGTTATTTGCAGTGTTGGCTACACCGGAAACAGCAAAGCTAGCATAAAAATAGCGGAAGCGGTTAACGATGAGCCGGTTAAAGGCAAAGATGGAAACGTCGTTGTTTTAATGATGTCTTCCGGCATGGAGACATTATCGGAAACTATTGAAAACATTAATAAAATCTATACTGCAAGTGGTCTTTTGAGCAATCTGTGGAATGTAGGAGAAATCCATTATTTAAAAGCAATGGTTACAGCACAGGGAGGCAAGGAAGGTGCATGGTCAGATTCTGTGGCTGTTGAAATTGTTGCAAAACCTGCAATAGACAGCGTTACAACAAATCTTGTTTCGGAAGCAACAGCATATAATTCTGACGATGTTACCACGGAAACGACCGACCAGACAGTGCCGGAATCATCGGAAGGCACAACAAATTATTTGGAGCAGCTACCATTAACGATAGCCCCGTCCTTCGGGGATTCTGCTGGCACAGCAAAAGTAACGATTGTCAGGGACGAGGATTATTATATTCTGCGCCCGGACGGATTAAAGGAACAGCATTTTGCCGGCGAAATTATTGCCAGTTTTACCGGTAGCGAAACAGATAACTACAGTATTGCCTTGGGCGACCTGATCGGGCAGATGGATGACGGTGCAAGGTACAGCATACAGATTGCATTTACAGATATTTATGACCATGTGGCAGAAAAAAAGATACCGTTTGTTGTACGGTGGAAACACCAGCCGGAAGTGCCAACGGCCACTGTAAATACGATTGCAGACAACAAAACAGCGAGTATTGTTGTTGCTAAACCAACCACATATGCTGATGGGGATACATTCGACTTGTATCGGATGAGTGTAGACAGAGCAGAATTGATTCTGGAAAATGGGGTTTATGGACAGAAATATGTTGACCCATACCCAGCGTTAAATGAGTACGGCGGCATACTGGTTGTAAATAAAACTGCCAACGGTGACTATATAACGTCAGATAGTTCGTTTGCGTGGTTATATAGCGATTTTTCCATCGAATATAAAAAGGCAATCATTGATTTTGACGGTGAATCTATCGAAATTCAGTATAACCTTGATTTAGATAACTCATGGGATAAAGATTTCGAGAGGACAGTTTATCTTGGCGGCTCCGTACAAGGTGACTGGAATCCTGCAGTCACTCGTGATTTAAAAATTGATGCAGTAAGTATCTCACTAACAGAACCAACGATGATTGAGCAAATGAGACGGCTTGCAACGTATCCCGGAATATGCCACGTTAGGACACCGGACGGCTCGTCATTTTCCTGCGATATACAGGTGTCGGAGAAAAAAGACCACGATAATAAAATGAGGACAGATTTCTCACTAACGATAAAAAAAGTGGATTCGGAAGAACTGGATGCTGTGACGGAAGAGCAGTGGAGTGCAGAGCATCCTAATGAGGCGGCGTGATGGATTGGAGCAAAGGATTTTCAGCAAGATATATTTTAACAACAGTTGACCCCAAGACGTGGACAGACCAGAAAGAATTTAAATTTACTAAGGGCAGTATTGACCGAGATAGCACGTCAGATTTAAAGGAGTCTGCATCTGTTACAATGACGGAAAAAATAACAGACAACGAGTGCTGGGTACGCATTTACCTACAGGCTAGACAGGGAGGGACAGGAGCAAAAGTGGCACTGTTTACTGGCCTGACCGCCTTCCCGGAAAGAAAGCTTGATGGTGTGAGAGAGACTTACAATATTGACTGCTATTCCGTTCTCAAGCCGGCAGATGATGTGATCCTGCCGCGTGGCTATTATGTACCAGCCGGTAGCGGAGCAAAACAGATTAAAAATCTGCTTAATGATTGTGTCCCTGCCCCTGTGTATGTCGAGGGAACATCGCCGATAACTACAGATAATATCGTTGCAGAAGACGGGGAAACAAGGCTCACGATGGCACTGCATATTTTAGATGCTATTGGTTGGCGGATGCGAATACTTGGCGATGGAAGTATTGTTATCTGCGCAAATGATAATAATAGTAGTCTTACAGTAGGAATTAACGCAAACGACATCATGGAGTGTGACGTAACAGACACATTTAACTGGTATGATACACCAAACTGTTTTATGGCAATACATGACGATTACGGCGCAGCCATCGCGCGGGACGACAGTCCGGACAGTTATTTATCAACCGTCAGTCGGGGTAGGGAGGTGTGGAAATCGGAAACAGGTGTTGAATTATCCTCCGGGGAAAATATAGCGGCTTATGCCGTTAGAAAACTAAAAGAATTGCAGAATCCTGCCAGAACGATACAGTACAGCCGGCGATTTTTCGAGGACGTTCTTTTAGGAGATGTGGTCTTTTTGAATTATCCTAGGCATAATCTTACCGGGAAATTTAGAATAACGTCACAATCGCTGTCGCTAGAACATGGTTGCCGCACAAAGGAAGGGGTGGAAAGCGTTGAATGAGTTTGTAAAAGAGATTGCCTCGGCGATGAAGCAAAGCAAAACAAAAGCATACGATACAGTTGCAAAAGTCCTTCGGGTTGACGAAAAAACAGCATATGTCCACATTGACGGCGGAGCAGACGAAACCCCCGCACAGATGACTATTAATTGTAAAGAAGGGGATAGCGTAAAAATACGTGTTTCTGGCGGAAGAGCATGGCTCACTGGAAATCTCACATCTCCGCCAACGGATGATACAGCCGCAAATGAAGCGAACAAGACAGTTACTAAGGTAAAAAAATCCTATGAGAATTTTAAATATGCTACTGAGGAAAATTTTAATAGTCAGGAAAGCAAGATATTAGAGGCTGCTAAAGTTGCAACTAACTTCATGAAATATATAGATGGATTGGGGCTAATAGTTGGTGATATGCGAGGAAATACTCTCGGCCAAAATACATTATTAGACAGTAACGGGATGGCGGTGCGAAACGGTAGCAGCGAAATTGTACGGTTTGGTACAGCACCTATCGTGATCACCAACGCGGACGGCGATAAAACTTATGAGGGCTCCGGCTCCGTGATGCAATCCGACCGCAACATTGTTGTTTCCACCCAGCAGACAAACCCAGACGACATCCATGGCGGCGGCAAGGCGGCTCTGGAATTGTATTACGATAAAACCAAGGACACCACAGGACTTTCGTTAACCGTCAAGGACGGCTCAACATACAGTGACTTGTACGAGTCTATGGGAACCGGGATGCATGTCGATAACCACCGCATCCAATTTGTATCTAATGACGTAGAGTGCATCTTAGGTAAAAATAACATCCTGTGGGATGCTAACAGCGTAGGATATTTTATGCTTGCAGGGCATGAATTTACACTAAATGAGCCAATATCAATGCAACCGACCGGTGCAGTATTTGTCTGGAGTCACTATAGTAATGGAGTTTGTGATAATTGGTGGTGGACAACGTTTTTTGTACCTAAACAGCACGTTGCCTGGCGACCTGGAGATGGTATGTTAATGAGCAATCCATATTACGGATTAAATAAATCCCTATATATCGGTGATACATTTATACGGGGTACTGACAGTAATAAATCTAATAACGCACAAAACGGAATAGCCGTTAACAATCAAGGGTTTGTACTAAGATATGTGTTAGGAGTGTAATTATGGAAGAATATTATATTGGATACGTATTTGATGGTTTATACCCACCAAAAGCTGCGCAGTGGTGCAACGAAAATGGTACGTGTCATATCGAGGCAAATAAGGAAGGAAAGTATGAAATCGTTGAGAATGTTGACCGAGAAGAACCGGAACACCTATTTAACGATAACACGCCGTCCATACCAGAACTAAACAAAAAAATAGAAG
>ERZ827450.2626-NODE-2626-length-14176-cov-5.202960_pt1 | contig 14176 bp, 8 predicted proteins | sample MGYA00519773_ERZ827450 | MGnify/ENA primary metagenome ERZ827450 (study PRJEB31778, sample SAMEA3449306) | human gut metagenome | biome: human gut; feature: human-associated habitat; material: faeces | place: United Kingdom | collected 2010/2012 ...
GGGGCGTTGCCCCAAACCCCACCAGAGGCGCCGCCTCTGGACTCCGCAAGGGGCAGACGAAAAGGGACGAAGTCCCCCCCTTGACCCCTTCGCGCGATTGAGTTGAGTTCTCTTCCTTACGCCTTCCGCGTGGAGCTTTTTGGGTGTTTTGCTGCCAGCAAAAACCGGGGATGCCGCCAAGCACCCCCGGTCAAATCCTCGATTATTGCAGCACAATGCCTTCCGCTTCCAGCTCCGCGCGGGTGCAGAGCCGCAGCGTCACAAAGTTCTGCTGGCAGATGATGTAGCTGCCGCCTTCACGCGTGTCCTTGTTCTCCAGCGTCACGATGCCCTGCGCGATGCAGTCGTGGTCGGCGCAGCTGGCGTCGGTCATCTCGATGCTCGACTCCGTGACGTGGATGATGTTCACGCACACGCCGTGGATCAGCCGGTAGTACCCGTCCTCCAGCAGCGGAATCGGCTCGTATGTCTTTGTGCCGACCGTCACAAGCAGGAACGCGACGGCTTCCGACGGGTCGCGAACCGCGCTTGCCATCGGGGAGGGCGCAATGCCGGGGTCAGTGCCGCGCGTCGCCGGGTTCAGCTTCGCGAAGCTCAGCGATTCGTTCGATGCCGCCAGAATCGCCTGCGCGTCGGCGAGGGTTTCCTGCGTCGTCGTCAATTCCGCCTCTGTCGCGGCAAGGGTTGCCTTTGTGGCTTCCAGCTCCGTCGTGGCGGTGGTCAGGCTGTCCTTCGTTGCGGCAAGTTCGTTTTCCGCGGCGGTCAGGGTGTCCTTCGTCGCGGCGAGTTCGGATTCCTTCGCGGTCAGGGTGTCCTTCGTTGCGGTGAGTTCGGCTTCCTTCGCGGTCAGACTGTCCTTCGTCGCGGCGAGTTCCGCTTCCTTTGCGGTCAGGCTGTCCTTCGTCGCGGTGAGTTCGGCTTCCTTCGCGGTCAGGGTGTCCTTCGTCGCGGTGAGTTCGGCTTCCTTTGCGGTCAGGCTGTCCTTCGTCGTCGTGAGCTCGGCTTCGGTGGCGGTCAGCGCCGTCTTGGTGTCGGACAATTCCGTCGTGGCGGCGGCAAGGGTGTCCTTCGTCGTGGTCAGCTCGGTTTCAGTGGCGGACAGGCTGGTTTTTGTGTCGGACAGCTCCGTCTGCGCGGCAGTCAGCGTGTTCTGCGTCACCGCCAGTTCGGCTTCCGTCGTGGCGAGCGCTTCCTTCGTGTTCTCCAGCTCGTATTCCTTCGCCGGCAGGGATGCTTTCAGCGTGTCCAGTTCGTTCTGCGTGGTGGACAGCGTGTCCTTCACTGCCGCCAGTTTGGTCTGGGTGATCATCAGCGTGTCCTTCGTGGATGCCAGCGTGGTGTCGCGGCTGTTCAGGGCAGTCTGCGTTTCGGCGAGGGTAGCTTCGGTGGATGCGAGGGTGTCCTTCGTGGCGGACAGTTCGGTTTCGCGGTCAGCAAGCGTGCCCTGCGTTTCGGCGAGGGTGGCTTCGGTGGACGCGAGGGTGGTCTGGGTATCCGTCAAGGCGGCGGCGGTCGTGTCCAGCGTGGTCTGCGTGTCCGCGAGGGTGGCTTCGGTGGATGCGAGGGTGTCCTTCGCGGCGGACAGGCTGTTTTCGGTGTCCGCTAAGGTGGATTGGGTGGAGGACAGCGCGCTCTGCGTGTCCGTCAGCTGATTCCGGGTGTCCGTCAGCGAATTGTGGCTGACGATGAGACCGGCGCCAAGTGCGATGGAGGAAACTGCCAGCACGATGGCGGCAATCATCCAAATGATGGTCTTTTTCCGGGCGGCAATGGGGCTCATAGCAATCCTCCTAACAAACGACGAAAATGGGCAGAAACCTTCCGTTTTTTCCAGTTTACCACCATCGGGGGAAGTTGTCAATCTCGAATTTCGCGGAAACACAAAAAACGCCCCTCCGCCGACAAAAGCAGAGGGGGCAGGGGAAAGAAGATTATTCCTGCTTGAGCGCGTCGCGGCTGACGATGGTCATCGTGATTTCGCCCAGCGCAAGGCAGTTGTGGTCGGCACTGGCGTTGACCAGTTCAATGCCGTCCGCGGTGATGTGGAACAGATTCATGTTGATGCCGTGGATCAGGCAGAAGTAGCTGCCCTCTTCCGGCATCGGGATGGGCGCGCAGGTCTGCTCGCCGACGGTGACGATGAGGTAGTTTTCCGCGTCCAGCGCGGTGGTGTCCGTGCCGGTCAGGGTGGCTGCGTCGGTGGAGAGCAGGTGCAGGAAGAGCATCGGTTCCTTCGCCGCCACGGCGTTCGCCGCGACACCATCCTTCGCCACCAGCGATTCCTTGATAATCGTAATCAGCGATTCGTTCGTGCCAAGGGCATCCTGCGTCAGCGCCAGCACGTTTTCCGTCGCGGCGAGGGTGTTCTGCACGTTCGCCAGTTCGTTTTCCTTCGCGGTCAGGGCAGCCTGTGCGGCGGTCAGGTCAGCTGCCGCAGCAGTCTGCGCGTCCTTGGCGCGAAGAAAAAACCTCCGAAACACAGCCGCGTTTCGGAGGAAGAAAGATGCATATATAGATAAAGTTACTTCTTCAGTTCAATCCCTTGACCCTTCAGCCGCGCAACCACGCCGTCAACAACCGCCTGCACTTCGTCGCGGGTGAGCGTGCGCTCCGGGTGCGAGAAGGAAAGGCGAATCGTGATGGTCTTGCCGGTGATGTCGCTGTATGTGCCCAGCACGGTCACCTTCTGCACCAGCGGGGAGTTCTCCGCCTTCACCGCGTCCAGAATCGGCTGGCAGCGATTGACCACGAAGGTCAAATCCTGCTCCATGCCGGGGAAGCGGGACGGCTCGCGGTAGACGATGGGCGCGGGCGCGATGGACGCAAGCGCTTCCGTGTCGATTTCGGCAAACACAATCGCCGCCTTCTTGTCGATGTTCTTGCCGACAACCGGGTGCGCCACGCCGATTTCGCCGAGTTCAACGCCGTCCAGCACGATGGCGTTCAGGTTCTTCGGATGCTCATAGGAGTGGGTCGCGGTCATTGCGTGGAAGGACAAATCCTTGTGCAGGATGTCGCTCACGGCGACGCACAGCATGTCGCGCAGGCGGAAATACAGCGTTTCCACGTTATCGACCTTGCTGAAGAGCGTCACGCACAGCTTCTTGTGCTCCTTCGCCAGGTTGTTCTCGTCCACACCGTCGATGACGTGACCAATCTCGAAGATGCCGAACGACGGCGCATAGCCCGTGTTGCCCTTCACCTGGCACAGCTGGGTGGGAATCATGGAGCGGCGCAGCGTCTCGATGTTGGGGTTGGAGGCGTTGAGCAGCTTCACGTTGTCCTCAACGGCGATGCCGAGCTTCTTGTAGTCGTCGGCGTACTGCCAGATGTAGGAATGCACCTCGTGCAGCGAATAGCGCTTGACGAGGATGTCCTTCAATTTGTCCTCGACCGTCTTTTCGGTGGACATGCGAACCGGGTAGAGCGGGGATTCCGCCGTGTGCAGGTCGAAGTTGTCGTAGCCGTAGATGCGGGTGATTTCCTCAATGATATCCGCCTTGATGGTTACGTCCTTCGTCGCGCGCCAGGAGGGGACGTCCGCGGTGAAGGAATCGCCGTCCCGCGTCATGCCGAAGCCCAGCGCGGTCAGCGTGTGCATGATTTCGTCGGAGGAGATGTTGATGCCGGTGTAGCGGTCAACAAACGCCTTGTCAAAGGACAATTGCACCTTCGGATAGTGGAAGGCGTACTCGTCGGTCAGGCGGGAGGTGACGCGCATTTCCGGGTCGTATTCCTGGAGAAGCTTGACGAAGCGGGCGATGGCGACGGTCGTCATTTCCGGGTCAAGGCTCTTTTCGTAGCGGGCGGAGGCGTCGGTGCGGTGGGCGAGGCGGACGCTGCTCTTGCGGACGGACGCCGCGTCGAACGTGGCGGATTCCAGCGTCAGGCTCGTCGTGTCATCGACGATTTCGCTGTCCAGACCGCCCATGATGCCCGCGATGGCAACCGGCTTGTCGCCGTTGCAGATCATCAGCGTGTTCGGGTCGATGGTGCGCTCCACCTTGTCCAGCGTCTGGAAAGGGAAGCTCTCCGGGAAGCGGCGGATGCGGATTTTCTCCACCTTGCGGCTGTCGAAGGCGTGCATCGGCTGCCCCATTTCCAGCATCAGGTAGTTCGTCAGGTCGGCGAGGAAGTTGATGTCGCGCATACCGCAGTAGTTCAGGCGGATACGCATCGCCATCGGGCTGACGTGGCGGTTGATGTTCTCCACCCGCAGGCAGGAGTAGCGCTGGCACAGCGGGTCTTCAATCTTCATGTCGATGGCGGGCAGATTGCTGTACGCCGCCAAATCCGCCACGGGCAGGGCTTTCAGCGGACGGCCGGACAGGGTGGAGAACTCGCGCGCCATGCCGTAGTGCCCCCACAGGTCGGGGCGGTTCGTCAGGGACTTGTTGTCCACCTCGAAGATGATGTCGTCAATGGGGTAGAGCGCCTTCAAGTCCGTGCCGCAGGGAACATCCTCCGGGAGGACCATGATGCCGGAATTGTCGTCGCTGATGCCGATTTCCTTCTCCGAGCAGCACATGCCGTAGGACGTGTACCCGGCGAGCTTGCGCGGGCTGATGGTGATGTCGCCCAGCTGCGCGCCCACCTTCGCGAACGCGGTTTTCATGCCCAGCTGCACGTTCGGCGCGCCGCAGACCACGTCGGTCAGCTGCCCGTCGCCCGCGTCCACCTTCAGCAGGTGCAGCTTGTGGGATTCGGGGTGATTCTCTACGCTGACGATCTGCGCGGCGACAACGCCGGACAAATCCGCGCCCTTGTGGAAAATTTCATTCTCAACTTCCGCCGTGGACAGGGAGAACTGGCGAATCAGCGCCATCTTGTCAAGACCCGTCAGGTCAACGAAGTCGGAAATCCAGTTCATTGAGATCAGCATGTTCGTCTTTCCTCCGCATTACTCGTCGTCCGTGAACTGCGCCAGGCGCGTCAGGCTGCCGCTGTTCAGGTCGCGAATGTCCTTCACGCCGTACTTCATCATGGCAAGGCGCGTCATGCCCAAGCCGAACGCGAAGCCGGTGTACTGCTCCGGGTCGATGCCGCCGGCCTTCAATACTTCGGGGTGAATCATGCCGCAGGGGCACAGCTCCAGCCAGCCGGAATGCTTGCACGACGGGCAGCCCGTGCCGCCGCAGATGAGGCAGGAGATATCCAGCTCAAAGCCCGGCTCAACGAACGGGAAGAAGCCCGGACGCAGGCGGACTTTGATGTCCTTGCGGAACACCTCGCTCAGCATCGTCTTCATGAAGTAGATCAGGTTCGCGATGGAGATGTCCTTGTCCACCATGATGCCTTCCATCTGGAAGAACGTGTTCTCATGGCAGGCGTCGGTCGCCTCGTTGCGGAAGCAGCGGCCGGGGAAAATCGCCTTAATCGGCACGCCGTCGTTCACCAGCGCGTCGCGGTAGCGGCGGTAGATGGCGTTCTGGGCGGCGGAGGTCTGCGTTTTGAGCAGCTGCCCGTTGTCCAGATAATAGGTGTCCTGCATGTCGCGCGCGGGGTGGAACTTCGGAATGTTCAGGCTCTCGAAGCACTCGTAGTCCGTCACCACCTCGGCGTAATCCTCCACCGTGAAGCCCATCGACTTGAACACCTGCTCGCACTGGCGCTGCACCAGCGTAATCGGGTGATACGACCCGCGGGTCATGTCCGGCGGCATGGAAATGTCAAATTCGGGCAGGGCGTTGATTTCGCGCTGCAATTCCTGTGCCTTGAGCGCTTCCAGCTTTTCCGCCAAGGCGACGGTGATGGCGGTTTTCAGCTCGTTCGTCTCGCGCCCGACGGTCTTTTTCTGCTCGTCGGTCAAGCTGCCCATGCCCTTGAGCGCGTCGGTCACTTTGCCCTTGCGGCCGAAGTAATTCACGCGCAGGGCTTCCAGATCCACCATGTTGGCGATCTTCTTCAGCTCGGAATCAAAGCTGCTTTTCAGGGCTTCGATCTTCTCGTTCATTCCGGATGTTCCTCCTTACAGTTGGATGAAAAAAGCCCGTCCCATCGTTTGATGAGACGGACTGAATCCGCGGTACCACTCGTCTTGCGGCAAAGGAAAAAACCCCGCTGCCGCCGCTTGATAGGCGATAAGGCTGCCCACGCCGAAAAACTCACGGGATGAAGGTTCACGCCGTGCGCCCTGCCGCCTCGCACCACCCGGCGGCTCTCTGATATCCTATTTCCTGCATTCGCCTGTGCCATCTGCTCGCGCCTTTTTCCTTCTGGCGTCCGCTCGTTCCACTTAGCGTAGCGCTGCTACGCTGCGTTTCACTCCCGTTAGCCAGCAGAAAAAATTCGCTTCGCATCTTGGCACATTCTCATTTGGAAATAGGAAGGGGACTTGCACGCGCTACTGTTTCCCGGTCATCGCTTCCAAATATTTCGCTGACTTTCGTCGGCACGCTCTATCTTACCATAGGTTGGGACGTTTTGCAAGGGGGCAAATTCGGAAATTGGAATGCGGAATGCGGAATAAAAATCGCACGGAAGTGGAATTCTTTCCATCTTACAGGCGAACAAACCGTGAATTTTTCCGATTTATTATTTACAAGCCATTTTTTTGTGCTATACTGTAAGATGCGTTATCATGTAAAGCGCGATTCAGGCGCTTGCGTGAAAGTCCGCGCGCGGGAGGATGCAATTCCTCCGTCCGCAGGCGCGGCAGGGAACTTCGCGCACAAACGCGCGGAAGAAAGGAAAGGAAGCCGGATGAGCAACAGCCGTCCACCCTATGATGGCGCCGGGGACGCCGGACAGAATCCTCAGCAGCCCGGTTTTTCGCAGGGCAATTATCCGCCGGCGCAGGGCTATGCCCCGAATGGCGGCTACGCGCCCAATGATGCCTATGGTCAGGGCTACGCGCCGCAAAACGGCTATGGGCAGCCGCAATATGGTCAGCAGGGGTATGCGGATTATCAGCAGCCCTATGGTCAGCAGGGATACCAGCAGCCCTATGGTCAGCAGGGATATCAGCAGCCATACGGTCAGCAGGGTTATCAGCAGCCGTATGGGCAGGGCTATGAGCAGCAGGGTTATCAGCAGCCGTACGCCCAGCAGCCTTATCAGCAGCAGCCGTATGACCAGCAGGGGTTTGTGCAGCCCGGCGGGTATCAGCAGCCCTACGAGCAGCAGGGATACCAGCAGCCGAATCCGGCGTACAATCAGCAGGGGTACAGCCAGCAGAATCCGCAGGAAACGGATTTGCCGCCGGAGCAGCAGTACGCGCAGTACACCCCCGACGGTCAGCGCGTGTACCCCACGTCGGGGCGCAGCGGCTTCCGGGTGCAGCCGGCGGCGCACAGGGAAATTCCGTGGGATACGATTGCAAAAGTATTGATGTTCGGCGTGCTGCCGATTCTTTTCATCTTGAGCATGGTCTTTGCGTGGACGGCGGTGAAGTGGGTCGTCCTCGTCGGCGCGGTGGCGAGTATCGCCGCGATGTGGCTCCGCGAGCTGGTTACGCCTAACGCGCGGCTGGTGCTGTCGCTTTTGCTGGCGTCGGCGGCGGTCGTCTGCCTCGTCAGCGCACTGGCGACGAATGCGGCGGACAATCAGAACCCCGCGCAGCCGAATCAGCCCGGTCAGATGCAGCAGGGGAGTACATCGGGCAATAACCTCGATGTCAACCTGACCGCGACGGACACGCCCAATCCCGCGCCCACGCCCACCGCGACGCCTGTGGATGACTCCGAGGAGTGTTACGCGCAGCTGCATTCCTTCTTCACGCTGTGGAAGAACAACGCCATCAGCCAAATGGTCAACCTGACGGCCCCGTCGTGGCGCAGCAGCATCAAGGGCGGCACGGACGCGGTGACGCAGAAGCTCTTCGGCGAGGTGCTGACCAACCGCACGCCCGTCAGCTGGGATTTCACGGGCATCACGGGCACATCGAACGACATCGCCCGCATGGTCACCGTGCGCGCCGTCATCAACAAGAACAACACCCTGGGCGAAAGCGTCTACCTGTGGAAGGTGCGCATGGTCAAGGAGGACGGCGTGTGGTACGTTGACCCCGCGACGCTGCAAAGCAACGAGCAGGAAAGCACCGCTACCCCGACCAACGCCCTTGCCACCCAGCCCGTGCTGAATACCAGCCATCCGGACTTGCTGATTTACTACAATCCCGAAGGCGGAACGTACTACCACATTGACCCGAACTGCGAATCGCTCAATCCGAAATACCGCCCGCTGTCCGGCGTCATCAAGTGGTCGCAGATTGAGGATGCCCCCTACGACAAGCTCGAACAGTGCAAACGCTGCGGCGCACCCCTGCGCGAAAAAAAGGACAACGCCAACTAAGTCAACATAGAAACCTACATATATTTAGGAGGACAACACGATGGACACCAATGCCAAGCTGTATCAAGACATGACGAAGATTCTCGTCAAGCGTGAGGACATCCAGAAGGCCGTTGCCCAGCTGGGACGGGAAATCACCCACGACTATCAGGGCCGCGATCTGGTGATGGTCTGCATTTTGAAGGGCGCGAGCGTCTTCTTCTCCGACCTCATCCGCGAAGTCGATTTGCCCGTGACGCTGGATTTCATGGCGCTTTCGAGCTATCGCAACTCCACCAAGTCCTCCGGCGTGGTCAATCTGGAGAAAGACCTGTCCGTGTCCATCAAGGGGCGCGACGTGCTGATTGTGGAGGACATTGTGGACAGCGGCAACACGCTGTTCTACCTCGGCAAGTATTTGATGGGCCGCGGCGCGTCCTCCATCCGCATTGCGACGCTGCTGGACAAGCCCGACCGCCGCAATCCCGAACACAACCTGACGGTGGATTACCACTGCTTCAAGATTCCGGATGAGTTCGTCGTCGGCTATGGGCTGGATTTCGCCGAGAAGTACCGCAATCTGCCGGACATCGGCGTGCTGGACAGCCGCGTGTACGGCGCGGCGCACGAATAAATCAGCCGATTCTTCCCCAAATAAAGATAAAATTTTTGTAAAGATGGATTTTTCCGCACACGTCATTCGTCTATATGGGTATACGCCGCAACAGGCGGATGGCGCTGGAACGGAAGGAGGATGCTCGCATTGAAGAAGTCTCGCGGGATGTTCGGCTACGTCGCGGTTCTGCTGCTGATGGTGCTCACCATTTCGATGCTGTTCACCAACGGCTTTGGCAGCAATATCCGTGACCGCCGCATCACCTATCCCCAGCTGCTGACGATGATTGAGGAGGGGCAGGTTCGCTCCGTCGCCATCCGCGGCACGTCGCTGGTGGGCGTGACGACAACAACAACGGTCGCCGACGCGGATTTCCCTGACAAGAACTACGATTTTGAAACCACCATCGGCGCTGATTTCATCGTCACCGCGCGGCAAATGCAGGCGGCGAAGCTTAATAAGCCGCTGGACGAGGTGTCCGTCAAGGATTTGACGTTCACCATCATCTACCGTCAGCCGCTGACCACCCCGTGGTGGTATGACCTGATTCCGCTGGCAATTTCGCTGGTGCTCTGCGGCGTGATGTTCTGGCTGATTATGCGCGCGCAGACCGGCGGCAACGGCAAGGTGATGAACTTCGGCAGAAGCCGGGCGCGCATCCATGACCCGAACAAGAACAAGGTGACGTTCGCCGACGTCGCGGGCGCGGAGGAAGAGAAGGAAGAACTCAAGGAAATGGTGGACTTCCTGCGCAACCCCAAGGCGTACATTGACATGGGCGCGCGCATCCCCAAGGGCGTGCTGCTTATCGGCCCGCCCGGGACGGGCAAAACCCTGCTGGCAAAGGCGGTTGCGGGCGAGGCGGGCGTGCCGTTCTTCTCCATTTCCGGCTCTGACTTTGTGGAGATGTTCGTGGGCGTGGGCGCGAGCCGCGTCCGCGACCTGTTCGACCAAGCCAAGCACGCTGCCCCGTCCATCATCTTTATTGATGAGATTGACGCGGTGGGTCGCCATCGCGGCGCGGGGCTGGGCGGCGGACACGACGAACGCGAGCAGACGCTGAACCAGCTGCTGGTCGAGATGGACGGCTTCGCAATCAACGAGGGCGTTATTGTCATGGCGGCGACGAACCGCCGCGACATTCTTGACCCCGCGCTGCTGCGTCCCGGCCGCTTTGACCGCACGATTCTCGTCAATTACCCCGATATGGCGGGGCGTGTTGCCATCCTGAAGGTGCACGCCAAGGGCAAGCCCCTTGCGGATGATGTGGATTTGGAGAATATCGCCAAGCGTGTACCCTTCTCCACCGGCGCGGAGCTGGAAAACATCATGAACGAAGCCGCGATTCTGGCGGCGCGCGGGCGCTTGAAGGCCATCAATCAGCAGACGCTGGTGGAGGCGATCTCCCGCGTGCAGATGGGCCCGGAGAAGCGCAGCCACAAGGTGACGCAGCGCGACAAGCGCATGGTCGCCATCCACGAGGCGGGTCACGCCATCGTCGGGCACGTCCTGCCCAACTGCAACGAGGTGCACCTGATTACCATCGTCCCGCGCGGGCAGGCGGGCGGCTACACGCTGTCCCTGCCGACGGAAGAGGACGATTTGCAGACTTACAGCCAGCTGATGGACTTCGTGGCGATGGGGCTGGGCGGTCACGCCGCGGAGCAGCTTTATCTGGGCGAGTTCACCACCGGCGCAACGAGCGACCTGAAGAAGGCGACGGAGGTCTGCCGCCGCATGGTGACGCAGTTCGGCATGAGCGAAAAGCTGGGGCCGGTCTATCTTGACGGCGATCAGGAAGTGTTCGTCGGCATGGAGTTCGGGCAGAGCCGCGGGTACAGCGAAGAAATGGCGGCGCGCATCGACGCGGAAGTCAAGCGCCTGCTGGAGGAATGCTACCAGAAGGCGGTGGATGCCCTGAGCGCCAACCGCGACCGCATGGAGAAGCTGGTGGACGCGCTGCTCAAGTACGACACCATCAGCCGCCGCGAGTTCGTCACCCTGATGGAAACGGGCGTGCTGCCGGATATTCAGGATGCCGACACCCGCACCACGGGCGATGTGATGATGCAGGATATGGCGGACGAAAAGAAGAAAGAAAATTCCGAAAAGTTCGTTGAAACGCCTGAAAAGAGCGCGGAAGCCCCCGAAAAGACGGCGGATGCGCCCGAAAATCACCCGGATGCTCCCCATGAAGCCTGATTTGCACACCCACACCACTGCCTCCGACGGGCTGCTTACGCCCGCGGAGCTGGTGGCGCTGGCGGACAAGCACCGCGTGACGCTCCTTGCCGTGACCGACCATGACACGTTTGACGGCGCGGCGCAGCTGCTGGGAAAACCCGCGCCGATGCCGATTCTGCAAGGTGTCGAACTGTCCCTGCGCGATATGCCCGGCCTGCACCTGCTCGGCTACGGGCGCGGGATGGATACGCCCCTGCACCGCAAGGTTCGGGCACTGTCCCAAATGCGGCTTGGACGCGCGCGGCAGATGGTGGAGAAGCTGAACGCGCTGGGCTATCCGCTGGATTACGACGAAATCGCACGCGAAGCCAAGGGCAGCGTCGGTCGGCCGCATATCGCCCGCGCGATGGTCAGCTGCGGCTATGTCGCCGACACGCGCGAGGCGTTTGACCGCTTTCTGGCGGATGGCGCACCGGCGTATGTGGCGGGGGAGCGGCTGAGCATGGCGGAGGCGCTGCCGCTGATGCAGGAAAGCGGCTTCGTGCCTGTTCTGGCGCACCCGATGGAGCTGGAGAAGACCGGCGCGCTGCTGCGCCATCTGCTCGGCGTTTGGCAGGAGCAGGGCTTGCGGGGCGTTGAGGTTTACCACCCGTCCGCCGGACGCGCCACGCCCCTGCTGGATTTGACCGCGCGGCGCATGGGCTTTCTGGTCACCGGCGGCAGTGACTTCCATGGCGATGGCGACCGCCACGGCATGGTCGGCTGCACCGCGCCGATGTGGGCGAGGGCGGCCGATGATGTGGAGAAATTGCTGCAAGCAGTGGAAGATGCTCAAATCATGTGATAGATATAAGATGAAGAAATACCGAATTGCCATCAGAAAGGGGTGCTGAAACCATGTCCGAATTCAACGACAACAAGCAGCCGCGCCGCCGCCGCACGCAGCTGAACGCGGCGCAGTATGCCGGGCAGCAGACGCTGGACAACAGCATCCCCCTTATCCGCACGGAAGACGCGCCCATGCAGCCGACAAATCCGCCGCGCCGGAATCCGCAGCCGCCCCCGGCGCAGCAGAGCGCCAATCCGCCCATGCAGCCGATGGGTGCGGCCCAGCCGATGAGCGCGGCCCGGCCGATGGGTGCGGCCCAGCCGATGAGTGCGGCTCAGCCGATGCGCCCGCAGGGGATGAATCAGCCGGGGCAGGGGAGCCAATATGCGCAAAGCGGGCAAATGCACGGCTTCCGCGGCGTACAGGGGACGCCCATGCAGCCGCAGCAGGGCTGGAACAACGGCGTGCAGCCGCTCGATGCGGCGCACCAATTGGAGCAGTTCTCGTGGGGTCAGAACCCGACAAGCATGAACACCGGGCGCAATCAGCCGATTCGCGGCGGGCAGATGATGCCGAATCAGCCGATGAATCCGCAGCGCCCGCAGAATCCGCCGTATCCGCAGCAGAATTATGGCGGATGGCAGCAGCCGATGTATCCGACGAATTTTCCGCAGTATCCGGCGAACGGCAATGGCGGAAGCGGCGGCAATGGCGGCGGCAATCATCCGCCGACGGGGCTGGGGGGCTTCAACCCGGAGCATCGCGAGCCGAAGAACGAGCCTGTCCGCCGCAAGCCGTCGGGGCAAAAGCTGCTCAAGCGCATCCTGTTCTGCGCGTGCGCGGTGGCGGTAATTTGCGGGCTGGTCGCGGCGGGCGGCGCCATCAGCAATGCCATCCAGGAGCAGAACGAGCGGGAAGCGCTGGTCGCGTCGGTGACGGCATATGACGACAAGTACGTCCCGAACGTGTATGTGGACGGCATCCACCTCGGCGGCATGACCCGCGCGGAGGCGGAAGAGGCGGTCACGGCGCACGCGAATCAGCAGCGCGACGCGTGGAAGGTGCGGCTGATGTACGCCGGTCAGCTGGTGAGGGAAATCACGAGCGCCGACCTGAACATGACCGTCGATGTGCGGGAAGCCCTCGACGCGGCGTGGCAGCCGGGGCACACAGAAGGCGGCATTGACGCGCGCAAAGCCACGATGGACGCGCTGGCGGAAAATCCCTACGAGGGCTATTCCGCCACGCCCAGCGGCGACAATGTGGTGATTGACAACATCCTGCTCAGCATCGCGCAGCAGGCGTACATTCAGCCGGTGGATGCGCATATTATCTTCGATTCCAACAATTTCAACAATCCGCTGACGATTCAGCCGGAGACTGTCGGGCGCTATATGGACACGACCGAGGCGAAAAATCAGGTGTACCAGATGATGTCGTCCCTGGTCAGCGGCGAGGTGGAGCTGACGACGCGCGAGCTTCAGCCGACCACGACCAAAGCCATGCTGGAGCCGCAGATTCAGCTGCGCGCGACGGCGTACACCCCGATTTCGACCACCAGCACGGAGAACCGCAACCTGAACATTCAGGTGGCGTTCGAGCGCATCAACGGCAAGATGCTTGCAGCGGGCGAAACATTCTCTTTCAATACGGTTGTGGGCAAGCGCACGAAGGCAAACGGCTTCTATGAAGCGATTGAGTACGCGTATGGCGATCAGCGCATGGGCTATGGCGGCGGCGTGTGTCAGGCAAGCACGACGATGTACCTCGCGGCGGCGAAAGCAAACATGACGATTCTCAAGCGCGAGCCGCACTCCGACGCGGTGGGCTACACCGACTACGGCAAGGACGCGACGGTATCCGACAACCGCATTGACTTCAAGTTCCGCAACGACACGAACAGCACGATTTTCATCGTCGCGACGGTGATGAAGGACAGCCGCTACGACAAGTCGCACAAGGTGTGCGTGGTGTCGATTTACGGCGAGAGCCTCGGCAAGGGCGTGAAGTACGAGCTGGAAACGGTGACGGTGCAGACCCTGCCCGCCCCGACCGAGCCGGAATACCGCAAGGACACGAACCACACCTACGCCACCTATGTTGACCAAGAGTACACCTACCGCAAGGCAACTGACGGCTGTGTGGTGGAAAGCTACCTGGTGAAGTATGTGGGCGGCGCGGAAACCGAGCGCAAGCTGATGTACACCGACACCTACAAGGCGAAGAGCGAAATCATCTACGTCGGCACGGTAGAAAGGACGGAAGAGGGGCAATGA
>ERZ827450.2630-NODE-2630-length-14146-cov-4.271308_pt1 | contig 14146 bp, 9 predicted proteins | sample MGYA00519773_ERZ827450 | MGnify/ENA primary metagenome ERZ827450 (study PRJEB31778, sample SAMEA3449306) | human gut metagenome | biome: human gut; feature: human-associated habitat; material: faeces | place: United Kingdom | collected 2010/2012 ...
CGTTATTGCCTAGCACTAAGTTAATACTTACTCCTGCAAGAATTAACAAAACTACTATCGTAATGACTAGCGCTACTAGTGTTATTCCTTTCATTTCTTTCGTTTTCATAAAATTTATTCCCTCCTAAGTAATCCTTAAGTAATAAACTTAAGGTAAATTAATCGATATAATAATATCATTTAAAAGCAATTGTATCAATAGATTAAATGAAAAAAATCAAAATGAGACGGTTTTGAAATCTATTTGTAATTTTTATGTAACAATTAAGCAATTATAGTATTTACAACTATTCGCACCTTATCTAGCAGTCCTAAAGTTTATTACTTAAGGATATTTTTTGTTTTTATTTAGCAACCATTCAATTTAAACGAAAAAAATCGATTGCTATTATCTCTTTAGCAATCGATCCGAAAATAAAAGGGGATGTTCTAATTTTTTAGTTAGTAATGGAGTAACTTATTACTAACTATGGTTATATATTACCAATACTTTTTGTCCTTTTTGTGAACTGAATGTAACTAATTAGTATTTTATTAATTTGTATTGGTAATATAAATCTATTCATGTTTAATTTATATAGTCTTTAAAATTTTAATTTTTTTCAATAACATTATTGTTCTTGCAATGTTAATGTAATCTCTTTCTCTTGTCCATTTCTGTTTACTGTTACTGTCATTGTATCTCCAATATTGTGTGTATTTTTAATATTGTCTAATTCTGTCATAGTTTTTATTTCTTGTCCATCTGCCTTTACTATTACGTCTCCGGCTTTTATTCCAGCTTTTTCTGCTGCTGAATATTCATCTACACTTGCAACATAGACACCAACTACTAAGTTATTTCTCTTTGCTGTTGTTTCGTCCAAATCTCTACCAGAAATTCCTATATATGGTCTTTTTACTTTATTGTATTGAATTAATTGTTCTATAATTGGTTTTGCAGAATCAATTGGAATTGCAAATCCCATTCCTTCAACACCTGTTGATGAAACTTTTAATGTGTTTATTCCTATTACTTGACCTTGGCTGTTTACTAAGGCTCCTCCACTGTTTCCAGAGTTTATAGCAGCATCTGTTTGAATTAATGTAAATGTTTTCCCATCAGAATCTGTTACTTCTCTATTTAGTGCAGAAATCATACCACCTGTAACAGTGTTTTGCATTCCTAATGGGCTTCCTACAGCCATTGCAAATTCGCCAACCTGTACAGAACTTGAGCTGCCTAATTCTGCTGCAGTTAAACCTGTTTTGTCTATTTTAATTACAGCTAAATCTGTTTGAGAATCGGTTCCCACTATTTTAGCATCATACTTATTTTCATCTCCGTTTAGTGTTACTTTTATAGAGTTTGCTTCTCCAATTGTATAATATGATGAAGATGAGCTTGAGCTTATTACATGGTTATTTGTAATAATATATCCATCTTCACTAATAATAATTCCCGAACCTGTTGCAGTTGCAGTGCTTTGTTGGTTAAAGAACATTGAATTAACCGTGTAGTTTACTTCAATACCTACTATTGAAGGTAATACTTTTTGTGCAACAGCAATTCCTGTTCCAGAATAATCTGCTAAAGAAATTTGTGTCGTGTTTAATGTTCCTGTTGATGTACTTGTGCTGGTTGAAACAGATTTATTATTGTTTTCTCCTATTATATTGTTTCGTATCTCTGGAACTCCTAAACATGTTCCTAATACAAGTGTTGCACCAAGCACACCACTCAAAAATGGTACTGCTACACTTTTTCCAAAGTTAGATTGACCTTTTTGCTTTTTTTCTGATTGTTTTACTGCTTTAAATTCTTTACCAGATTTATCTACAACTGCATCTGGTGTTTTTACATTTTCCTTATTCTCTTCCATTTTTATTACTATCCTTTCTCTCTTTCTTAAAGACATTAAAAATTTTCTTTTTAGTATTTTTAGCTTTTTATACTATATTTTGTTCTTACCAAGTTTCAAATTAACATCTTGCGAGAAGTTTTTGTTTAGATTAGCTCCATTAATCATTCTACCCTAATCTAGTGTTATAATACAATATATTTGTGAAAAGCTTGTGAAAAGAAAGCGAATATTTATGTAATTTCATTTAATATTTTTCACTATAAATCTCAATACAGTTATTAAAATACTCTGCTCTTATTTCAAAAAAGAATGCTCTGTAAATACAAAACATTCCTTTAACTTTTCACTGTTTAATTAAATATTATAATTATTTTTTTATTTATATAAATATAATTGTGGATTTATTTTCTTTCCATTTAGTCTTATTTCTAAGTGTAAGTGGTTTCCTGTTGAATTCCCTGTTGAACCAACTGCTGCAATTACATCTCCTGCTGTTACTTCATCTCCAACAGATGCATATAATTTACTACAGTGTCCATAATATGTTTGCACTCCATTTGCATGGTCAATTATAATTAAGTAACCGTATCCACTCATCCATCCAGAATATGAAATTGTTCCATCAGCTGCTGCTTTTATACTTGTTCCATATGGAGCCGCTATATCTAAGCCTCCATGAGCATGGTTTCTTACGCTAGTTTCTACTACGCCATATCTTGATGTAATATTTCCTACTACTGGTTTTACACTAAAATATACTCCATTAAATGTTGCTTCTGCTATTCTTTCTTGCTCTGTTTTAATACCTCTTAAATCTGTATCAACACTCATTTTAGCCACTTCTAATGATTGTGTTCCAACACTCTCAAAATCTGTTGTAAATTGTTCTTGAATTCCAACTTTTGCAACGTCTTCTGAATATTCACTCTGCATTTCTGCAACTATATTTTCCGCTTCTTCCACAGTATTTACATATGTTTCTATTTCATTGTTTATCGTAACCGCATAAACTTTATACATTGTAGTTATATTTTCTGATAGCACTTCTGCTATTTTATCATCATCTTCTGCCTCAACATCTGATAAAATCAATTCATATGTTGGTTCTACATTTAATTCTGTGAATACAGCACATGGATTATCTGATGTTAATACTTCGTTATTTATTTTTTCCTCAATTGCCTTTTTGCTTTTTACATAGCCTATTACTTCGTCGTTTATTTTCACAGCATACACTGGATTATATTTTGCAAATACTATTGCAATTATTATAAATAGTGCTATTGAAGCAATTGTTAGCAGTTTTAAAATTTCTTTCGTGCAGTGTTTTAATCTATTGTATAAAATAATTTCACACTCCTTTTTTACTGCGACGCTTTCCATTATACCATATATTTTATACAAATGCAAATTTTTTATGCATTCTGTTAATTATGTATACCTTTTAAAAATTTAATGCTTAATATTTCTCTTTTAAAAATAAAAATATAGTCTTTCCATACAGTTACTAAACATTTTATTATCAAAACAACAAATGGCTGAAAACATAACGTTTTCAGTCATTCATTTTATAATTTATTAACGTCCAACTTCCACTTTTTTTGCTGGGCTTATTTCTTTTTGTTTATTATTATTTAAATATTGTCTTTTTATCTCTCTTACTTCGTTTTCACTTGCACCAGCTCTCGCCATAGTTTCTTCAACTGAAAATCCTTGTTTTAAGCATGTTCTTATTACTTGTTTCTTATACAAGCCTAACACAATATTTCTTGCTTCTTCTAATTTTTTATTTTCTCCATGGTCTGCAATGCATATGTTTATTAATTGAAGTGCTGGCTTTAAATTTTCTGCTTTTGCATACTCGTTAGCAATAAATTTAATTGCTTCTAAATCAACTTCTCCTTCACCATATGCAATTGAATCTGATAATGCCTCTATTTCTTCTAGTGTTAGTCTTTCTCCATTTTTTACAATTTGCTTGCATAATTCAAAATATCTAGACTTTTCGCATTCACTAATCTCTTTAACTTCAGCTCTTTTTATTAACAGCTTTAACTCTTTTCTACATCTTTTTACTGAGCTAACAGCCGATTTTTCAGAATTATATTTTTTTCTGTCAAATTCCGTTTTCATTTTTTTCTCTTCCATATAATCTTGCATTGCTCTTGTACAAATTTTAGCATCTATTTTACCTTGAAATATTAAATGCTCTATCACTTTTTTTAATCCATTCATGCTCATTTGTAATTGTTCTGCAATTTCTTTAAGGTTTAATTCATTCTGTTGCAATAATTCTATCAGCTTTTTCTCATTACTATCAACTTTTCTTTCTATGTACATTGCATTTGCAAATTCAATCTCACTGGCTTTTTCCTTAATAATTTTATTTATTTCCTCATCAGTTAAACGTTCTTTTTTATTTTTTATGTTTTGTATAGTATTTACACAAACGTCTATAAGCCTTCCTATTTCTCTATCTGTATATTTTCTGTTAATCATATACATAATTACAGCATCTCTTACTTCAACATTTTCAAATGGCTTTTCATTTACTATTTTTCCTTCTTCTTTTAGTTCTGCTATTATATTATATATTAAACTCATAGATCTTCCCATTTCACGAGCTATTGCCTTTGGTGGAAGCCCTTCTTGATATAGTTTTAAAACTTGTTGCTTTCTTTCATCTTTTTCCTTTCTTGATAATGTTTTCACATTTCTTTTATTTGATACACTCATTTTCTGTGCCATGGCTCCTCCTATTTTTTATTTAGTCTGTCAACATAATATTATATCATAAAATCATGTGAAATTTCAACCTTTTTAGCTTATTTCCTGCCTTTTTTCTCTAATACTTAAATATAAATTCAATTTTTAACTTTAAGTAGCTACTTGAGCTTAGTTTTACACTCATTTTTGTATATAGAACTTAGTCTTACATTTTGTGTAAAAGTAATTTCCAGTAAAATAGAGCTGTTTCTTTCATTCAATTGTAAAAAATAGTTCGTGTTGTTTAATTATTTTTTGCATATACTACTCTTCCAAATTTATATCCATTTACAGCTTTTTGTATTTCTACTATTGGTATTGGTGCTATCGCAATTAGTACTGTATATAGCCATTGTATTCCTGTTAATGGAACTAAACTAAAAATCTGCGCAAGTGGACTTACAACGACTACTATTACCTGCAAAATTACTCCTAATACTAATGCTCCAATCAAATACTTATTTTCAAATACTCCAATCTTAAATATACTTTCTTCACTCTTAATATTAAAACTGTGAACTAGTTCCAAAATTCCTAATGTTAAGAATGCCATTGTTCTGCCAACTTCTACGGAATATAAACGATTTCCAATACTAAATGCCAATAGAGTAAATATTCCCAACATTGCTCCCTCTATCATTATTTTCCACCATAATCCATCTGCAAATAAATTCTTTTTAGGATTTCTAGGGAGCCTACTCATTATATTTTCTTCTTCTTTTTCTAAGCCTAATGCAATGGCTGGAAGCGAATCTGTTACTAAGTTTATCCACAATAACTGGATTGCCAGTAATGGTGATTTTATTCCTAATACTAATCCGAAAAATATTGTTACTATTTCTCCTATATTAGTAGAAATTAAAAAATGTATCGACTTTTTTATATTATCATATATGTTCCTGCCCTGTTTTACAGCCTCTACAATTGTAACAAAATTATCATCTAGCAAAATCATGTCTGCCGCATTTTTTGCCACGTCTGTGCCACCTTTTCCCATTGCAATTCCTATGTCTGCATTCTTCAATGCAGGAGCATCATTAACGCCATCTCCTGTCATTGCAACTACTGCACCTGTACTCTGAAAAGCCTTCACAATTCTTACCTTATGTTCTGGTGAAACCCTTGCAAATACTGAATAATCCATTATGTTTTGTTCAAGTTCGTGCTGGCTCATTCTCTCCAAAGTTTCACCATCTATTGCTAAATCTCCTCTTTTCAATATTCCTAATTCTTTCGCAATAGCCTTCGCAGTTTGCAAATGGTCTCCTGTTATCATTACTGTTTTTATTCCAGCTCTTCTACAAGTTCTTACTGCCTCTTTCACTCCTTCTCTTGGAGGATCAATCATTCCAATTAAACCACAAAATATTAAGTCTTTCTCCACATCTTGCATTTCTGGCAATTTTTCTACATCTTTATATGCTACAGCAATTACTCTTAAAGCCTTTTCTGCCATTTGATTATTCTGTTCATTTATATCGTCTTTTTTACTAAAGATTGGCACGATTTGACCACCGGAATAACAATTGCTACATCTCTTTAATAATACATCTGGTGCTCCTTTTGTAATTATTCTATATCCATTTCCGTATTTGTGAATTGTTGTCATCATCTTTCTTTTCGAGTCAAATGGAATATCATTAATTCTTTTCATTTCATCATATAAAAAAGATTTACTTACTCCTTCTTCCATTGCTGCATTCGAGATTGCAACTTCTGTTGCCTCTCCAACAAAGCCTAGCTTACCATTAATTCTTTCTTCTGTTGTATCTGTACACATAGTTCCAAGTTCTAAAATAAACTTTCTTTCATTGTTGTTAGCTCTTCCAAAGCAATTTCTAACTTCTGTTACAGTCATCTTGTTTTGTGTTAAAGTTCCTGTTTTATCCGAGCAAATTACACTACTGCTTCCAAGTGTTTCAACTGCTGGAAGCTTACGTATAATACTGTTTTTCTTAGCCATTTTTGTAACACCAATAGAAAGCATTATAGTAACAATTGCGGGTAGCCCCTCTGGAATTGCTGCAACAGCAAGGCCTACAGACGTCATAAACATTTCTACAATAGGAATTTTTTTGAATATTCCTATTACAAATATCAATACACAAATTATTATACAAGCGATTGCCAAAATTTTTCCAACCTCTGCAAGTTTCTTTTGAATGGGAGTTTCTGGAGACTCATCCTCTATTATCATTCCAGCAATTTTGCCAACTCTTGTATTCATTCCAGTTTCAACAACTATTGCCTCTCCATGACCATTTACTACTATTGTAGTTGCAAATACCATATTGCACAAATCACCCATTGCAGTATTCTCTTTTAAAATCTTACTACTATCCTTTAAGCTAGGAATGGTTTCTCCTGTTAATGCCGACTCTTCAATCTTCAAATTATATGAATTTATCAATCTGCAATCCGCTGGCACATAATTTCCCGCTTCTAAAATCACAATATCTCCTGGAACCACCATTGTTGCATCAATTTCTTGAACTCGTCCATTCCTTCTAACTTTTGCATTTGGAGCAGACATCTTCTTTAGTGCCTCTAACGATTTTTCTGCCTTCTGTTCCTGAACTAATCCCATAATTGCATTAAAAATAACTATTGCAACAATTATAATAGAGTCTATGTAATCCGCTTCTCCGTTGAGCTTAGAAACAACTGCTGATATAATAGCAGCAATTATTAATGTAATAATCATAAAATCATTAAATTGTTTAATAAACTTAACAAATATACTCTCTTTTTTCTTCTCCTTCAAATTATTCGGTCCATACCTTTCAAACCTCTTTTGAGCCTCGTCATCTGATAAACCAATATTAATATTAGTTTTTAGATTTTTTGCAATCTCCTCAACACTACTAGAATGCCACATAAAAATTCCTCCCTTTTCATTTGGTAATTTTATTAGAAAAACTTTCATATCTTTCTAAAAAACAAAAAATACTATGTACTTTTTATACATAGTATTCTACTTGTCCATTAATTATTCATTTTATATATTTTTATCTTTCAGCTTCCGCTTCATTTTGTTTGCTAAAATATTCTTTTCTCATTTTTATAACATCTACTTGCCTTAAAGTGGTAGCATTCATTATTTCTATATCTGTTTTGCCTTGTTTCATAAGTTCATAAGCCATTTGTTTTTCTCTAGCCGCCTTTAATGTTTCTTTAACCTTAAAAATTGTATCATTTTCTCCATATATTTCAATACATATGGTACACAGTCTTTGTGCAGATGTGTAATCTCCAAATTTGCCATATTCATTGCTGACAAAAACAAGAGAATCTATATCAAATTTTCCTTCTCCATAAGCAACTGTTTCGGCTAAAGCTTCAACTTCCTTTTGGGTTAACTTTCCACCACATTCAACTATTTTTTTGCAACAATTTGCATATTGTCTTTTTGTAACTCCGCTAATTATTCCACTGTTTATGTTCTCTTCATATGTCTCCATTTTTCTTCTACAGTCATAAATAATTTTATCATTGCTTACTGTATATTTTGTTCCATCAACTAAATCTTTTTCTTTATTGTTTTTCCTTATTGGACTAACCCTTTTTTCTTTAATTAATCTAGATATTATAGGATTAATTTCATTATATGAAAGCTGTAATTCTTCCGAAATAAGCTGTCTATTCTTTCCTTGCTCTAACAAAGCTATAATCCTCTGTTCAACTTCCGCTAAACTTGCTTTTCTTTTTAAAACTATTACATTTTTATCAAGCTTTCCCTCACTAATAAGCTCATATACATAGTCAAAAACATTACTTATACTTGTTCTTAATATTTTAGCTACTTCAACTATAGTATATTCACTACTAAATAGTTCTTGTATGTCATCTCTACTTTGATTTTTTCTTATTATTTTTTCTGGTTCCTTTATCAATCTCGTACTTGTTATCTTTCCTTCATCGGCTAACCTCTGAATTATATCAACTACAGCATTTTTTCCTATGCCAAGCTCTTGCATTATTTGCATTTTAGAATATCTTTTTTCTCTAAGTTCCAACACTTTATTTTCCAAATCCAAATCTACATTTCTTTTTAAATCATCTTTTGATATCTTACCTTCTTCAATAAATTGCTTAATATATACATACACCGTATCTAGTGATATATCTAATATATTAGCAATTTCTTTTATAGTTTTTCCGTCATTTATTAACTCTAATGTTTTCTGTTTTCTTTGTAATGTTCCCTTCTTTTTTAGACTCCTATCTTCTTCATTTAATAATCCTTGATTTATTAAACTATTTATAATTCTCGTAACCTTACGTTGCTCTATATGTACTGTTGCCGCTATTTCATAGCCAGGACATCCTTTTTTTCTTAATTCTAAGACTTTTTCTTCTAGTTCTTTATCTTGTTGTTCCTTGCTAACCGCATTTATTCTTCTCATACAACACCTCTTCTATCTTTCTACCTCATGCGTTTTTTCTTTTCTTTTCAATCTAATTTCTTGTTTTGCTTGCAATTCTTTAAATACTTCTTTTGCACTTTCGAGTTCTTCACTCTTTCCTTTTACTCTCATGCATTCATTTATTGTATCAGTTGCAGGAGTTAAATTTCCAGCTTTAAGATATTGCATTCCTATAAATTTTACAATATCTATGTTCACATCACCTTTGCAATATACTATGGTGTACTTTAATAATTCAAGTTCTCTATTTGACAATGTTTCTCCACTTTCCACAATTCTTCTACAATACATAAAGTACATTTTTTGATCAACTTCATTAATTTTGTTGCCTCCAAATCTTTGGGCTATATTATTCATTGCCATTCTCCATCTTTCGATATTACTTGTTTCTTTTGAATTATTAATGGTTTTATGTCCTTTAAAGCCACGTTGAGCTCTTTTTTCAGGTTCTTTAATCTTTCCTTCAATTAAAGCTTTATCAATTATTTTTCTTAAAGATTTAAAATCGATACCTAATTCTCCAGCAATTTCTCCATTTCTTAATCCATTTTGTAACATTAGAACTACAATTTTTTCCATTTCATTTTCATTCATTCTTTTATTCTTTTTTTCTGGCTTTTTCGTAGCTTCAACATTTTTCTCTTTACTCTCTTTTGCTTCTACTTGTTTTACTACTTTTCCTCTGATTTTCTTTACAATCTCTTCTCTTTTTATTCTTCCTTCATCTACTAGTTCTCTAGTGTAAAAATATATGCCGTAGTTTTATTCATTCCAAGTATTTCGGCACTTTCTGTTATTGTATTGCCTTCTTTTAACTTTTTTAGTACATTAGATTTATTTCTTTCACGTGTTCCATTACCATATTCTAAATACATTGCATCAATTTTACCTTCTTTAACAAGTTCTTCTATTAACTTTACAATATTAGTACTATTCATATGCAATTTTCTTCTTATTTCTTCCTTCGAATATCCCTCCTGTAAGTATTTTAATATCTCAGCTTTCCTACTTTCCATTTTGTAACTCTGTATTTCTTGCTCTGTAATTCTACCATATCTAATTAATCTGCTTATTGATATATTTAATGTCTCCGAGCCAATATGCAGAGTTGCTATTATATCTTTCTTTAACTTTCCCTTTTTTAATTCAGCTAAAACCTTTTCATCTAATTTTTCAGCTTTTAAATCTTTAATCGTTATAACTTCTCTTTCCATACAAATCTCCTTTGTAAAAAAATACCATATATAATATATTTTACTACAATTTGATAAAATTTTCAAGTATTATGTAGACTGCATTGTTTTCATTTTTGTAGACTGCATTGTTTTCATTTTTCCAATCGAGTAGAGAATAAATAATTATTTTATTTATTCCCTCTCACACCACCGTACGTGCCGTTCGGCATACGGCGGTTCAATTTATACTTCAATATGTACTTTTGAATACTGGTCTAATAGCATTATTAGACCTCTTTTTCTTAGTCTATCGTTATCTATTGCAAATACTATCCATCTCATTTTGGCTATAAATTGATAACCTTTTCTTGTATTGGCTATTCCATGTGCAAGTTTCGGTTCTATTCCTAACTGAATCAAAGCTCTTTCTCTTCTTTTTGTCTTCCTCCATTGTTTCCAGATTATAATTCTTATCCTTGTTCTAAGATGCTTATCAATTTTTCGTATTTTACCTCTCATATCTGCAATTCTAAAATAATTTACCCAACCTCTTACTAAATAATTTATTTGTTTTATTCTGTTATCTAAGCTTATACTCCAACTTCTTTTTGTTAATGCTTTTAACTTTCTGATTAACTTTTGATAAGATTTTAAGTGTGGCTTTGGTTTCCATCTTCCTTTTGTATCTTTCCAAAAGCTGTATCCTAAATATTTTGTCTGTGTTGGTCTTGTTATTTTGCTCTTTTCGGCATTTACTTTCAATCCTAATTTTCTTTCAATAAACTTTGTTATTGACTCTAAGACTCTCGTTGCAGCCTTCTCACTCTTAACTAATATTATACAATCATCTGCATATCTCACAAAGTTCAACCCTCTGCTTTCAAGTTCTTTATCTAATTCATTAAGCATTATATTGCTCAATAATGGACTAAGATTTCCTCCTTGTGGTGTTCCTTTTTCTGTTGCTCTTACTATTCCTCCATCCATTACTCCTGCACTTAAATACTTTCTTATTAATGATACTACATCTCCATCTTTTATTGTTCTCATTATTATATTTATAAGTCTATCTTGGTCGACTGTATCAAAGAACCTTTCTAAGTCTATATCCACTATCCATTCGTATCCTTCATTCAAATACTCTAATGCTTTTATTACTGCCTTTTCACAACTTCTTCCTGATCTAAATCCATAACTTGTTTCACTGAATTGTTTTTCATATATTGGACTTAATACTTGTACCATTGCTTGCTGTATTATTCTATCAAATACTGTTGGTATTCCAAGATTTCTTTTCTTGCCATTTTCTTTGGGTATTTGAACTCTTCGTACTGGTTGTGGTTTATACTTTCTTTTTCGTATCTGTTGTAACAATTTTTTTTTATTCTGTGCTATATAATTATATGCTTCATCTATTGTTACTCCATCTACTCCTGGTGCACCTTTGTTTGCTTTCACATGTTTGTACGCTTTGTTAAGATTTTCTCTGTCTAAGATTTCTTCTAAAAGTTCCATATTCTGTTTCCTTTTCTCCTTTCTTGATGATAAACAAATCGTCCTTTTTAAGTTTTCATATGAAATACGTCCATACTTTCCTTATTAACACATTCTGACTATTATTTATCCCTAATTTTGGTATTCGAAACACAATAAATTGTTCAACCCTTCGAAAAAAAAAATTTTTCCTACTATGGTCTCTGCTGACTTCTTGTGACAAACCTTTTTCGACCGTAATTTTACGTCCACAAGACCTCACGGGGTAAGTCGTTTAATCTTCCTCTTTTACTCACTTGATTTACTTAATAAGATACGTACATCTTTTGGACTTTAACCTGTCTTGTGGTCTTATCCCCTTATTAAGCCTTGGTATCAAATTCTTGTTCATTGAGCAGATTTTGCTACACACTTTCTCCACATCACACCTCACGATGGAATGCTTGTGTTTCACTATGTGGTTGGCGATGTAAACCTCCACTACGGACTTTCACCGATTAACTAAACGACATGCCCGTCGCACAAGCAAAACAAGTGATTTTTCAACCACTTGTTTCTATTTTTTATTAAATTAAAATGTTCTAGACAATCGTACATGGGCATTTATATTATCTATAGCTGTAATTCCATCTCTTGAAAATGAAACATACATACCATCACTAAAACAGTTTTCATTATAATTAGGCTCAGATGTCCAATACTCTTTTTTTAGCCCATAATTACCGTAGTTATTAGCAGTTATACCTAATTGTCCCAAAAAAGTTGCCCATGAATTCGGACTAGGTACAGCCCATTCCCCTGATTTTATGTTTTTTGCATTAGAAAATTTATATGTTGAGCCACTATAATCACTTAGTGCCATTACATAAAAACGCTTATTTCCACTACCTTTTGGAGACAACACATCTTTTGTTCCAAATACCCCACTATAATTTTTTTGACTTATATAATAGTTTTTTGTACTTGATACTTTCGAAATTGAATATGTATAATCATATAATCCATGTCCCCAAGTTCCACTTGCCCCAATTTTTCGATCTGCATATATTATTCCATCCACTGTTCCATTTCCGTCAACATCCGCATAATACCCAACTCCCGAGCTAGCAGTAAACATTGGTAAATTTACTGTTACAGAATATGTTGTAGATTTGGCATTATAGTTTGTTGCAGCAGCACTCGTTACTGTTATCGTTGCACTTCCTGCTGCTACCGACCTTACTGTTATAGTATTTCCACTTACACTTACTGTTGCTACTCCAGTGTTAGATGACACTGCACTTATACTTCCTGTACCACTTGCTGTAAATGATGTACTGTTTGGATATGTTATTGTTCCGCTATATGATGATAATGATAGGCTTCCTGCTGCTTTTTTTACATTTACCGTTTCTGTTACACTTTGTGTTTTATAACCAGCCTTACTTGCTCTTACAGTTACTGTAAATGATGCATCAAAGACATATGGAGATGAAGACTCTGAATTTACATATGTAAATGATAAACTTATTGGTAATGATAAATTAACAGGAATTATTCTTACAAGAGAAGAAGGAGAAGATGTAGGAACATATAAGATAAAAGTAAGTCAAAAAGAAGGATCAAATCCAAATTATGATATTACTTTTAAAGATGGAACATATACAATTAATCCATTATCGATTGATAAAGGAACAGTTGTATTAGGAAATGTCTTAAAATATACAGGAGAAAAACAAACACAAGAAGTAGAACAAGTTTTAGTCAATGGAAAAGCATTAAATAAAGAAGATTATGAAGTATTAGATAATCAAGCAACGAAAGAAGGAAAACATGTTCTAACAATCAAAGCTAAAGGAAATAACCATACAGGATCCTTTGAATATGCTTATGTTATTTTACCAAAAGATTCAGATAAGATAGGAACAGGATCATTTACTGTTAAAACAACAGGAGATGTAGAAATAAGTAGAGATGAAATTATAGATCTCCTTATTGAAAATAAAAAAATAACAGCAAATGAATTAAGTGAAGTAGCAGAAGGTAAGAAAATAGAAATCGTATTAGAAGTAAAAGAAGCACAAGCAAATGAACTTATTGAAACAAGTACAAAAGGATATAAAGTAGGAAAATACTTAGATATTACACTTTATAAGAGTGTTAATGGAACAAATGAAAGTATACATGAACTTTCAAAAGTCATGAAAGTAACAATCAAAGTTCCAGAAGAACTAATCAATAAAGATAGTAAAACTAAAAGAGAATACTATATCGCAAGAAGTCATAATGGAAAAGTAGATATCTTAGAAACAAAATATGATGAAAAGACAAATAAACTTACATTTGAAACAGATAAGTTTAGTGATTATGCAATTATCTATAAAGATAAAAAAGAATTAAAAACAACGGTAACTACTTCAATAAATAAATCAAATACAAAACAAACAACGAAAGCTAAAAC
>ERZ827450.2640-NODE-2640-length-14089-cov-3.328203_pt1 | contig 14089 bp, 20 predicted proteins | sample MGYA00519773_ERZ827450 | MGnify/ENA primary metagenome ERZ827450 (study PRJEB31778, sample SAMEA3449306) | human gut metagenome | biome: human gut; feature: human-associated habitat; material: faeces | place: United Kingdom | collected 2010/2012 ...
GAGGCCTTTACAAAACGCTTTGGGACAGACAGCAGGAGCTGGAACACTTTGGGACAGAGGAGGTGAGCGCATGAAACAGCAGCGAAGCGGCTTTTCTGTGATGCGCCGCCTCATCGTGCTGGTGCGCCCTCTGGCTCCGTTTATGGCGCTGGCTGTCCTGCTGGGCGTGGCGGGCTTTGTGTGCGCCATATTTCTCACCATTCTGGGCGGCTGGGCCATACTGGAGGTTCTGGGGCTGGGCGCTCCCCTGGCGCTGGGCGGCCTGTTCGCCTGCGCGGCGGCTTTCGCCCTGCTGCGCGGCGTTCTGCGCTACGGCGAACAGGCCTGCAACCATTTCATCGCCTTCAAGCTGCTGGCGCTTCTGCGGGACAGGGTATTCCGGGCGCTGCGGCGGCTCTGCCCAGCCAAGCTGGAAGGCCGGGACAAGGGAGATTTAATCTCCGTGATTACCTCCGACATTGAACTGTTGGAAGTGTTCTACGCCCATACCATCTCTCCGTCAGCCATTGCCTTCCTGTTCACCATTGTGATGTGCCTGTTCATCGGTTATTTCCACTGGTTGCTGGGGCTCATTGCGCTGGCTGCGTATCTCATCGTGGGGATTGTTATTCCTTTGGGAATCTCCAAGCTCAGCGGGGGCGACGGAATGAGGTTCCGCAGGGGATCCGGGGAGCTTTCCGGCTTTGTGCTGGACAGCCTGCGTGGCCTGTCCGAAACCCTGCAATACGGGCAGGGCAGGAAACGGCTGGTACAGATGAATGAAAAAACCGATGCACTGGCAAAGGACGAGGAACGCATGAAACGCACGGCCGGCCGCAATTCGGCAGTGACCAATACGGTGGTGCTGGTCTTTGACCTTGTGATGCTGTTTGTCTCCGCGCTGCTCTACCAAAGCGGCGCCGTAGGCTTTGACGGGGTACTCATTCCCACCATCGCCCTCTTTTCCTCCTTCGGCCCGGCCATCGCGCTGGCGGCGCTGGGAAGTACCTTACAGAACACCTTTGCGGCGGGCAATCGGGTGCTGGATATCCTGGAGGAAATGCCTGTGGTGGAGGAAGTTACCGGCAGGCCGGAGATTGCTTTCACCGGCGCTGCGGCGGAGCACGTCACCTTTGCCTACGGAGAGGAAACCATCCTCTCCAATGTGTCGGTGGAAATTCCGAAACACAGCTTGGTCGGCATTGTGGGGCGCAGCGGCAGCGGTAAATCCACCTTATTAAAACTTCTCATGCGGTTCTGGAATGTTCAGCAGGGGAAGGTAAAGATTTCGGATATGCCCATCAACCAAATCAACACTGCAAATCTGCGGGAGATGGAGGGCTTTGTTACCCAGGAAACCCACCTCTTCCATGACAGTATTAAAAACAATCTGCGGATCGCTAAACTGGAGGCTACAGACGAAGAAATTGAGGCGGCCTGCAAAAAGGCGTCGGTGCATGACTTCATTATGACGCTGCCACGGGGCTATGATACCCCGGTGGGTGAGTTGGGCAACACTCTATCCGGCGGGGAGCGGCAGCGGCTGGGACTGACAAGAGCTTTCCTGCACAACGCGCCCCTCCTATTGCTGGACGAACCCACCAGCAATCTGGACAGCTTAAACGAGGCCGTCATCTTAAAATCTCTCCACGAAGAACGGGAGGGCAAGACGGTGGTGCTGGTTTCCCACCGCCAGTCCACCATGCGGATTGCAGATACTGTCTATTCGGTTGAGCATGGAAGAATGAGTTAAAGAAAGGAAAAGCATATGAAACCGGATTATAAAAATTGGGTCCCCAAAGGGATGATGTTGATTATGCTGATTATTTCGGCGGTTCTTCTTACCTGCTTTCTGCTGTTTGGCGTATGCGGGATTGGTGTGCAGGGCGTGTTCCGCCTTATGCTGGGCGTCCTGTTGGGAATCGCCTTTTTGATTTGCGGCGGCTGTGCCGCATGGTGTGTCTGCGCTTACCGATCCTTTTCCTATAGCGGGAAACGAAGGCTGTCCAAACAGATTGTGGAAGGGACGGCAAAGTATATCCGCCTGCCGGACAAAGGAAGAGGGCTGGACGTTGGTTGCGGCAGCGGCGCTTTGACCATCGCATGTGCGAAAGGCAACCCGCAGGGGGAAATGGTCGGGATCGACCGCTGGGGAAAGGAATACGCTTCCTTCAACAAAAGTCTGTGTGAGAGCAACGCCGCAGCGGAGGAAGTTAAAAACACATGTTTTTTGTCCGGAAACGCGGTGCTGCTGGATTTCCCCGACGAAAGCTTCGACGCGGTAACAAGCAATTATGTGTACCACAATATCGCTCGTGCAGACAAGCAGGCCCTGCTGATGGAAACCCTGCGCGTCTTGAAAAAAGGCGATGTTTTTGCCATTCACGACCTGATGTCTCCTACACGGTATGGGAATATGCAAATGTTTGTGGAGCGGTTGAAGGAGCAGGGATATGAACAGGTGGAACTGATCGATACAACAAAAGGAATGTTTATGAGCCCTAAAGAGGCCAAATGGCTGATGCTTCGCGGTTCTACGCTGCTTGTCGGGAAGAAATAAAAAAAGATAGAAGGTGAACCTATGAAACTGAAACGGCTGATATTTTTGATTTTGGGATTCCTCTGCCTGGGACTGGGCTATCCCATCGCCACCATGGGTCCCTCTGTATGGCTGCCCATCCTGCCTACAGTGCCCTTTTTCCTGTGACGGTGTTTTGCTTTGCCAATTCGTCCCAAAAACTCCACGACTGGTTTGTGAGCACTAAGCTTTACAAAAAACATCTGGAGTCTTTTGTGAAGAAAAAGGGCATGACGGTGCAGACTAAGGTGGGCGTCATCATCCCGGTAACGCTGCTGATGGGCTTTGGCTTTTTCATGATGATGCGGGCGAACGTGGTGGTTCCCAGCGTCATCCTCGCCATCATCTGGGTCTGCCATATCATTTATTTTGTATTTGGAGTCAAAACAATCCATAAAAAAGCATAGCGAAGAAAGTATTTAAAATTCGTTTATCAAAAGGAAAATCAGCAGGCCTTTTATGAGAGACACGAAGCGTATATATGAAAAGCTATACGCTTTGTCTTTTCGTGTTATTTGATGCAGGCATGTTGATTTTCTTTTTTCGGCATAAAGCTCCGGTATGGAACCTTTGAAAATTATTTCATTTAATCCCTTGGGTGTTCTTACCAATAGACACTTCATTAAGTATTCAGCATCTGTCTGGAATGGTTCGCTTTGACTCCTGATAAATATCAGCATCTAACAGCCTATGTAAATTCACGATCCCGACTCGGCATGCAAGGCTTTCATTAAACAAAAAATCTGTGGCTCGGTTACGGATATTCTGTAGCTGTCAATAAATTCTTCATTTTCAATGTTGCAATTCATTAGCTCGATCCGTATAATTCTGTTTTGCCATTACCTTGGCGAAATCTGCTATGCCGTGCAAATATGCAGCTTTGATTTCCTCCCCGTCCAGCAAATCTACAGCACCTACGAGTTCATCAATCTGGCTTCACAAATCCGTATCCAGAGTATCAGCTTTTTCTTTGAGACCTTTCCTCCTTGCCTCAATTCTTCCCTGACGCTCTTTGACTTTTGGATTCTCTTTTCGCAGTCTTGCGAAGATCATAGAAGACATCTCACCTAAAATCCATCAATCAACGTTTCCTGAGTCATTTTTTCACCCCTCTTTTATACCATATCACGCTGAAGCAGAAATACCTATGGCACAGTAGTTCAGTTGCTGGTGAACCAGCCTCCGAGAGGCGGAACATAAATCAATGTTGATATTCTTCAGAATTGTAAATATAATATAGAATCGGAAGGGGGCATCCTGTAATGAGATATCTGTCTACAACTCAGGTTGGGGAAAAGTGGAATTGTTTCCCAAGATGGGTAGCCGAGCTGTGTGGGGGCGGCCGAATTAAAGGTGCCCAGAAAGCTGGGAGCACCTGGATTATTCCCGAAGATGCGGACAGGCCTGCAGGTGCGCGGATAAAAAGCGGACGATAAATAAAGAAGAGGGATGAGGAGGCTGTGACAAATGGCAGTTCCAACTAATATAAAAATCCGACTATAAGAATCCGGCCATATGGATTTTCTGGATTTGTGTAAGAGCATGAACATTGTCAGCACACTGCCCGAATATGTAAAGCCAAAAAAATGTAGGTCTAATGTTTTTTAATCTGGAGCCGAACCATATCATTATTGTTAGTCATCTCAGCGCGGACTTCTCTATCAGCCAGAAAGGGCTGTGGGAATACAGGGCATACAGCAGGCGGTACCGAAATCGCCGGATTGGTGAGTTCCTGAAAGAAATGCACCTGACAGAAGAACGCAATACCGGATTCCGCAAAATCCGCAACGCCTTACGCTATAACGGTTCTCCGGAGCCTTTGTTTGAGGCCGATGATGTACCTATTTCTCAACGACAATTTATATTCATCCGGATTTTGAGATTACAGCGTCAAATAAAGATGCAAATGAAGGTGTATTTGATAGTCTGAATAAAAATGAAACAGCAATTTTAAAGCAGCTGAAAGAAAGTCCTACAAGCACAGCAGTTGAACTGGCGGGAAAAATTGGAGTTTCAAAATCCATGGTAGAATGTGCGCTCAAGCGCCTCAAAGCTCTGAAGGTTATTTCCCGAACCGGAAGTGATAAAGCCGGCAAATGGATGATCCTAAAGTAAGGATTGGAGCGGATGACGGATTATTATCGAGTGTCCACTGATTTCCTGCTGGGCCGGAATACCCAGACGGATCCCCGTCCAGACTGGCTTCAGCCCCTTGATCCGAAAGCACTGCCGGCTTTTTATGAAACGTCGGTGTATGTATGGGACAAGGGTGGGGCTTTTGTAGATGCGGTAGAAAAGCTTTTGCGCTTTGCAGACGGAGAAACACTTCTCATTTCAGACGTGCAGAGTGTTTCCTTTCTTCCGCCGTCATATGTGCTGCCGGTATCTCCTTCAACTGCCCCTTTGTTGAAAAGGGAATTTTCTGCAAGAAAACACTGGACGTTCCTGTATATCGCCAAGGAGATGAAGGCGATCCGCTTTGATAGGCTCCACCAGATTGGAGACCTTGACGAACTATCTTTGGAGGAGCTTTAAAAAAGAGAGGCAAAACCTTTCTCTGCCGGACGGATATGCCTTTGAGTTTTCCCTTGGAAAGAAGTTTTAGGCTATGAGCTGAACATGGAAAATGCCGAAGAAATTGGTCTTTCCCGTCTGGCTGCGGCCGTGATTTACGAAATGCCTTTTTGCGGATTTATGGACGAAGAAGTGGAAGCGGAACGACAGGAGCTGCAGGAGGCAATCGAGGAATCCGAGGCAGTGAAAAAGCTTTCGGAAGAGGAACAGAAGAAACATTTTAAAAGTATAGAAGCGGTTTTTGCGGAACTTGGCTGGCAGGATAAGCGTACTGAGGAAGAAAAATGGAAGGACCGATTCAGGAGGGATTCTGAAATAGCAGAAAATACACGCCGGTTGATCCGTATATTCCGGAAATAGGGAGAGTCTATATGAAAATCAGGCTGAAACAGGTAATCGAAGTGATTGAAATGGCGGATGAAGCCTATACCGCCTTTGGGGATCGGCAGACAAGGAAACCCGTCTTTTTGGATGATCCGGATATTACCGGTATGAGAAACAATGAGCTGGGAGCTTTGCTGAACGTAGAGCCGGAACGCTTTTATCCTTTCCCAACCAAATATGAAATCCATGAATACGGCATCATGGAATCCTTTGTGGAAGAACTGCCTTCCGGAAAGGCACGGGATGAGCTTGCTGGAGCGATCCGCGGCAGGGGAGCATTCCGCCGGTTCAAAAACGGGATCCGTTGGCATTGAACAGCAGCGGTACGATTATCTTACGAAAGCCTACCGGGAGACCGCCATACGCTGGTGCAGGGGAGACGGATTGGAATATGAAGATGAGGAGGATGGAAGGATGGAACAGAAAAAGATTTTAGCCGTACAGGGAGGCGGAAGGGCAAACGGCAATACGGCTCAGCTGGTAAAGCATTTTGTTCGGGGGGCCGAAGAAGCGGGGCATCAAGTAGAGGTGATTTCCCTGATAAAGAATGAAGTAAAAGGGTGCCTTGGCTGCAATGCCTGCCGCTACGGGAAACCCTGCATTCAAAAGGACGCCTTTAACGAGCTGGTACCGAAAATCAAGGCGGCGGATTGCATCGTATTTGCTTCTCCACTGTATTTCTGGACACTCTCGTCCAGAATCAAAGCATTTATCGAACGGTTTTACTGTATTGCGGAGGAAGATCCCAACCCTCCGTTTGGGAGATATGAGAAGTATCCGGTGAAGGACTGCGCGCTTTTGATGACGTCGGCGGATGATTTCTTCTGGACGTTTGAGCAGGCGGTTTCCTATTATCAGTTCGCATTGGTGCATTACATCGGATTTCATGACAAGGGGATGCTTCTGGCCGGCGGGTGCGGCGACACCAACGGAAAGCCTCGAATCGAGAAAACTTCCCATCTGCAGGAGGCATACGAATTTGGCAAGCGGCTTTATAGGGAAAGCTTGGATTAGTATAAGCGGAGGGAAATAAGGAGTACATAAAATGGCTGTAAGTTTTAGAGAATGCACGCTTGAAGACTTGGAGATTCTCCAGGCATTTTCCCGGCGATTGTTTTTTGAAACCTTTGCCGATATGAATACGCCGGAAAATATGGCCGTCTATTTGGACAAAGCCTTTGCGGCGGAAAAAATCAGGGCGGAGCTGTCAGACGAAAACTCCGTATTTTATTTTCTGTACCGGGGTGGGAAGCTGGCTGGATACCTGAAGCTGAATGAAGCCCCAGCCCAGACGGATATCCATGATGAACAGTCGCTGGAAATCGAGAGAATCTATGTGTCCAAAGAATTTCAAGGGGAGGGCTTAGGGCGCTGTCTGATGGAGAAGGCTGTCAGCACAGCTATACGGCGGAAGAAAAAATATGTCTGGCTCGGCGTTTGGGAGAAAAACGAAAAGGCGCTCCGCTTTTACAAACGGAATGGCTTTTACCAGATCGGGACGCATTCGTTTGTGATGGGCGATGACGAGCAGACAGATTATATCATGCGGAAGGATTTGGAGGAATGAGGGAATATTTGATTCCTGCCTGTAGCGGGAAAAGCATGGACATAGCGGAAGGACAGACGATTTCCGTGATTGACGTTGAAGGCGGGCAGGTAGCGTTTTTTGCCGAATAGGCCGTCTCCATAAATTTCTATCCCAAGCCGTTACGATTGACTGCAACGAATCGCTGAAACTCCATGTGGGCGATATAATCTACACAAATCTCTGCCGACCCATGTTCAAAGTCATTTATGACGAAGTTGGGGAACATGATTTTCTGTTCTCCTGCTGCCGGCCGGAGATGTACGATTTCTTTTATCAAAACGGCAGCGGATATTTCCGAAAATCAGATTGCGCAAGCCGCCCTTTCCGAAGGCATGAAAATCGAGTATTATGCCGTTCCGGCAGAAAAGCTTGCCTTTCCCGATGAATCCTTTGACGTTATTACGGCCTGTCAATGCTTCTGGCATTTTGACCATGCGCAAATTATGCCGAAGCTGTTTCGGATGTTAAAGTCCAACGGGAGCCTTTTGGTATTGTGTATGGCATGGCTGCCTTTTGAAGATGAGATTGCGGGAGCCAGTGAAAGGCTTGTGCTGAAGTATAATCCAAGCTGGAGCGGAGCAGGAGAACCCATGCCTCCTATCGAAATACCGGCTTGCCATACAGAAAAATTTGACCTCGTGTACCACGATGAATATTCGCTGCAAGTGCCGTTCACCCGTGGCAGCTGGAATGGGCGAATGAAAGCGCGCCGGGGTACCGGCGCTTCCCTTACCAGTGCAGAAATCCTAGCGTGGGAACAGGAACACAAAAAGCTCCTTGAGCAAATAGCACCCATGGAATTTAACATTCGGCACTATGCGGCAGCTGCCGAATTGAAAGCAAGGAAATGAGGCAAGAGTATGATAAACATTCGGAATGCAGAAATAACCGATGCAGAACGGCTTGTGGAGATCTATGGTTACTATGTAAAAAATACCGCCATTACATTTGAATATGACATCCCGTCTCTTACCGAGTTCCGGCAGCGCATGGAACAGACGATGCGACGCTATCCGTATATTGTAATAGAACAGGACGGCGTAATTCAGGGCTATGCGTATGCGGGGGCGTTTGTCGGCAGGGCCGCTTACGATTGGTCGTGCGAGGTAACGGTTTATCTGGACAAAGATACGAGAAAACACGGTATGGGGCGGCGGCTCTATGAGGCTTTGGAAGAAAAACTGCGCAAAATGGGAATTTTGAACCTGTACGCCTGTATCGCCTATCCCGAAACCGAAGACGAATATCTAACCACAAACAGCGCTGATTTTCATGCGCATCTCGGCTATACCAAGGTGGGTAAATTTCAAAAGTGCGGATATAAATTCGGCCGATGGTACAATATGATTTGGATGGAGAAACTGATCGGCGAGCATAAAAATCAACAGGCGCCGGTCCTGCGATTTACAGATGAGAGCTATGAACGATAAAATACTGGAATGGGCAGTCAAAATACAGAGCATTGCGCAGGCAGGGTTGACATATGGGCATGACTCCTATGACAGAGAACGGTATGAACAGCTGCGGCACATTGCGGCTGAAATGGTTGTGGAACGAGCCGACATTCCTGTCGATACGGTGAAAGACCTGTTTTGTAATGAAAGCGGTTATCAAACACCAAAAATCGATACGAGGGCGGCGATTTTTCAGGGCGGAAAAATTCTGCTCGTACATGAGAAGAACGGCACATGGTCGCTCCCCGGCGGCTGGTGCGATGTGGATCAGTCGGTGGCTTCCAATGTGATAAAGGAAGTCAAGGAAGAAACCGGCTTGGATGTGACAGCCGATAAACTGATTGCCGTTCAGGACTGGCGGCTGCACAATGTGCGAAATTATGCTTACGGCGTTATCAAACTATTTGTTTTATGCAGAAAAACCGGCGGCTCTTTCGTTGAAAATGTCGAAACAACGGAAACCGGATATTTCGGCCGGGAAAAGCTGCCGGATAATCTTGCAACGGAAAAAACCACAGCAGAACAAATCCAGATGTGCTTTGACGCATATTACAACGAAAACTGGAAAACGCAGTTCGATTAAAAGTGAGGATTTAAAAACATGAATAAGAAGGAAATTTACAGCTTCCTGAAGGAAAAGAATATATGGCATGAAATCACCGAGCACAAAGCAGTCTATAACATGGCGGAGCTGGCCGAAATTGAGATCCCATACCCGGCAGCCGACGCTAAAAACCTTTTTGTCCGTGATGACAAAAAACGGAACTACTATCTGATTACGGTGAAAGGAGATAAACGAGTAGCCTTGAAGGAATTTCGGAAAGCAAATCAAACCCGCCCTTTAAGTTTTGCTTCCGAAGAGGATTTGATGAAGCTGTTAGGACTGACTGCTGGTTCAGTAACGCCGCTTGGCGTACTAAACGATGAGGAAAGAAAAGTCACCGTTTTTCTCGATAGAGATTTTTTCGAAGAGTCTGGACTGATCGGCGTTCACCCGAACGATAACACCGCAACGGTGTGGCTGAAAGCAGAAGATTTAGTCCGCTTGATAGGGGAACATGGAAACAGGATACACGTTGTTCCGATTTGAATTTATGTTATTGCTTTTGTCGTTCCGTTACCTCAAACAGAAAAGGATTTCGGTTTATGAATTCTTAAAATTTTACCCTGCAAGAGTCCAATCTCTTGCAGGGCGTTTCTCTGTCCATTTCCATATGCAGCGTCGCACCTATACGAACAATTGGCTGTTGGTCGGGGGCAAAATCTTAGGACATTTCAGTCACAGCAGGATTATTTGTTTACAAAGTCTATATGGACGTCGCCGGTGTTGTACGGCAAGGAAGCAATATATCCTCGTTGGTGATGGACAGCGACAGGGCTTGGCGGGAATTGACAGATCGTGAAGAAGCGGATGGGTATTGACACGGCGTCAGAATAGCGGTATACTACAAGCAATAACACTGTGTCAGAATAAAGAAAACGGCTTAGAAAAACCACTCAAAAGGAGAATATTTTCATGTTTGGCAATTTTACGTATTGTAACCCGACCAAGCTGTATTTCGGCGAGGACGCACTGAACGGCCTCAACACCGAACTGCCGAAGTACGGCAAAAACGTCGTGCTGATCTATGGCGGCGGTTCTATCAAGAAAAACGGGATTTATGACGAGGTTATCAAAATTTTGAAGGACAACGGCAAAAATGTGGCTGAGATTTCCGGCGTCATGCCCAACCCCACGGTGGATAAGCTCTATGGGGGCGTGGAGACTGCCCGGAGGCATAAAGCCGATCTGCTGCTGGCGGTCGGCGGCGGCTCGGTGTGCGATTACGCCAAGGCGGTATCCGTTTCGGTGAACTGCGACGAGGATCCCTGGGAGAAGTATTACACCCGTTTTGAGGAACCGGCCTGCGAGACCCTGCCGGTGGGCTGTGTGCTGACCATGGTGGGCACCGGCTCCGAGATGAACGCCGGCGCGGTGATCACCAATCCCCATACCCATCAGAAGATCGGCCATGTGTTTGCCGACGAAAAAATTATGCCGCGGTTCGCTATCCTGAACCCGCAATATACCCTGACTCTGCCTCATTACCAGATGGCGGCGGGCATCTATGACATTTTCAACCACATCTGCGAGCAGTATTTTTCCGGCGAGGACGACAATGTGAGCGACTACATCAGCGAGGGGCTGATGCGCTCGGTCATCCATGCCGGCCGCATCGCCAATAAGGATCCACAGAACTATGAAGCCCGCAGCAATCTCATGTGGGCGGCCACCTGGGCGTTGAACACCCTGGTTTCCCGTGGAAAATCCACCGATTGGATGGTGCATATGCTGGGGCAGTCGGTCGGCGCCTACACCAACGCCACCCACGGCATGACCCTGGCTGCTGTCTCGCTGCCATACTACCGGCATATCCTGCCCTTCGGCGTACAGAAATTCAAACGCTTCGCCGTCCATGTGTGGGATGTGAACACCGCAGGCAAATCCGATGAGCAGATAGCGAAAGAGGGGCTTGCCGCCATGGAAAGCTGGATGAAGGAACTTGGGCTGGTAATGAATATCTCCGAGCTGGGCGCCACGCCGGAGATGATCGAAGGCATCGCCGGCGGGACTCTCATCATGAACGGCGGGTACAAGGTACTGGATCATGATGAGATTGTGGATATTTTGAAGGAGAGTCTGGCATAAAAAGCCGTGCCCTGAAGGAAGGAGGCAGCCTTATGCCCAAAGGCTCCGAAGAACTGACCAACGCCAGAAAAGAAGAGATCATCGACGCCTGCGCTTCCCTCTACGAAACCAAGAGCTTTCGAGATATCACCATCCGGGATATCGGGGAGAAAACCTCGTTTACCCGCACCTCCATTTACAACTATTATCACAGCAAGGAGGAGATCTTCCTGGCCCTGCTCCGGCGGGAACACGAGGCATGGACGGAGGATCTGAACGGGATTTCCCGGCAGTATGGAAAGCTGTCTGCGGAGGAATTTGCAGACAAACTGGCCCGTTCGCTGGAAAAACGGGGATGTATGCTCAAACTGATGTCCATGAACATTTACGATATGGAGGTCAACAGCCGTCTGGAAAATCTGGCGGACTTCAAAAAGTCCTATGCAAACGCGTTGCAGGCTGTCACGTGCTGCCTGGAAAGGTTTTTCCCCTCCATGACGGCAGACAATATTCAGGAATTTTTGTATGCCCTGTTTCCGTTTCTGTTCGGCGTTTATCCGTATACATCCCATACCGAAAAACAGATCCAAGCCATGAAGATGGCGCATGTCCATTTTATCAGCCATTCCATTTATGAACTGGTGAAGCCCTTTGCGGTAAGGCTGCTGCAAAGCTTTTCGCCGTAAGAACATCAAAAAGAACGGAGGGTATCAAAATGAAAAAAGGAATTTCTTTTTTATGTGCGCTCACGATGCTGTTTGCCCTGACGGCTTGCGGCGGACAGGGCAGTGATACCGATACCCCATCTGCGGGCAATTCCTCCTCCCGGCCGGTGGATGAATCACAGAGTTCTCCCGGGGAAAGCCAAGACACTGAATCGCCGACAGAAGGAGGAAAGGTTTTAGTGGCGTATTTCTCTGCTACCGGTAATACCAAAGGGATAGCGGAACAGATCGCCGGGCTTACGGGCGGCGATCTCTATGAAATTATCCCGGCTGAGCCGTATACCGACGAGGATTTGGATTATAGCGACAGTCAGAGCCGCGCCTCACTGGAAATGGACGATCCGGACGCCCGGCCCGAGATCAGCAGCGAAGCTATTTCGATCAGCGAATATGCCGCGCTGTACCTGGGGTACCCGATCTGGCACGGACAGGCCCCGCGGATTTTGAGCACCTTCGCGGAGAGCTATGATTTTGACGGGCTGACCATTATCCCGTTCTGCACTTCCGGCGGCAGCGGGATCGGTTCCAGCGCCGAAGTTTTAGCGGAGCAGGCCGGCAGCGGCAGCTGGCTGGACGGCGAGCGATTCAGTGCGGGAGCTGCCCGTGAGACGTTGGCGGACTGGATTGACGGCCTTGCCCTGGAGGCAGCAGGGCAATAAAAACAATACTGGCAGAGTTCAATGGGAAGAGTGCGCAGCCGATATGAAAAAACGCCTCATTTACATGACAGGGAAAGGTGGAGGTACGTCTATGGATTTTATGGAAGTGCTGAAAAAGCGGTATTCCTGCAAGAAATTTGATGGAAGAAAAATCAGCAAAGAGCAGCTGGATGCTATTCTGGAGGCGGGGCGGCTGGCCCCAACGGCTAAAAATCTGCAGGAGCAGAAAATCTATGTGGTGCAGTCAGACGAGGGGCTGGAGAAAATCGACCGGATTACTCCCTGCCGGTACGGCGCCGGCACGGTACTGCTCGTGGCGTTCGATAGGGAAAACGTCTTTGTATATCCGGGAGGAAAACGCGATTCCGGCGTAGAAGATGCGACCATCGTAGCCACTCATATGCTGCTTGCCGCCAAAGCGGCCGGCGTGGAGAGTTGCTGGATCAACTTCTTCGACCCGGAAGCGGCGGCAAAGGAATTGCATTTGCCCGAAAACGAGGAGGTTCTGATGCTGTTGGACTTGGGGTATGCAGCGGAGGGCGCCAGCCCTCTGGCGAATCACAGCCAGCGCAAGGAGCTTTCCGAAACCGTGAAATATATTTAAAGGAGAAATGGTCATGAGCAACGTATTAGTCGCCTATTTTTCTGCCAGCGGCACAACTGCCCGGGCCGCCCAAAGCCTGGCCAAAGCCGCCGGCGCCGATCTATATGAAATCAAACCCGCCGTACCCTATACAGCGGCGGATCTGGACTGGAACAACAAACAATCCCGCAGCTCGGTGGAGATGAACGACAAAAACTCCCGTCCGGCCCTTGCGGACCGCGACGCCCCTGTTGCAGGGCATGACGTTATCCTGCTGGGATTCCCCGTCTGGTGGTACACGGCTCCCACCATCATCAACACCTTTTTGGAAGCCTATGATTTTACCGGCAAGGATATCGTGCTTTTCGCCACCTCCGGAGGCAGCGGGCTGGGACAGACGGCTGCCGACTTATCCCACAGCTGTCCCGGAGTCCATATCCGCAACGGGAAGCTTTTAAACGGGAACCCTTCGGAAGCCTCCCTCCGGCAGTGGGTGGCATCCCTGTGATGCGGGAGGCTGTACAATGAAGATCGTCGTATTAGAAGGCAGCCCCAACAGGCACGCTTCCTCCAACCTGCTGGCGGAGGAATTCATCCGGGGCGCCAAAGAAGCCGGTCATACGGCGGAGATTATCGACGCCGCCCATGCCGACCTGCATCCCTGTACCGGCTGCGTCCGTTGCGGATACGAAGGTCCATGCGTACAAAAGGACGATATGGAAAAGTTCCGCGGGCAGATCCTGGACGCGGATATGATGGTATTCGTCACGCCGCTGTACTATTACGGTATGTCCGCCCAGCTGAAGATGTTGGTGGACCGGTTCTGCGCCATCAACAGCAGCATCACCCACAAGCACATGAAATCCGCTCTGCTCGCCGCCGCATGGAATGCGGACA
>ERZ827450.2657-NODE-2657-length-14003-cov-3.344637_pt1 | contig 14003 bp, 16 predicted proteins | sample MGYA00519773_ERZ827450 | MGnify/ENA primary metagenome ERZ827450 (study PRJEB31778, sample SAMEA3449306) | human gut metagenome | biome: human gut; feature: human-associated habitat; material: faeces | place: United Kingdom | collected 2010/2012 ...
CGGCATGAAAATAAAACTGATTGCATTATTTATAATGATGGGATCGTTGGCTGCCGTAGCTGATAATGATACTTATTTCTTTTCAAAAGTAGATTATGGTTGGTGGGGAATTTTATTAGTATTTATGTTTTACTATTTTAAGAAAAATAAAATAGCAATGAATATATCTTTTATTACTATGTGCATAATTTACTATGGTATAGCTATAATAAAAACAGGTTTTAATACTTTATATATTTGGCTTTTTGCATTTAATGTTTTACCTATTTTATTTATTAATTTGTATAATGGTAAACAAGGAATAAAATTAAAATATTTATTATATATTTTCTACCCTGCTCATTTATTAATTTTATATTTATTATTTAATTTTGTTTTTATTACATAGGTTAAATTAATTTAATTTTTATATATTTCTATTAAATTAAATTTTAGGTACATTAACATTATTTTTAGCGTTGCTTTATCTAAATTTTTATATATTTCAAATTCTTTACTTTTCACTAGTTTTTGCATATATTCATCCATGTTATCACTCCTTTCCTTTAAGATATATTTAAGATTTTATAATGTCAATATTTTTTTAATTTTTTTTAGTTTTGTATGGACTTTTTTTGTATTTTTGTGTATGATTGTTATGTATAAAATAGATAATATGAATAAGGACATTTTTAGGAGGTTTTAAACATATGATAAAAAAATTTTTATTAATCGTACCAATAATAATTTTAAGTTTATTTTTTGTAAATATTTCCCCTGTTTTTGCAGTGGATGATATAGACATGAATCTTACATCAAATGAAACATCTAATACTGCAGTTACGGAAGACACTTATGCTCCACCTGCACCTACAAACTACTCTTCTACTTCAGCTTCTGGTGGTTTAGATATTTCTAATATTTTAAATATTTTGTTAATTGTAATTGGAATACTTCTTATCTTATTAAGTATTGCGATATTAATTAGATTAAAACATTAATTTTCTACCAATCTTTAGTTAGATTGGTTTATTTTTTTTGTATATTTTTTATTAAATTTCTAAAAATAATAAGGAGATATTTTATAATATTTCAAACTTTAGCAGGAGGTAAATTATGGCTAATCTAGCTAAAAAGATTTCTTTTGTTATATTTTCTGCTCTAATAATATTTTTTATAACTGGTAATTCTTTCGCTAATAACGATATGCTTCATAAAGCTGCGGAGTCTACACAAAATGGTGTTGGGCATACAGAAAATGTTATGCAAAATGCCTACGGTGCTGTAAAAAATACTTCTAATTCAATGAAAGATATGTCTAGTAATATAGTCACAAAAACTACCGAGCAAACAAAGGATTTTAAAAACGGTATTGTTGAAGCTACAGAAGGTGCTAAAAATGGCGCATATAATGTAACAAAAACTGCTACCGATGCAACCACTTCAGTTTTTTCTAATGGTACTGTTTGGTCTTGGATTATAGTTGTTGCTATTACATTAGGTATTGCTTTTCTTGTTTGGTATTTATTAAAAAGAAATCGTGATGAATAGTAAAAATTACTTTAATTAAACTATGCGTGTAATTAAAGTTCCTAATTTTAAGCTGTTACTTTCCTTTGTAACAGCTTAATCTTTACTTTTTTTATTTTCATGTTATAATAAAATAACAAAAATAAGAGAGGTAATTTTATGAACACAAAATTAATTGCTAAAAATCCAACCGCCAGACATAATTATGAAATATTAGATACTTATGAAACTGGAATAGTATTGTCTGGTACAGAAATTAAATCTATTAGACAAGGAAAAGTTAATTTAAAAGATAGTTATGCTAGTATTTCTAATTCTGAATGCTATGTATATAATATGCATATAAGTCCTTATGAACATGGAAATATATATAATAAAGATCCTTTAAGACCTAAAAAACTTTTACTACATAAAAAAGAAATTCTAAAATTATATGGTCAAATAAAACAAAAAGGTTATGCTTTAATACCATTAAGTATCTATTTTAATGGAAGTTTAGTAAAATTGGAACTTGCCCTTGCTAAAGGTAAAAAATTATATGATAAAAGAGAAGATTTAAAAAAGAAAGACGCTAATAAGCAAATATTAAAAGGTTTTGGAATTGGTGGACGCTCTTAAAATTCAAGTTTTATTTTTCAAATCTAAGATTTTATAATAAATGTAAATTTTAGGAAAATTTAATGTTCTCCATAATTCTCTAGTGCAGAAAGTTCTCATACTAGGAGAACTTTCCTACTGTATAAAAAAGCACATTACAAATAACGTATTGTGCTTTTTTATTTTTTATATTATTGGTCTTTTTTATAACTTACACACATTGTTTCTTTCTCAGTCCCTGTGTTTACATTTGTATTTGGCATAACATTTATAGCCTTTAATTTGCATTCTTGAACTGTTACATCATTATATTTACAACTACCTACCGAACAATGTATTTTTTGGTTATACTCCATATTATTATACCTCCATATCTTTATTGTAACTATTCTTATTATTCACTTATATTCTTTTTTTATTCTAGTTCGTATTTTATTAACCAAATTATTTCGTTATTAATTATCCACATTTTTATTATTATTGACATTTTATTAACAAAAATATTTTTATTCCATATACTATTAATAAAAATATAAAGGAGTATATTTTTATGGATTATGAAATAATGATGAATAACAATTTAAAAATTGGTATGGAAGCTCCAGATTTTAATGCTATTTCTACAACTGGTGATATTTCTCTTTCTAGCTATAAAGGCAAATGGGTAGTATTTTTTTCTCACCCTGGAGACTTTACCCCAGTGTGTACTACCGAAATAATTGGCTTCGCTAAAGCAGATACATATTTTAAGAAAATAAATACCGAGCTTATTGGAATAAGTGTAGATGGTTTAAACTCCCATTTAGCTTGGTTATATGATATTTATTTAAAGACAGGTCTTGTTGTAAATTTTCCAATTATTGCAGATCAAAGCGGAATTATCTCTAGAAAATATGGTATGATTTCCAATGATATAAGTACAACTGAAACTGTACGAAATGTCTTTATTATTGATAATAATGGAATTATTAGGAGCATTTTTGTTTATCCTATGAATGTAGGTAGATATATCCCCGAAATATTAAGAACTGTAACTGCTTTGCAATATGCTGACCAAAATAAGTGTATGACACCTGCTAATTGGGTTCCTGGTAACCCGATGATAATTCCTCCTCCACAAACTTTTTCCTCACTTTGCCAAAGGAATGATAGTCTTAGCAAAAATAAAAATGGTATGACATGGTATTTAAGCTTTAAAAATCCTGAAAACAAAAAATTAGATAAATAATTTTATAGAAAAAAGTGAACCTGATATTCTACTTGCAAATATAAATTCTAAGAAAATCTTAGTTAGTCTATAATTATATATAAAAAATCCCTTCTTTATAATATGTAAAGAAGGGATTTTTAGGACCGTCCCCCGATCCCTGTTATGCTTTGTTGCTTGAACCAAATACTTCTCTTATTTTGTGTGCTACTGTTTCTTCTATTAAGTCTCTTCCTTTTCCCATATATTTTCTTGGGTCAAATACATTTGGGCTTTCTACAAATGTTTCTCTTATTCCTGCTGTCATAGCTAATCTTAAGTCTGTATCTACATTTATTTTTGATACTCCTAAAGTACTTGCTTCATGTAATATTTCGTCTGGAACACCTTTTGCTCCTGGTAGGTCTGCTCCATATTTGTTACAAATTTCTACAAGTTCTGGTATAACTGTTGAAGCTCCATGTAATACTATTGGTGTATTTGGTATTTTTTCTTTTATTTTAGCTAAAATATCAAATCTTAATTTTGCTTCACCTTTAAATTTGTAAGCTCCATGACTTGTTCCAATTGCTATCGCTAAAGAATCGCATCCTGTTCTTTCTACAAATTCTTTTGCTTCTTCTGGATCTGTATACATTGCATCTTCCGCAGAAACATTAACATCGTCTTCAATTCCTGCTAATTTTCCAAGTTCTGCTTCTACTACTACACCATGTGCATGAGCATAATCTACAACTTCTTTTGTTAATTTAATATTTGTTTCGAAGTCGTATTTTGAACCGTCAAACATTATTGATGTATAACCATTATCTACACACATTTTACAAGTTTCAAAATCTGGCCCATGATCTAAGTGTAGTGCTACTGGAATATCATGTTCTTCTAAACCAGCTTCTATCATTTTCTTTAAATATGGTATTCTTGCATATTTTATAGCACTTGCTGAAGTTTGTAATATAACTGGTGAGTTTTCTTTAGCTGCTGCATCCATTATTGCTTGTACAAACTCCATATTATTAATATTAAATGCACCTATTGCAAATTTCTCCTTCATAGATTTTTCAAACATTTCCTTTGTTGTTACAAATGGCATAAAAAATCACCTTCCTTAAATTCATTTTCTCTATTATTTTATTTCTTATTCTTTATAATGTCAATCATATTGTTATTTTATTCTTTAAATTTATTAATACTTTCACTAAAAGCACTATTCTATTGAATAGTGCTTTTAGTTATTACTTCTTGATTTCGACATCATTTGCTCCATTGCGATATTTATGTATTTATCCAACTTTTGGCTTTGCCTCACAATGTCATTATAGTCCTCTTTGTCTAAAATCATTTGTTCTAATTTTGCTCTATGTTTTTGAATTTTTAAAGTAACATCCATATCGCATCCCTCCTATATACAAATTATAGCATATAGTGTCGATATTTTTTGTCGAAACCTGTCGTACAATTAAATTTTTTTATTTTTTTTCAAATAATGATATTATAAATTTATCACCACTAAATGGATGGCTATATTCTTCTTTATTTTTTATAATATTTGTTCCTTCCATTTCGCTTATATAGTCATACATATTAGAATCTGCAGCATCTATTACCCATATTCTACCAGTATAATTTTCAATTTCTTCTAAATTGGTTATAACTTTCATTTGTGGTGCAAAAGCTCCATAAGCTTTTTCTACAGTCCAATTATCTTTATTGTAAAAATATTGTTTATTATTGTCAAACTCTATAGCAACCGAACTACTAGGTCCTATTGTTGTATATACAACAATATCATTTTCCTGTACTTCAGCTCTAATTGCATCTATTGGCTTGCTATTCTCTTCGGAATAAGATTTAGTCCATAGAGTAACTCCATTCCAAACACTTAGTCCTATTAACCCAACACATATTACTATTTTTACTATTCGACTTTTTTCGACAGATAATATATATGCTAATGCGAATATAAATAATCCCAACATTGGTAACATATATCTTGGTATAAATACTGCTCTTACAAAAGAAATTAATAATGTTACAAGTATTACTAATCCACAAGTAGTTAGAGCTATTGTAACTGGTCTTATTTTCTTTTTATCTTCTAAATATAATTTATGTACTCTTAAAATCATGTATACTACTATAAATATACCAAATATAGATGGTAAACCAGAATTAATACTATCTAAAAAGAAAAATTCTATAATTTGAGTTATAATATCTGGATATTGTACACTTATCCAAAATCCATTTGCTACTCTAGATGATTGCATAAAGAAAATTAATGCTCCTGGTAAATAGCAAATTATTTGTATAGCACCATATATAAACCATCTTTTTAAAAGTTCCTTTTTCTCTCTTATTATAAAGAAAAGCAATAAAATGTTTATAATTCCAATAGTAAATAATGCAAAATAATGTGTATATGCACTACAAATGCTAGCTACTGCAAATATTATCCAATCTTTCTTCTTATTATTTTTATAAGCTAAGTATGCATATACTGCTGTTATTGTAACAAAAAGCATTGCTAAGCTATACATTCTTATTTGTGAACCGTAATGCATTGTAACAGGCAATAATAAAAGCACTAAGTTAAAGTAAAAACTTACTTTTTCACCAAACTTTTTCCTTATTTTTACAAATGAAAATATTGCTAATAAAATTATTGGAATTACTGAAAATATTCTTAATGCTATTACACTAGTTCCACAAATTAATGAATATAACTTAAGCAATACATAATACAATATTGGGTGAACATCATTAATTGTAGAAATTAATAGATTCCCCCATGGTTGTCTTGCAATTCCTACAGAATATGCCTCGTCAAACCACAAACTATCATTAAAGCATAGAAGCATAGGTACTACTGCAATTAATAGAATAAGCCCTATGTTTAATTTATTTAAATGCTTCCTTATAAACTCTTTCATTTCTTTCTCCTTCTATCTTACTTTTGTTTCCACTTTTATATTAGAACCATCACTTACAACAAGAATACTACCATCTTCATCTGTTCTATATATTTTTGCACCAACAGAACTTAACTTATCTAATGTTTCCTTATTTGGCAAATTATATGAATTATCTTTTCCTACTGGTATAATTGCTATAGATGGCATTACTTGAAAAACAAAGTTTTGTGTAGAAGATGTTCTTGACCCATGGTGCCCCACTTTTAAAACATCTGCTGGTTGCCATGTCCTACTAGCTTCCACTTCTGCTTCTGCATCTCCCATAAACAAGAAACTATTTCCTCCATATGACATTCTTAAAACAATAGAAGATAAATTCAAATTGTCCTTTGTATCCTTTGTGTCTGTAGCCATTATAGTACAATTTGCATTTGTTAATTTAAATGTATCTCCAACAACTGGAGTTGTAACTTGTAAGTTTTTATTTGCAATGCTATCTAAAACATCTTCAAAAGTTTTTGTTGTAGTTTGCATTTTTGGCATATAAATTGTTCCAATGTCAAAATTATCTATAACATCGTCTAGTCCTCCGATATGGTCTTCATGAGGATGTGTTCCTATTAAATAGTCTATTTTAGTTATCCCTTTATCTTTTAAAAACTGTACGACCGTATCTCCTGCTTCATTTGTTCCTGCATCTATTAACATAGTTTTGTCTTTATCTATAACTAAAGTACTATCTGCTTGTCCTACATCTATATAATACACTCTAAGATTTCCATCTGCTACTGCTTCTGTTTCTATAGTATTTGTTTTTTCTATGTCATTTATTATAACATCATCTTGAATTTTGTTTCCTAATGCATTTTCTATATAATTATTGTAGTCGTGTGTTTCCCAATAATTCTTTCCTAATACTAGTAAAACAATTAAAATTATTAGTGAAGCTAGTCTACTAAGCCATGTGTGTATTTTATAATATTTAGTTTTTCTCCCTAATTTTGACTTTTCCCAAAGACTAATTTGCTCATTATCATCTTTCTTTTCCATGTTACTTACTCCATTCTTTCTTTTGTTTTATTTCCACAATTTGTTCATTTTATCTCTTATTCTATCTTCAACCTTTTTTTGTTCTTCTTTGTCTATTTCATACTTGTTGTTAACCATTTTTAAAATTGTTCCTTCTTTTAACTCTTGTGGTAAATCGCTTTTATTTACATTAAACATTTCTCCTGTATCACGATTTTCTAAAACTGCTATATCGTTTTCAATTCTATCAACTGTAAATCTATTTTCCATTTCTTCTAATTTATTTGTTAGCTCCCTTTTAAATTGATTCATATCAATATCGTTTTGCCCCCTAATAATGTTGTTTAATAGGTCTAATTCCAAATAAATTGTCCTCCTTAAAATTATAGTTTTTATTTTAAATTTATTATACTCATATTATACAAATTTTATTTTTTTGACATTTGTTCTCTTATATAAGAAACTTCTTCTTCTAAATCTAATCTTACAAATAAAGGTACTCCTTTTTCTATTACCTTTGTGCCATCAGGAATTTTATTATATTCATATAAACTTTCCCATGTTTGTAAATTTTCGTTTGTTAGACCTAGTTGATTAAATATGCTATTTGATGTTTCTTCCATAAATGGACTAATTAATATTGCAACTTTTCTTAGGTTTTCACATAAATGATACATTACAGATTTTAATTTATCTTGCATATCCTCATCTTTTGCAAGTAACCATGGGGCTGTTTCGTCTATATATTTATTTGTTCTAGAAATTAAGCTCCAAATTTCTGCTAATGCTTCATTCAAATGTAAATTTTCCATTTTTTCTTCTACAATTTTTATTTGTTCTAATGAATATTTTTCTATTTCTTCGTCTGGTTCATTTTTATAGCCATTATATTCATAGATATTTCCATCAAAGTATTTATTTATCATTCCTATTGTTCTATTTAGTAGATTTCCTAAATCATTACATAAGTCATAATTAAATCTTTCAACAAAACCTTCTGGTGTAAATATAGTGTCTTGTCCAAAAGGAAATTCTCTAATTAGGAAATATTTTGTAGCATCTATACCATATCTATCTATTAAAATTTCTGGATAAATTACATTTCCCTTAGATTTAGACATTTTACCATCTTTCATCATTATAAAACCATGTGCATAAATTTTCTTTGGAAGTGGTAAATCTAATGCCATTAAGAAAATTGGCCAATATATTCCGTGAAATCTTATAATGTCTTTACCAACAACATGTAAGTCTGCTGGCCAATATTTATTAAATAATTCCTCATTATCAGATCCATAACCTAGAGCTGTAATGTAATTTGTTAGTGCGTCAAGCCATACATATATAACATGTTTAGGATCACTTTTTACTTTTACCCCCCAGTCGAAAGTAGTTCTTGTTATACATAAATCTTCTAAACCTGGTTTTAAGAAATTATTAAATATTTCATTTTTTCTAGATTCCGGTTCTATAAACTTTGGATTTTCTTCATAAAATTGTATTAATTTATCTGCATATTTCTTCATATTAAAGAAATATGCTTCTTCTTTCATTTTCTTAACTTCTCTACCGCAGTCTGGGCATTTTCCATCTACTAATTGTGTTTCTGTAAAATATGTTTCGCATGGCATACAATACCATCCTTCATATTCTCCTTTATAAATATCTCCTTTTGCTAAAAGCTTTTCGAAAATATCTTCTACAATTTTATAGTGTCTTGGCTCCGTTGTTCTTATAAAGTCATCATATTCTATATTCATCTTTTCCCAAAGTTTTTTTGCATTTTCTGCCATTTCATCAACATGTTCCTGTGGAGTTTTTCCTGCATTTTCTGCAACTGTTTGAACTTTTTGCCCATGCTCATCTAACCCTGTTAAAAGATATGAATCATATCCTCTTTTTTGTTTATATTTTTTCATTGTATTTGCAAATACTTCTGTATATGCTGTACCAATGTGAAATTTTCCACTTGGATAATAAATTGGAGTAGTTATATAATATGTTTTTTTATCCACCTACATCATCTTCCTTTTATTTATTTTTTTAGCTTAATCTTTGTTCTATTAATTCTGCTATAGATTTAGCTTTTTCAGTTATATATTCTTGGTCTTTACCTTCTATCATAACTCTTACTAATGGCTCTGTTCCAGATGTTCTTATTAAAACTCTTCCAGTTCCAGAGAATTCTCTTTCTACTTCTTCTATTGAACTTCTAATAACTGCATCTTTGTCGAAATCATATTTCTTTTCGTTAGAAACTTTTGCATTTATAAGTACTTGAGGATATATATTTATTATTTCTTCTAATTTACTTGCTTTTTCTGCTTTTTCTAACATGATAGAAATAAACATTAATGAAGTTAATATTCCATCTCCTGTTGGATTGTAGTCTAAAAATATAATATGTCCAGATTGTTCTCCTCCTAAGTTGTATCCGTTTTTCTTCATTTCTTCTAATACATATCTATCTCCTACTTTTGTTCTAACGAAGTTAATGTCATTCTCTTTAGAATATATATCTAGTCCTAAATTACTCATAACTGTTGCAACTAAAGTATCTTTCTTTAATGTACCTTTTTGTTTCATATAGTTTGAAACAATTGCTAATATTTTGTCACCATCTATAACTTCACCGTTTTCGTCAACTAATAAACATCTATCTCCATCACCGTCATATGCTATTCCTAAGCTGTATCCATTCTCCACTACATATTTTTGAAGCATTTCTAAATGTGTTGATCCACAATTTTTGTTAATATTTATTCCATTAGGTGCATTATTTATAATTTTGTGATTAATTTTTAATTTAGAAAACACTTTTTCTGCAACTTCATATGTTGCTCCATTAGCTGTATCTATTACAACTTTAAAATCGTCTGTGTTGTATTTTTCTATAATTTCTTCAAATGTTTTTCTAAAGAAATATACATATTCGTCTACTAATTCTTCTGCATTTTCTGATATTCCTATTTTATCGTTACAAGCTGTAAGTTCATCTAATTTGCCAGAGTCCATAACTTCTTCTATTTCTTCTTCTATATTGTCTGGTATTTTTGTTCCTTCATTACTAAAGTATTTTACACCATTAAATTCATAAGTGTTATGAGATGCAGATATTACAACACTTGCATCTGCTTTTAATTTTCTAGTTAAATATGCAACAGCTGGTGTTGGCAAAACTCCTAATTGCTTTACATTTGCTCCATAGCTTAAGAAACCTGCTGTCATTGCACTTTCTATTAAACTACCAGAAATTCTAGTATCTCTTCCAATTAAAATTGTTGGACTATGGTCAGAGTGCTTAGCTAGCACGTAAGCTCCTGCCTTTGCAACTTTATAAACTAATTCTGGAGTTAGCTCTGTATTTGCAATTCTCCTAATTCCATCTGTTTCAAAATATTTTCCCATATTCTTTTCCTCCTTACATTCTGTCTGGCATTTCCATTCCTAATAAGTTTGCACCTATTTTTAATACATTACCCACCATATATGTTAAGCAAAGTCTTGTATTTTTTATCTTTTCATCTTCTACTAATATTTTGTTATCATTATAAAAACTACTATATAATTTAGAAATTTCTATTAAGTAACGTGATATTATTGATGGTTCATTTTTGTCTATTGCTTGTTTTATAGTTTCTTCAAACTTATAAAGTTGTTTTACAACTTCCATTCCATTTTCCTCTATTTCTGAAATATCTACTAAGTCCTTATTCATAATATAATTTTCTTTTTCTAAGATACTCTTTGTTCTTACATACATATATTGTATATATGGTCCTGTTTCTCCTTGGAAATTCAGCATAATATCCCAATCGAAAACTTCATCTTTTATAATATTGTTAGATAAGTCATTAAATATTACTGCACCTATTCCAACTTTTTTTGCTATTTCTTCTTTTCCTTCTAAGTTTGGATTTTTTTGTTCTATTATTGCTTTCGCTCTTGTTATCGCTTCATTTAAAATGTCCTCTAATTTTATTAAAGTACCTTCTCTTGTAGACATTCTTCCTGTTTTTAATCTTACCATTCCATAAGGTACATGTATTAATCCATTTGTATATTTTGGGTCTAAATCCAAATATTTTGCAACTTCGAATACTTGTTTAAAATGCAATATTTGCTCAGATCCAACTACATATATACATTTATCAAAATCATATGTTCTTGCTCTATATACTACTGCTGCTAAGTCCCTTGTAGCATATGTTGTTGACCCATTAGACTTTGCTACCATTAATGGTGGTATATCTGCATATTCTAAGTCTACTATTTCTGCGCCTTGTGATTTTACTAATTTATTATTCTTTCTTAAAATTTCTACAATTTCTGGCATTTTGTCTGTATAGAATGATTCACCATTATTTGAATCAAAGTGAACATCTAAAATATCATATATTCTTTGGAATTCTTTTAAACTTAGTTCTTTAAATTTCTTCCAAATGTTTGTACAATACTCATCTCCGTCTTCTAGTTTCTTAAAATTATTTCTGCAATCTTCTAGTGCAGATTCATCTTCCTTACATAATTCGTTAATTCTTACATAAATTTCTGTAAGTTTATCTATTGGATTTTCTTCTAAATTATATTCGTTCCCAAATCTTTTATAACCTTCTATTAATTTACCAAATTGTGTTCCCCAATCTCCTAAATGGTTAATTCCAATAGTATTATACCCAAGAAATTTATACATATTATATAGAGCTCTACCTATTACTGTTGTTCTTAAATGTCCAACGTGAAATGGTTTTGCAATATTTGGAGAAGAATATTCTACTATTATATTCTTTCCATTACCAATGTTAGAAGACCCATATGCTTCTTTTTTATTTTCCATTTCGTTTAATAAATCTTTTACTAGCATTTCGTTATTTATAAATATATTTAAAAAACCATTTATTGCATCAATTTTAGAAATATAAGTGTTTGGAACTTCTATTTCTTCTTTTATTCCATTTGCAATATCTACTGGTGATTTTCTCATTTGTTTTGCAAGTTTAAAACAAGGAAGTGCATAATCTCCCATTTTACTATCTTTTGGTATTTCTAAATATTCTTTTAATTCTTCTTTTGTAATGTCTATTTTTTTGCTTATTTCTTCTGCTATTTTCTCTTTAAAATCTATCATAAAATCACCTTATCCTATCCTATTTTCCGTGCTTATTATATAATAAAAGCTTATATATTGCAACAAAAAAAGCAATGTGTTTTTTACATTGCTTCTTATATAGTAAGAAAATTCTTTATATTAGCTTACTTTAAAATCCATTTTTTAATAGGGATTTTAAGGACCGTCCCTCGATCCCGATTTCGTAGCAAAGTTCTGTTCTTTCTAGAACTTCTTTCATTCTATAGTATGATTCTTGTTTTAATTTTTCTATTCTTTCTAGTTTATTTTCTATTGTTAAGTCTGGATATATTGGTTCTAGTATTACGTGTGTCATTACTGGTTTTGTCTTTATGTATTTGTAAATTCCTTCTGGTTTATGTGTTGTTATTACTGTTGGTATTATTGGTACATTGTTTTCTACTGCCATTGCAAATGCACCTTTATGGAATTTGTTTAATTTTTTTTCATATACACGTAATTCTCCTTCTGGATATATATGTATTGTTTCTCCTTCTTCTAAAAGTTTAGAAATGTTTTTATAAAATTGCTTTTTCTCTTCTATCTTTGTTGGTATTGGAATTGCTCTTAACATTTTTATTAACGGACCTACTACAGGTATTTTGAAATTTGACTCTAGTGTAACAAAATATGAATAATCCGGGAAATTTGCAAGTCCATTCATTGTACAATCTAGATAGTGCATATGATTAGATATTGTTATCTTTCCTCCCGGAACTTTTTTTATATTTTCTCGACCTATAACTTTATAGTCAAGAAATATTTTGTCTATTAAAAACACTATTGGTACTGCTATAAGATAATAAAATATGTTTGCGAAAAAATTAAATATTGTATTCTTTAATTTCATCATTAAACATCTCCTCTATTTTCTCCATACTCTTCTCTATTCTATATTTTTCTGCACTTTCACTGTATACTTTTCTCATGTTATTTAGTTCTTCTGTATTATCCAACCACATATCTATCTTTTTAGCTAAATCATCACTGTTTCCTGCCTCGAATAAACTTCTTTCATCTAATGCAAATTGTGGTGTTGCGGATCTTTCACTATTAGCTATAATAGGTACATTTCCACAAGCAATTGCTTCTAAACAAGAAATAGCTTCTATTTCTGCATCTGAGGTATGTACATATAAATCTGTATTTGCTAGCAATTTTAGTAATTTTTCTTCATCTAAAAATGTTATTATTGGCTCATTTGTTAATTCTTTACCAAATTGAACATATTGTTTATATTTTGGTCCTTTCCCTGCCAATACTAATTGAATATTCTTTTCATATTTAGATTTTTTTATCGCCTCAAATAATAAATCTTGTCTTTTTTCTCCAGATAATCTACCTACCATAGTTATTACTATTTTATCATGTTTTTCCTTTGGAGTAAACTGAAATTTATCTTGTATTCCATTAGAAATAATATGCAATTTTGCAGTATAATAATCTTGTTGATAAAAAACATCGGATAAAAAATTTCTTTGCAGATATCAGTGAAAAGGCTCTGGAATAATTCAAAAGTGCATGCATGCAGGTATTGACAAACAAAGGCTTCCGTATTATATTTTTTACATATTGTTGTCTGACAGAGCAGCGTGCTAAAGTTGCAGATATAAAAAGG
>ERZ827450.2658-NODE-2658-length-14001-cov-4.608705_pt1 | contig 14001 bp, 13 predicted proteins | sample MGYA00519773_ERZ827450 | MGnify/ENA primary metagenome ERZ827450 (study PRJEB31778, sample SAMEA3449306) | human gut metagenome | biome: human gut; feature: human-associated habitat; material: faeces | place: United Kingdom | collected 2010/2012 ...
AATTCTCGGCTGTATCATATGTGTAATTTACGTAATCTCCGATTTTATATTTTGAAGAATATTGGTTTACTGTTACGCTTACAGTTTTTGTACTTGTTTCTCCATTTACTGTTCCTGTTACTGTAAAATTATATGTTCCATTTGCTGTTACCTTAAATGGTATTGAAGGACTTACTGTTGTTGTTCCTCCTTCTATTGAATGTGTAAAAGTAATATATAGTGGTGTTCCTTCATCTGTTTTTCCTGCTGGTAAGTTTTCTCCACTTCCATTTGCATTTGCTACTACTTTTATACCACTTACTGCTGGTCTTGGTCCAGCTTTTGCAAAATCTCCTAGTGTTCCATTTGCGTTTACAGTTGCAATATAACCATCCTTTTCTACTTCAAATGTTCCATCTGCTTGCTTTGTTACTGAATCAATTTCTCCTGTTTCTATTTTAGCATTTAAAAAATCTTCTAAACTACTTCCTGAACGCATTGAGTATTCTAGTAAAGTCATTCCTAGTTTTTCCTTTACACTTGACTCTGCTGATTTTGTACTGGCTTCTTTGGCTTTATTTATAATACCATTATTGCCTAGCACTAAGTTTATACTTACTCCCGCAAGTATTAGCAAAACAACTATTGTAACGACTAGCGCTATTAATGTTATTCCGCTTTTGTGTTTTGTTTTTGTACTTTGTCTCTTGTGACTTTTTCATTTTCTTTCTTCCTTCCTTTTATTATTTTTGTAGTTTTAGTACTTATTATGTCTTTTTTTGGTATTTTAACTACATATTTGATTTTAAATTAAGAAAACAAAAAAATCAATAGTTTTTTGAATAAAATTTTATTTTTGTGATATTTTAATTAATGTTTTAATACACATGTGTAAAATTTTATGTATTTTAGTTCACTTTTTTATTTTATTTCATCATGGTATCATATTAAAAGGTAGGTGATTTTTTTGTTAGTTAATAATGAAGACATATTAAAAGTTCTTGGAAAAAATATAAAAAAAGTAAGAAAAGAAAAAGGCTACACCCAGGACTATGTAGCAGAACAAATAAATGTTTCAACAGATTTGCTTAGAAGCATTGAAAATGGCAGAAATATTGGAAGCATTACAACACTTCTTAACATTTGCAACTTTTTGCAAGTTTCACCTAATACACTATTTGCTGAGCTTTTAGACTTTAAAGAAGAAACCTTAGATTCATCTTTGTTAAATCTAACAAATCAGCTATCCAAAGAAGACAAAAATATTTTGAAAGAAATAATAATTCATATAGATAAAAACTATTAAAATAGAGACGAATTACTGCTAATTGTCTCTATTTTTATTTTACCATAGGAAAATTTATTTTTTTGCTTTACACAACACAAATTATACTATAGCACTCTTTTATTGCTATAATCTTCACTAAATTTGTAATAGTCACTCTTCTTACAGCTTTTCAATCTCCTTTTCACTTAATCCAGTTATTTGACTTATATCTTTTATATGCATTTTTCCTTTTAGTTTTTTAGCAACAAAAATCATGCCTTATGCAATTCCCTCTTTCTTACCTTCTTCTCTTCCCTCTCTTCTTTGTTTTCTTATCTCCTTGTTTATTATTCTCGCTGCATTCATCATAATATTTTCGCTCTCCTCTCTATTTTTTATCTTTTCTATAAATCTACTTATTATTTCTTTATCTTCAGTTCCCATCAATTCATATTTTACTGTTTTTTCTAATTGTTCATATTCAAAATCTTCCATTTTATTTTTACAACTTATTATATCCTCAATGTTTTGGTATAATTCTTCTTTATTTTGTGACTTTTCAATTAACATAGCTTTAGATGTTATCAAATTATCTTCTAACAATTGCTGTTTAGTAAATTCATTAGTGTCCACTAAATCGTATCCTAGTTCAATTTCTTCATATCCTTCTATTTTCTCTTCAATATCTTCTATTGATAACTTTTGCCATTTTCTTTTTCCAGTATATAACACTATCGGTATTACTTTTGGAATTTTATAGTTTTTTTCTTTTAATCTTCTCTTATTTATTGCAGACTCTATTATAGCATTTTTATAACGCAATATTCTATATGCCATCTTTAAATCTAAACTTGATTGATGTTCTATTAATATAAAAACATTTTTGTTCTTTACCTTATACACAACATCTGCTTCTATATTTCTAAATTCTTCTGTTCTAAACTCTTTCTCATATTTTTCTAGCTCATCATCTAATAAATTTAAGTGTAAATAATGATTTATAAATTTAACAGCCTCCTTTTTATCAGACAATAGCTCTTTAAATAATTTGTCATGTTTTTTATTTATATGTATATCCAAATTATACTTTTCACTATCTTCTTTTATAGTAATATTTCTCTGTATTTTTTTAATATCTTCACTTTCTGCATCTAAAATTTCTTCGCATTTTTTTATTATTCGTTTGATTTTTTCTTCGTTTTTTAAGTAAAATGCCCCTGTATAGCACATGATATCTTTTCCATCTACTGTTTTTAATCCAGATGGAACCAACATTTTCTCTTCTTCCATCAATCTTCCTCCTAATTATACAATCATTTAACTTATAGGTCAATATTTTTTTAAAATATACTTATTGGTATCATTTAAGAATTAAAACTATTCACTATAGTGAATTTTTGAATAAAATTTAACAACAAAATCATTTTGAAATAATCTATTTTAAAATTTAGTAAAATTATATTATCTTTTAGCAGAAAAATCAAGAAAATTCGTTCGACAAAATTCTACTATAATATTAATTTATAAAAAAGCAAACTATTAAAAACTAGTGACAGCCTTCACTGTTTTATTATTTTTGTATAGTGTAGTGGACAAAATTCAATATTTTATTATTTTTGTATAGTGTGCAGTACAAATATTACAAAGATAAAACCGCTATTCAAGCGGTTTAATAGTATTTTGTATAAAAAGCTTCTAAATTATAACAAGTCTGTCATAGAAAGATAATTTATCAAATAAAATTTTTTTATAAATTTCTTCATTAGCTAAATTTTTCTCATTAAAAGTCATTGATAATAATAGTCCCGTGTCAAACATATAACATTTTAATGCATTTGTGTCCATTCTTTGCCCCAGTCCAATACTTGGTTCAGTCGTATTGTATGCAATATTTACTAAATATGCATCATTTAACCAATAGAAAGCACCTTTAAAATTTCTATACCTTGCTTTTTTCCCTAAACTTGAAATATTAAATTTTTTCTCATGTTTCTGTAATTGAGATGGAATTGTATCGAATATTTGCTCTACTTTTAAATTTAATTCTTCTGCGTGTTTTCTAATATCTTCTCTATATAAGTTTAAAATATTCCTCTTTATTCTATCTACCTTTTCAAAATCTCTAGTTTTTGAATACATTTCTACAGCCTGAGGCATTCCTCCAACAATTAAATATTCTTTAAAATATTCCTTCCTCGCTTTTGTGTTTTTTAATGTACAAAAGCTTAATATTTTTTATAAAATATTACGAAATCAAAGATAATTCAAGTATTCATTTGCACAAAATCAAAGATAACTGTCTGTAACAGCCAATCCAAATGAAAAAATCCACAAAATAAATTTTCTGTGCAATATTTTATATAATAGAAGCCCCAAATCTGTGATATCATTGGCAGATTCGGGGTATTATTTATTATGTATCTATTTCTTTATTGAACTATTTTAGCTTTTATGTAAACTTGCTAGCCTTGGTAGCGGTTCATTTTTCTTAATTTTTTTCTATTTTTTAGATAGTGATTATTAAATTTTTTATTTTGATACATAACAAATTATGTACTTTTATTATACATGATTTTTTGTGTATAATTCAACTATTTCTTTCATTTGTAACACATTTGTAATTATTCTTTTCTTTTCTCTGTTTTTAATTCATTTTTAATGCAAAAATATACCAAAGTTATTATTTTTCTAATAACTTTGGTACATTTTATTTTCTATATCTATCTGTTACCTGTTTTTAAATTTTTTCTTTATTTTTTCTTTAGCTTATTTTTCTTTTTTGTGCAAAGTAACAGAAAAATGCTGATAACTGGTCTGGCATTATTTTAAATAACAACCTACCTAGCCACATTGTAAAGCTTGGAAATATAAGTATTTTATTTGCAAACATTTTTCTTACTGCATATTTTGCCACTTGTTTGCTGTTAGCTTCTGCTAGATTAAACTTTACATCTGCCACCTTATTAAAATTTGTATTTACTGGTCCTGGGCATAGAGCACTTATTTTAACTTTTGAATGTTTCATAAATAGTTCTTGCCTAATGCTTTGTGTTAGCCTTACTACATATGCTTTTGTAGAGTAATAAGTTGCCATTAATGGGCCAGGCATAAAACCTGCTATTGATGCAACATTCATTATATGACCTCTATTTACTTCTACCATGTCTTGTAAAAATAATTTTGTTAAAATATGAAGTGCAACTATGTTTGTGTCTATCATTCCAATTTCTTTATTTAAATCTGTTTTAATAAACTCTCCACATGTTCCAAAACCTGCATCATTTATCAACACATCTATTGCTCCATATTTTGCTTTTACATCTTCGTGTAATTTAATGCAACCTTCTCTATCGGTTAGGTCCATGGCTCTTACCTCAACATTTACATTATAAGTTTTTTCTACTTCTTCTTTTAATTTTATTAATGCTTCCTCATTTCTTGCAATTGCAATAATATCATATTTTCTTTTTGCAAGTTCTATTGCAATATCTCTTCCTATTCCTGAAGATGCTCCTGTAACTAATGCAACCATATTTTTTCTCCAATCTCAGTATTATAATTTTATTTTTTTGCAATTATAAAGTTTTTAAAACTGTCATTAGTATTTATTTCTTTTAATAATAATTTATTAGAATTTTAATAAATTTTTACTAAAAGCTTATAATTTTGTTGTATGTATCTATTGCTTTATTATCTGTCATTCCAGCTATGTACTCCACCACAGCAGTAGCATAATCTTCTGGCTTATTTATATTATATATTTTGTTGTTTTTTAGCTTTTGATTTTCTGCAATTTCTTCATTTGTGCAATAATTTTTAAGCCAACAAGCAAATTCTTTTATTACTTCTGCATATAAACTATTTATGTTTTCTTGTAAAATCTGATTTTTAGCAGATTTTAACACTTCGTAAATTGTATTTAACACTAAATTAAAATATTGGTCTGCCAATCTATTTTTATCATTTGAATATATTTTTTCATAATTAAATGCTTTTAATTCATTTATAAAATTTAAGCCTTCTTGAGAAAAAGTCAAACCTTTTTCTAATGTAGTATTTTTCAATAAATCTGACATTAAATAATTTACTATATTTGTTGTGTTTAATATATCATACCCAGTATTTGCAACATCTAATCTATGTTGTAACTCTTGAATATCTGCTTCTGTAAGTATTTTAAATCTAAGTGCATCTTCTATATCTCTGCCAAGATATGAAATTTTATCAGAAATTTTTACAACACATCCTTCCCAAGTAAATGGAGCATATTCGTTAGGCTTTGTATAATTTTCTAGATTTATTGCTTCTTCTCTAGGCTTTATGCTGTTTTCATCTATTTCGCCACAATGCGAAATTATGCCATCTCTTACTGCATATGTTAAATTCAAATTTTCTTTATATCCTTCTCTATTATCCAAAAGCTCTATATTATCAACATAAAGTAAACCATTTCTTTCATGCCAAAAGGTTTTCCCAGTTTCATTTAGTAAAATTTTATTTAGTACCCTCTCCCCAGCATGTCCAAACGGGCTATGCCCCAAGTCGTGAGCAATAGCAATGGTTTTAGTAAGCTCTATATTTAACCCAAGCGCTTTTGCTAAACCATAACTAATAGATTCAACATAGTTTACATGCTCTATTCTAGTACAAATGTGGTCATTTGTTGGTGAAAAAAACACTTGCGTTTTATGTTTCATTCTTTTAAACGCATTAGAATAAATTATTCTAGTATAATCTCTTTCAAACTCAGACCTTATCTCTGTATTAGCCGTATACAACGGCTTTTTTCTTGCAATCATTTGCTTCCATTTAGAATTTTCTGGAGTAGCAGAGCCTTGCTTTAAAGCATTTAAATTAATATTTTCATTCATCATTATCACCTTATCCTTCGCCCATTAGGGACGCCCCTTTTTGGGCGAGATTTTATTAAAAATATCCTATCACAAAATCACAAACGTTTCAACGCTAATTTTCACAGAATTCTTATTCATATACTTATATGAAAATTGTAGCCTAAATCATCTTACAAATAATAAGGGAAGCAGATTATGTTCTGTTTCCCTTATTTGTTTTTATTCAATTACAATTTTGTCGTCTTTTACAACTGCTTTTGCTTTTTTCTTTGGTTTTATCACGCCATCTAGTATTGCTTCTGCAATTTTATCTTCTAGCATATTTTGTATAGCACGTCTTAGTGGTCTTGCACCATAATTTGTGTCTACGCCTTTCTTAGCAATTAAGTCTTTTACAGATTGGTCTATGTCTATTTTTATATTTTGTGCGCTTAATCTGTTTTGAACTTGTACTAACATTATATCAATTATTTTCTTTATGTCTTCGTCTTCTAGCTTGTGGAATACTATTATGTCGTCAATACGGTTTATAAGTTCAGGTCTGAATTGTTTTTTCAATTCTCCCATTACTTCTTTCTTTATCGTCTCATATTCTTGATTCTTGTTTTCTTCGGCATTTCCACCAGCAAATCCTAGTTTATTTTTGTCTGTTATTAATTTTGCACCGACATTTGATGTCATTATTATTACAGTATTTTTAAAGTTTACGGTTCTGCCTTGAGCATCTGTTAATCTTCCATCTTCAAGAATTTGTAATAACATATTCATTACATCTGGGTGGGCCTTTTCAACCTCATCAAATAGGATTACAGAATATGGTCTTCTTCTAATTTTTTCTGTTAATTGTCCACCTTCGTCATATCCAACATATCCTGGAGGAGCACCTATTAATTTAGCAACAGAGTGTGGCTCCATAAACTCAGACATATCAACTCTTATCATGCTATTTTCGTTGCCAAACAATGCTTCTGCCAAGGCTTTTGCAAGCTCTGTTTTACCAACACCAGTTGGTCCTAAGAATAAGAATGAACCTATTGGTCTGTTTGGATCTTTTAATCCAACTCTTCCTCTTCTTATAGCCTTTGCAACTGCTGAAACAGCCTCATCTTGTCCGACAACTCTTTTATGCAAATTGTCTTCTAGGTGTCTTAATTTTTCATTTTCAGTCTCAGATATTTTGCTTACAGGAATACCTGTCCAAGTTGATATTACCCCTGCAATATCTTCTTGTTTTAGAGTCATTACTTTTTTAGTATTGCCCTCTTTCCATTTATTTTGAGCATCTTCTAATTCCTGTCTCTTATTTTTTTCTTCATCTCTTAGCTTTGCTGCTTTCTCGAAGTTCTGAGTTGCAATAGCTTCTTCCTTCTCTTTACGAACCTTTTCGATTTCATCTTCTAAGTTTCTTATCGATTCAGGTTTTGTATATGTCTGCATCTTAACTTTTGACGCAGCCTCATCAATTAAATCTATCGCCTTATCTGGTAAATATCTATCATTAACATATCTTGTAGAAAGTTCAACAGCTGATTTTATTGCTTCATCAGTAATTTTTACATTATGATGAGCCTCATATTTATCTCTTAACCCTTCCAATATTTTAATTGCATCTTCTTCAGATGGCTCGTTTACCATTACTGGGCTAAACCTTCTTTCAAGAGCTGCATCTTTCTCAATGTATTTTCTGTATTCGTTTGTTGTAGTTGCTCCAACAACTTGAATTTCTCCTCTTGCAAGAAGTGGTTTTAAAATATTTGCTGCATCAACAGCACCTTCTGCAGAGCCAGCGCCTACAATCGTATGAATCTCATCTATAAATAGAATTACATCTCCGGCTTTTTTTACTTCATCAAGAGATTTTTTTATTCTCTCCTCAAAGTCTCCTCTATATTTTGCACCAGCTATCATTCCAGATATATCTATGCTTACAACTCTCTTATTTTTTAAAGTTTCTGGCACATCACCTTCAACTATTTTTTCTGCTAAACCTTCAGCTATTGCAGTTTTACCAACACCTGGTTCACCTATCAAACAAGGGTTATTCTTGCTTCTTCTTGATAAAATTTGAATAACTCTATCAATTTCAGTTCTTCTTCCTATAACTGGGTCAAGCTTTCCTTCTCTTGCCTTTTTAGTTAAATCACTACCATATTGGTTCAAAGTTGGAGTAGAATTATAACTTCCACCATTGCTTGTCCTCTTGCTCTCAGATTCCTGCCCTTTTGTTTCATTAATCATTTTCACAAGTTCATTGTACAACTTTTTTGGATTTACATTCAAATCCATCATTATTCTAACAGCTACGCTATCGCCCTCGCGCATAATTCCACAAAGAATATGCTCAGTTCCAATATATTCACTGTTAAATCTACGTGCTTCTATAAAAGAATTTTCAATTATTCTTTTGCTTCTTGGCGTAAGCCCAATACTATCTGCATTTACAATCGGAGCATTTTCACTTACACCTATAAGTTCTTCAATTTCCTTTAAAACAGCTTCTGCAGTAACACCTTGGTTTGCAAGAACTTTACTTGCAACACCTGTTCCTTCTTCTACTAAACCATATAAAATGTGTTCTGACCCTATATAATTATGCCCTAGCTTTGCAGCTAAATCATTCGCAATTTCTAGAGCATTTTCTGCACTATTTGTAAATTTATATTCCATAATTCACCACTTTCCTTTCATTCATACATTAGGTTGAAAAAGTATTGAATTTTGGCAATTAGAATGAGTTTCAAATGTAATAAGCACATACTTTTGCATGTAATTACGTTTGAAATAGTATTTGACGTAACCAAAATTATAATTACTTTTCAACCTAGCTTTTTATATTTATTCTGTTACAATTTTTCTAATAATATCTGTCCTCTTTAAGTCTCTTTCATTAGAATCCATTACTTTTCCATAGTACTTCTGTAAATTTGCTGGTTTCGTATATAGAAATAATTTTTTTATTTTTGTATCATCTAATTCACTTATTATCCCCATATCAGTACCAAGTTTTACATCTGATAACAAATCTATACATTCATTACTCGATAAAATTCTGGCATTTTCTAATATACCGAAGGCCCTGTACACTTTATCAGCAAGTCCAATTTGATTCTTTCCCAAATATTTTCTTGCTACTCTTTCTTGTTCTATAATCTTATCTGTTATAAGCTTCATATTTTTTACAATTTCTTGTTCTGTAAGTCCTAAAGTCTGATTGTTAGAAATTTGGTACATGTTCCCCATGCTTTGGCTTCCTTCTCCATAGACTCCCCTTACGCTCATTCCAAAATTATTTACAATATGAAGTATTTTATTTAAGTTACCAGTCTCTGCAAGCCCAGGTAAATGAACCATTACAGAAACTCTAAGACCTGTACCAACATTAGTAGGGCATGCTGTTAAATATCCATATTTTTCACTAAACGCATAATCCACTAATCTTTCTAGTTTTTGGTCAATTTCAATTGCAAGATTCATTAACTCTTCTATTGCAATTCCTTCTCCGAAAAGTTGCATTCTTAAATGGTCTTCTTCATTTATCATTATGCAAATATTTTCTTCATCATTTATAAGAATTGCACAATTCTCATCTTTGCTACTTGCAAACTCTGGACTGATAATATGTTTTTCGACTAAAGATTGTTTTGTTAGGTTATCCATGTCTTTTAATCTTAATAATTTTAAATCGTATCCAATACTTGGAAGAACGCCTTCTATTTTTTCTAATATGTGCTTTTTATCATCTTTTGAGCATTTATTCTCAAAATTAAAATCCTTAATATTACGTGCAAGCCTTACTCTTGTACTAATTACTACATCAGAATCTTTTCCATTTTGTAAATACCAATTAGACATTTTACTACTTCCCTTCTCCATTAATAATTTCAAATCGACTAATTTTTTCTTTGTTTTTTTCTTTCTATTATTTTGCATTTTTCTTTTCAATGTCTTTAATTTTATCTCTTATTTTTGCTGCGTCTTCGTATCTTTCTTCTTGTATTGCAACATTTAATTTTCTTTTCAAAGACTCCAACTCATCAACTTGACTTACTTTTTTATCTTTTTCAGCTTTAGAATTTTGAGAATTTACATTAGCCTTATTTTCACCAGTATTTTTCATTTTTTCTTCAATGTTTAAAGGTTTTCTTCCAACATGTTCTATACTTCCCTGCATATTTTTTAAAACCTGGTCAATTTTATCTTCAAACATATCGTAGCAATCAGCGCATCCTAATAATCCTGTTTTTATAAAGTTATCATACTCTTCTCCACAGTTTGTACACGTATTGCTATTCTCCTTCATAAAACTTGGTAATAATTGTTCATCATCAAACAAATCATCGAAGAAGTTTGAAAAATGGATTGGCATATTAACCTTAAAATTTGATATTCCCATCTTTTCGGCACATTCTTCGCATAATACCATCTCTTTCTTTACTCCATTAACAATTTGAGTATATTTAACATTAGCTTCATTTTTTCCACAATTTTGACATACCATAATAATCATCCTCCTATAATAGATTTTATTTTTAGTCGTCTTTTTAACAGTTTTTCATTACATTTTTACTGTTATAATTTAATTTTTTTTAATATTTTAGCTTTTTATCATAAACATAATTTAATGCTTTTGCTAAAATACACTTTTCTTCTGTAATCTTTTAGTTAATCTTCAACAAGATTTAATAACATATTTTTAAATATGTTAGCTCTTAATTTATCTTTTTCTTTTGGATCTACAGTGAGAACATTGTCACTAGTTGCAACCTTTAAAAGTTTTGCCTCATTTTTAGTAACCATATCATATGATAAAAAATTACTAATAAATATGCTAACTTCTTGAGCCGTTACAGCATCTCCCATACTTGATATTATATGCATTAAATAATTGCTTTTTGTAATGTTTACTTTAGTAATTGTAATATGTCCTCCTCCACCACGTCTGCTTTCAACATAATAACCTTGTGTAGGTTTAAACCTTGTAGATATTACATAATTTATTTGAGATGGCACACAGTTGAACTTTTCTGCTAAATCGTTTCTTTGTATTTCAATACTATCTTCATCATCAAATAAATCCTTTATAAAATCTTCTATCATGTCTGATATTCTCACCTTTTACCGCCTCTTTTCTATTTATATTACTATTTTCATGTCATATTAAATTTTGCTTTCAATCGTTGTTTCATTTTTGACTTTGACTTTCTTTGACCTACATTCTTATTATAGCACCATTATTTTTTATGTCAATAGCTTTTTTATAATTTTTATTTCCAATTGGTCTTAATTTTTATATTTTTTTCAATTGACCTTAATTTAATGCTGGTTTAAATTTTTAATTTTTGACTTTTCTTTTGCTTTTACATTTTATTTTTATATTTTTTCTTTTGTTAATTAATCTGTTAACATCATTATTTATAAACTTAATATTTTTTAGACGTATATTTTTTTCTAGTCATCTCATTTAACTCATCTGCCCTATTTTTTTGCCTATTAAGTCCAATCCATGCAAAATATGAAGAAACAAATTCTCCATATTTTGTTGTTCCCTCTCCTCCTAGTAATTCTTCTAAATGAAAATTATTGGATTCATCTGTACTACTATCATTTTTATATAAGCCTTCTATTTTTACAATATCAGAATTTTGTTTTTGTAAATTTCTTAATTTTCTATTTTCAATATTTTTCTCTTTAAACATAAAATGTACCTCTTTTAGTTATTTTGTGCATTTTATTTTCTTTTATTCTATATTATCCTTCCAATAGATATTTCTTTTAAGAATACATTTTTCCATTACATTATGAATTCATTTTTAGTATTATTCTTCACTTAACACGTATTTTTCTATTGCTTCAGCAACACCATCATTATTATTATCTTTAACAATCACATCTGCAAACTCTTTCATATATGGAGCACAATTTTCCATCATAACTCCAAGCCCAGCATTTTCAACCATTCTTTTATCATTCATATTATCGCCAATTGCCATTATTTCTTCTTTATTTATTTGCAATCTATCAGCTAATTTTTCAATAGCTCCCCATTTATCAACATCCTTGCTAGTTATTTCTGTATAATAATATTCAACTTTCTTTTCTTCTGTGCCAAGCTTAATATACTTTCTAGCCATATGTTGTAGATCAAGTACATCTACATTCTTTACTTCTCTTAGTTTTCTAATTATACTATCAAAAATTATTTTGCTTTCATCGCAAACAGTAATTTTTAGAACTTGTAAATCTGGATTTTCTTCAACATATTTATATATATTATCTATTATTTTTATGTTGGTTTTTTTATCCTCTGGAACATTTTTATTTTCATTATTGTAAAATAAAATGTTATAATTTAGTAATTTTGAAATTGTTAATTTTTCTGTATATATATTAAAAAATATACTATTTTCTTCACAAATTTTAATAATCTGTAAAGCTTTTTGTCTTTCTATAAATTTATCGTATATTATTTGTTCATTTTTCATATCATATAATACAGAACCATTTCCACAAATTATATAATTATCTGCTCCAACTTCATATGCATAGCTTCTTGCAGATGAAATTGGTCGTCCAGATGCAATTACTATTTCTGCACCTTTACTTTTTGCTTTTTGTATTGCTTCTTTATTTTTCTCTGATACTTCTCCATATGAATTCAATAAAGTTCCATCTAAATCTATTGCTACTAATTTATACATATTAATTTCCTTTCTATTCTTTCAAAAATATATAATTTAAGACATATTTATAATACTTTAAATTAAGTTTTTTAAATTTTTCTACGGTTTAACAGCAATATTATAACATAGTTTTTATCTTTTTAAACATTTTTTTATTTTTCTTTCATAAAATTTCCAGTTTATTTTTGAAAATTTGAGGCATTATATATACTGTAAAGAGCACATACGCTTTTTAAATACTCACTAGGAGGTGAAAATTATGGCACATTCATCAAGCAATAGCAATTACAAAGTAGTTCCAGAAGCTGCTGATGCATTAAACAAATTCAAATACGAAGTTGCTAGCGAAGTTGGAGTAAATCTAAAAGATGGATACAACGGTGATATATCTGCAAGAGACGCTGGTAGAATTGGTGGAAACATGGTTAAGAAATTAATACAACAAGCTGAAAGCCAAATGAAATAGTTTTAGTTTTTAATTAGTTAAATTATTATTAATTTTTAGTGATTAATTATTTACAATTAATTATTGGCTATTATTATTAGACAGGATTTTAAGTTCGTTTTATATATTTTATTTTTGAAAAGATAGAATACATAAGGCAGGATTTAATATCCTGCCTTATTATGTAGCAGAAACAATTTTTATTTTAGCAATTTACTCTCGTAATGTATTTAGAGTATAATTGTTATGATACCTTAATTATTCTATACTCATAATTTTCATATTTTTCTATTGCATTTTTTAATAGGGCCTTATATTCTTTTGAGTTTTCTTTATGTTTTGTTTTGCAAAAGGCTTGTATCAAACTCGTTTCAATTATTTTTCTACTATATTTCGTAATATCTGGATTTATTATTATTGTTTTATTTCTGGCATTTTTTATAAATGTATCTGGCATTCTTTTTATAGCATAATCTTCTGGTGCAAAACCTAGCATTACTCTTATTTTTTCCATACTATTTGCAATTTCTATTTCTGCAATCTCAGAATACATCTTTTTTATAGCTTCACTTACAATTTCAACTGTCCCTATTTTTTTATATCTTACTGGCAAAAATAAGTTTACCTCTTTATCATTCATATCTAATTCTGGAACATTTATATTTTTAAAATCGATATTCAAATTTAAACTTTTTCCTAAAACGCTAACCGTTAAATATGTTTTTATTTCTACTGGTTTTGTCAAATCAATTATATTATTATTTTTTTGTTTTAGAA
>ERZ827450.2663-NODE-2663-length-13987-cov-3.759905_pt1 | contig 13987 bp, 20 predicted proteins | sample MGYA00519773_ERZ827450 | MGnify/ENA primary metagenome ERZ827450 (study PRJEB31778, sample SAMEA3449306) | human gut metagenome | biome: human gut; feature: human-associated habitat; material: faeces | place: United Kingdom | collected 2010/2012 ...
TGCCCAATGTCAGGCACATTGCTTTCGTCGGTTCCGGCCCTCTGCCGATGACCGCGATTCTGTTACGGCAGCTCGGCGGTTACGAAATCGACCTGATTGACAAAGATTTGAAAGCGTTGACGCTTTCAAAACGATTATGCGACAGTCTGAACCTTGACTTCAGCTTCATTCACGCCGAAGCCGCACAGGCGGACTATCGCAGATATGACCTGGTTTTCATCGCCAGCATGATCGATGAAAAGACATCCCTGGTCAATAAACTGCACAACACCGGAATCAAATATCTGATTGTGCGGGACGCTGAAAAATTCTCCTGCCTGTTTTATGCCGAACTGGAAAGGGAAATTTTTCAGAAATATAAAATAAGCAGCTATCATGCCGGAGACAATATGACGTTAAACTCATCTTTTCTCCTTGAAATACAATAAACATCAAATATAACTCCTGAAACGAAAGGTACGGAATCCGCGCAACCGGATTCCGTATTTTCTGCCTTGAAATTAAATGTTCCCGGTCATATTATCAATGGCAGTTTTACAACTTCTTCAGAGAATGAAAATGAGACAGTTTTATCCGATTGTACTGCTTGTCGTTTCAAATATTTTCATGACCTTCGCCTGGTACGGCCACCTCAAATACAAATCAGCCGCCCTGTGGACCGTAATTCTGGCCAGCTGGGGAATAGCCTTTTTCGAATATTGCTTTCAAGTTCCCGCCAACCGCATCGGCCATGACTATTTTACCGCCCCGCAGCTTAAAATCATGCAGGAAATCATTACCCTTGCGGTTTTTGCAGTCTTTTCGGCGCTTTACCTCAAAGAAGGGCTGAAATGGAACGACGCGGTCGGTTTTCTGCTCCTTCTGCTGGCAGCTTTTTTCGTCTTCAAAAGATGGGACTAAGCCGCGGTATCTGCGGCCAAACGTTTTCTCCGAAAACGGATAAAAAGACTTGACTTAAAGCTGACTCTAAGGTTTATGCTTTAAGTAACCGATTGCCATAACGAACAGAAAAAAATGAACAAAACTTACTTTCGCATTCGCTGTATCATCGCCTGGGTTACAGGCATATTGTGCTTTCTTGCCTTTTTCAGTGCATTTTACCCCGTAAAAATTTTTGACCTCCAATTGACCGCGCTGCTGCAGCGTTTTCTCGTCGACGTCTCGCTGACCGCGGCAATTCTTCTCAGCGCATTATTGCTTCTCACGCTCTTTTTCGGCCGTGTCTATTGCTCGACCCTCTGCCCTTTCGGGCTGTTCCAGGAATTTCTGATGCTGTTTTTCCGACGCCGCACCGGCTATCGTCAAAACCGTCCGGCCAAATATTTTCTTGCTGCCGTTTTCTTCGGCATGCTGCTCGGCGGCACGGTTGCCGTCATTCGCCTGATTGACCCCTACGCTCTTTTCGGTTCGGCGGCAAGCGGCGCGCTTCCCGGACTGGCTGCTTTCGGATTCGTTGCCGTTCTGACCTGGTTTTTTGGACGTATTTTTTGCGCCAACATCTGTCCGGTCGGAACCCTCCTCGGCCTGCTTGCCGTCCATGCCCGTAAAAAAATTCTGATTAACTCGGAACAGTGTGTTTCCTGCGGCCTTTGCGCAACCGGATGTCCAACCGGCAGTATTGACTTCAGAAGCAAAACCGTCAACAACGAAACCTGCATCAAATGCTTCAAGTGCCTTACTGTTTGTCGGCAAAACGGCATTGATTACCGCAGCGAACCGGTTGCGGCAGTTCCGTTCAGTCCGGAAAGACGCAGATTGTTGACAGCGGCGGCCGCAGCGGCGGTTTTGTCCGTAGCCGTAAAAGGCGGCATCAGGCTCAGCCGGACAATCGCCGACAAAACTAAAAAAGTCATTCTTCCTGCAGGTGCTGGCAACCCCGGAGAATTTGCCAGCCGCTGCCTCAACTGCAACCTCTGCGTCGCAGGCTGCCCGATGAAAATCATAAAAAAGGCGTCAGCGGATTATCCTGCCGTACATATTGACTACGCCGAGAGTTTTTGCGACTATGACTGTCATAATTGTTCTGCTGTCTGTCCGTCGGGAGCCATTAAAAAAATTTCTCTGGCAGAAAAGCGGAAAACACAAATCGGCCTGGCCGCTGTCGACGAAAACACCTGCATCAAATGCGGCATTTGCGTCATGAAATGCCCGCGTCAGATTATTTGCCGAAAAAACGGCGGCTTTCCGCAAATCGACGCCAAAGGCTGCATTGGCTGCGGCGCATGCCAGAATGCCTGTCCGGTAAATGCCATTACCGTAATTCCCGTAGAAACACAGAAAATTTTATAAGGAGAAAATAATGTCTTTAGGTTTATCCGAAATCGTATTGATTCTAATCGTTGTTCTGATTCTTTTTGGCGGCAAAAGAATTCCCGAACTCGCCAAAGCCCTCGGCAGAGCACAGTATGAATACAAAAAAGCGCGGGACATGCTGCAAAACGAAGCACAAGAGCTGAAAAAAGACATCGCCAACGCCGCCGAAGAAGAAAAAAAGAAAGACGAAAAATAACCGATGGAAAAACGGCAGGAAAGTCTTATTGAACATTTGGAAGCTCTCCGTTCAACATTGATAAAATGTTTTGCGGCATTGGGCATCGGACTTCTTCCGATGTTTCTTGCCGCACCGGACTGCATTGACCTGCTTATCAGAATCATGACATCAGGCAATAACATCTCCTTAAACTATTTTTCACCGATGGAAGTTTTCGTTTTGCAGATCAAAACGGCTGTCGTACTGGACATTCTGATCTGTTCTCCTTACATCGCCAAAAATATTTGGGAATTCGTCCTGCTGGCACTTCACGACAACGAACGCCGTTTCATCAGGTCCATCGTCTTGTCTTCCTGCATATTATTCATCTTTGGCGCACTGTTTTGCGTCTTTTTTATCCTGCCCTTGCTGGTAAATTTCGGCTTGAGTTTTGCCACACCGAACATAAGAGCCGTTTTTGGCGTTTCCGGCATCATTTCAACCGCACTTTGGCTGTCGGTAATTTTCGGGCTGATGTTTCAGTTTCCGCTGATTACCCGCTCGCTGATTCGTTCCGGTATCGTTTCTTACCGCTCCGTAACCGGCAAACGTCCGCACGTCATCGTCGGCATTTTGCTTCTGGCCGCTCTGCTGACACCGCCCGACATTGTCAGCCAGCTAATGCTTGCCGTTCCGACTTATGCGCTTTTTGAAACCAGTTTGTTTTTTTCGCGACCGAAACAAAAATAAAAAAAGTTCTTGACCTAGAGCACACTCTAAAGATTAAGCTGTAATCAAATCAAAGTAAAAATCTCTGCCATATATTGAAACTGGCGGAATTGTTCACAAATTCAGTTCAACACACCAACAAAGGAGAAAAAAATGAACAAAACAATCCTGTTCGGAGCCGTCGTCCTTTCTCTGCTGGCTCTGTTCGGCTACAAATCAAATGCCCAAATTAAAGAGGAGAACAATACAGTGAAAAACGAAACACCCAAAATCCTGATTGCCTACTATTCATACAGCGGCAACACCAAAGAAGTCGCCGAAGCAATTCATAAACTCGTCGGCGGAGACCTGTTCGAAATTAAAACCGAAGGAAGCTATCCCGAAGAATACCGCCCAATGACCACGCAGGCCAAAAAAGAAATCGACGCTGGCTATCGTCCTAAATTGACAACCGCAGTTACCGACATAACCCAATATGACGTTGTTTTCCTTGGTTCGCCAAACTGGTGGGGCACCATTACGCCGCAGGTAAGCAGTTTTCTCGAAACCTACCGTCTGAACGGAAAAAAAGTTATCCCGTTTATAACACATGGTGGCGGCGGTGCCCAACATACGGTTACCGACATAACGGCACAGTGTCAGGGCTGCGACGTGAACAGCAATGCCTGGATTGGCTACGGCAGCCGTACAACAGGCCTCTCAGACTGGCTGAAAGATTTGGGTTTCAGCAATTGAACCTGACTTCATTAAACAGAAAGCCCTGCAAATGCAGGGCTTTCTGTTTAATGGCGGAGAGATAGGGATTCGAACCCTAGGTACCCCGATAGGAGTACAATTGATTTCGAGTCAACCGCATTCGACCACTCTGCCATCTCTCCACAGTCGACCTACTTTTAATAAAGTCAAATCAATTAATTTGCAAGCCAAATTTTATCACAATGCAAAAATTTTCTTTTTTTATCGTTTCGATATGCTAAACTAAACATGTTTGACAACCATCCGAGACGCTCATGCTAAATCTGAAAGACTATATCCGCAATATCCCCGACTTTCCTAAACCGGGAATTATATTTCGAGACATCACAACCGCACTGAAAAAGCCTGACGTCTTCCGACAAATTATTGATGAAATCTATTTTAACTTTAAAGATGAAGACATCGATTATATTGCCGCCATAGAATCCCGCGGCTACCTCTTCGGAGCTCCTTTGGCATACAAACTTGGTGCCGGTCTGGTTATTATACGCAAACCGGGAAAACTCCCTTCCAAAGTCGAACGAATCGAATATGAGCTTGAATACGGAACCGATTCGCTTGAAATTCATCAGGACGCCGTTGAACCGGGAAAAAGGGTTCTGGTTGTCGACGATTTGCTTGCTACCGGAGGAACAATTTGCGCAGCCTGCAAACTTATCGAAAAAATAGGCGGCATAGTTGCCGGTACCGCTTTTTTAATTGAGCTGGATAATTTAAAGGGGAAAACACATCTCCCAAAATCGGCTAAAAACATAGCACTAGCTCACTACTAAAAAAATAAATGTAAACTATAGTTAAAAAAGTATTGACGATAGTATTTTTTCCTGATATAACTTATTCATAATAAATCCCAATAAGGAGAAAACTAATGACCAATACTAAAACAATCGAAATTTCAATCACTTTAAATGCCTTCATAGAACAAAACCGTAAAAACTTTTCTGAAGATGCTAATGACATTCTCTGTCGTCTTCTCGGCATAGCACAGCCGTTATCTCATCAAAAAAATATTTCAGATCAAGAAGAAATTGAAGGCTGGACAAGCAAAGGTGTAACATTCAAAAACGGAACTTTGTTAAGAATGATCTATAATGACCAAAAATTCTACGGAAAAATAGTCAAAGGCAAACTTACCGTATGCAATAAACAATACAAGAGCCTCTCAGCTGCCGCCTGCGATTTGGCAAGAACGCAAAACAACACCAGAACATCTTTGTCAGGCTGGGGGCTGTTCGAATACAGGTATTCCGAAAATGAAAATTGGAGACCGGTTTGGGAACTCCGCAAATAAAAATTTGAGGCACCGTCAACATCAATGACAGCGCCTCAATATCAGGATAAAGATTCTTTCCTGGCTGATGGTTTCCATCTTTAGACACTAATATTATAATGAAAACCATCAAAATTTCAACAAAAATAGAATCTGTAACTTTTTTAATAAGGAAAGTAAAATGATAACAATTATAATAATAAAAACCGATATCATTCTCGACTTGATTAAACATATTATTTTTTAAAAAAGAAAGCCCCAAACAAGGGGCTTTCTTTTTACAAAATAGGGAAAATAGTTTACTTAAACACCTTAAACCGCATATCCATTGGCAGATAAGTTTTCTCACCCGCAGACGCTTCAATACTGCCAAACGGCATCTGCGCTCTCAGTCGCCAGCTTTGCGGCAGTCGCCATTCTTCACGAACCTTTTCGTCAATCAACGGATTATAATGCTGCAGGCTGGCTCCGACATTATTTTCGGCCAGCGAAGTCCAGACCATATACTGTAAAATGCCGTTTGCCTGTTCGGCCCAGACCGGAAAATTATCGGCATACAAGGGAAATTTAGCCTGTAAATCTGCCGTAACCTGATCATCGACAAAATACAGAACCGTACCATACCCGGCCGCAAACGAATTTATTTTTTCCTCTGTTTTGCCGAAGGCTTCCACAGGAACCCTAGCCTGCAACGTATCTTTGACAATATTCCACAGTTTATGATGATTTTCGCCGAACAGAACGACAACCCGTCCCGATTGCGAATTAAAAGCTGACGGAGAGTTTTTAACCATACCTTCAACCAGGCGGATAACCTCGTCCTCCGCCAGAATTTTTCGTTTTCCCAAATTATAAACCGAGCGACGTTTCTCGGCCAGGCGTAAAAACTTCTCTTCCATGTTCGCCCCCGCTGAATTGTTATAAAGATAAATATTTCTCATTTCTTGCTTTTTCAAGCAGTTCGGCCTTCATATTTTTTACAAACAGCCCAACCAGATTAAACTTGCTGACCATATCGGCCGGATACAGCCGCTCAAAACGCAGCATCAGTTCGTCTTTGTCATCATATCCCAGAAGCTGTGGCGTCAGATAGTCAACCATGTCTTCAAAATTCTCAAAAATTGCTATGCCGCGCAGCTGTGTCAACAGCTTTTCCTGTGTACGCGAATTGACAAACTCAATCACATCGCCGATTTTCAGCTGCTGCCTTTTCTTATCAAACAACCTGACCTCGACATGACACTCATTGTTTTTCATTTTGTTAAACGAAATATAATTGGACTTCATGGTATATTTCATCGTTGTCTCCGCGTTTAATTGTTAATCCGGATACCCTCAAACATCTGATATTCAAAAAGCGCAAAATCATCCGTCATCGCGCTGACATGATCAACAATCAAATGCACCCGCAGCCACCATTCCAGACCGTCCGAGCCATAAAGACGGACGGCATCGTCATCGGCAAACCATTCTTTCAACTGATTCTGATAACTCTTGAGACAACGTCTTGACAGACGATTGAACAAATGCTGCTCATAAGCCCTTCCGCCAACTTTCTTTCCGGCGACAAAAGCCTCAAACTCAGCCCGCGGAAGTTTCAGCAACCTGCCGAAATAACGTTCAAGCAGCCCCGAAATAACCGCATAACCGGAAAGCTCAATACTTTCCGCTTCTTTCGACTGATAAATCCTTTTAACCGAAAAATCCTTAATCACGTTCAAAACGCGTCCCATCGGCATATCTTCGGTAATCAGCTCTTCCGCCGAACTGTCGCAAAACGTGTCATAACGCCGGACAAATGCTTCTGCGGCAGCTTCCACGGCTCTATGACTGATTTCGATACAGATTTCAACGCCGAAATCCCGAACGCTCTCTTTCTCGGCCAGACTTTTAACCGGTATTTCTTCTCTCCCGTATTTTTGCTCCCACATCTCGTGAAACTCTTTCAAAAATTCGGCCGGCGTAATAATCCCTTTGGCAATGGCATCCGAAACGTCGCTCAGACAATAGGATATGTCGTCAGCGGCTTCCATGATATAAGTCAGTGGATAACGAAATCCCTTCGGCCAGCCGATAAGCCGATACGCCTTTTCTATCTGCGCTTCTTCCGATTTGAAATAACCGGCCTTTTTTCTGATTTTGCGACCGGCTTTCTCTTCTCCGGAAGTTCTGGCATACTTGACTGCCGACAACAGCGACGGCACTGTCAGATTCAGAGCAAACTCATCTTTTTCGCAATGCAGGCGGCTGACGATTCGAATTCCCTGCGGATTCCCGTCAAACTCGTAAAAATCCGCCAAAAGCGGCTTTATTGCCGAACAATCAAGCCGCAAATCTTTCGCATAACTTTCCAGATTGTCTTCCGCCCATTTAACCAGCGCCGCTTCTCCGAAATGTCCGAACGGCGGATTGCCGATATCGTGCATCAAACAGGCGTTTTCAACGACTGCCGGAATTTCAACGGCATTTTCCGCGCTTATCTTTCCCTCGGCACATAAACGCCGGGCTATTTTGCTGGCCAGAATTTTCCCGATATCAGCCACCTCCAGCGAATGCGTCAAACGCGAGCGCACACTTGAATTAAGTTCCAGAGAAAAAACCTGCGCCTTTTGTTGCAAACGCCGAAAAGAAGAAGAATAAATAATACGCGATTTGTCGCTGAAAAATTCTTCCAACGGAACACGGCCGCCGATATCCGATTTCCGCAGACGTACCGGGGTTAAAATCCGCTTAAACAAATTCTCCGTCATATTTTCCACCATGTTTAACTTTCTGAATATATTACATTTATAGCAGAAAAATAAAATCTGATAACATTTAATTGCAGTTTTTACAGCACAAAAACCGCCTTTATCCGCGGAAAATAAAAATGAAACAAAAAAACCAGCCTCTCGGCTGGTTAAGAATTGGAGCGGGCAAAGGGATTTGAACCCTCGACATCAACCTTGGCAAGGTTGCGCTCTACCCCTGAGCTATACCCGCATTCTGTAGAACGAGATATTAATTACCATATCCGAAAAAAAATGCAAGCCCTAATTTTAAATTTTTGCAATTTTTTTTACTCACACTGTTTTCGAAAACAGCCGGATAACCAAAACACCGCAAATAATCAAGGCCATACCGGCAATTGCAGGCGCATCGGGTTTTTGATGATAAACAAAATATGCCGCAACCGAAACCAGAACGATTCCCAAACCGGACCATATCGCATAAGCCGTTCCCAGTTGAATACCGGACAGGCTCAGGCTCAGAAAATAAAAGGCGCCGCCATATCCGAGAGCCACGGCCAAACTTGGCAGCAATACCGTAAAGCCGTTTGCCGCTTTAAGAAACGTTGTCGCAAAAACCTCGCAGACGATTGCCGACAGCAAGTAAACATAACTCATTTTAATCTCCTACAAACCCGCGGAAAGCAGATAATCCTGCCCCTGGTAATATTGAAATGCCAGAAAAGCCAGGCCGGCCAAACGCCACAGCCAGATGACCGCCCGACTGCCGCGAAACCGCATGCCGCCGGCACTGTGATTGATAAACAGAAACTCGGCCAGTGCCCAAAACGCCGTAACCAGCAACGGAATATAATACATATAAAAGGAAATCAGTGTCAAAAACAGTTGAACGCCGCCGCGTTTATAATAACCGGCATAGAAATTGTGCAGCCCGATTGTTCCGGTAAAATAAGCCAGCAACAGATAAACCAAACCGCTCTTACTGCGGGCTTCTTCTTTCCGATCATTCAAAATCCGCTGCGCCATTCGGCTATAACGCCGTTCGAATTGCTCTTCGCTCAACACGCCTCGCGCTCGCAGTTTTTTCAGTTCCTCAAGATTCTCAAAATCCATTTCCGCCACCTTTTTTCCCTATCATAAGCTTTCGAGATTAATATTTCATAAAAAAAGAGCCCTTATCTAAGGGCTCTTTTTTCGGAGTTAACCTTCGCCGGGCTTTAAAAACCCATGCCGCCCATACCGCCGGGCATAGCCGCGCCACCGGCATCGCCGCAATGGCATTCTTTCTGCGGCGCTTCGGTAACCATGGCCTCGGTCGTAATCAGCAGACCGCCGACCGAAGCGGCATCCTGCAAAGCCGTACGGACAACCTTGGTCGGATCGATGATACCGGCCTTGACCATATCGGTATATTCGCCGGTCTGAGCATTATAACCATAGTTGGTATCGGTGCTTTCCAGCAGTTTGCCGGCAACAACCGCACCGTCAACGCCTGCATTCTCGACAATCTGACGGATTGGAGCCTGCGTTGCCTTGCGGATAATCTCGATACCGACTTTCTGATCCTGATTTCCCGGAACCAAAGCGTCAAGCGCCTTGCCTGCATACAGCAAAGCTACGCCGCCGCCGGCGACAACGCCTTCCTTGACCGCGGCACGGGTTGCATGCAGCGCGTCATCGATACGGTCTTTCTTTTCCTTAACTTCAACTTCGGAAGCACCGCCGACTTTGATAACCGCAACGCCGCCGGAAAGTTTGGCCAGTCGTTCCTGAAGCTTCTCGCGATCATAGTCCGAAGTCGTTTCTTCAATTTCCTTGCGGATTTGTGCCGCACGGGCAGCAATTAAATCCTTCTCGCCGGCACCGTCAATAATCGTTGTGTCTTCCTTGGTAATTTCAACACGTTTGGCCGTACCCAGCATATCAAGAGTAACATTCTCAATCTTCATGCCCAGTTCGTCGGAAATAACCTGTCCGCCGGTCAGAATGGCAATATCCTGCAACATGGCTTTGCGACGGTCGCCGAAACCAGGAGCCTTAACGGCGCAAACCTTAAGTCCGCCGCGAATACGGTTGACAACCAGCGTCGCCAGCGCTTCGCCTTCAATATCTTCGGCAACAATCAGCAGCGCGCGGCCGGACTGAACAATCGCTTCCAAAACCGGAATCAGCGGCTGCAAATTGGAAATTTTCTGGTCATAAAGCAAAATGAACGGATTTTCAAATTCAACATTCATCTTTTCCGGATTGGTAATAAAATACGGCGACAGATAACCGCGGTCAAACTGCATGCCTTCGACAACTTCCAATTCGGTTTCCAGCCCTTTGGCGTCTTCAACCGTAATAACGCCTTCATTGCCGACTTTTTCCATCGCGCGCGCCAGATATTCGCCGATTGAACGGTCGCCGTTGGCCGAAATCGTTCCGACCTGGGCAATTTCCTCAGAAGTTTTGATGTCCTTCGAACGCGACTTGACATCGGCGACAACAGCCTCGACCGCCATGTCGATACCGCGTTTCAAATCCATCGGATTCATACCGGCCGCAACGGCTTTGGTGCCTTCGCGAATGATGGCTTCGGCCAGAACCGTAGCGGTTGTAGTGCCGTCGCCGGCCTTGTCGGCCGTCTTCTGGGCAACTTCTTTAATCAACTGGGCGCCCATGTTCTCAAACTTGTCGCTGAGTTCAACCTCTTTGGCAACCGAAACACCGTCCTTGGTAATCTTGGGCGCGCCGTAAGACTTGTCCAAAACGACGTTGCGGCCTTTCGGGCCCAAAGTGACCTTAACGGTTTTCGCCAGAATTTCAACGCCTTTGAGCATTTTCGCACGAGCGTCTGTTCCAAATTTAATATCTTTAGCAGCCATTGTTTTTTTCCTTTTCTACAATTATTCTTCAACGACAGCCAGAATGTCTGACTCTTTCATAATGACCCGGTCTTCGCCGTTCAGCTTGACCTCGGTGCCGCCCCATTTGGCAAACAGAACCTTGTCGCCGACCTTGACGCACATCGGAATAACCTTTCCGTCTTCGGTACGAGCACCGTCGCCGACGGCCTCAACAATACCTTCGCTGGGCTTTTCCTTAGCCGTATCCGGAATAATGATACCGCCGGAGGTTTTCGTCAGCTCATCCAGTCTTTTAACAACGACACGATCGTGTAATGGTTTGATTTTCATAATCTTTTCAGCTCCTTTAATAGGTTGGTTTAAGCAGAATTAAATTTTTCTAGTACTTTAGTTAGTGTTTCGCCAGAGCATTGTCAAGCGCGGCGGCAAAAAAATTCCTTTCCGACCATAATTTGTTTTTGACAAAAAAAGCCAAATATTCTAATAATAAAAGCCTGATTTCTTATTAGTATAGATATATTCACCAAAAAATTCAGAAATATGAAAGCACAGGATTTAAAAAAACAGCTTTTGAATGTTGTCGGTCCGGTCGATTTTTCCCAAACGCCTTTGGAACTTTTGCAAAAATTTGCCGATGCCGAAACCGATGAGACTCTCCGCAGATATTTTTTCACGCTGCAAGACGAAGCAAAAAACAACTGCCCCGACACCGACAGCCTGAAGGAACTGCGTGAAGCGGAACATGACATGCTCTGCCGGCTCATACAGATTTATTTCAACGACGAAACGAAACCCGTTTTCAAACGCTATCTGACCGTCGTCTGTCTGTTCCCTGACTATGTAATGGATATGAAGCTGCTGCTGAGTATCTTGAACTACTATAATATTTTTAACAAAAAACTTTACTAAGTTATGGAAAATTTAAACATCCGTAAGCGGGTTTTTGAAAATCTCGGCGACTTGCATTACACCGCCGACGTGTACAAAATTTTCGGCGATGAACAAAAAAAGTATCGCCGGCAGTTTAAAAAATTCTGGCAACGACTGCAAAAGGACAAGCAGCTGATAAACGAACTGCTGTTCAGACGCCAGCTGCATACCAAACTCAGCGGCCCTACCTACAAAACGCTGGTCTATGCTTTTGCCAAAGCATATCACGAAAGAACTGACGTTCAGGTGCTCAAGGAGTATACCAGCGCGCTGATGGGACGCTACGAATACGGTTACGACTGCTTTGCCAAAATCATCCGACAGAAAGAACTGGCCCTGATAAACTATATTATCGACGGCATCAGGGTCACGGACATCTGCAGCGACAAAAGGACACAGGTTTTCATGCGCCAGGCAATGACTCTGCTGATTCTGACGTCGGACATGAAGTACGACAAGGAAACAGAACTTGTCATCGACCATCTGCTTGACGAATTCAAAGAAGGCCGGGCCCAAATGTAAAAAATTTCTGAACCCGAAAAACGCCTCCTGCTTTTAAGCCGGAGGCGTTTTTATTATAGAACATTACCCAACGTTCCTGTATTAGTTCCCCGTTATACGAGGTTTTAAAGGCGGGACTTAAGATTAAACGCCCTCCTCACAACTTCCGAAACCACACTCATCAGGAACGAAACGGTAATGAGGAACGAAATAAAGACAAACGATACAAAGAACAGCCAGGAATGCGGAAAAACCGCCATAACCGGACGTGCGATGTTTGACGCCCAGCCGTCCAGCGTAACCACCTGCAACAAAGCAAACAGCGAAGACCCCAGGTCAGAAAACTCGATAAAGACGTCACCGAACAGGCAAACGGCCATAATTGCAAAAACATAAAAGAAAACCGCCATAACCAGCAGCATGGCCATAAAATTCGGCAACAAAGCCAAAAAGGTGTTAATCATCTGCTTAAGGCGCGTAAACTTGTTGACATAACGCAGCAGGCGAAACAGACGAAACGTTCTGAAAATGATAAACCAGCTGGCAAACGGTACCGAAGAAATCGCAATGACCGCAAAGTCGAACACGTTCCAACCCGATTTGAAGAACTTTTTGCCGAAAGCAAAAATCTTCATAATCATTTCGATAATGAAGATAGCCATAAACAGACGGTCAAGAATAAACAGCCCGCCTTCAAAGAAACGGTTCATCGCATCGGATGTCATCAGCCCCAGAATGACCGCGTCCATACAAATCAGCGACATAATCAGAAAGTCGAAGTTTTTGCCTTCCACCAGTTTTTTCACTCTGCGTCTGTCGGTTTCAACTGCATTTTTCTTCATGGTCAATATCCTCAAAAAACTTACCGGTTTTTCATTTTAGCCTAGAAAAAGTAAAAAGCAATCATTATTGCGGCAATCGTAATCGCCGGCCCGAAAGCGCCGACCCGCATCCGCCGTGCCAGCGCATACAGCACAAACAGCACGCTGGCCAAAATCATCGTATATATTACCAGCTCCATACCCAGCCAGGCGCCCAGCGCCGCCAGCAGTTTGATGTCGCCGCCCCCGAAAGCGTCCTTGTTTTTCCAAACCAGAAACGCGCTGGCAACCACCGGCAGCATATAACCGGTTACGGCGCCGAGCACGCTTTCCGCCGGAATAACCCACTGGCTGACAAACACCGAATAGGCAAAGCCGGCAATCAGCAGCGGCACGGTCAGAATATCCGGCAGCAGCATCATGCGGTTATCGATTTCGGTCAACAGCAGCAGCGTCCAAATCAGCCCCAGATACCAGACGATATAAACGTCGCTGAACCGCTCCGCCGCCAGATAGCTGATTGCCGCGGCAACGATTCCCCAGCCGATGCTGCGCATGCGGTATCTGGTCATCAGCCGCCGGTATTCCGGATTGCCGGCGCGTTTGGCTCGCGAAACGCTGCGAACCGGCTTGAGGATTCGATACAGCGCATAAGCCGGCGTTGCCGGCATAAACTTGCTGAAACGCCGTGCCAGATAAGGGATAAAAAGGCCGAAAACAAGGCCATAAGCCGCATAAATCATTGTAATTTTCCTGTTTTGTTACTCTGCCGGAAGCATAGCGCCAAAAGATTAAAATCAATTTAATGACCGAATACTGATTGCAAAATAGAATTTTGGCTTTTATAATTACTCTCGCCATGAGAATGGTTAGACTTATGGCGGAGCCTTCAAGCTCCTTATAGAGAACCGATTATAACCTCCATCTGTGGA
>ERZ827450.2666-NODE-2666-length-13956-cov-3.651032_pt1 | contig 13956 bp, 9 predicted proteins | sample MGYA00519773_ERZ827450 | MGnify/ENA primary metagenome ERZ827450 (study PRJEB31778, sample SAMEA3449306) | human gut metagenome | biome: human gut; feature: human-associated habitat; material: faeces | place: United Kingdom | collected 2010/2012 ...
GACCCGAGCGGCGAGCTTTTGGAGATCGTCTTCGACGACCGCACCGCCGTTTACACCGCCGACATGCTCGCAGAGCTCGACATGGCTTACGCCATGACTGTACATAAGGCGCAGGGTAGCGAATACCGCGGCGTTGTGTTCGTCGGCGCGCCGTGTGCGCCGTCGCTGATGGTGCGCGGCGTGCTCTATACCGCCATCACCCGCGCGCGAGAGCTGCTCGTCATCGTCGGCGACGACAGCGCCGTCAACAAAATGGCGGAAAACGACCGCCGCAGCCGCCGGTACAGCGGCCTCAAGTGGCGGCTTCGGAAAGGTGGGGAGGAAAAATGAGCTTTTTGGAATCGCTCGCGTCCTTACTTTTTCCACCGCGCTGCGCCTTCTGTGGAAAACCCGGCGTTCACGGCGTGTGTTCTGAATGCGAAGAGGCGCTCCCCTACTGCAAAACGCCGCTCCATGAGAGAGCGGAGATCGGCGCGTGCCTTGCCCCGCTCAAGTACGAGGGCATCGTGCGCGAGGCGCTGCTGAACTATAAGTTCCACGGCAGTCAGAGCCGCTGCACGGGCTTTGGCGATGTTTTAGCGCAGGCCGCCGCTGAGCATTTTGGCGGAGAGTTCGATTTGGTGACCTACGTCCCCGTGTCGAAAAAGCGCAAACAGGAGCGCGGCTACGACCAGTCGTATCTCTTGGCGCGCGAGACCTGCCGCCACTGGAGCGTCGTGCCCGAAACGCTGCTGCAAAAGACGAAGGACAACGTCGCGCAGTCGTCACTTTCGTCCCGTGAGGAGCGGCAGAAAAACGTCGTCGGCGCATACGTTGCCGTCAATGAGGACAAGATCAAGGGTCAGCGCATTCTGCTCATCGACGATATCCTCACCACCGGCGCCACGCTCCGCGAAGCCGCGAGAGTTTTACGGGAAGCTGGCGCGGAAAAGGTCATCTGCGCCACCCTCGCCGCGGCGGACGAAGACTAAAGTCTTCAAAAAAGAGGCGACGCCTCTTTTTTGAGAAAGTTTCGCTGCGCTTCGTGCCTCACAGGTTCGACACGCGCTCCGCGCAAAGTGTTTTTACCCACGTACACGCCGCGGGTAAAAACGATTCAAATGTTTCGCGTCTGCGGACGCGAAAATCAGCGGCGCAGGGGTATGTTTTTCCGTATTTTCCCCTGATACCGTGCGGAAAATCGCGCACAATGCTATTGCAAACTCAATTTCGAGCCGTTATAATAAAAGCATCATGGGAAAGTATGAGCATTGCTCATTTTAGTTTTCAGAAAAATAAGAGGTAACACGCTATGTTTTCTTTTACCAAAGACATCGGCATGGATCTTGGCACAGCGTCGGTGCTGATCTACATTAAGGATAAAGGCATCGTGCTCAACGAGCCCTCGGTCGTGGCGCTCGACAAGAACACCGGCAAGCTCTTAAAGGTCGGCGCGGATGCGCAGGCCATGCTGGGCCGCACGCCGGGCAACATCATCGCCATCCGTCCCCTGCGCGAGGGCGTCATCTCCGACTACGAGGTCACCGAGCGCATGATCAAGGAATTTCTGCACAAGGTCATGGGCTTCCAGCTCTTCAAGCCGCGCATTATCATCTGCGTCCCCTCCGGCATCACCGAGGTCGAGGAGCGCGCGGTCATCGACGCGGGCATTCAGGCCGGCGCGCGCCGCGTCTACCTCATTGAAGAGCCTGTCGCCGCCGCCATCGGTGCGGGCATCGACATCACCCAGCCCGAGGGCCACATGATCATCGACATCGGCGGCGGTACGTCCGATATCGCGGTCATCTCGCTCTCCGGCGTCGTCGAATCGTCCTCCATCAAGATCGCGGGCGACCAGTTCAACGAGGCCGTCGTCAAGTATATGCGCCGCAAGCACAACCTGCTCGTCGGCGAGCGCACGGCCGAGCAGATGAAGATGCAGATCGGCTGCGTCTTCCCGCCGGAAGAGGAAATGACCATGGAGGTCAAGGGCAGAAGCCTTATCACAGGACTTCCCGAGCTCATCTCCGTCTCGTCTGCGGAAATGCTCGAGGCCTTTGAAGAGCCCGTCGAGCGCATCATGGAGGAGGTCCACCTCGTGCTTGAAAAGACCCCGCCCGAGCTCGTGGCCGATATCTCGAACAACGGCATCGTCATGACCGGCGGCGGCAGCTTAGTCCGCGGCTTTGATAAGCTCGTCACCGCCCGCACCGGCATCCACGCCATGGTGGCCGAGAACGCCATCCAGTGCGTGGCCGAGGGCACGGGCAAGAGCCTCGACAGCATTCAGGACATGCAGGACGGCACGATGAACCTGAGCCGCCGCAAGCAGATCAACTAAGAAAATTCGGGAGGATATCATGGCGGTCTTATCAAATCTCCAGCCGGAAAAGGTATTCTACTATTTTGAAAAGCTCTGCTCCGTTCCCCACGGCAGCGGAAATACGAAGCAAATCAGCGACCTGTGCGTCGGCTTTGCGAAGGAATTGGGCCTTAAATACCGTCAGGAGGCGTGCAACAACGTCATTATCTGGAAGAACGGCTCTTGCGGCTATGAAAACGCCGCGCCCATTATCTTGCAAGGCCATATCGACATGGTCTGCGCCAAGACCGAGGACTGCACCAAGGACATGACGCGCGACGGGCTCGACGTCCGTACCGACGGCGAATGGGTCTGGGCAGACAAGACGTCGCTTGGCGGCGACAACGGCATCGCCGTTGCGATGATCCTCGCGATTTTATCCGACGAAACGCTCCCCCATCCCCCCATCGAGGCGGTCTTCACCGTCGACGAGGAGGTCGGCATGGACGGCGCGTTCGCGCTGGACTGCTCGGACTTGAAGGGCAAAAAGCTTTTGAACCTCGACTCTGAGGAAGAGGGCGTTTTCACCGTGTCCTGCGCGGGCGGCGTGCGCCTCGACTGCGCGCTCGAACTCAAGCAGGAGCGCGCGGACGGCATGACCGGCTACCGCGTGACGATCTCGGGCCTCAAGGGCGGCCACTCCGGCATGAACATCAATCAGGGCCGCGGCAACGCCAACTGCCTGATGGGCCGCACGCTGTATAGCGCGATGGAGCGCTGCCCGTCGCTGCGCGTGAGTGATCTCACGGGCGGACAGTTCGACAACGTCATCTGCCTGAGAAACGACGCGCTCGTCGCGCTCTCCGCGTCCGACGCGCCCGCGTTCGAGGCGTTCATCAAGGAATTCGACGCAACGCTCAAAAATGAGTACGCCGTTACCGACGGCGGCATTTCCCTCGTGTGCGAAAAGGCTGACGTTCCGGTCGCATTCTCTGCAGCGGACACGTCGAGACTGCTGCATGTGCTCCTTGCCCTGCCGCAGGGCGTGCAGGAGATGAGCGCCGACTTCCCCGGTCTTGTGCAGACTTCTCTCAACCTCGGTGTGATGCGCACGGACGAAGAGGGCGTCAAGTTCTCCTACTCCGTCCGCTCCTGCATCGCCTCGCAGAAGGATATGCTCATTCAGCGCGTGAAGGCCATCGTCGAATTCGGCGGCGGCACCGTGGGCGAGCGCAGCAACTATCCCGGTTGGCAGTATGACCGCAATTCGGCGCTCCGCAAGGAGGTCGAGGAGGTCTACCGCGACCTCACCGGCCGCGACGGGAAGATCGAAGCCACCCACGGCGGCCTTGAGTGCGGCCTCTTCATCGAAAAGATCCCCGGCCTCGACGCGCTGTCCATGGGACCGGAGCTGCACGATGTTCACTCCGTGAACGAGCGGCTGAACGTCGCCTCGACGGAGAGGGTTTACAAACTCGTTTGTGAAGTTCTCAGGAGAAGTAAATAAGTTCCCGCTACGCGGGAGCTGATGGTTTCCCCTGCACAGGGGAACGAAACAAAGGGGCCATTCTCTTTCGCGAAAGAGAATGGCCCCTTTGGAACCCCAAGAGAAAGGCTTTTGATTGGCAGTCTCAGGGTTGAATAACCTTTATGCCTCCGGAGTGGGAATGCCTGCGCGCGGCGTTGCCGCGTTGGCCTCTGCTATACGATTTGGCCTACTCCTATTATCCGCTGCCGCTCTGCTGATCTTGTAGGAGTGCAGACTAATATCCGTCTACCGTGGCACTCCTCAATGCGGCGAGCGCAGCAATGCCGCATTCGGTAAGCAGTCTGCCGCCGGACAAACGTCACACGCGCCTCACGACAGTAAGGCGCGGTTGCAAGACGTAGCGACTCGCAGAAGATTCATGGCGAAGCCATGTACACCGCACCCGATTCCGCAGGCTGAGCAGTTCTTCAAGCCACAGACCGGCAATGTCGGGGGTCGAGGGGGGACGCCCCTCGTCTTTCTCTGGGGGATTCAAAGGGGGTATTCTCTTCGGAAAGAGAATACCCCCTTTGGTGCCGCGGCGCGCACGCCGCTCCCCCTCCCGCGCTAGCGAGGGAAAAAGGATGCAGCGCTGCCGCGCTGCGATTGAATCCCCTGCGCCCTATGGGCGCAAAAAAGGAGCAGCCCTTTCGGGCTGCATAAACTCCCCGCGCCCTTTGGGCGCGAAAAAAGCCGCGCTTGCGCGCGGCAATAAAAAAAGGAGCCTCTTTCGAGGCTCCTTTTCAGATGGCATCAGCCATTATATCCAAAGAAATTATTGAAGAAATCCCAAGGATTGGAATAAGGCCCATTGCTGCCGTCGCTGTAATACCCGTTGCCGTTATTATAGCTGTTGTCGGTGCTCTGGTCGGAATTGTTCGTTTCCGCCGATTCGGGAACAGCGTCGAAGGTGAGGGGGACTTCGATCGTTTCGCCGCCGCGGTACACGGTCAGCGTCACGGTGTCGCCCGCGCTGTAGCTCTTCTTGGCCGCGACGAGATCTTCATAGGAGGAGATCGTTTTGTCGTCCATCTTCGTGATGACGTCGCCCAGCTTGAGCCCCGCCTTGTCGGCGGCGCTGTCCGGGTCAACGGAGCAGACGAAGACGCCCTCGGTCACGTCGTAGCGATACTGCTGCGCCATCTGCGCGTTCATCGTCTGCGGGGTGATGCCCATGTAGGCCTTGCTCGTCACATAGCCGTTGGTCATGATGTCCTTGACGAGGGAGAGCACATCGTTGATGGGGATGGCGAAGCCGATGCCCTCCACGGTGGTGTTGGAATAGCTCGAATACTTGGCCGACACGATGCCGATGACCTCGCCGTAGCTGTTGAAGAGCGGGCCGCCGGAGTTGCCGGGGTTGATGGAGCAGTCGACCTGGATCATGTTGAACGGTGTACCGTCCACATTGACCGCGCGGTTGACGCAGGAAACGATGCCCTCGCTCATCGAGAACGTCAGCTCACCGAGGGGATTGCCCACGGCGGCGACGGATTCGCCGATGGCGACCTTGCTCGAATCGCCCAGCACCACGGGCGTTGCGCCCGTCACGTCGATCTTGAGAACGGCGATGTCGTAGTCCTCATCGCTGCCGATGACCTTGGCGTCGTAGGTCTCACCGTTGTAAAGCGTTACCTTCACGCTGCTCGCGCCGGAGATAACGTGGTGGTTCGTCAGGATGTAGCCGTCCTGCGTGATGAAAAAGCCCGTGCCGCTCGCCGCGGTCTCCACGGTCTGGCCGAAGTAGTTGGTCGTGGCGGAAACGTTGATGGACACCACGCTGTTGACGTTAGAGGCATAGACCTCCGACATCGACATCTGCGTCTTGCCGTCGACCTTGACGGTCTGCACCTGCGCGACCTCGCGGTCGCTGACCTGAACGCTCGTCTTGTTCACCTTGGTCGTCGCGCCGCTCACGCCTGCGCCGATGAAGCCGCCGACGAGCGCGCACACCAGCGCCAGCGCCACGATCTTGCCGGAAAGACCGCTGCCGCCCTTCTTCTTCGGGCTGCCGCCGGGATTCTTATCCCACGGGTCCTCGGCGTAGTTCTTCGTGTCGATCGGGGCGTTGGGGTTCTGCTCGTCGCCCTTGCGATAGCTGTAATGATACAGGTTGTTTTCGTCTTCGTACATAATGATGACCTCCTATGGAATGAGCCCCTTGTTTGCGGCCTCTTGACTTTCGATGGTGCTATCATAGGGCATATTTATGTATATTTCTTGAACGCTATTTGACGATTTCTTAAATTCCCGATGACTTTTTTAAGAATCTGTGATAATCGCGCGATTCCCCTTGCGCTTTCCTTTCCGTCATAATAAAATGAAACGCGACTTGAGAAAAAGGAGGCGGCGCACATGCTTCGCATCGACAATCTGAAGCTCCCCGTGGGGGCAAAGGAAGACAAGCTGCGCGCGGCCTGCGCGCACGCGCTGCGCGTGAGCGAGGAAGCGCTCGTCTCTGTCAAGCTCCTGCGCCGCTCTATCGACGCGCGCGAGGGCGTGAAGCTTGTCTGCTCTGCCGCGGTCGAGGTCAAAAACGAATCCGGCGTTTTACGGCGCTGCAAGAATAAGAATGTGCAGCCCTACGCGCCGAAGAAATATACGCCGCCCGCGCCTGTTTCAGCGCCGGAGGCCTCCCCTGTCGTTATCGGCGCGGGGCCCGCGGGCCTTTTCTGCGCGCTGCTGCTGGCCCGCTGCGGCGCAAGACCTATCTTATTAGAGCGCGGGCGCGCGGTCGAGCAGCGAAAGCGCGACGTCGAGCACTTCTGGCGCACGGGCGAGCTTGATCTGACCTCGAACGTGCAATTTGGCGAAGGCGGCGCGGGCGCATTTTCCGACGGCAAGCTCAACACCGGCACAAAGGACCTGCGCCACGGCTATATTTTAGAGGAGTTCGTCCGCTTCGGCGCGAGCGAGGATATTTTAGTCGACGCCAAGCCTCATGTCGGCACCGATCAATTATATGTGGTGCTGCAAAATCTTCGCCGTGAGATCATCGACCGCGGCGGCGAAGTTCGGTTTTCCCACAAGGTTGTGGATATCGAGCAGAACAGCGGCAGCGTCACGGCGCTGCGCGTGAGCGCCACCGAGGGGGAGTACACGCTGCCCACAAAGCACGTCGTGCTCGCGCCCGGCCACAGCGCGCGCGATACGTTCGAAATGCTGCAAAAGCGCGGCGTGCCGATGGAGCCCAAGCCCTTTGCCGTCGGCGTGCGCATCGAGCACCGCCAGCGCGACATGGACTTAGCGCAATATAAGGAGGCGGCGGGCCGCTACGGCCTCCCACCCACGTCGTACAAGCTCTCCTGCCACACGGAAAAGGGGCGCGGCGTGTTCTCGTTCTGCGTCTGCCCCGGCGGCGAGGTCGTCGCCGCCGCGTCGGAGGAAAAGCGCGTCGTGACGAACGGCATGAGCGAGTTCGCGCGCGACAGAGAGAACATCAACGGCGGACTTTTGGTCTCCGTTACGCCGGAGGATTTCCCGTCCGGCGATGCCCTTGCGGGCGTTTCCTTCCAGCGCGCGCTAGAGGAGGCGGCCTACCGCCTCGGCGGAGGCGGCTATCGCGCGCCCGCGCAGCGCGTCGGGGACTTTCTTGCCCACCGCGCGTCTACAGGCGCGGGAAGCGTCGCGCCGACCTATCGGCCCGACGTTACCTGGTGCGACCTGCATGACTGTCTCCCGCCCTTTGTCTGCGAGGCGCTCGAGGAGGGCATCCCGATGCTCGGGAAAAAGCTCCGGGGCTTTGATGCGCCCGACGCCGTGCTGACGGCGGTGGAGACGCGCTCTTCGTCCCCTGTGCGCATCGTGCGCGAAAGTGAAAGCTACCAGTCCGCCCTGCGCGGGCTCTATCCCTGCGGCGAGGGCGCGGGCTACGCCGGCGGCATTATGAGTGCCGCGGCCGACGGCCTGCGCGTCGCAGAAATGATTTTGGAGGAATTGAACCATGAATGAAAAAATCGGCGTCATCATCGACTTCCTGACTCCGGCGTATGAAAAGATCCTGCGCAACACCGCCGCGCGCTGCGGCTACGACATCGTCTTCTTCCCCTCGTCCAGGGCGGCGGAGGGCAATGTGGACGACTGCACGATCCTCTACGGCCATCCGTCCCAGCGCGTCATCGCGGGCGCACGCAATCTCAAGTGGTACGCGAGCTGCTGGGCGGGCGTGGACCACTTCTGCCGCGACGACCTGTATCAGAATCCCGACTGCCTGCTGACGAACGCCTCGGGCGCTTACGGCACGACCATTGCCGAGCATTCCGTCATGGTCTCGCTGATGCTGCTGCGCCGCCAGATGGAGTACACCGAGATCATCCGCGAGGGCGGCTGGCGCGTGCTCCCGGGCGGCATCCACTCGCTCCACGGCGCGCGCGTCACATGCCTTGGCACGGGCGACATCGGTACGGAGTTTGCCCGCCGCGTGCGCGCGTTCTATCCCGCGAGCCTGACCGGCGTCAGCCGCAGCGGCCGCGCGAACGCGGACTTTGACGCCGTTCATCCCGTCACAGAACTCGATCAGCTCCTGCCGGAGACCGATCTTCTCTTCATGTCTCTCCCCTCGGTGAGCGACACGGTGAACATCCTGAACGCAGACCGCATGGCGCTGCTCCCGAAGGGCGCTTATGTCGTCAACGTCGGCCGCGGCACGGCCATCGATCAGGACGCGCTCATTGCAGCGCTGGATTCCGGGCACCTCGCCGGTGCGGCGCTCGACGTCGTCGTGCCCGAACCGCTGCCTGCGGATCATCCGCTGCGCAAGGCCAAGAACCTCCTGCTCACGCCGCACGTCGCGGGCAACATGACGCTCGGCTACACCTGCGAGCGCAACGTGCAGCTCTTCTGCGAAAATCTGGAAAATTACGCCGCGGGCCGCCCGATGCATCACCTCGTCGACCGCAGAAAGGGCTATTAAACCGCGTCGCGTTCCGCCGCTTTGCGGTGGGCGCAGCACATAAAAAGGCAGCAATATGAAAAATTCCCGCATCAAAAACGGTATCATGCGCATTGTGCAGGGTATCATCATCGGCGCGGGCGCGATTTTGCCGGGCATCTCCGGCGGCGTGCTCGCAGTCGTATTCGGCATCTACCGCCCCGCGATGGAGCTGCTCACGCACCCCAGGCGCGCGCTTCAACGCTACTGGCGGATGCTGCTCGCCGTCGGCATCGGCTGGGCGATCGGCTTTTTGGGCGGCGGCAGCGTGATCCTTGCGCTGTTTCACCAGTCGGAAACCGTCGCCACGTGCCTCTTCATCGGGCTCATCCTCGGCACGCTGCCCGACCTCTGGCACGAGGCGGGTACGCAGGGGCGCGGTAACGGCTCGTACATCTCGCTGATCGTCAGCTTCCTCGCCCTGTTCGGCGCGCTGATGGCCGTCAAGTTCAGTTCATTTGCCGAGATGCCCGCAAACTTCTGGGGCTTTCTCTTCTGCGGCGTGCTGTGGGGCTTCAGCTTCATCATCCCGGGGATGACGTCGTCGTCCATCCTGATGGCGGTCGGCCTTCTCACGCCGCTGATCGACGGCATTGCGCAGCTTGATTTCACCGTGCTCGTCCCATGGGGGCTTGGCATGGTCGGCGTGATGGCGCTCTTTGCCCGTATCGTGAGCAGGCTCTTTGATACGCATTACTCGATCGCCTGTCACGCTGTCATCGGCATCGTGCTTGCCTCCACGCTCATCATCATTCCGACGGACTTTGCCTCGACAGCGGAGATGGTCTGGAGCGTCGCGTGCGCCATCCTCGGCGCGGTGCTCGCGTATTTTGGCAGCAAGCTCCAGCCGCAGGAAGACGCGGAGATTGAGGCGAAATAAAAGCAGATACAAAAAGCTGACGGTCAAAAGATCGTCAGCTTTTTACGGTATCATCATTTGTGAGCGCTTCGCTTTTGAGCTTGCGCTTGTAGTGGTACATCATCCGGTCGGCGCGTTTGATCGCATCCTCTACGCTGCCGAGCACCGGATTGAAGCACGCATAGCCGACCGACACGTGCGGCAGGTGCTCGTTTTTCACTCGCCGTGCCGTCAGCTCGCGCAGGAATTCCGAAAGATACTTTTCCGCCGCCGTGTCGGAGATTTGCGCGATGACGCAGAATTCGTCGCCGCCGATGCGGTAGCAGTAGCCGACCTTAGAGAACACGGCGTAGATCGTGCTGCCGACCTCGGCAAGCACCGCGTCGCCCACGCCATGGCCAAAGGTGTCGTTGACGGACTTGAACTCGTCCACGTCGAGATAGTAGATGACTGCGTGCCCGCGCAACGAGGCGAGACGGCTCTCATAGCTGCGGCGGTTCAGAAGATGAGTCAGCGTGTCGATTTTCTGCGTGAGCTCGGAATACAGGATGTAAACCATCAGAACATCGACCGCTGAGCACGCCCACATGATGCGCACTTCGGCACCGTACTGGAGGAACAGCCCACAGAAGAAAAAGACCGGCAGGATGATAACGAGCGCCCGATACAGGCCATAATGGTGCGAACTCTCGCTCAGCAGCTGACCAATGAACAGCAGAACGCCGCTGGCATAGGCCAGCACGTAGACCCAGTAAAACGTTTCGTGATGATAAACGTTTTGTGCGTCGACCGAGAAGATGAAGCCGAAGAAAGCCGACAGCACCTCGAGCCCCGCGTGGACGCCGATGAGGGAATAAATGAGCTTTTTATGCTTGAGCGGCGTCATCAGGTCGCTGCAAAGCACAGTGATGATCGGCGCTGTGGATAACTCGATGGTCTTGACAAGGATGTGCAGCGTCCGCAGCGACGGATCGGCTCCGTTCATCCAAACGCCGAACCATTCCGATACCATGCATGCGATCACCAGTACGGAGATCGTGTAAACCGTCTGCTTTTTGTCATGCTCCATCAGATCATTGCCGCTCACGAGCATGTCCATGATAATCATAATAAAGACCGAAAGGAAGATGGTAGCCGAGTAGAAATCCGACATGGCGCGAACCTTCCTTTCTAATAGTTATATTCTTACTATATCACAGTTGAGAAAGACTGCAACTAAAAAACGTCGAATCCTGTCGTTTTTCCAAAATTCACACAGAATCTGCCAGCAATTCGCTGTACTGCGCAAGGCTCTGCGTGGCGAGTTGCTGCATCGTCGACCAGTCCGCCGCGCCCGCACTTCCCTGCACCGCCACGGTGCGAAAACCCGCGTCCTTCGCGTTTTGGATCGCCGCAAGCGAGCCGGAAAAGACGATCGTATCGTCCTTTTGCGAGTGCAGGCGCTTCATCGCGCGCTCGAACATCGTGCCGCTGTCCGCCTTGCAGAGCGCGACGGATTCTGTCAGCACGAAGCGGAAATACGAGTGAAGCCCCGCCTTTTCGAGCGCTTTTTGCGCGTCCTCCGCGCTGAACGCCGTCACCGCGCCGAGCCACACGCCCTCCATCTTAAAAAGTGAAAGTGCCTTGTCGAGTCCCTCGCGCGCCGCGCCGTCGGGGGTGAAGAGTGTGTCATCGAGTGTAAAAATCGCGCTTTGCAGCCGCATATTCGGTTCCTCCTGCGTTTGAATGATGATTGCCTCTTATTATAATGCGCCCCGCCGTCATTTGCAATCGCGGCGAAGAAGAATATCCTATGCAGCACGGTTCTGTATAAATTTGCGAATACATTCACAAAAGGATCTGAAAGACGGGGGCTTGACGCACTGCTTTGTGAAAAATGATGAACAAAAATACAGATTCAACGCTGAAATTTGGCATGATTAGGTATGAATATTCTCTTGACTATGTATTTTTATTGAGTTACACTAAACCCATCAACTTTCCGCCGCTGTGTGTGGCGGCATAAGACCACTCTGGAGGACGAAAACCATGAAACATTATCCAAACTCTGTCGGCAAAGCGCTCGCGCTGCTGATGGCCCTGGTAATGACGCTCTCGCTCGCGGTCACGTCCGCGTTTGCCGTCAGCTACCAGGACATGAACCCCAAGGACGATGCGCTGCTGGGAACGAAATTCCCGGTCGACGCGACCATCACCCTTGTCACCGATGAAAACGGCAAGGACGTGTCTCTCTCCATCCCCGTGTCCGGCATGACGAAGGATGCGCTCGCCGCGGCCGTCAGCGCCGGTACCGTTTCGCTCTCGCTCGAGCGCGACGATTCCCGCCCCTACGTCAACGAGGAGCTGTTCCCCTACGCTTACGCGGGTGGGGATCTTGACAGCTGGATGACCGAGGGCAAGGACGAGCACCAGTTCACAGACATCAAGCTGACGGCGAATGAGAAAAACGGCAAAGCCGTGCTCGACGTGAGCTTCCATGTGAATAACTACTTCTACTCCACCAACCGCAGAACCGGCGAGACGACGCCCGATTACAGCGTGCCCCATGTGAACGGCGGCTACTACATCGACCTGTGCGGCTACTTCGACCTGACGGCCAAAAATAGCGGCAAGGCGATCGGCTCCGCACCTGTCAAGGTTGCGCCGTATGAGAACTTCAACACCATGTGGGAGATCTACAAGGAGCTCGATACGATCGTGGCGAACGGCACAAAGAACGGCCTCTATGTGGAAAGATTCTCCATGGGCCAGTCCACCGCGGGCCGTGATATGCCCTACCTGATCGTCGCCGACTCCAAGGCGAGCGTGAGCAAGTGGCTCGCCCTGACCGAGCAGGCCGAAACAGACCCGGACGCTGTGCTCGCGCAGATCAAGTCCGGCAAGCTCGACGATATCCGCGTGCCCGTGATGTATTCCAACATCCACTCCAACGAGGTCGCCGCCACCGACGGCGTGCTCGACTTCGCCAAGATGATCACGAGCGAAAAGGCCATCGACTACAAGACGCTCACCGGCTTCACCGCCGCGGGCGAAAAAGAGCTCAAGGAAGAAATGGGTCCTGTCGGCGCGGAGGACAGCGTCGCCATTCCCGACCTCGTCAAGGATACGGCCAGCTACTTAGGTTACCTGACGGTCGATAACAACGGCAAGTCCGGCAAGGTCGACCTTGAAAAGTATTACACCGTGAAGAGCAACACTGTGAACGTCAAGGACGAGCTGCTGTCCGACGTGTTCTTCATCCTCGTCCCCGAGGAGAATGTCGACGGACGTACTTACCTGACGAGACACTCCACCAACGGCTACGACCTCAACCGCGACAACTCCTTCCAGACCACGAGCGAGACGGCCAACATGCAGCAGCTCATCGGCACGTTCAACCCCATGTCGCTTGCCGAGTTCCACGGCCGCGTGCAGGCCTTCCAGTGCGAGCCCTGCGATCCCCCGCACGAGCCGAACTTTGAGTACGATCTGCTCGCCAACCACCTCATCACCGGCGGCGAGGCGCTCGGCATCGCGGCGATCGCCAACAACGATGGTTACAACAGCTATGTGATCCCTCAGCGCGATTACCTGAGCTATACCGGCAACGGCACCGAGACCTACTGGGAAGACCCGTGGGACGATATGTCCACGAGCTACACTCCCCAGTTTGCCATGCTGCAGGGCACCGTTGCCTATACCGTTGAGCTGCCCGCCTACAACGACGATACCGCGCAGGCGGCGCAGTACGGTATCCTCGGCAACGCCGCCTATGTTGCCGCCGAAAAGCTCTCCTATCTTGAATCCCAGGTCACCATCTATCAGCGCGGCGTGCACAACCTGAACTCCGACGCTTACAGCATGGTCGGCCAGTGGTTGTGCGACCAGAACGATGTCGAGGGCGCGGAGATGGACGTCTTCCGTCCCGAGTACAACGGCACGGGCCAGAACGGCAACTTCTATCCCGAGTGCTACATTATCCCGCTCGACGGCAAGAACCAGACCAACCTCCAGGCCGCGGCCGACATGATGGAGTGGCTCACGAGAAACGACGTCAAGGTCAACGTGACCGAAAAGGAATTCACCTATGACGGCGTTACCTACCCCGCCGGTACGATGATCGTCTCGATGTATCAGGCCAAGCGCTCTGTCGCCAACGGCGCGCTGTATGACGGCACGCTCATCAACGGCTGGACGATCCTCTACTCCGAGGGTATCACCTCCTTCAATGAAACGCGCGGCTTCGACATGGTCACCGTGGCCGAGCCCGCCGCCTACAAGACCATCGCCGCCGTTTGCGGCAGCCCTATGGATCACGACGATGCCCTTGCCTGCACGAAGGGCCTGACCTCTTACTTCGCGGGCGAGAAGAACAAGGA
>ERZ827450.2679-NODE-2679-length-13915-cov-3.834632_pt1 | contig 13915 bp, 9 predicted proteins | sample MGYA00519773_ERZ827450 | MGnify/ENA primary metagenome ERZ827450 (study PRJEB31778, sample SAMEA3449306) | human gut metagenome | biome: human gut; feature: human-associated habitat; material: faeces | place: United Kingdom | collected 2010/2012 ...
CGCCGATACCGTAAATAATCAGGATGGCCATCATAAACAGAAACGACGGATAGGCGATGGCGCCGATAATCGGGCGTATCATTTTGGTTGAACCCTCGGTAACGCGAATAAGGTTCATTAATGCGCCTTCCAGGTCGGAAACGTCGCCCACCGAAAGCATCAGCCTTTCGCGGTCGGGCGCCCAGCCCTTCAGCGCGTCGGAGAACGGCAGACCGTTTTGCAGGGCCTTGGCCCAGCTGGCAATGGCGATGGCCATCGGTTCGTCAGGGTTTTTGCCGCCGTTGGAGGCGCCGTCATGCAGCATGTCCAGCGCGTTCATCAGCGAAAAGCGGTTACGCATCAGCGAGGCGATTTTGCGATAGATTTTCAAACGCGTCTGGTTTGAAAAATTGCAGATCATTTTGGCATAATAAACCTCAATGGCGTTCAGCTGCTTCATGGCGCGGGCCATGGAGGCCGATCTGCGTTTGCTGTCATCCTGAGCCATAGTAAAACTCCCTAATAAACCGGACGCTGGTCAAGCAGGCCGCACCAGCGCTCGACTTCGTCCAAATCAATATATCCCTTGAGCATGCGCTCAATCGCGGCGTCTTTCAGCGGCCGTCCGTTCAGGTCGCTGGTCCAGTAGTCGATGGCCTTTCTGGTTTCGCCGTTGATCATCAGTTCCAGAAACATTGCGTCCGGCAGAATGATTTCCGGAACGCTCATGCGTCCCTTAATGCCTCGGCCGTCGCAAAATTTGCAGCCCGGCCCGCGCATATAGGTATTTTCAATGCCGAAGTCGCCCAGCGCGACTTTCAGGCGCTGTACCTGCGGCATGTTCAGTTTTTCTTTGACCGAAACCCGGCAGTGCGGACACAGCTTGCGGAACAGACGCTGCGAAATCAGGCCTTTCATCAGTTCCGGGTCTGCCAGCATATAGGGCTGAACGCCCATGTCGCGGAAACGGGTAATGATGGCCGGCGCCGAGTTTGCGTGCAGGGTCGACCATACGCCGTGGCCGGACAATGCGCCCTTGAACGTCAGTTCGGCGGCTGCCAGCGCGCGGATTTCGCCGACCATAATAACGTCCGGGTCGGAACGCAGCGCCGCCGACAGCGCTTTGTTAAACTGTTCGTCTTTTTCTTCTTCGTCGTTGGCGTTGGTAACCGGCATCTGCCGCGCGCCCGGTATCGGATACTCCGGCGGGTCTTCCACCGTAATCAGATTGATTTCGTAGTTTTTTTCCTGCAAAAGCTTAATCATGTTACGTTGCAGGGTCGTACTTTTTCCGGAACCGGTCGGGCCGGCGATGATGTTCAGGCCGATTGGTACCGCACGCAGACGATAAAACAGGTTTTCTTCATATTCGCCGAAACCCAGAGCCGCCAAATCGCCGGAACCGTCAGGATTGTCGTCCGCATACAGCAGACGCATAACCAGATACTGCGTGCCGAATGCAATCGGGTTGAACTGCAAACGGATGGCCAGCACGTTGTGCGGCAGCATCAGTTTGCCCTTTGAACCGCGCAGCGGCGTGGAACCCAGTTTTTGCGCGCCCTGAAATTCGTTTTGCGCATAGTTCGCGTCCGAAATGTCCGCCGAGGCAAACGCCGCGCGCACGAAAGATTCGCCCCATTCCTTGTTATATTCCATTTCTGTCTGCATCATACCGTTGATGCGGAACATAATCTGCGTGCTGTCGGCGACGACGATGTGAATATCGGAAACTTTCTGCGAAGCGGCTCGGGCGACCACGTTGACAAAGTCCTTCTGCATCTGCAGCTGGTTCAGGTCTTCGTCGTTCTCCGAAATCGGCTGGTTGCGCTCGCCGAAAGCGTATATGGCGTTCAGTTCGTTTTGCGAAACGTAGCGGGGTTTGCCGATGCTGAGTTTTTTCTTGCGCGCCAGAACTTCAAAACTTAAAACGCGGCCGTCGAATTTATGTGATTCCGAAACCAGAAACGTGCCGTCGGAAAACAGCGCCAGCAGGCGGCGCGTGTCATCGTTGATAACCAGCGAAGAACCCGGCAGCGTCAACAGCCTGTTGCCATGACCAAAAAGCTGGTCAAGAATATTGACCGGCTTTTCTTCAACAGTCTCGTCTACCGCCAGATTGGTATTCCTTTTAAGAATACCGGTGTCCGGCTGCTGCAAGCTGTCCTCGTTGTTTTCGGGTTCATCAACCATTATGCCTGCCTATCGGACGAACATGCCGCTTCCTAAACTCGGAACCCCCTTGTTGACCATGGTTGTGTTGCGGAGCTCGGCGTTGGCGTTCGGTTTGGCCGTCGTCTTGGGTTTTTTGCCCTGAATATCCGATTTTACGGGTTCTTTTTCCAAAATTCCGCCGGCGGCAAAGTAAAGATAATCTTTCATGCCGTTGATTTCAGCCCGGACATAGGTCTGAGTGATTTCGTCAATCCTGTGGCCGGTCTGCAAAACGGTACCGTTGCGAACCATGAATGAGTCGCCGCCTTTGTTAATCAGTTTGGCCGTCAGGTTTTCGCCCTTGCCGCGGATTTCCATAATGGCGTATTCCTCGGCCAGTTTCGGCAGTTCTTCCTCTGTTTCCGTAACCACGACCTCGGGCTGGGCAAACGGATTGGTCTTGTCGTTTTTCTTTTCGGCGATTTCGGCTTCCAGACGCGATTTCAAAATCGAAATCTGTGTCTGCAGGTTTTTGACTTCGCGCTGATAGTTTTCCTTGGCTGTTTCGGCGTCTTTCTGCGCTTTGGTTGCCAGAGCCGAAATATGCGCCATCTTGGTCTTCAGTCCTTCAATCAGGTTCTTTCTGTCCCTTTCGACGTTTTTAATCTGTTCATAGAGTTTGCCGTTGTTTTTAATCCATTCCTGCTTTTCTTTCAGCATGGTTTCCTTGTAGGCTTTCAGAATTTTTTCCTGTCTCAGGCGTTCCATTTTGGCCATCGCGTCCATAAGCGCTTTTCTTTCGCGCAGGATTTTGGCTTCCTGTTCTTTTTCCCATTCAATGCGTTTGCGCTCTTTTTCTTCTTTTTTGGCTTCTTCTTCTTCAAGGGCTTTCTGACGCTGGGCTTTTATCGCCGCAATCTCGTTTTTGATTTTTTCGCGGCGGAGTTCGAGAGTCAGCAAAGCCGTCTGTTTTTCCAAATCGGACATCTGCGAAAACAGCTTGTTGTCAATCTGGTCCAACAGTCCCTCACCGAGATTTTCAACATCCGGCGCATCAATATTTTCCACGGGATCCGGCAGTGCGCCCGTATCGGCGGGCAGGGCGTTGGGGCCGTTCATCGGTGCGTTCGGGCCGATGGCGGGAAGATTGGCATTCGGACCGGTTAACGGCATGTTTGCGTTCGGTCCCGTCAAAGGCATGTTGGCATTCGGGCCTGTCAATGGCATATTCGCATTGGGCCCCGTCAGCGGCATATTGACGTTGGATGCGGCGGCGTCCGGTGCGTTCGGGCCGATAAGCGGCAGATTGTCCTCAACCGGCTGCGGCGTATTCAAATCCGGCACTTCCGGCATATTTTCCTGCTGACCGTTTTCATCCGGGTTTGTCAGCGGCTGATCCTTGGGAAGACTGTCCGGAGCCGGGAGTTCGTCCGGCAGCGACAACTCGTCGGGAATACTTCCGTCAACGCCGAGAAAATCGGTGTCGTTAGAGAGCTGCGGCAGTTCATTGGTCTCCAAAGTCACGTTTTGCGCATGCAGGTTTCCGGCCGCCGTCATGCTGATGACGGAAACGCCCAGAGCCAGACACAAAAGCTTTTTCAAATTACAAAACATAGATTGCTCCCTCATATTCCCAAGTTTTAGCACCGGTATTGTATCTAATCATAGTAATCTCAAGTCCTGAAAATTTTATTAATAAATCGTTCCAAATCACCGGATTGTGTGTCGACGTAAATTTAAATTTTACCGAACGGTACACGTTCTGCTGCGGCGAAGTGTAGGAAAAACTCGACAGGTTGACGGTCTGTCCGATGGACTGAAACAGGTTGTTCAGGGTATTTTTCAGGTCAATGTCGGTTTTCAGCGGCGGCGAGGAAATCTGGCGGATTTTATCCAGCGGTACCGATGCAATCAGGCTGTTTCCGTCGTCGGAAATCGAACGTCCCGAGAACGTGATGCCGGACATGTCGAGCGCTTTTTCAATCCACGAAATCCGTCCGACCTGCCGTGACCATGAAGTCGTCAAACCGCCCGGCGTACACGAAATGTTGCCGATAACCCAGCCCGGCGGCATAATCGAAACTACGTCCTGAACTGCCTTATAGCAGTTTTTCATAACCTGTTCGGGGTCGGAAAGCTTCTCCCAGGGCTTGATTTCCGGCGGCACCTCGACGGGCTTGACCACTTTGGGGGCAATCGGCGCGATAATCGGCCGTTTCGGCGGCGCCAGAAAAATGCCGTTGATGATGCTGGAAAGCAGCCACAGGCCGATAATCGCCGAAATCGCGATAACCAGCATCAGCTTGGTGCCGCGCAGCGCCTTAATCTTTTGCAGCTTGGCGCGCATGCCCTGCGACATGAGTTTTTTGAGGTCGGGATATTCGGTTTCCTCAATTCCCCATTCCGGCGGCGCGATTTTTCTGCCCCAGTCCGGAACGGCCAACATTGACAGAAACTGGTCTTTGGCTTCCTGTTCGTTCAAAAACAGCATATCGCCGTCGGAAAGGATAATGTCGTTGCGGATACAGGTATACCACCAGCCGTTGTCAACCTTGAATACCGCCACAAACGAAGATCTGTCGGCCATGGCCGTCGCCAGCGTGACCGCCGCGACGTTTTCGCCGCTCTTGTAGCCTTCTTTCGAGGCGCAGATACCAAACTGCGGCGCTTTGCCCTGCTTTATGCAGAACAGGTCGGCGCCTTCCATAACGCCTTCCGAGGCCTCTCCGACTTCCGTAAACGGATCGTCCTTGTTCTGTAACGGCTGCCAGAATAAGCTTGTCGCATAGGTAACGCCGTCGAGTTCGATATTCGTACCCCAGGTACGTCTGCCGTCCGCGTCGTAGTCGTCGTCTAATAACTTAGCTTCTTCCAGCACTGTTTTGCCCTTCCGAGATTAGTTGCCGCTCATTCTGGATTCCGGTGTCAGCGGGGATTCCAAAACAACCGGCGTTAACATGATGACCAAAATGCTTCTGGTCTTTGTGGCTACGGCCGTACCGCCCAGCAACGAGTTGGTTGCCGAACCGACGCCGGTCTTGGTCGCTTCGTTTTCAACACGTTCATAACCGGTCAGAACCAGCGTTTCGCCTGATTTCAGAGCCACTTCCTGCGTAAAGCCGCGGGATTCGATAATCGGGTTCTGAATATACTGGCCGCCCTGGCCGCTTTCTGTGTCGCCGCCGCCCAGGTCAACCCTTTCCAGCTGAATCAGGTCTGACAATGTCAGGTTAAACATCAGCAGCAGTCTTCCGTGTTCCAGAATGCGCGGCAGTACGTCCAGCGTAAAACCGGTTTCGATTTCTTCCGTTTCGGTCGAAATATCATAGTAGCTTGCGTCGCCGCCGCTGTTGGTCTTGGTAATTTCCGAAACGTAGTTTTGTTTTTTGATAACCTGAATCGGCGCCGGTTTGTTATTAAGCGTCGTAACCGTACCGGATGTAATCAGGTTGGTTGTGCCCTGGCTCGACAAAGCCTGAATGGCGCTGGTAACCGTCCAGTTGCCGGGCAGGATTGTCATGGTCAGGTTTTCGGTAATGTCTGTGCCGAGGCCGGGAACGCTGGCCAGACCGAGCTTGGTCTTGCCGTCGTCGAACGCGGCAGTCAGGTTCAGGCCGTACTGGTCGCTGTCGTCAATGTTAACCTGCAGAACCTTGACGCTGATGGCAACCTGCCGCGACAGGCGCGCGTTCTGCTCGTTGATGAATTTTGCGACTTTGGCAATATCGTTCGGGGTCGCTGTAATCGAAATTGTGCCGTTGGCCGGATCCATGGTCAGCTGCGAACCTTTGTCAATCATGGATTTGATTGATTTTTCAATGTTGCCCCACAGTTCAATTTCCGCCGAGCTGGCCAAAGTCAGCGAAGAGCTGCCGCCGCCGCCGGAATCCGTCGACGAACCGCCGACGTTGACCGACAGGGTCGGTTTGGTCGGCAGGCTGTAAAGGACAAAGGTCCTGGTCTGGTACTTATAGAAATAAATTTCTTTCTTTTCATATTTCCACCAGATGCCGAAACGCGAGGAAATTTCGTCCAGCAGGCCGCTCAGGGGACCACGGTAGGAAACCAGCATTTTGTTCGGTTCGGTCCAGTCTGCGCCGACCGTGTTGGGGTTCGGCTTGTTCTGTGTGGCGTTTTTCAGCACGTCGGTTTCCAGTTGCGGTGCGTAACGTACTTTCAACGACGTGATTTTGTTAATCATGTCGCCGATTTCATACAGCGTAATCGGCCGGTTGGAGATAAGCGTAATACCGTCTTTGGCTTCCAGATAAGAGGGAACCGGTTCGCCGTCATATTCGATTTCGCTGGTGTCTCCGAGCCAGATGTCGTTTTTGACCCGAACCACGTCGGTTGTAATCGGTTTTTCCGGAATTTTGGCCTTTTCCTTCAGGTCAATAGTCGCCTCAACTTCGCGTTCAATAGTCGCGTCCATGCTGGTAGACAGGGAGCATGATGCCGCAAAGACGACAACAGCCAGACCCAGCCCGAATTTCTGTAAGTTATTAATATGCATTCTCATCCTCCATGGTCTCGACAACTAAGACGCGGTTTCCTTTGTAAAATGTGGCAATCGGTGCCGGCCGTGCTCTCGCAAAGGCTCTGATTAAGGCCGAACTGACGTCGGCGAAACGGCCGCGGAACATGGCCCCCGCCGTTAAGGTATAGTTGCGGTTGGAGTTCCATATTAATCTCCAGCCGGCTCTTTCGCTCCACTCGGTCAACAGGGCTTTGAGCGTTTTTCCTTCTTCGGCGAGCCAGTCTTCAACCGGATCTTCGCCGGCGGCCATTCCGGCCTCGTCGCTCTGGCCGTTGTCCTCGGTCAGCTTAATTTCCTCTTCGTAATCGACAACTTCGTCTTCAATGCTCGGCGGAATGGATGCGGACAGGTTGTTGCCTGCCGCGGCCTGCGTGATGTTCTGGTCGCGGGGCGTTCTTTCGCCGTATTCGCGGTAATCTGCCGCCACTTTGGTATAGTTTACGAACTCATTTTCGTCGGCGCTCGGATCCACACTCTGAAACTCGGAAGTCTGGTAAGTGTTGCCGGCGCAGCTGTTGGGATCGGTGCATACAAAATTGTCCGGCGCGGGTTCCATAATGGTTCCGCGGCAGCCGGATGTAACAAATATGCTGAAGAAACAAGCGGCTAATAAGATTGTCTTGTTCATTCTGAGGTTTCCTAAGCTGTATTTTGTCATATTTTTTTACCTATCATACATATTGAAGAATAAATAATCAAGCGCGGTGCTTTACTTATTACCATGACTGGTAGTATGCCGCCTGGTCTTTGCTCTCCTTTACGTCCCTGTCAATGTTGCTGTTAATTCTTACCGTCCTTATAATAAACGAGTTTGGTTCGCGGGTTGTGAATACGGTATTGATTTTACGGTAATCTACACCCTTATTGGTTAAAATATTATGTAGCAGGTTCAGCCTTTTCTGCTGCAAGGCATACGAACTGGTGCCGTCAATGCGGATTTCCAGAATAACCGAACGGTCGGAATTGACTTTGTTGGCGAAAGCCTGAATCCACTTCAGCGTCGTTCCTGAAATCTCGGCGCGGTTGGGTTGAAAAGCCAGCCGCATTTCCGCCGGCAGGATTTTGGTCGGTTTGTTTCCGTCTTTGTGCCGACCGACCCTTCCGGTAATCCGGTCGACAAAACTGTTGCCTCCGTCTTCTTCGGCGGTTTCTTTGCCGTTGTCTTCCGTTGAACCCCCTCCCGAAAACAGAGAGGTAATGCTTTTGAGCAGCCCGCCCTTGCTTTCCTTTTTGGGACTTTCCGTCGGCATGCTGACGCTATCCTCTTTGGAAAGCTCTTTTTTTATCTGGTTTGCCGCTTCCTGCTGGTCGTCGGTTTTGTTCTTGTCGCTCTTGGAAGATTCCAGCTGCGGAACCAGATTTTTTTCGTTCAGAATGTCTTCCGGAATGGGAATCAGAATATTCTGCACCATGTCGGCGGCCAGTTTGACGCTTTTGCCGTCTTCGGCCGTGCCTTGAGGGGCTTCAAGCGCGGCCTGTTCCGCGTCTTTGTAATATTTGGCGTCCAGAACGGCGTTGTTTTTGGGAAACTTTGTGCCTTTTGCCGCAACCCACGGATTGTCGCTGCCGCTTTTTTCGGCCATGCTTTCCCAGTTTTTGCCCGGCTGTTGCTCTTCTGCCTTCGGCTCCCGGCGGACAATGCCGTCGGCGGCATTGTCTTTGTTGATCATGCTGCTTATCGGCGTATTGCCGCTGACCATGGCAATCTGATCCTTGTCGGCCGCCTTGGCGACTTTGAAGCGACCCTCGGTTGCGGCAAAGTCTTTTTGCAGCGGAATAAGCAGGTTTTGATCGTTTTCTTCAATGTCATAATTGTCGCCGCCCTTGTCGTAACCGCCTTCGTCGTTGCTTTCCGCAATCGGGGTTATGGCTTTTCTGGCCGGTTCTCTGGTTTCGCCGCTGGCAATCAACAGCGGTTTCGGCGCATGCAAATCGTTCTCGTCGACGCTGTAGTCTTCATCGCCGGTATCCCAGCCGCCCTGGTCTTTTTCGTTTTCGGGGTCGGTTATCGAAACGACCCTTTTCTTCGGCGCCTCTTTTGCCGGTGCCGCCACGGCTGTAGCAGCCAGCTGTTTTTCGGCGGAAACATCGGTTTCTTCCGCCGCTTTCTCGCCGTCATAAACCGGAGGAGGGGTGTTCATGATACGGTCAAAATCGGCGGAAACGAATTCCTTGCCGGATTGGCTTTCCTGCTCTGCCGGCGTGTCGGCAATGTCTGCCGCGGCAATTTCAAGCGGAATATCGTCAAAAACGGGATTGTCCGGTGTTTTTGGCGCTTTTTGAACGGCCGGTTCGGCGGAAGGGGTGGGCAGCTTTGCCGGCGCGTAAACGGTTTCGGTTGCCGGCGCCGGGTTTTTCTGCGGCGGCAGGCTTAAGGCGATTTTCTTAATCGGGCGAACTTTGGCGGAAACGGCGCCGCCGGCGTCGCCCATGAAAAACAACGATATGTTTTTGCTTGGGATTTTAACATTTTGAGAGGTTGCTTCCGGGGTATAAAAAAACAGTCCGTTTATTGTGAATAAAATAAACAGTGAAAAAACAAAGCTGCAAACAAAAGTTTTAAAAGCCGTTTTTTTCATAAATTATAAACCCCTCTAAACTCTAGATAATTCAATATGCGACTCTTGGCAAGCAGATATGAATTTATGCACAAATTTTGTGGATTCTTTCCCCTTGGCGACATAAGGCCTGCCGTTGCGGCAAAACGAAAAATTTCCGTTTCGCCGTTTTGCTCTTGCTGCCGCCTTTTGCCGCCGATTTTTCCGGCATTGGCCGAAAACGTGTTTTATGTGCCTGTTGTTAGAGAAAAATTTACCATTCCGGGCGTAAAAATAAGGGTGTTTGGACACCCTGCTAACTGTGAATTTTTTGTTACAGGAAAAAACATTAAGCTAAAACAACAGGTTATCTCTTTTTGGACTGGATGATTAATGCTGGAAAAAAGTTTAAAAATTAGCTATTCTAAAAGAGTATAAGAAGTTTTGCTAAATTAATTTAAGGAGAAAGATTATGCGATTTTTAAAGAAAAATTTTTGGACCCTCAGCTGTCTGGCATTAGTAATGGTCATGGCAGTCAGCGGCAACGCTCTGGCTGACGGCAATACTCTGATGGAAACCGCTCAGACGAAAGCCAAGAGCGTATTCTCGTCAGTTAAAACCATCATCTTCATTGTCGGCGGTTTCGGTCTGGTCGGTCTGGCTTTCCAGGCTATTTTCGGAAAAGTAAAATGGCCTTGGTTCGCTTCTCTGGCCGTCGGTTTGGCTATTCTGGCCGCTGCCGGTTCCATCGTTGAATACGCTACCGGTTCCCGCGATGCCGGTCTGGAAACAACTTTCGGTGACATCTAGTCTGACCGCTTGATGTGAACTGACTGATACTTGAACTAAGGGAGGCAAAAATGGTAAATTTTAAGCAAAATAAACCTGAAGGCCTCCCTTTTGTTCGCTCAGACGCAACAGAAACAAACAAAATTGCAAAGGTGGTGAGTAAAATGTTGTGCGTAAAATTAAAGAAATTCCTGTTTCTTTCCATGTTGATGTTCGTGGTTTCTTCAGTTTTATTTGCAACGGACTCATACGCGTTGTTTGAAACCCTTACGGATTCAGGTACCAAAATCTTTACCGGCATGCGCGAGATTATCTTTGCCGTGTCCGGTTTCGGTATCGTTGCCGTCGCCATCGGCGGTTTCTTCGGAAACCTGAACTGGAAATGGCTGAGCGCAATTATCATCGGTCTGGTTGTGATTGCAACCACCGCTGCCATTATTAACTATATGGTAGATAGTACGGCCATTACGGCTGAGCAGATTCAAGATACTCTGATTCAGGCAAACTAAAGAATTTTAGAACAGAGATTGAGAACTATGAGGAGGATGCCATGTTAAACATTAAAAATAAATCTAACTTATTTTTAGCCGCCTTTGTGTTTGCAACATTGGCTTCTTTCTCTGATTTTGCTAAGGCTGCTGCAGAAATCGACTGCTCGGGTAAGGAAGGCTATCAGCTGACTATTTGCGAACAGCAGAAGGCTCTGGCCGAGAAGAATGCCAAATCCAACGAGAAGGCTGAGGACAAGGCTGACAAAAAAGCAACAAAAGCAGCCGAACAGGCTACGGAAGCGACCAATGCCCAAAAAGCGGCGGATGAAAAGCGCAAAGCAGAATATTCAAAATATAATGAAGCGTCTAAACAGGCGGAAGCCGCTGAATCTAAAATGAAGGCAGCAGAAGCTGCTAAAAAGGATGCAGAAAAGAAAATGAATGATGCCATTGCCCGCGGTGATACTGAAGCGGCAAAAGCGGCGCGTGATGAAATGACGAAGCAACACAAGGCAGCTGCTATGGCTTATTCTGAATTGAACAGTGCCAATGAGGCTAAAGATGAAGCCTACAAGGCGGCAAGTAAGGCACAGAAAGAAGCTGATAAGGAAAAGAAAAAAGCCGACAAGGCAGCCCAAAAGGCTGAGAAGGAAAAAATAAAAGCAGCGGAAAAAGCCGAAAAAAATGCCAATAAGGATTTGAAAAAGGCTAAAAAAGAATATGATAAACTGCAGGAAAAATGTACAAAAGATCCGGATAAATGTGATGTGGAAGCACTTCAGGCAGCTCAAACAAACCTTATGGCAGCCAAAAGAAATGCCGATGCGGCCACCAAAAACCGTGAAGATATAGATGGAACAACAGCCGCAAATGAAAAAGCTGCTGCCGATGCTGAAGCCGCCGCAGCAGAGGCCGCCGCGGCTGAAGAAGCTGCCCGTCAGCAGGAAATATACGATTATATGGACGGAGAAGAGCCAAATGAAGCTGAAATTCAGGCCTATAACTGTAAGGATTCATCAACCGGAGAAAGCTGTACGCTGACTGCGGATAATGCAAGCACCTGTAAATGTGAATATAAGGAAGTCTATACTGACGCAAATGGTAACACCAAAGAGGGAGCGGTCGGCACTTTTGATGAACTTGATGCCAACGGCAATCCTGTTGCCATGCAGCGTTGTTATGAAGCAAAAGACGATATTTTCAAGTATATCGCCTGCAAAGCGATGACGACGCTGGCTGACGTCCGTGTTATTGTCTATACGCTGGCCGGATTTGGTTTGATTGCCTTTGCTTTCGCGGCGATTTTCAACAAAATCAGCTGGAAACATCTGGCCAACCTTTGTATCGCTCTGTTCATCCTTTCCATGATGACGCCGTTCATCAGCTACTTTACGCAGGATAACGGTGCGCAGATTAGCTATGGAAATTATTTACCGGCAGGATTTACGAATATAAGCGGCTCGGACGTAGACGCGGCGGCAAATTGCGACACGAGCAAGGGAGACGTCTGTCCGGACGTAACGGTAGACACGAGCGCAAAAGACAGCAAATGGTCGTGGAAAGATTTGAAGAATACTGTGAAATCAGGCATCAACGCGGCGAAAACGGCGTATGACACCTATAAGACAGTGAAGAACACGGTAGAGACGACGGTCGACCAGGCTAAGAAAATCGGGACGGCCATCAAGAACTCCGAAGGCGGCCTGACCGGCGTTCTTGATACGCTCGGGGAAGTAGCCACGGCGTCCAATACCATATTTAATACGGTTCAGACCGGCGCCGGAGCGGTCGTAGCCAATACGTCCTCAATAGCCAACGATGTTCAGAATGCAGGCAAATCCGGAGCTGAACTTGCCTTTGACAAGGAAAACCAGAACCGTATCAACGAACTCGAAAAGAAACTTGCCGCCGGCAACCTGTCGCCCGAACAACAGGAATGGGCCAAGGCGGAACTTGAACAGCGCAAAGCTGCGGTTGACAGCAACAAGGTTACCGACTTTGCCAATAATCAAGGACAAAAGGCTCTGGACAAGATTAACTCTGTTGCCAAGACCGGTTCGACGGTAACAAATATTGCGACCAAGGCGTCCAATGCCGCTCAGCAGGGTGCGACCATCGGCGGCGGTATCGGAACCGCAACGGGCGATACGCTGGGAGCGATTTTCGGCATTGCGACCGCTGCGGGAGAAGGTATCGGAGCGGTTGAAGACAACAAGCAGGCGAAAATAGACGCGGCGAATGCCGAAGCAAAGAAACAAGCCGACGCGGAAGCGGCAGCCAAGAGACAGGAAGAAATTCGCCAAAACAATGCGTCTTATTCGCAGGGCAAACAGTGGGATAATTCGTATAATGCCGGCATGAGCCAGAAGCAGCCGACGGTTCAGAAGCCTGCCGTAAGCTCCGGTGATAACAACAAAAACAGTGGTGAAACGGAAACGATGAAACAAGTCAGAGAAAACATGCTGGCAATACAGAAAGAAAACTGTGAAAAAAGAGGTGGTTCGTGGAACCCAATTACAAACAAATGTAATGAACCCTCTGAAGCAAGCGTTTCGAAAAAGAAAGAAGATTGTGAGAAACAAAACGGTGTTTGGAATTCTATTGATAACAGCTGCAAAACAGCAAAGATCGAAAAAGTTGATGCTGACAAGGATGATCCAAATGTTCATAAAAAAGTACAGGAGGCAATAGAAAAATGTCGGGAAAGTTGTTACAATACATATATGGTTTCAGATGGACTGTTCGGAATGACGAGCGTCAACATGAGCGGTTCTTCACAACAAAAATATCGTGATTGTATCAGCAAGTGCACAGCAGACAATGTTGTAAACTGATAGATTGAAATATGTTAAATCAAAAGAGTACATCAATATTGATGTACTCTTTTAGTTCAGGGTTGACAAACCCTGCATTCGGTGCGTCAGACACCGAATGATGTTTCAGTGCGTGCACTGAAACATCGAAATAGAAACAAAGAAAAAGGACACTGTTTTTAATTTGAACAGTGCCCTTTTATTACTATCAAAGATTTTGTCCCCAATTCATATTGTTGTTATAGTTGTCCCAATATGTGGGTTCTTTGCCGTAAGTAAGGTTACCTTGTGCATCTTTAATATTTATCAGTTCACCTTCTGAGCTATATGTAGCCTTACGTCCCTCGGGGTCAGTCTGGGTAATCGTTCCATCCCAATTTTCGACAGCATTTTCAAGTGTTACGCTTGTTGTTGTCGTAACTTCCGGAAGATAGGGACCGACATTCTCTATCTGACCTCCGCGACCGCCGGTTGTTACGGTTACTGTTTTGGTTACGGAATTATTTCCCGTATTATTATTTTTGTTTCCGGAAGAACCGCTGCTGCTGCCGGAGGTATTAGAGCCGCTTGCCGTGTTTTTGTTGTTATCACCGGAGCTTACGGCAGGCTTCTGAACC
>ERZ827450.2684-NODE-2684-length-13903-cov-3.459850_pt1 | contig 13903 bp, 10 predicted proteins | sample MGYA00519773_ERZ827450 | MGnify/ENA primary metagenome ERZ827450 (study PRJEB31778, sample SAMEA3449306) | human gut metagenome | biome: human gut; feature: human-associated habitat; material: faeces | place: United Kingdom | collected 2010/2012 ...
TAAGCACCCTTCCATGAAATTCTGGCTGTTTCCATCATCTTCTGAAGGTTTTCTTCTCCTACCATACGAATCTTCAATAACATATAATATGCATATACTGTTTTTTTCGCATTTTCTGCTTTTGTAGAATCTGCTCCCGTAAGATATTCCATTCGGGTGTTTATCAGCCATCTGCTTATAGAACTTCCAATATATGCTATACAACGCATATTGTCCTTCTGTTTCTGAACATCATCCGTTTTAAAAAGTAAATTTGAAAGATCAACAGAGTAATGTAAACTGGTTTTTATGATTTCTCCATATGGCAATGCAGCAATAACTTTTCCTACTAATTTGTCATATACCTTGTTTGCAACTTCATTCTCTATATCACCTGCTAATAAGTTTGTCAATTCACGCCAACCGCCATGTAATGCATTATATAACTCCTGTGCCGCATTTTTTACAGGAACCGATCCGGTATCATTCGCAATGAATAACAACATTTCTTCATACATTTTATCTGCATTTAGAAGTCTCTGGATATCATAATAATTATTTATTGTCTTTTCTCCTAATGAAAGAACCTTTGTGGCATCACTAATGAAGTCAGCACCTTCTACAACTCTATTAATAAATGTCTTTGATTTTGCAAAAGATTCGATACATTTTACTACTTTTGAATCAGCTGAATATCCACCCTTCATCTGTAAATATGCAGATATAGTTACATCCTTTCCACTTTTCAAAAATTCAGCAATCTGATCTTTTGTACATAGTTCTGCCAATGAATTTATCTCTTCACTATTTAAACCGTAATTAACTGCAAATGCCCAATTGGCATTCTTGAAAGAATCCACAAAAATGCCTGCATATTTCTCACCTGCCTCTGCCTTTGCCAACATGCTTACTTCCGATTCTTGTTCTTTCAGCAATGCGAGGAGTACATCTCGTGCCTGCTCTTTGGTTGTGTCCTTTATGAAAATATCTCTCCAGCCATCTAAACCTCTGTAAATCATGTTCGACATTGTTTCAACCAATTTCTCAGAATTACTTGAATCATAATATGCTACCGACTGTGTACACAGGAAGTTATCACCATGAATCAGATAATTCATACTGTTACTTGTTCCCTTATCCAATAACCACTGATCCAAAGTCGAGGAATAATCATATTCATGAGAACCAATAACATCCCCTAATGATTCAAATGGAATATTATGTGCAACCGCATATGTTTCTGCATAACTGCCACTATAACCGTAAATGGTAATATTTTTACAATTATAAAATGTATTATCTCCTATAGAAGTTACAGATTCAGGGATGATTACTTTTTTTAGTGAATCATTTTCATTTTCGTAACTGCAAAAATAATCCGGTATTGTATGCACTCCATCTACAAATTGAATTTCTTTCAAGTACAATGCTCCATCTATTATTCCAAGACCTTTGGGATACCACAAATCTCCATTTTCTATTGTACTTGGTATTGTCAATTGCCTGATTTTCGTCCCACTAATAAATCTCTGGTCTATGTTTTCTATTCCTTCTGGCAACTCAATGCTTTTTAAATTTTCACAACCTTTAAAAATACAACCACCTATATTCTTAGTGTGTTTTGGAAATTTTACCGCTTCTAATGATATATCATTCATAAAGACATTCCAAGCTAGCTCTAATTGATATGTTTCACTAGCTAATTCATCTTTATCACTCTCTTCAAATATTATTTTTTTCAAATTTGCACAATTAGCAAATGCTCCACTTCCTATTATCCTTACATTTTTTCCTATTTTGATTTCTTCAATTCCTGAACATTTATTAAATGCACATGTATCTATCATTGTAACGCTTTCTGGTATAATTACCCTTTGAATATTTTTATTCTCCGTCATATTACTACAAAAGCGCTCGGGTATTGTTTGCATTCCTTCTGTAAATGTAACTTCTTCCAAATGCAATGCCCCAGCTGTTACTCCATCAGTTTTGCCTTCGTAGGTATCTTTACCGCCCCACTTCACCGTACTCGGTACTGTCAGACTGGTGATTCCCGTTCCTGCAATAAATTGATAACCTATACTTTCCAACCCTTCCGGTAAAGTGATACTTTTTAGTTCACTATGTCCAGCAAAAACCTCAGAATCTATAACCGTAACTTTCTTTCCGTTAATTTTCGCCGGTACAGAAACAAAATCTTCCGTTCCTGTATAATTTGTAATTTTTACTCCACCGTTATATTCTTCATAACCAAAGACTCCATATGTATTCTGTGCAGAATCACCTACTGCCTCTATGTCTGATTCTTCTACACCATCATCAAAAGATACTTCTGCTTCCTCTTCTTCTGATATTTCCTGTTCTATAGTTACTTCATCCTGTGATTCCTCTGATTCATCTTCCTCAATCTGTTCCTCATTTATTGAGGCATCTTCTTCCGAATCAAAATCAATTTCTGAATCATCTGTTATATCCTCTCCTTCTGTTCCTTCATCCTCTGTCATGCCTTCTGTCTCATCCGAAAAGTCGTCTGCATATATTATGCTCGTCGAGCTTATTGAAGTTATACTGAGTACCAATGTCATAAACCATGCATATATTCTTTTTCTCATAGTTCCTCTCCCTTTTAAAAATGCCTGCGATAAAATTAACCGCAGGCACTCGACTTTACTTAACTGTTACTTTGATTTTTACTGTCTTCTTTCCAGATTTGACTGTAATTGTAACTTTTCCTTTCTTCTTAGCTGTTACAACACCTTTAGAATTAACCGTTGCTACTTTCTTATTGGAAGTTGCATATGTAACTTTTTGTTTGCTCGTTACAGGTGTAATTTCTGTACTAAGTTTCAGAGTCTGTTTAAGTTTTAATGTTACATTAGAAGCTATCTTCTTACCGCTCACTTTATTATTTACTTTTAAGCTCTGGGTTGCAACATCCGTCTTCTGAACTCTAACTTTAATGGTTTTTGTCAAGCCACTTTTCAACTTGACCGTAATCCGTACATTTCCTACCTTTTTAGCTGTAATCTTACCATTTTTAACTATTGCAACCTTCGAATTGCTACTTGTCCATGCTGCTACACTATCACCCTTGCTCAAGCCAGTCACTTTAACTGTAAAAGCCTGTTTAACTTTCAATGGAAGCGTCCCAGCAACTACATTAAGTTTGGCAGTTGGCTTAAGTTTTGCAATTGGCTCTATCTGTTTTGCTTTTTTACAAACTGTACAGTTTCTTTCTCTGGTTCCTGTCGTAACTGCTGTCGCTTTTTTAGTTACAGTCCATGCACTGTATTTATGTCCCAGTGCCGGAATTTTAGTTTTCTTTAATGCCTCATTTGGATGATTCTGACATTTTTCAACTATCTCACCAGCCTTCATGCATGTTGGAGCTGTTCTGCTTATCTCCTTCCAATCACAGATTTTATTTTCATCTCGAATTATAAATGAAATAGTTTCTGGCTGATTTTCTGAATCGTTTCTTCCTCTAATCAGATAAACCTCTCCAGCTTCAAGATAAATTTTTCCTTTATTCTGACCTTTACATTCACTGCCACCAACATTCTCTATTTTTATAAGATCCTTTCTGCCGAATGATCCGCCTTCAATCCAAACCTTATCTATTGAGAAATAATTTTCAGCGCCTGCTCCATTTTTTTCAAATATATAATATCCAGAAGTCCCAGGAATAAAACAAAATCCCTGTCCTTTTCCTGGCATCTGATTTTCGTTTAAAGTCGGAATATTATATACCTTGCCCGGCTGAATCTGAGTCAGACTGGCAAGTGATTTACAGGAAATACTCTGTGTATCTGTATAAATATCCGTTCTTTTATTATAATCTTTATAACTAAATTGAACCTTATAAGTAATATATGAATCCTTAATCTGTGATTCTATTCTCAGACTATTCACCCAGATTACATTTCCATATGAATCACTAATGTTCCAGTTTCTATTTGTATCATTTACCTTCTGATCAAATCTGTATGTCTTCGCCGAATTATCTGCATATGTGACTTCTATGCCAAATATATCCTTCAGCTCCTGGAACAGCTGAAATGAATTTGTATCTATATTTTCAAGTCCTGCAAGTCTGACATTTTTAATCTGTTTTTCTTCCTTCTTGGCAATTGAAACAGAAAGTTGCCCCATATCTACTATTGAAAGATTATAAGAATATGTTTTTCCCTTCTTCCGTCTAGCCCCCAGACAAAACGGCTTTGTTGAAGCATTTGTATCATTATAATAATCATCTTCTCCAACCGACCATCTGTCTTCCAGAGTTATATTTGTAACAATGTCATCATTTCCAGAAAGTTCAAACACATAATACCCATCTTCTTTTGGTGTAAATTCACATGTAAAATCAAAAAGTCCGAATTCATTACGTGTATTTTCGGTAATACTCAGCTTCTGTGTTCCTTCTTCCAACGTTACATATTCATCCGCCACTACTTCATGAATACCAGATATCCCAGTCTGATCACTTTCACATTCAATTTCTTCTCCATCAGAAAATATATCTAACCCCTGCTGTTCATCAAAATCCTCTGTACTTTCTAAATCCTCCCCAACTTCATCCGTATCTTCAATTTCAATGTCTGAAGCTTCTTCCTTCTGCTCATCTGGTGTTTCCACATCTCCGAATTCATCTGTGGTCTCTTCAGACAAATCAACTGCAAAATCTGCTGCCTTTAGCGCAACAACCGTTCCATCCAAATTAGTAAATGTCAATGCGGCTACCATTAATAATGCTAATTTTTTCTTCTTCATATACATGTCCTCCTTTATAATGTCTTTCTACTAATTGTAGGAGTTCTATCCTTTTACGACAAGATGGGGCACTTTTTGTTGACATCTTTTTAATTCACCATGTTCATTTTTCAAATGACTTAATTTCATAAAAGTGTTATAGTTATAACATAAAATGTGAAAGGTGCTATGTCCGAATGAGTATATTTTCCGATTCTTTAAAACATTATATTGAAAAAAATAACATACGTGTTCTCCCATTAGCTCGATACTGTGATATAGAACGTTCTACTGTATACAAATTTATCACTGGAAAACGGCTTCCTCATTCCCTTGAACTCGTTGAAAAAATGGCACAATTTATGCGTCTCAGTCCCCTGGAAACTGAAAAGCTGAAAAATGCATGGAAAATCGTATCTATTGGACCAGATATTTATTATTCCAGAAAAAGTGTAGAAGATTTTATCTGTCATTTTCCTTGCAAACCATTTTCTCCATTGCCAGTCCCTTCTATATCTGTATCCGACAATGTAAGACAAGATTGTACTGTTCTGTCTTCTCAACAATATATAGACAATTATGTGCATCAGATAATTTTAGCTGAAGCCAACAAGAAACATGGTAAAATAGGTCTATTTCTCCAACCAGATTATCCTTTTTTATTCAGACTATTATCTAGCTTGAATCCTTCTGGTGACCTTATTATCGATCACATTATCTGCCTACAGCCCAAACCTTTTTTTAATGAACAGCATCAAGCATATAACATCCAATATTTAACAGAATTATTTCCTGTATATATAAACGGATTAAATTATAATACGTGGTATTACTACAATGATATCCAAGCTCTGTTCCATAATCCCGGCACATTGCCTTGTATGATTCTGACATCTGATGCTGCAATTATGTGCACCGCAGATTATCAAACAGGTTTTTATTATACAAATCCTGAATGTGTGACAACTTTGTGGACTCTGTTTAAGAATAATCAGGACAAATGTTCGATTCTGTTTAAACCGGTTTCAATGTCACCTGAAAATCATCTTATGCTTTTTGATTCCATTGATGATTCTACAATTGAAGCAGAAAAACACATTACTGGTATTCAACCAGAAGCTTGCCTTACTCCATTTATCACAAAAGATATTTTATTAGATCGTTTTAATCACGATCTTCCTCAGTCAGATTACATGATCACATCATTAGCCGCTATATTTGCCAAAAATAAAACTCGCATCTCACATGATAATTTTCGTATTTATTTTACTGAAAGAGGCGCTTTGCATTTTGCAGAAACTGGTTTGATTGAAGAATTTCCTGATGAATTTTATCATCCATTTACTATCTCCCAACGTATTTATCTTCTCAAGAAAATTCAAATGTGTTGCGAAAAAGATTTTTATCGTATATTAAGGGAACCTTTACGCCAATTACCAGAAAATCTACATTTATGTGTCCGTGAAAACGATTGTGAATTAACTTATAATACCAACAATGGAAAAACAGTTTTCCTTATCATCTGTGAAAATCAGCTTTTTGAAATCTTTAATGATTATTTATCCAATATGGATGAATCCAACTATTATACTCCTCAGGAAGCAATAGCTATACTGCAAAGGATCATTGATAAGCTTATATAAGAACAAAGCGGACAAGTCCGCTTCAAGCTCCCTGAATCCCTCAATCTTTGAGGGACTTGCTACGCTTTGCGCGCCAGATGCAGTCTGCTTTAGCAGACATATTCCACATGCATCTGGTCGCATCCTCGCGGAGCGTTTTTCTAACTATCTTATAACCATCCATTTTCAACTTCTTCTTTTAACTCAACGAACATTTTATAGAACTCATTTTTCGCCTCGGAAACAATACCTAATGCAATTTTCTGATTATAAGAATGTGTTACATTATTTCGTGCCTGTAATGCCCGCAGCCACAGTTCTTCATCTTTTATCATGCCTGCTTTATAGGCTGTTTTCAAAATAATCTTAGGAGATCCTGTTGCACCTTCTTCATATCCATGATTCTGCAGGATTTCCTTCATCATTTTCCATGACTGTTCAAATGTAATTTCATATAATCCAACTAATCCGGTAAGTACAACATTATCATATGGTTCTTCATAATTATAAATATCTTTCATATTTCCTAATGAAGAACAAAAATTTTCATATTTTTTCATATAATACTCGTCCTTCCTTTTCTATCGATTCCCGTAATTCATCCTGCATTTCAGTATCCAGATTTACAATATCATATTCTAGTAATGTACTTGTTTCTTCGTCCACATCCAAAGCAAATCTGTTGAAATCTCCGCCACTTACCGCCAGATCAATATCACTGGTTCTTCTGAAATCTCCTCGTGCACGCGATCCAAACAAAAGTACTTTTTTTACTTGATATATTTCTGCAAAATGTCTTATTTCTGCTATAACCTTTGGATTAATTCCCGTGTTCTCCATATTCAAATCCCCGTTCAGCACTTTTTTATAGTACTTATTATATTATCTATTCCATTCTTTCACAATTGGATTATAAAAATACCTTACCTTATAATTGCTGTTATTTTTTTTACAATTTTTTAGGTCAGTCGATTATAGCCACTCCTGGATGCTGCAAATTCAACACAGTGTTTACATTCTGATACCTCTGCTTTTACATCCGTAATTTCTTTCGGAACTCACTCAAAGTGTCTTTCTTCTGGAAGATGAACATTCCTGCCAATACCAGAAAACTGATACCTGTGCACAGTACAGACGGCAGCGTATAATGCACGATTCTGATCCAGATAAGGATTGCCGGTATGCATCCGATCATCGCTGCCTGCAACAGATAATACAGGTATTCTTCTGTTTCCAGGTGGCTGACTCCGGCAATTACAGGGATCGAACCCAGAACTGTCAGCGTCCCAAACGGAAAGACAAAGTCAATCGACCAGCCCTTCCATCCGGTAAAATGATCCCACAAAACACATAAAACAGTTATGATCAGAAGCTGCCAAGTCAGATTTTTCAGTATATTTCTTCGCTTGAAATATGCCACATTTACGACCAGCCATGCACAGGCACATCCTGCTGCCGCGAACCAGAACCAGTTCAGCGTTTCCAGCATAAGATAATTGATCATGCCACAGATCACTGCCACCGCAAGGCACAGAAACGTAAAAGTCTGCAAAATTTTTATTTCTTCTTTTTTATTCTGTTCACCGCATCCGGGGAAATCATTTTTCCCTTCTTTATATGGAATCTCCTCTTCACGAAGCATACGCATAAAGTTTTTCTGAATGCTGTCATCCGGTATCTTGGACGTAAATCCAAGCACCATCTGGTCTTCGTAAGAACAGGAACAAAGCTGCAGGGAATTCGTACTTGCAAAGATTCCAAACCGATCGATATATGCTTTGTACTCCTCCGGAAATCTCAGGATTCCTATATTTGAATAAACCGCTGTTACGCTTCTGCTGCCCAGATTGGCACCTGCCATCATGAAATATTTCTTGATCTCCAACGGAACCGCACGCACCAGAGGATTCTTCTCCAGACGTACATAACCATTCATATCCATGGCAACTTTTTCTTTGTCCAGCTTATCTTTAAACTGATTTTTTACAGATTCCAGCACATCCTGAAATACCGTTTCATCCGCAAAGGTATACCCAACTTCAATCCATCCAAAGAAATTCCCCATAGACTGTGATGGAAAATAGTTACGAAGATTTACCGGAATCATCAGAGCAATTGGCCTCTTCTGACGGTTCTTCGGTATCTCCTCATGTATTGAACAGAGCAGCATCGCCGTGAGAAATATAGTAATCGACACACCATAGGAACGTGCCTTTGCCAGTGTTTCTTTTACCGGTATAACAATCTCTGTGATCTGCATATCTGCATGCAGCAGTTTCTCACCTTTCAACTTCACTGCTGCCAGTTTTTTTTCTTTATTTTTCGGAAGATCTGCCGAATAATACTGTGAAAAGCTGTCCTCTTCCTGTGCACCCGGAGTCGTTTCTTCTATCTGTTCAACCCGCGGAAGATCTGCAGATGGGTACGCCAGGATCAGATAATTCTGCACCAGTTCACTTAAGAAATTCATTGCTCCTGTGCCATCTGTCAGGGCATGATATACCTCAAAATTGATTCGATTTTTATAGTAGCTCACCTGAAAAAGCAACGTCTTTTTGTCTGGTATATAAAGACTGCTGCAAGGCGGTCTTTTTTCTTCTTTTACGATGGCATGTATATCCCTTCTCTCCAGATAAAACCAGAACAGTCCCTTACGCAGAACCGCCTGGAACAATGGATATTTCTCCATCGTCTGATCCAGAGCCTGCTGCAGGATATCGCTGTTTACTTTTTCTTTCAGCTGACAATAAAACCGAAATACCCTGGTGTCATTTTTGTCTGTGACAAGAGGAAATGCCAGTGCCGCGTTATCCAGTTTTCGCCATTTTGAATATCCTGTTTCCACGTTTTATTCGCTTCCTTTATTCAACTTTTGTTCAAAAAACAGTTCATAATCTCAAAACTTTCCTGTACATGCAAAAACCGAATTCCAAGTGCAAAATATCCATGAAGTGCATCCGGAATCCTATGTATTTCCACATAATTATTTGCTTTTTTCAGACGTTTTCCATACTCTTCGCCTTCATCTCGAAGTGGATCAAATTCCGCTGTAAGAATCAATGTTTCCGGCATATGTGAAAGGTCTTTTGCAAGAATCGGTGCAAAATATGGGTTCTGTCTGTCTTCAGTGCTGCTCTCATATAATTTAAGATAGTCTTCCATCTTAACTGCTGTCAGAAGGTAATCCTGTCCATTTTCCTGCACGGATTTATATGGTGATTTTTTAGTATAACAGTTACTTACAGCCGGATAGATCAGTATCTGCTTTTTCGGTGCAAAATCTCCGGTATCCCGTGCTTTAAGACATACTGCCGCTGCCAGATTACCCCCGGCACTGTCGCCAATGATCGTGATCCTGTCCGGATCAGCTGGAAGGACCAGATGTCCCGTATAAAGTGCTTTTGCCGCTGCATAACAGTCTTCCAGCGGAACCGGGAACCGATATTCCGGTGCCAGACGGTACTCCACAGACATAACGATATGGCCTGTAGACTGTGCCATTCTGCTGCATACACGGTCATAATTTTCTACACTCTCTGTCACCCAGCCACCACCATGAAAAAAGAGCAGAACAGGATACTTTTCTCCCTCTACCGGCTCTCCGCTCATCGCCTCTTCCGACGGAAAATAAAGTCGTATCGGAACTTCATGGTTTCCGTTATAAACCTTTGTATCTAATGTTTTAAAAAATATCCGCATCGCATCCAGCTTCTTGATATCTGCCAGTCTTCTGGATGCCTCCACTTCAATATTTCCATAAGATAGTGCGTGTAGAATTGTGCGCATTGTCTTTGAAATCAAATCTTTTCTCCTTGTCTATATAAATTTTAATCCCGTCCTTTGAGTTTCTTCTTATTCTGATACATCATCTCATCTGCACGTTCGCGCACTTTTTCGATATCCGTATCTTCTGCTGTAAAAAATGCATAGCCACATGCAATCGCAGCCTCCGTTGGAATGATATTTTTATTATTAAATACCTCCACATCCTGATACAGCTTCTGGATAAAACGTTCTACATTGAAATCTTTCGCTTTCGGAATAATACAGCAGAATTCATCTCCGCCGATGCGATAACACTTTCCAAATCGCTCAAAAATATTCTCTATGATATGGGCGGAATTAACAATATACAAATCTCCTGTACTGTGTCCATAGGTGTCATTACAGCTTTTCAAATTATTCAGGTCAAAGGTCACGATCATATGGTTTTCCAGTTTCTTTGCATTATTGGCAAAGTAATCATATGCATTTCTGTTATATAATCCTGTCATAGAATCATTAAGTGCGAACTGTTCCAGTTCAGCTACCCTGTGCCTCTTTTTCATACTTTCAATTGCCTGCTTTGCGGATTCTATTCCAAGGGCAACTATAAATATAAGAAAAGAAACATTTCCAAATATACCCGCATTATTACTGGTTTTATAAAATCTTCCCATATCTACTATCGTGGCAACACTGATCAGAGCAAGTGCTCCCACACAGGATTTAAATCGATGGTCAACCTGATGCTTCACAATCTTGGTTATTATGACTGCAAACACATAGATCAGCATAAGGACTATTATCATATGTGTCATCCACAGGCTTCTCCTGAACTCATATATACCTGTAAAATTTAGAATAAAGCTTACAACAATAACGCCAAAGTTGATGTCACATATTCGTTTCCAGTACCACTCATCTTTTATCTCGAGGAAACTTTTTACGAACATAATAAAAGCCATCGGCATGACCATCAAAAATGCAAATGCTGCAAACGCAGATGCCTGCCTGTTTGTGATCACTAGTGCCGTCACATCTGTCTCATTTGCCGACCACAGTCCCAGCAGAATCGAAAATACTCCGAGATATAACAGAGTACCATCTATCTGACTGCTTTTGTGTATGATAACCCAGTAAAGGACAATGAACAGCCCCACCATCAAAGTAAGCATACTGATAATAACACAGGCATTGACTGACGCAGGAGTGCTGCATATATCTCATTTCCTGTTCCAACATAGAATTTGTTCGAACTGCCGACGATTTTCGGATAACATGCGGTCAGACAGACTTCTATCTGCGTAGCATCTTCCGGCAGTTTCACAAAATTCCAGACATTCCCAGTCGTATGCCCCCATATTCCACCTGTATAATCCAGCTTATATATCTGTTTTCCATCTGCAAATACTTCTACCCACTGATGAGATGTAAAAAATACAAGTGAACTCCGGTCTTCCCTGTCCGTGTCTGCCGTAAAATAGATATGTCTCGTTCCATCATCCTGCTTCTGTGTACGTTCAGGTTCCCAGAGTGTAAGTCCTTTTTCAGTCGGCACATACTTTCCTGTAAAAATCGTACATACGGACAGTACAAAGAACAGCGCAACCATTACACCAGTCAACATTCTCTGACTTTTATTCTTTGTTAGAAGTTTTTCCTTCATTTATTTATCCTCAAATAAGCACTTCTTTTTATTCAACACACTGTTATTATAGCAGAAATATCTATAGTACGAAATTGCAAAATAATTTTCTCTGATTTTTCATAAAAAAAACCAACGGCAAACCGCTGGTTTTTTATGAAAAATTAAAGAAAATTATTTATTTCTTCCGCAGCATTTTTTATATTTTTTACCACTTCCACACGGACATGGATCATTCGGGTAAATTTTCTTTTTCGGCTGCATATTTACTATATTGTTTGTCGGAAGATTTCCCATCGGAACAAAAGACTGCATTGCCGGTGCTACCGGTGTTGTCTTCTGCTCAGATACACGGTTGATCTCATTTGGCGTATATCCACGGAAATCAAGCATTCTTGTGTTATTGTTTACTTCCATCATAATTGGAGCAAAACGTTCCATCTGGCGATCAGAATCAAAAACAATATCACGTTTATTGAATTCTTCCATGATATCAGAAAGCATTCCGTCCATAGAAAACTCTTTGTATACAATGTAAAGAAGTTCTTCTGTCTTTTCTTCCTCAAGATGAAGTTCATCTCTCAGAAAGGACGATAATTTGCGATAAGAAACATCCTGAGAAGGATATCCATGTTTTGCATAATCCAGAATTTCATCTACTGTCGGAATATAGAAATCTCTTTCTCCCTGAAATTCTTCAATTCTCTCATAAAGATTATCCTGTAACACAGCTTTCCAGATCAGTTTATCTCCTTTTACGATACACATACCATCTTTTTCAGCAAGTTCGTTCAGAATATCCATAAATTCTTCATAGCTCACTCTGAAGCCATCACGTTTACGGTACATGCGATACACGATCTTAAGCGGTGCGATTGCATAAATCAGTCCCATCATACTTTCACAGGAACGCATCCAGCTGAGTTTGCGGCATTTTTCCTGTAATTCAGGGGTATTCACCTGTTTATAAACAGAAATTACCTCCTGCGGCACTTCTGCATGATTATCACTATAGGCTACGATATATCCTTTATTACTGAACCATTCCAGTTCTTTCCAGTCTTTATAAGTAGCCGGAAAACATTTTCTCTCAGTTGCACGATCAAATGCTTCAATTTCCCATTCATCTGCCTGAAGAAAAATCTCCTTCATGATTTCCGGATTCAAAACTTTTTCTGTAATGTTTTCTGCAAGTTCTTCTTTACTTAAACCATCAATTTCAATATCCAGCTCAATTGCACTGGCAATAAGATCTTCCTTATTATAAGAATTCAGGTAATCTCTGACTTTTGGATTTCTACTGAACGAATTTTCCTGCTGTTCAGGTTCCATCTTCTTTTCCATTTCGGCAACCTTTTTGGCAACTATATCAGCAATTCCAAGAGCACCATATTTCTTTTCCAGCTCTGTATTCTTCGTCTGCATATCTGCTGTCCAGAAATCATCTTCTGCACTTCTGGTTTCTTTAAGAATCTCAGGAGTTCCTGCTTTTTCTTCATCTGTTATTTTCTTTTCAATATCAGTACGATATTCCGGAAGCTCCATTCCTTTTACTCTGAAAGTAAACCATGCCTCTGTATCCAGAAGTTCTGCTATCTGTCTGCCTTTTGCTTCTGCATATTCATAGTTGCCTTTTGTAGCCTCTGCAGTCTGTGCCTCCAGGTTCTGCAGTCTGAGTTTTTTCTGGAAAAATTCAAATTCATAGTTCTCAGTGTCTGCATATTCCAGAATGTCTTCCAACATTGCAGCAAGTTTCGCAAAGTCTGTGTCTGCCGGTACCAGACAGCGTCTCCATACCGGAGGTTTTGTTCCTTTTCTTGTAATTTTTAACTGATAGAATTCCATATGTTCACCCTTTATATGCTTGTTTTTAGAAAACATAAAAGCCGGAACAGATTTTGTCCGCTCCGGCTTCATTATCGTATCTTCAAAACCACATACATGTTGACAACCAACCGAATCAATTCTGACCATGCTTTCTTGGTCAAGCCCTCACCCTATTAGTAGCAGTCAGCTCCATGTGTTACCACACTTCCACCTCTGCCCTATCGACCTCGTCGTCTTCAAGGGGGTTTACTCCTTTCGGATGGGATATCTCATCTTGAGGGGGGCTTCACGCTTAGATGCCTTCAGCGTTTATCCC
>ERZ827450.2690-NODE-2690-length-13864-cov-4.300891_pt1 | contig 13864 bp, 6 predicted proteins | sample MGYA00519773_ERZ827450 | MGnify/ENA primary metagenome ERZ827450 (study PRJEB31778, sample SAMEA3449306) | human gut metagenome | biome: human gut; feature: human-associated habitat; material: faeces | place: United Kingdom | collected 2010/2012 ...
GGAAAGCAGCGGCTTTCCAGTCGGCGCTGGAGGATGTCCGGGTGGAGCTGATGCTCCAGGCCCGGCCGGTGGGCAGTGAGGACCCCTGGGAAGACACGGAGATCACCGAGACGCTGGGAACGGAGAAAACGGGAAAATTTACGGCGGAGAACCTGGGCGGCCTGTCCGTCAGCGCCAGCGCGCCCAAATACGATAACCAGGGCCGGGAGCTGGAGTACCGCTGGGTGGAGTCGGCGGTTTACCAGGGCGAGAATAAAACAAATCTTCTGGACAACAACTCGTTTACCCTGTCCGGCGGCGGCAGCCGGGGAGATGCAAAGTACCGTGTGACCGATGTGGAGAACGGCAACACCACCGAGATCACCAATGCCGTCAGCAACCAGATAGATTATACGGTGGAAAAGAAGTGGAAAAGCGGCGCCCAGGAGGGGCCGGTGACCTTCGCCCTGTACCGTACCATCGGCGAACAGTCTCTGACAGAAACATGCAAGGTTCTTACCTTTACAATGGATGCAGGTGGGACCGTCAATGTTGATTTCACGAAGGAAAACGCATTCATAGATGCGATCGACGGTGAAATTTCCATTCAGTTTTCTGAGGCCTGGAAAGCCCTGCTCCAGAACCTCCCGGAGTATGACGAAGAGGGGCGCCGGTATGAATACCTGATCCTGGAGGAGAACGGGAACCCCACCTATGAAACCTCCATCGACAGCAGCACCGGAGACTATACGACCATCGTCACCAACGGCCCGGGAGGAAGCCATCGGATCCTGGTCCAGAAGAACTGGGTGGACGACAGCGACGCCGCCCACCGGGAGCCAGTGGAAGTGACGGTGTACAGCAAAGAAGGAGATCAGGCGATTACCTTCGTCACGCTGGGCGAATCCCAGGAGGACGGAGATCCCATCTGGTACGCATGGGCCGGCATTGGAGAACTTACGCCGGACCAGGTCTACATCCGGGAGACCAAAATCGGAGCGACTGCGGTCCTTGGAACCGAAGGCGCCCCGACCGAGGGAGAGATCAACGCTCCCGGAATCACCCGCGACACTGTCCCCGGCAGAAACCATGCCTATGAAGCTACATACGACCGCGAGGAGATCGCGGGTGAGACGGTCTGCACCGTCACCAACCGCCGGCTGGGCAATGTGGACCTGACCGTCACCAAGGACTGGCGGGACGGCGGCGGAGACGGCGTGGGGGAACTCCAGGCAGCCCTGGAGAACACCTCCGGCCTCACTCTGGCCGTGAAGCTGAAGATCGCCGCCAGCGATGATACGGAAGGACAATTTAAAATCTATCAGAAAGATGGATTTGGCTATGTGAACCTGGGCGGCGGGGATGTACAGATTCAAGACAGAAGCGAAAGACGGGTTTCCTCTATTCAGCCGATTCTCACGGCAGATACGAAGTCCAACTCCCTTGACTTCTGGAACCTTCCCAAGTACGACACCAACGGCACAGTGGTGCGCTATACCGTGGAGGAGGTCTGGCTGGACGGCGGCAATGAGATCACGCTGGATCAGCTGCGGACCATTTCTCCGGAGGTCTATGCCCTGTGGAATACATACACAAGCTCTGTAAAGGAAGAATCCTATACGGCAAATGACGGTGAAAACAAGAATGACGAGCAGAAGATCACCCTCACCAACAAACGCACCGGCGTAACGGACGCTGTCTGGTACAAGCAGTGGTACGACATCTATATGTATGGCTCCGGCAGTCGTCCGGACATCTATCTGGACATTTACCGGACTGTGCATACCTCTGCTGCTGAGGACGGGATCGAAACCGAACTGATCTATCCCAGCTACCGCTGGACAAACGAGGGCCTGCTCCCGCCGGAGACGGAGGCGCCGTCCGAGGGAGCAGGCGATCCCGCGGGTGAGGAGCCCGGCACCGCCTCCGGGGATAACGGATCTGCGGACCGGCAGTATTTCTGGCGGGCCGAGCTGGAGAACTTGCCCAAGTATGACGACTGGGGTTACAAGATCACTTACTCCGCGGTGGAGCGCACCAGTGTAAACGCCTCCGACTTTGACTACGCCATTGCGGAGTACTGGACGGGTGAAACTTGTCTGGGCACGCGTGACGAAGCTGACCCGGGGATGGAGGCGGCTTACGAAGCGCAGACCACGAACCTGGACGGCGTCAACCCACCAGTGTCTCAGGATGCCAGCAGTTCTTACGCCAAATATGCCCTGAACGCAAATGGTACCTTCGTCAACCGCCTGAATAAGCCGGTCGCCATTGAGGGACGGAAGCTGTGGACCAACCTGCCCGCTGGCTATCCGGCGGTGGACCTGCCCAACGTCGCCTTCGCACTGTACCGGCGGGTGCAGGGCAGCGGGGAGGCGTTTGACTTTGGCGGAGCCCCCATCGCGACCCTGACTGTTCAGGACTGGTCCGGCCTGAAGAACTATACGTTCCGGCTCCTTTATGAGGGGAAAAATATCATCGATGACGGAGCCGGAACCGTCCGGCCGGAATCTGAAGACCAGCCAGGGCTGCCCAAATACACGGAGGAAGGCAAGCTGTACGAATATGTTCTCCGGGAGGAAGGCATCACCGGCGCCAACGGGCTGCCCCTGGACGGTACCGGCGAGGGACCCCAGGAATCGCTGGATCTGTTTGATATACAGGAGATCTCCAACACCTTCCAGGTGGAGAACGTGTTCCACAGCCCGACTGGCAGTCTGTCGGTGAAAAAAATCCTGGAACTGCCTTTGGGCGGAGATGACTTGCCCATCGCCTACCCCGCCGTGCGCTTCCATCTGTACCGGGTCTACATCCAGAACAACGGCCAGCCCTCCGCGCAGGAGCTGGTGCGGACGGCCACTTGGTCCTCGGAGGAGGTCGAGGCGGCTTACCAGCAGCGAGGAGACAGCACAACTGTTGAAACGGTTCTTTCCTTTACAGGCCTGGAGCAGTATGCGCCCAACGGCTCGCTGTACCTCTATCATGTGGAGGAGGACAAGAGCTTCCTGGGCGGCTACGATACCTGGTGCGGCCCGGGCGACCTGGAGGCCCAAGACGTCACAGGGGACGGATATACTGTCGGCGGTCTGCTGCCCCATGAAGAGCGGGAAGAGGCCGACGCCACGTTCCTGAACAGCCGGAAGGCTGTGCAGACAGAGTTCGTCACCCTCACGGGCCAAAAAGCCTGGGAGGACTTTTACGACGCCTTCGGTCTGCGTCCGGATGCCCCCTATGAAGAGGGGAAAGATGGTACATTGGTCCCCGTTATCCGGCTCACTGTGACCCGCCGCGCCGCTGCCCAGGAGGGGCAGGGCGACCCGCACATCGAGGAGAAGCTGACAGAGGGCGAGGACTACACCGTCAAGTGGACCCAGGATGCAGAAACCGGAAAGTGGACTTATCAGATCTGGGGTGCGGACGATCCGGATGCAGAAGAGCCCGGCATCTCCGCGGAAGAGCCCGCCGAACCGGGCCCCGGCCAGGGAGAGGAGACAACGCCGCCCACAGAAATGCCCCCGGAGGAGGGAAACCAGCCCGCCGATCCTCCCACGGACGAAGGGGATACACAGAGTCCGGAACCTCCGGCAGATGGGGAAGAAGACCAGAACCCGGACTCCCAGGCGGGAGACGGGGACGGCCAGTCCGCCCCGCAGGAGGAGACCCTCAGTGCCGCCAGCCTGCACAGCGATCCGGCGGATGGGGAACATGGCGGCGCCGGCAGCGTCCCGGTCACACCGACAGAACCTGCGGAAGATCCGGACCAGATCGGAGACCCCGATTCCCAGGATCCCTCCGAAGAGACGCCTCCCGCCGCGCAGCCCCAGACGGAGCTGGAAAAGTGGGCCCCCAACGGCGCCCGGTGGGTGTACACCGTGAAGGAAGAGCTGAACTCCGATCTGAAGGAAGCGTTGTATGAGCGGTACCAATATTACTTCACCGGCAATGGGACAGCGGGTGAGGACTCCGCAGACGGCGACACCATCCACATGAAGGAGCTGAAAAACTCTCTGGAGACCAGAGCCCCCTTCACCAAGCGGTGGGTGGGCAGCGATGGCGAGCCCATCACTGCCGATTACATGGACCTTGGCGAGATGTCCGTCACCTTTGAGCTGTATGTCAAGGAGGGAAAGAGCGGAGGTTGGCAGAGGGCAGCGGACTATTTCACGCAGGAGAACCTGGGAGAAGACGCGTACGAGAAACTGAAGGATGCCGGAATACTCAATGGTTTTTCGATCACATTGGAAAACCGGCATATCTATGATTCCTGGAGTGGAGCTTGTGAGAACCTGCCGCGTGTAGTAAAAAAAGACAGCGGGATTTCGGAGCTGTCCTATCGCGTGGTGGAGACGGAAATCGCTTATCAAGGCGGAGCCGTGACGATTACAGTCGATACCAGCGGTGAAGAGTTCGCATACACTGTTGCAGACAGCGGCGGCCTTTTCACGGGAATTGAAGACACCTACACGGAATCCGGAAATTCGACCACCATCACCAACAAGCTGGCGACGACCTCGCTGCAGGTGCAGAAGATTTGGACGAACGACCGGAACAACGTCTATGGCACCCGTCCGGATACAGACGAAGCCGGCAAGACCTGGGAGACCAGTTTCCTGATTCAGCGGACCACGGATCTATCTGTTGGCTGGGAAGCGGCAGCATGGGAAGCCGTCCAGGTGACCGGCGAAAACGGTCAAAAGCAGGATCTGGTAGTGACCCTCACCGGAACGGATACAGAGGGCACGGTTGAATCGCCGGTAGGGATGACGATTTCCGGCCTGCCGAAACAGAATGCGGAAGGGGAGTACACCTATCGCGCCGTGGAGCTTGAGCCAGGATATCAAATGACGAACGGAGCAGTCGATTTGAACAGCTATGTCCTGCTCGGAGATTCCTACAACGAGGCGTACACGGCGGCCTACACCTATGGCGGGCAGTCTGACGACGGCTTCCTCACCACAGCGGCCAACGACATGCAGACCACCAAGGTCTTTGCCGGCAAGACGTGGATGCCTGCCGGCGAGGAGGGCGCCCAGGTCACCCTGCACCTGCAATATGCGGTTCCGCTGGAGAATCCGGCAGAGGGCCCGGCGTATACGTGGAAGACCCTGACGGCTGTATCCGTCACGCTGGATGGAACTACGGATCCTGATCTGGACAAACCCTATTACGAGTACGCAGAGTGGAAAGCCGTCTGGGAGAACCTCCCAGCCCGAATGCCGGGCAGCTATCTGCCGGACCCCGACTCCGAGACAGAATACCGCGTGACCGAAGCGGTCAGCGGCAGCTACGTCCAGGTGGGAGATACGAAAAAGGAAAACAAGACCGATGTGGATGGGACCTACCCTGAATTCCAATTCACCAATAAAGCTGTGACATCCCTGACAGTGGAAAAGAAATGGCACACCGCGGATACCAAGAAACATCCGATCACAATGGAACTCTGGCGGACCACGGACAAGAACCTGATCGGGAAGACCGGCGTGGATGGAGTGGAGCAGGTCGCCGGCATGACCGCAGAGCTGTCTGCGGCCAATAACTGGCGCCATATTTTCGGAGAGCTGGACAAAGTAAACAGCCAGAACCAGAAATACTATTATTACGCCATTGAACAGGGAACCCCGGACGAGGACATGGAAGTGATCTACGATCATGGAGAACCGACGGAAACTACGGTGGCGTTCACCACTGCCATCACCAACAGGGGCTATACGGACATCCCGGTCTCCAAAACCTGGCGGGATGACAGTGACGCGCAGGGCCTTCGCCCGGAGACGCTGAAGCTGACCCTCTACCGCAGAACGGATCCGGCAGCCCAGGGCGAAGTAGCAGGCGAAGTGACGCTGTCCGCGAAAAATGCCCAGGACGGAAACGCCGATGTCTGGACATACACCTTTGAGCATCTGCCGGATACGGACGGCAGCGGTAATCCCTATACCTACTGGGTGGAGGAAGAACACCTGGAGTCGTACACTGTGACAGGGAGCGGTACGCTGGCTCTGACCAACACACTGGGCGGCAAGGAGACGGAAATTGCCATCCAGGGGCGGAAGACCTGGGTGGGTGATGGAGCGGACGACCGTCCGAACTCCATCACGCTGAGCCTCCTGCAGAACGGCACCAAAGTTGCCGAGCGGGAAGTCACCCCGAACGCCGACGGCAGCTGGACCTATGATTTCGGCAGCTGGCCCGCCTACGACGACAGTGGCCGGGCGTACACCTACACTGTGCAGGAGGAGCCGGTGGATGGCTACGGCACCCGGGTGGACGGATGGAACGTCATCAACGGAAAGGGGAACCTGACCGTCAAAAAGCAAGTGTACAGCGGTGACCGGCAGAGGGACTTCTCCTTCACCGTCACGCTTGACGACAAGTCCATCAACGGCATCTGCGGGGATATGACGTTCCAGGACGGCGTGGCAGCATTTACCCTGAAAGACGGGGAGAGCAAGACAGCCAAGGGCCTGCCCTCCGGCGTCGGCTACACAGTGGCAGAGGCGCGTGTGGACGGCTATGGGACCCGCGTCGAGGGGCACAACCCCGGGATGGTCCCGTTCGGAGACACGGCGGAAGTGCTGATCATCAATTATGACGACACGACCCCGCCGCCGGACCCGGATCCAGATCCAGACCCCAAGCCGGATCCAGACCCGGGTCCCGATCCCATGCCGGATCCAGATCCGCATCCGACCCCTGACCCGGACGAAAGCCCGGATCCTGATATGCCGGATACGCCGGACGAACCGGGGCACCCTGATGAACCGGATGACTCTGTTCCCACGGGAGACACTGCCCAGCTGGCGCTGTATCTGGCACTGCTGGCGGCCTCTCTGGCTGGCGCAGCAGCCATCGTGATTCTGGGCCGGAAGGGCAGGAAGAGAGACTGAAAAAAGCATTGAACCAATGAGGCAATCAAACCGGGGGCACGCATACCGTGCCCCCGGCCTTGGGGCCGCAGTCCTGAGAGATAGGGATCGAAACAACTTCCACACTTGACAACGGCCAAAAAATTCCGTATAATAAACTACGTTGCTTTGCGGGGCCTTGGTGCCCTGGAAGAGAGGCAGCTATCCGGGTGTAGCGCAGTTGGTAGCGCGCTTGGTTCGGGACCAAGAGGCCGTGGGTTCAAATCCCGCCACTCGGACCAAAAATCCGCTGATTTCACTAGAAATCAGCGGGTTTTTTGTACTTTTTTGAGGACTTCATTTTTGCTGACCCATTTTCTGACCCATTTTTTGCCTAAACTGTACCTAAACTGTACCCAAGAAAATGGACACGATGGATTTGACCCACGGCCCCGTTTAGTGGACACGCATTTGACCCATAGGGTCAGAGGCACCTCATCTGTGATAAAATAAGATCACCAGATGGAGGTGCTGCATGAGCACAAAAAAACAATTCACGCCGGAGGAGATCCGGCATCTACGGGCAAACCCGTACACACGGTGCGTGACAGCGGACACGATCTCCTACACCCTCGCCTTCAAGGAGGCGTTCTGGGCCTTGAGCCTGCAAGGGTACACCGGACCGGCCGCCTTCCGCAAGCTGGGCTATAACACGGAAGTCCTGGGCTTCGAGCGGGTCCACAACACCACCAAGCGCATTCGGCGGGAAGCCAAGTCTCTGGAAGGGCTTCGTGAGGGCACCCGGGGCGGCGTGCGCCTGCAGAAGGAGACAACATCGGCGGACTCCCCGTCTGTCGAAGCTGCCAGACGGATGCGGCGGGAGATCCTGTGCCTCCAGCAGCAGATGGCGTTTTTAAAAAAAGTCATGCGGCTGCACGACAAGCCGGAACAGTAGTCATGGACAGTGCCGGAGAACGGTTCGCGGCCATCCAGGAGGCGTTGGCGGACCGGAAGAACATCCTCACCGTGAAAGAGCTGTGCGAATTGGCCGGTGTGTCCCGCTCCGGCTATTACAACTGGGTGCGTTCCGAACGAGCCAGGGAAACGAGGGAGCAGAGGGACCGGGCAGATTTTGAGTGGATTTTAGAGGCGTACCGGTTCCGCAGCTACGCAAAGGGCGCCCGGGGCATCCACATGCGGCTGCTGCACATGGGCGTGCGGATGAATGTGAAGAAAATCCGCCGGCTCATGCGGAAGTACCGTCTCACCTGCCCCATTCGGAAGCCGAATCCCTACCGCAGATTACAGAGGTCTATCCGGATGGGCAGCACCGCGGAGAATCTGGTGAACCGGGAATTTGAATCACGCGGTCCCAGGGCCATCCTCCTGACGGATATTACCTATATCCCTTTGAATGGGAAGTTCTGCTATCTGTCCACGATCCTGGACGCCTGCACGAAACAGGTCTTATCCTATGCCGTGAGCGAATCTCTGGAAGTGGATTTCGTTCTGGAGATGGTGGAGCGGCTGGTGCAGAACTACGGCACCTCGCTGAACAAAGAGACTGTGATCCACAGTGACCAGGGCACCCACTACACCAGCTTGAAATTCATTCAACTGGTGGAGAGCCGGGAGCTGCGGCGCTCCATGTCCCGCAGGGGCAACTGCTGGGACAACGCACCCCAGGAGAGCTTTTTCGGGCACATGAAAGACGAGCTGGCCGGTGAGATCCCCGGTTGGACATCCTTTGCGGATGCGAAGGCATCCATTGACCGCTGGATGGATTATTACAACCAGGACCGCTGCCAGTGGGACTTGGCGAAGCTGTCCCCAAACGAATTTTACGAGTACATCTCCACAGGTGAGCACCCCGCCGGAATGCTGCCGCAATGGGTCAAATGATTTTGTCCTTGACTTGGGGAGCACTTTAATTAGACGGAGCTGGACAAAATGGACGATTTCAGGTGCTTTCATCACAGCTTCATCTCCATGAACTGCCCCATTTTCTCTGCCGCTTCCTCCTGCATTTTCCGCGTCACATGGGTATAGGTATCCAGTGTGAATCCGGAGGAGTAGTGGCCCAGCATCCCGGAGAGCGTCTTAATGTCGACACCGTTCTGGAGGGCCACGGTGGCAAAAGTATGCCGCAGATCATGAAAACGGCAGTCCTCCAGTCCAGCGTCCCGAAGGATTCTCTTGTGGATTCGTGCCACGGTCTCAGGGCTGTACATGGTTCCAGTTGTTGGGGAAGGGAACAGATATGGATTATTCGGATGCAGACTGTGTTCCTGGATCAGTAGATCCACTGCCTGCTGGGGAACGATCAGGGTACGGATGGAATGCTGGGTCTTGGGCTGACTCACCACCAGTTTTCCATTCAGCCGGCTGACAGACTTCGTCACAGAGACGCTTCTGTTCTGTGGGTCCAGATCGCTCCAGAGCAGAGCCAGTAGCTCGCCCCGACGCAGGCCGGTAGTCAGCTCTAGAAAAAACAATGGCAGCACGTTCCGCTCTGCTGCCGCCTGTAGATAGTCCCCGATCTGCTCCGGCTGGATGACCTTCATTTCCTTCCGATCCAGTTTTGGAGGTTTGCACTCCATCGTCGGATTTTTAGCGATGATACCGGCACGAACTGCCTGTTCCAATGCGGCGTGCAGAAACATATGAACACTGCGGACCGTTTTAGGACTCAGACCGGAACTCGCCCGTTTCTGGGAATGTACCCTTCCATTGATGCGAAGATCTTGATAAAGAATCTGGAGACGCAATCCGGTCAGTTGACTTAACGGAACTTCACCGATTTGCGGGATTACCAGTTGATTCATAAAGTAGCTGTATTGTATTTGGGTGCTTTCTCGAATATTTTGTTTCGCATAGAGATCGTACCAGGTCTGGAGCCACTGCGCGACTGTGTACTCTTGACAATTCATTTGTGGTGCAGAAGTTCCTTGCGTTTCCTGAGCCAAACCGGTCAGCGGCGTTGCTTTATGTTCCCGATTCCAGACCGCTTCCCGAAGCTGCCGCTTACACTCGGCTTGTGTCCTTGCCAGAACACTTTTGTAAATGAGTTTCCCGGTTTCCTCGTTCCGGCCTGCCGTATAACGGCCTTCCCAGCGACCGTCTGAACGCTTTCGAATGCTGCCATCTCCACGGTTTTTCCGATTGGACATTTTTTCATCTCCTGTTTTAAATCTGTTCAGACACTTTCCGGTCTACCCAGGCCAGCAGCCGATCCTTTGGAACAACAATCCGGCTTCCGACGAGCATGGCCGGGAAGTTTTTCCTGTGGGCCAGTTCATAGGCTCCAGCCCGCGATATACTGAGTACACTTGCCACTTGTGGGATTGTCAGCATTACAGGCAGTTCCTCAAAGGACTTATAGATTTGGTTCGCCATATTGTCTGCTCCTCTCTTTTATAGTTTGCTACCGTCTTGATTCCACAAATACAGCCACCACGTCTGCTTTAAAAGCTCTTTCTGTGATCTCTGTAGCTTCTGAAATCAAGCTGGGAACTTGCTGTAAAGCGATTTTGCTTTATAGATGGGATATATCACGGGCCGGAGATTATTTGCAATCTCCGGCCCGCAAATCGTGTCCCGACCTCTGAATTTTTCTGCTTCTCTTGTGAAACCATACTCTGAGGCGGACACTTATAAAATCTATTTCTTGTTATTCAGCTCTATTCGACACTACTTCCCGAGCTGATGGGCGACATACGGATCGGCGTTTGGCAACGCCCACGGGACTCTCACCCCTCCGAGGATCTCTCCGAGCTGGCCCCGCATACGCGGGGCAGGTGTACCATTATAGGCTGACAGGGTCGTGGCGAAACAGCCTGCCAGAGCTGCTTTGGGCTAGATGGACCCGCTCCGCACCTTTCTTGCCGTCGTTGATGCAGACTTCCGCCTGCACAGGTGGTCTTCGCGCATCCGCCGCATCGCTTTTCCCCTTCCGGGGGACTGCCAGCTGATGGGAATCCGCTGCCGGATATTCACTTTTCGAGGTACACGAAAGCCACAGAAAGTCCATCTTTCTAATAGCTTCCCGGCAGAGCGAATTGGATGAGGATGGAGTTCATTACCTTCAGGTCCTCGCCTTCCAGGGTCAATCGGACTCGCACCAATAGAGATGTCTGCCTGGCTGACAGACGCTTTTGTTCTGGATGGTACCAATTGGAAACGCGAATGCCTCCATAAGGGCCAAATGAAGTTTCGATGGGATATGTACATGCAAGCGCGATCAAATCGCTTCGGATCGTACGTTCGCAAACGCCAAAACGGTCCGCCAGTTGTCTCGTTGTGCTGAACCGTGCGTTGCACAGATATTCCCATATCGCCTGTCTCCGTTCAGACGGCCCCAATTACCTCACCTCCTCACCTCGCTCTGTGGTTCTGAGGATAAAGCAAGACCCGGCAAGGTAATTGCCGGGTCTTAAAAATATTTGAGAAATCAGTCGGTTTTCTATGTTTTATCCAATTTATAATTCAATTTTATATGCAAAATTACTATCTAATTAGAGTCCAACCATATACCTTTTTCCACAACCTCCCATGTTGTATGATCTGTATGGAGCAGGTGGTGGGACTTCTTTCCCAGCGGACGCTCCAGGAACTCTTGGTAGAGAGACTGAATCTCCGGATTCTCGTGGGAAAACCGGATGGTGGCCTTCTGATCCAGCTTCCACAGGGCATCTTCCCGCTTCCCGGCCAACTCCTCTCCGTCGTGGATGGGCTGGCCGCCGCCTCCTGCGCAGCCGCCGGGGCAGGCCATCACCTCCACGAAGTCGTAGCGGCCCTGCCCGCTCTCCAATGCCTTCATCAACTTCCGGGTATTCCCCAGCCCTGAGACCACCGCCACCCGGATCTCCCCGGCACCTGGAATGGAAAAGACAGCTTCTTTCCACGGTTTGTTTCCCCGGACAGCCGTGAACGCGTCCGGATCTGGGTTCTCCCCGGTGACGAGATAGTAGGCCGAGCGTAGGGCCGCGTCCATGACGCCGCCGGTGGCGCCGAAGATCACTGCCGCCCCGGTGCCGGTGCCCAGGGGGCTGTCGAACGCCTCTTCCGGCAGGTCCCCCGGCTGGATGTTGTCGCTGCGGAACAGCCGGTCCATCTCCCGGGTGGTCAGCACCGCGTCCACGTCCGGATCACCGCAGGCGTCGCGCATGGTGGGCAGAGCGCACTCGCTCTTCTTCGCCATGCAGGGCATGATGGACACCACGAACATCCGGTGGGGATCGACGCCGATCTTCTCCGCAAAGTACGTCTTTGCCACCGCGCCGAACATCTGCTGGGGCGATTTCGCCGTGGACAGGCAGTCCACGTAGTGGGGGAACTGGGATTTAATGAAACGCACCCAGCCGGGGCAGCAGGAAGTGAACATGGGCCAGTGATAGCGGTCCCGATGGGTGAACCGCTCCAGGAACTCACTGCCCTCCTCCATGATGGTCAGGTCCGCAGAGAAGTTGGTGTCAAAGACATAGTCGAAGCCCAGCCGCCGCAAAGCCGCCACCATCTTCCCCGTGGCCGCTTTCTTTCCGGTCAGGCCGAAGGACTCCGCCCAGGCCACCCGCACCGCCGGCGCGATCTGCACTACCGTGGTGATTTCCGGGTCCGCCAGGGCGTCCAGTACCTTCACCGTGTCGTCCCGGGCCGTCAGGGCGCCGGTGGGACAGTGGGTGACGCACTGGCCGCAGAAGGTGCAGTCCGAGGTCTTCAGGGTGCGGTTGCCGGAGACGTCCACCGTGGTCCGGGAGCCGGTGCCCGCCAGGTCCCAGATCCCCATGGTCTGGACCTTCTCGCAGATCTGGACGCAGCGCATACACTTGATGCACTTGCTGGCCTGCCGGACCAGCGGCGTGGAGGTGTCCGTATAGCCCCTGGCCACATGGACATGGTAGGGCATCTCGTGGATATTCAGGTCGTTGGCCAGCTTCTGCAGCGGGCAGTTGCCGCTGCGGATACAGGTGGAGCAATAGCTGGCGTGCTGGCTCAGCAGCAGCTCCATATTGACCCGCCGGGCCTTGCGGACCTTGGGGGTATTGGTGTGGACCACCATGCCCTCTTCCACCAGGGTGTTGCAGGCGGTGGCCAGCTTGTCCACCCCCTCCACCTCCACGGCGCACACCCGGCAGGAGGCCACCTCATTGATCTCCCGCAGGTAGCACAGGGTGGGGATATGGATGTCCACGGCCCGGGCGGCGTCCGCCAGCGTGAAATCGTACACGCCCAGCTTCCCCAGCAGCAGGAACGTCCCCGCGCCGCCCAGCGCGACCCAAGGACGGTACTGCTGCACCGCCAGCATCAAAATATAAAACAGGACGAACAGGATCAGCGCCAGTGTCATTTTGTCTCCTCCGCAGACTCCAGCGGCTTGGCGTCTTCCTCAATCATCCGATAGCCCACGCCCAGCTCGTTGAGGATGTAGGTATTGCTGCCCGGGCGGCTGCCCAGCTTTTTGCGGATATTGGCCATATTCACCTGCAGCTTCTTGGTGCTGCTGGCGTCCGTGTCGCCCCAGATGGCCCGGACGATGGCCGCATAGGTCATCACACGCCCGGCGTGTTCGGACAGGAAGGCCACGATGTTGTATTCCGTCTGGGTCAGGCGCACCTCCTGCCCGTCCACGAACACCTTGCGGCGCTCGTAGTTGATGGTGAGGCCCTGTGCGCTGAACACCCCGCCGGGCAGACTGCCGCCGCCATAGCGGTTCACCCGCAGCGCAGCCCGCACCCGGGCCAGCAGCTCACCGGTGCCGAAGGGCTTGGTGATGTAGTCGTTGGCGCCGAGGTCGAGGGCCTCGATCTTATCCCGCTCGGTGGTGCGGGCCGACCGCACGATGATGGGGGTCAGATACTTCTGACGGATGGAGCGGATGGCGTCCAGACCGTCCCGGTCGGGCAGGCCCAGGTCCAGCAGCATGACGTCCGGGCGGTAAGAGAGGGCGTCCACCAGAGCACTGGCCCCTGTCTTGGCCCGATGGAACTGATAGTTCTGGGTCTCCAGAGTGGTGGCGATGAGGTTTCCCACCGCTGCGTCGTCTT
>ERZ827450.2705-NODE-2705-length-13814-cov-2.562904_pt1 | contig 13814 bp, 9 predicted proteins | sample MGYA00519773_ERZ827450 | MGnify/ENA primary metagenome ERZ827450 (study PRJEB31778, sample SAMEA3449306) | human gut metagenome | biome: human gut; feature: human-associated habitat; material: faeces | place: United Kingdom | collected 2010/2012 ...
AAAATATAAAAAGTTGCTCCAAAACGTATAAAAAATATTATAGCTTTTCAGCAGCTTCAACATGCAGATTAAACCTCTTTAAGAAAGAACTGAAGTCTGAAAAACGTTGAAAATAAAGGTTTTTAGGCTTTTTAAGACAGTATAAATTTGTCAAGATTAAGTATCTATATACGGGCTTTGCCCTCTCTCTGCCTTCGGCAGGATGTGAATTTTGTTGAAATTGATTCGTCAAAAACTTAGTAAGTCGATGATTTCCAAATTTGTCCGAATCAAATCCCAATTCATTTTATGTGCATAAAATTGAAGTTGACAAAATTGGAATAGATTAGTCTATCCTAACCAAATGAAAAGCCAGTAAAGAAAAAGATTATTTTGCACTTTCCAAATTTGTCAAAATCAATTACCATATTATATTAAAATTATATAGGTAATTGAAGTTGACAAAATTGGAAAACGTGCTATAATAAGCCTTATAACATATATATTTTTGTGTCTCCGGGGAGCGTAAGCGGATGGAGACAGAGAGCAGCTTGCTGCGTATATAGGTAATTAAATCTGACAAAAGGAAGAAAAACAAAACTATGTTGAAGTTGAATCAGGAGTATACATATAAGAAAATCTGTGAAGAACTCGGCTGGAAAGAATCATCAGGAGGTCAGAAACAGAAACAGATTAAAGAGATAGAATCATCTTTTGAATTTTATCACCCGGAGAATAAGAAAACACACAAACCAAAGAAGAGTTATATTTTTACGAAGCAGCTGAAGGAACCGGAGCTGGAAGATAAACGAAAAACGAATAGCGGTGTAAAGAGAGTACCAGACGGAGTATTCGAATATTTGTTCAAGTGTGTTCTTTCTTCGGGAGTTCAGAGAAATGAATATCATCAACGAGGAGAAATGACTAATATTTACATATCCAGTTCAGTGATTTACAGAGAGTTTGGATTTGATGTATACGGGATTTTGCATAGTATGGCTTTACATTTTGAGTCTGCGACAACGGCAGGTTATGCTAAAGTAAGCAGAATATTTCAGGAAATATGCATTAATACTGTCAGGAGCCAGACCATTACACGCATTTGCAGAAAACTTGGATATCCAGCCAATAGTTTACCGAAGGGAATACTCAGAAAAGAAAGCAGGACATCTATGCATACTGTTCCAGATGATGAACTATTGGAAGAATATAATATTTACATGAGTTGGTTCCTTGATTTTTATAAACTGAAGTCTGAGCGTGCAGCAGTAAGATGCGGTAAATATTTTGAAATCACGGAAGCAATAAAAAGTGAATTCGAAAACCGAAGTGATGACAAAAAGTATAATGTCAGGAAGATGAATAAGATTACTATTGGAGCGGATGATTATGCTGATGTTATGAACTTCACACCAGATAAAAAAGAGAAAAAGATGCTTCGAGAAGGGTTTAAACGAATTATGTTAAATATGATTTGGGATTCTATTCAAAGAAGATGCACTTCAGAGAAGCAATACAAAGTGGAACTGGATTTTGAAGAAAAAATTGAACTCATTCGATTCTTTTTGATATTGCATGATCGGGTAAGATGTTCAGATGAAAAACTTCGTGAGCAAGCCAGAGAGTTGCAAAAACAGATGCGTATACAGATGGAACAAGTTGGAGAAGATATCCTGAAGGCTGATGCAGCAGAAGTGGAACCGTAACACTGCCCGGGGTGCTTACAACTTGACGCAGGAAACTCTTTATATAGGAAGAAAGTCGATTCGGAAAAAACAGAAAAGAAAATTTTGAGCTTATAAAATTAGGAGAGAGCAGATCAGATGTCTGCCCTCTTTTTTTGTGTGACAGAATGGGTAAGGGTAAATAATGAGCTGAACGTAGCTACTGAGAAGATGAAAATAGTAACTACATTTACGGATACAGAACAGCTTGTTAGGTCAGGCAGCAGAGCAGAAAATCCAGATATTTTCTGGATGATTATGATTGAAAATAAGTGGAGGGCTATTGTCACGAAATGAGGGCTAAAATCCATCCGGGTCAGTTACAGGTAAACTTGTTCGGAAAGATGCTCAGGATGGATTCTGACTCGATCTGGTGATGATAAGTTCTCTGGACGCAGGTAAGAATGAGCTGGGAAGGTAGCCGGGGAGAGACAGTACAGCTCTGGGAGGGTGACTCAGCAAAATTTCCGCAAAATTTACACGAATTCAGAAAAAAAGTTGCCTTAAAATCGTTGTAAAAGCAGCGATTATTGCAATGTCAAATACGTGTCGTATATGAGGAAAACAACTTTTGTACCGGACAGGATTTCCAGAAAATTTACACGAAGTCAAATTAAAAGTTGTTGTAAAATCCTTTTATCATACCAGAATGTGCAATCTCAAATTCGTCCGCTATATGAGGGGATTGATTTTAGGCTGAACAAAAGTTCCGTCAAAAAGTACGAAAGTCAGAAAAAAAGTTGTCTTAAAACCCTGAAGAAATCGGTGCTTTTCGCAATGTCAAATGCGTGTCGTATATGAGGAGAATAACTTTTGATATCAAAATTTCCGCAAAAAAGTATGAAAGTCAGAAAAAAAGTTGCTATAAATCTTTGGTAAAGACAGGACTTTTTTAAATCCCGAAAACGTCCGGTATATGAGGGAAAAAACTTTTTTGACAAAATTTCCGCAAAAATTGCAGAATTTAAAATTAAAAGTTGTCCTAAAACGATGAGAGAATCAATGCTTTTTTGAATCTCAAATGCGTCCGGTATATGAGGGAAACAACTTTTAGTATCAGATAAGAAGAAGGAGGAATTACAAATGGCAGAAAATAAAAAGAGAATTTCAATCGAAGTTAATGCAGACTTCCACAGAGAGCTGAAGTTATTTGCTACGTTGCGTGGCATGTCGATCCAGAGTTATATCACAACTCTGATTCAGAATGACATGAAAAACATGAAATAAGGAGCAGCAGGATATTATAGAAGTAGGGATGATTCACAAGCTGAAAGAGCTTGGTGTGACAAATGCAGCAGTGATTATGCTGTACGGTAAGATTTTAACCATGTCAGAGGATACCGGATACTGCACTGCAACCAACACGTATTTTGCAAATCTATTAGCTAAGACACCAAGAGGAATACAGAAGTATATTCTTGAGCTTAAAACAAGAGGAATCATCAGGATAGAAACTGAAAAAACGTATGATGAAGATGGTCATGCAATAGAAACAAGGATGATATATCCACAGATCAGCATGTGATTATTTATGAAAATGAAAGGACAATAAGATTATGAGATTTTACACAGAAGAAGAGTTACAGGAAGTTTTACAGGTTGGAAAAAGACAGGCGAAAGCACTTATGAGAACGGCAGGCTTCCCGAGTATCCGCATTGGTCGTAGTTACCGTGTGGAGGAGGGAGCCTTTTTAGATTGGATGAAACAGACGAGACACGTGAGACTGGATTACTCACGAGTGTGAGGAGAATCAGCATGGGAGGAACATTTACATCATGGGGAGCTTTGGAACAGGCTCTCCAACAGGAAGTTGCGGACGCTACGAGAGAAGTGATTGACAATTCTATGGAAGACCTTCACCTGAATGTTGATCGTTTCTATGGAGTAGCAGGAGGAAGATACATGCGAACCGGAACGTTGAGAAGCTCACCGGAATGCTCGTTCATGGGCGGTGGAGCTGTTTCTTCCGGTGAGATCAGATTGAACACCGGGTATACATATGTTCCATCTGGCAGGGACACAAAGACGATTTATAACTTTGCTGAAAGTGGAGGATTGCTTGGTAATGGTGGATTTTGGTCAGATACAATGAGTGCCGTGCCAAGACATATACAGACTGCTTTTGGCAGCAGATTTTACTAAATAAATATGAAGGAGAATTACATAATGGTTGAATTAAAAGATTATATTGACGATGTTGAAGTTGGTATGGTGATAGGATTATACAACAGAGAAAAATACAGTTTTATAAGTGGAATCGTAACACGGAAGATCTTGATGCATGATAAAGATACGCACGAGGAATGTTGCCATCTGGAAATGGATGTGGACGATTTTATAAAAGAGATCACAGACATTGGAAAATATAAAGTATTCATGTTGCTTGATAAGAACGGCAGGGATTTGGTGAAGATAGATCTGAATGAAATGAGGGATTTTTATTTTCCAGATGCATACACAGACCCCGTAGAGGTGTTTTGTGATATGGTGGAAGTCTGGAATCATTGTGATGAAGATGAAAAAGATTCCATGGTTACAGTTCTTATGGAACGTATTAATAAAGATGTTATGCAGCAGATTATTGAAAAGATGTGTAACAAACGTAATGCACTGGCGGTCACACTTGGACTAGAAGATACAGAGATATTTGATCAGGATGAAGTGGAGGACGAAGAATGATTCAGGAAATTAAAAATATGGATGAATACAATCCGAGATACACAAAAAATGGTGCGTTGAAATGGCAGCACATCAATGATGGACGTAATAAAAAGAAAGAGTTTCCAATGATTCCGCTGGATAAGCTTATAATCGGAAAACATAAATATGAGGAAGAAAACCTGAAGGCACATCGTGAACAGTATGAGCGTACACATGAGCTTGTGCCGGTGCTGTTGAGAAATTATGATTACAAATTAAAATCAGGTTATGAACTGATATTACTTGCACAGGAGCTTGGAATGACAGAGATTCCGTATATCATGCATTACGAAACAGCTGTGAGTCGTAAACCGTACTGTAATAAAAATAAAGCAATTACAGACTGTCAGGGCAAGAAGATTTATGTGACAAAGGTTGCTTACAATAAGATAGAAGAATGCAAAAAGATGTGCAGTGAGTTAGGACTGACGCTTGATATTCTTCCAATTTATAGATTCCGTGTGTTAGATGAAACCGGAAAGAGCATTTGGAAACAGGAGGATTTAACCTTGGATGCAGTTTTAAAGAAATTAACAAGAAAAGTAAACAATGACAGGAGACAGTCTGCCTGATGGCTAAGGATTTCATAGCGAAAGTCACAGCCGAGCTTGACACGGCAGAAGCCGAGGGCAAATTAAATGCATTCCTGAATCAGAACAACAAGCTGAAGATCGATGTTGAACTGAATCAGGATTCTGCAAAGAAACTAAGTTCCAGTATCGAAAAAGGTATCAAACAGACAAAAATCGACACATCTTCTATATCAAAACAGTTAGCAGAGTCTTTTAATATCACCGATAAATCCACAATCAGTCAGATAAGATCACAATTAAATAAGATGATGACCAGTCTTGGAAAGGCTTGGGATGGAAGCAATTTCAACGTGAAAGATTCTGGATTCTCTGGTTTTGCAGCCGGGATGGAGCCTTTACAGAAGACTCTTTCCGAGAATGCAAAGCTTGTACAGGGAGCGACCGGAATCTATGATGATTTTTTCAACTACTTCAAGGACAAGAAGATCTTCGTCTCCGATGCCCTGAAGAAGGAGCTTGGAGAAGATAATTATAAAGAACTTTTACAGAATAATGTTGGAAAGATCGTCCGGGATGCAAGTAAGGGTGTTTCGATAGACTCTATCTGGGGAGAGATGAAAACGCTGTTCCCGGAACACTTTGCAGAAAATATCACGACACAGGCAGATCAGATCACCCATGCATTTGACCTGATGAAGAAAGCAAGAGCGGATATGACGCAGGTGATATCTACTCAGGACATGGATGCACAGACAAGGGCTGATGTGGATGAGTTCGCATGGAAGCAGACTACAGATGCATCCAATATGATTATGCAGAGTCTTCAGAAGAATATCCAGTCCGCACAGGAAGCTGCAAAGACAACCATAGACCTTGATGTGGACGTGAATGCAGATAAGATTACTTCTGATATAAGGGAAGCAGTCCAGAATGCAGGAAACGGAACCGGGGATGCAATGAATGTTGATCTGAAGGTCAATGATGAGCAGCTTACATCAAACCTTCGGGAAGCCATTGCAAAGATCGCAACAGGTGACGAGCCGGTAAAGGTGGACTTGCAGGTGAATAAGGAATCCTTGCAGTCTGATCTGAACCTTGCACTTGCAGACCTTGATCTTCCGGTACACTTTAAGATCGATGCGGATGCACTTGCAGCAGAACTACAGGCAGCAGTCAACAAGATCACGGACATTAAGATTGACCTTTATGTAGATACAGATTCTTTGAACGCAGAGATTAATAATGCTACAGACAATAATTCCGGTGCAGCATCAGATACGACCAGAATGACTGCATTACAACAGATGCTTGGAAATATCAATGCAGCAGGAGCAGCAGGTCAATCCACTTTTCAACGTTTTGGTGGAAGCCTGAAAGAAGCATTCAGCACTTATACCATGGCAAATATGCTTCAGGATGGAATTTATAAGGTTGTGGATGCAGGAAAACAGGGACTTGAGACAGTAAAGAGCTTCAATGATATTAAGACTGATCTTGCAATGGCAACTGGTGAAAGTAAGACCTATATCAATGACCTTATGCAGAGTTATAACGAGCTTGGACAGGAACTTGGAAGCGTTACTTCAGATGTAGCTCAGTCTGCGGACAGTTGGCTGAGACAAGGACGTACCATGTCCGAGACAAATCAGCTCATCAAGGATTCCATGGTCTTGTCAAAAGATGCACAGATGAGTTCGGAACAGTCTTCAGAAGTTTTGACAGCCACACTGAATGGTTTTCAGATGAACGCAGATCAGGCAGGTCATATCAATGATGTCCTTACGAGCATTGACCTTGAATCTGCTTCTGATGCAGGTGGAATCGGACAGGCATTGACAAAAGTAGCATCACAGGCAAATAACGCAGGTGTGTCACTTGAAAAGACTGCTGCCATGATCGCAACCATTAAAGATGTCACGCAGGACAGTGATGAAACGATCGGTACAGCCTTGAAGAGTATCTTTTCCAGAATGAACCAGATAAAAGCAGGAAAATTTGTTGATTCTGAGACTGGCGAAGCATTGAACGATGTGGAGAAAGTCCTGAATAAAGTTGGAATCTCTATGCGTGATGTGAATGGACAGTTCAAGGATTCCGAACCGGTCATTGATGCAGTTGCTGAGAAATGGTCATCTTTTGATGGAAATACAAAGAAAGCAATCGCAACAGCCATGGCAGGTACACACCAGTATAACAAGCTCATAGCAATGATGGATAACTGGAATAAGGTTCAGGCACTTACAGAGACAGCACAGAATTCTGATGGGACTGCGGAAAAGAAATTTAATGATAACTACATGAATTCACTGGAAGCCAAAACTAATGCACTGAAAGCAAGCCTTGAAAATGTTGCTACTTCGGTCGTATCTGATGATATGTATGCAGGATTTCTGGATGGAGCGAAAGCAGTAGCAGACTTTACAGCTCAGACAGACCTGTTGAAAGCATCTCTTGTCGGGCTTGGTGCAGCAGGTGGAGTGTATGCTTTTGGCTGGATTCAGAATCTTATTCAGGATTTCAGCGACCTTGGAAAAGCTATGGACATCCTGAAAGCAGGAAACCTGACAGATGCAGGATTCGAAAACCTGTTGAACCTCACACAGGGATTATCCGCATCTCAGGCAAAACTTTTAGCATCCAGTACAGCTTTATCCGAAGCACAGAGAGTACTTCTTCTTATGAATACCGGAATGTCCGAAGCGGAAGCACAGGCAGCAGTTGCAGCCATGGGATTATCCGCAGCAAACGGAACGGCAGCAGCATCCACGGTCACATTATCCGGTGCATTGTCTGGATTATGGGCTACACTCATGGCAAATCCATTGATTCTTGTTGCAGCAGGAGTTACGGCAGCTGTGGCAGCAATTTCTTCCTATAATAATTCTGTCAAGGAAGCAGTCTCATCTGCGAGAGAATCCGGTAATGCGTGGGAAGAAAATAATACATCCATAGAAGATAACATCAGCAGGATTCAGGAGTTGAGGACTGAACTTGCATCCGGTACACTGACGGAACAAGAAGCAGCGGACGCAAAGAGTGAGCTGTTGAGCATTCAGGAATCTCTGACTGATTCTTATAGTGACCAAGTACAAGGCATTGACCTTATCAATGGAAGCCTTCAACAGCAGATCGAACTTCTGGATAAAGTCTCACAGAAAGAATCAGAGAATTTCTTAAATGAGAATAAGAAGGGCATTGATAAAGCTACAAAAGAGATGGAGAAGAATCGGCATAATTATCTTGGACAGTTCTATGATAACGGTTCGGATGAATCTGAAGCATTAAAGACATCTATACAGAAGCTTCAGAAGACTTATGGCGATGAAGTGGTCAAGTTGGAGAAGGGTTCTGACGGTATCACCATGAACGTTGCTATAGATGCGGATGCGACTACTGCGAAAGATGCACTCAATGATTTTATGACCGAAGTTTCGGATATTGAGAAACAGTATGGAGAATCGGATACACTGGAATTGTTATCAGATAATGCAGCAGCAGGACTCACAGATGCAAATGATGTTCTGGAAGAATACCAGAGCTTGTATGAACAGGCTCAGAAAGCAGAGATGAAGTCTGACAAGACTTTATTCAGTGCGGATGGTAAAGAACAGACTGCTGCAAAATGGTTATCTGACTATGCAAAAGCAGTACAGGAGTACAATGATGCTGTTGCGGATGGTGATGATACAAAAATAAAGGAAGCTGCAACATCCTTCAATACGTTAGATTCCACTATGCAGGAACTTTCTAAAGGCAGTATGTCCGAGTATGCAGATCAGGTGCAGGAAGTACGGGATCAGCTGAATGAGACTGCGATCGCAAATGATAAGTTTACAAAAGCGGTCAAGGGCAGTGATTCTTCCGATTTTGGAAAAACAGTATCAGAGAGTGCAAAAGCATTAAAAGATTTAAACCTGACAGATACCGATTTCAAATATGCATTTGAGACAGAAGGCATTCAGGAGGGAGAGGATGCTGTTAATTCTCTGGTAGATGCAGCTATTCAGTGTGGAGTGATATCTGATACGTCAAGTGAACAGGTAGGAAATCTTGTTAATATGCTCGTACAGTTGGGAGTTATTTCTTCCAGTACAGGAGCCGGGCTTGATACAGCTACGGATTCTGCATCCGGTCTTGCAACACAGATCGAGAACGTAAATACAGCTTTATCCGGGATAGAGAAAGCCAATTCTTTATTGAATTCCCAGAATACTGGACAGTCCATATCCATAGATGATTTTAATTCTGATGAACTGGCAGATTATACGTCTGCACTGGAATACAATAATGGTGCATTGCAGCTGAATGCAGAGAAGGTCAGAGAGCTTCAGAAAGCAAAGGCAGAAGAAGCAATCCAGACAAATGATAATCAGAAGTTGGAAAAGCAGAATCAGTATATGGAGAACATTGCTCAGATCGAGCAGCTTCAGGAAGAACTGAGAAATCTATCAGATGCAAAGAGCGACAATGCACAGAGCATTCAGGATAACATAGATGCACTTTTGTCTGAGAATGACAGTATTGTGAACCAGTGCAATCAGCTTGACCTGTTATCAGCATCTCTGAGGGAAGCAACCGGAGCATATCAGAACTGGCTGGATAAACAGAACGCTTCTGAATCCGGTGATATGTTTGATGATGCAATGGGAGCATTACAGCATATCGAGGATACTACACAGAATACAGATTCTGAATATTACGGCAGGACGGGAAGGGAAGATTATAAGGCAGCAGTTGATTTTATCGTACCGGATACGATAGATCATGACGATGAAGCAGCAGTTTCTTCTTATATAGACAGCATTGAACATTACTTCAACCATGATTCGAAAGGTAACAGAACCGGGCTTGATGTAGCAGAGTTCTGTGCCAAGGCAACTAAAGCAGGTCTTATGGAACTGGATGAAGCAAGTGGAGAGTACAAGATCGCAGGTCAGAGAACTATGCAGGATTTCGTTGATGGACTGAATCTGTCAATGCCGATGGTTCAGGCTATGTTCGGAGAGATGGAAGAGTTTGGAGGGCAGTTTGACTGGGCTGACGAATCCATAAAAACGCTTGGTGATCTTGGCATGGCAGCAGGAGAAGCCAAGTCCAGAATCGAGGAAATGTCTGGTGATACCGGTATGAACATCCAGATCGATGTTTCTGATATTGAGAATACAGAAGATAAAATAACCACTCTGGATAATACAATACAGCAGATGCAGGATTATAAAGGCACGGTTGAAGTTGATTCTTCGCAGGTGGATGATGCGAATGCAGTCATTCAATATTGTGTGACACAGAAACAGATGTTGGAACAACCGGCAGTCATGTCTGTGGATGCATCACAGGTGGATGGCGAGATCGGGAATGCATTATCTCTGCTGCAACAGTTCCAACAGGCTCAGAATAATGTAGAGCTTCAGGCAGCAGTCGGGGCAGATACCTCAGAAGCACAAGGTCAGGTTGACAGTCTTGTCAGTGAGATTCAGGGATTGAGTCCAGAGATACAGGCAAAGCTGAACATTGACACGACTTCAGCAGATACCATCACGGCATCCTTACAGGGACTGACACCGGAGATCATGGTACAGGCAGGAGTTGATTCTTCTTTAGTGGATGCATGGGCTTCTGAAGAAAAGAAATCTGAGGGTAAAGTCAACTGGACAAATGAGACAGGTGCGGTCGATGCGTGGGCTGCACAGATACATACATCCAATGGACAGGTCACATGGACGAATGATGTAAGTCAGGTTAAGACAAGCTTTACCGCAACAGGAACTGTTAACTGGACGAATACGACACCACCTTCAGGAGGAACGCATAGAGTCAATGGTACAGCCCATGCAGCAGGTACGGCACATTATGATCATCTGGTAGGACATGCTTATGCAGAAGGTAATTGGGGAACGAAGACAGGAGGAACCACGCTTGTTGGAGAGCTTGGAAGAGAGCTTGTCGTTGATCCGGGTTCCGGTACATGGCACACGGTAGGTGATAATGGTGCAGAGTTTACCAATATTCCGGCTGGAAGTATTGTATTCAACCATAAGCAGACAGAAGCACTGCTTGAACGTGGGTTTGTTGCAGGAAGAGGAACAGCAAGAGTAAATGGAACGGCTATGGTGCGAGGTGGAATCTCTGTAAAACAGGCGAATATCGCATCCGGGAAGACTACATACAGTGGAAAACCTTCCAAAACAAAGTCTTCCACTGGAAAATCATCATCAGGCAACTCCGGTAAATCTAAATCCTCTTCTTCATCCAAAGATTCTGAACAAGATGTTGATTATATCGAGATTAAATTCAAACGTCTTGAACGTGTAATTTCCAATTTCGGTAAGATTGCAAGTGATACATTCAGATCTTTGGGAAACAGATTAGATCATCTTACTAAAGTTGCAGGAAATAAGAAATACGACAGTGAGCTTGAACTCCTTAAATCTGAAAAAAATACTGCAACTAAAGCTGTCAGTTATTATCTGAAAAAGGCTAATGGAGTAAAACTTGATGCAGCTACTAAGAAGAAAATCCGTGAAGGTGCTATTGACTATAGGACTTACAGTTCCAAGAATGATGAAAAGTATAAGAACATCAAGAAATATCAGACCTTCTATGAAAAATCTCTTGATGCTCGTGATAAACAGCTTGAAATAGAGGAGAACATTGCAAAATTATTCTCTGATCGTTTCGACATGATCTCTACGGATTTCGATAATGATAAGGCTCTTATTGAGCATAGAACCAATACAGCAAATAACAATATCGATTATCTTGAAGAAAAAGGTTATCTTGGAAGTAAAGCTAATTATTCTGCTATTGCAAGTGCCACACAGGATGAAATCAATAAAAGCACTGCTAAGATTGAGGCTTTAAAGGCTGAACGTGCATATGCTTTAAGCAATCCCTATAGTGGTATTGTCAAAGATTCCGAACAGGATAAAGAATTCCAGAAAGCCATTCAAGAAGAAATCGAGAACCGTCAGGAACTGAATACGCAGCTTGCGGAAGCAAACAATAATATGCGTCAGGTTGACTGGGATCGTTTTGATTATATCCAGGAACGAATCAGTGATATTTCTAGTGAAGCTGATTTCATGACTGACCTTATGGCACAACGTAAGGATGAGTTATATCAGGACAGAGGACATACAGATAAAGTCGAAAATGCTAATGTAGCAGGTAAGTTCACTGATAAAGGTGTGGCTGTTATGGGACTGCATGGTCAGAACTATAACACCTATATGGCTCAGGCTAATCAGTATGCTGAAGAAATTAAGAAACTGAATGCTGAAATAGCAAAAGATCCGAATAATACCAAACTTATTGACCGTAGAAAAGAACTTCTTGAAGCTCAGAGAGATAATATCAAATCTGCGGAAGATGAGAAACAGGCAATGGCTGATCTTATTGAGGATGGTATCAACAGACAGATTGATGCTCTTGGTACTCTGATCGATGAGTATGAGGATTCTATTGATTCTGCAAAAGATTTATATGATTATCAGAAAAAGGTCAAAGACCAGACAGAAGAGATCTCAAAGATTCAGAAACAGCTAAATGCTTACTCCGGTGATGATTCTGAAGAATCAAAGGCAAACATCCAGAAACTCAAAGAAGATCTGAAGGATGCACAGGAAGATTTGCAGGATACTCAGTATGATAGATATATTTCTGAGCAGAAGAAACTTCTTAGTGATCTTTCTGATAACTACAAAGAAACTTTGAATGCCAGACTGGATAATATTGATGCTCTTGTAGTAGATATGATTACCAAGTCAAATGAGAATAAGGAAAGCATTAATCAGACCTTACAGACGGAAGCTGATAAAGTTGGATATACAATTTCTGATGAGATGAGTAAAATCTGGGGCTATGCCGGAGATATTCTTGGAACCACTGACGACAAAGGTATTATGGGCAAGATAACAGGTGTAAAAACTGTTCTTGATGCTATTAATGCCAAAGTCCAGTCAATGCAAACAAATAGTGACAAGCAGTCTACTCAGGTAAATGAAGGTGCTAAGACAGATACCGCTCTTCCTGCAAAGAATGAAAATACTGGAAGCAATAACAGTAATAATTCTAATAATTCAAATCAGCCAGCAAAGAAAAACACTGGAAGTAAACATGGTAACGGTAAAGTCGAAGTTGGTGATCATGTTACTTTTGTAAGTGGTTCTTATACCGGAAATTCTTCTGGTGGAGGTGGAGCTGGAAACCAAAACAGAGGAAAGAAAGTATATGTCACCAAGATTCAGAAAGGTGCTAAGAAGCCATATCACATCTCAACAGGTAAGAAGCTTGGATCTGGTGATTTAGGATGGGTAACAAAATCTCAGCTGAAAGGTTATAAGACTGGTGGTCTGGTTGATTATACCGGACTTGCTCAGTTGGATGGAACACCAAGTAAACCAGAACTTGTGCTAAATTCTGTGGATACTGAAAACTTCCTGAAGCTGAGAGATGCACTGAGGGATGGATTTGATTTCACACCGAATATGAATACTCCGATGTTTGCGAATACTGCTTTTGATGGTATTGCTAGTCAGATAAAGAATCTTCAGGCGGCAGCAGTGAAACAGAATGTTCAGGTAACTACAAATTATGAGATCAATATTCCAATTGACCATGTGGAGAACTACGAAGATTTTATGAATCAGCTGAAGAAAGATGATAGATTCGAAAAGATGATACAGTCTATGACAACGGATCGTCTGGCAGGTGGAAGCAAGCTTGCGAAGAATAAATTTAATTGGTGATGTTACAGGGGTGTCTGTTTTGGACATCCCTTTTTATATAGATTTGGAGGAAAAGGAATGCAGATACGAAATAAGAGAATATCAAATGACAGCAGGAATGACATTGTACAGCAGTTGCAAGAAGAAAATG
>ERZ827450.2709-NODE-2709-length-13808-cov-3.422599_pt1 | contig 13808 bp, 8 predicted proteins | sample MGYA00519773_ERZ827450 | MGnify/ENA primary metagenome ERZ827450 (study PRJEB31778, sample SAMEA3449306) | human gut metagenome | biome: human gut; feature: human-associated habitat; material: faeces | place: United Kingdom | collected 2010/2012 ...
ACGATGGATATTTACGCAAGCAATACGCGAGCCGATTACGGCGGTGGCAATGCGGATTGGGTGAAGATCATGACTTTCACCTCCGACAAGACCACTCCGACCACGGACGCCGGGGCGCAGGTGACGACGGGCAAGATCGCATTCTCGGAGGATGGAAGCGTCTCCTATCAGTATGTAAAATGCGTGATGACATCTAAGGTCAATCCTGACGGTGCGACCATTACGGATGTGCTCGACGTGAATGTCGGCGAGGTAGAGGTTTCCTACTGGGAGTTCAAATAATTGTCGGAGGGGAGTTCTCCTCCTGCGATACGCTGAATGGGGATTTGCGGGAGCGGACTTTAACGGTCCGTTCCCGGCATCGCCCCGAACGGCAGTCGTGTGGGCCTGCGGGGCCTGAAGAATCAAGTATATAATATGAAAGCCATGATGATGAAAAAACAGAATGTCGGGAATGCCTGCGGATGGGCGGATCGCCTTGCACGCCTTCTGTTACTGCCTGCGCTCACGCTCGTTCTGCTTTGCTCGTGCGACGAGGACAAGGCGAAATCCGAAAGACCGGAAGAGGGGGATCAGCTTTGGAAGATCGTGCCCGTTCTTGCATCCGAAAGCGATGGCTTCGAGGGGCTCGGTGAGTATGGGGTGTCGCTCTACCTTTTCAACGACATGTCATCCGACTGCTATAAATACCAGCATGCCGACTCGTTCGGCGATCTCGAACCTTTCGTGGTGGAAAAGGCGGCTTATTCGCTTGTCGCGCTGATGATGGATCGTGATGTTCCTCATGTTTTCTATGAGGCTTCGGACGAGGCCAAAAAGAACACAACCGTGACCGTAACGGACATGAACGAGACTATTCCGGATATGGTGCTCGGTACGGCGTCCGTTTCCCGGAATGTCGGCGCGACGGTTCCCGTCTCCGACCTGCAACGGCTGGTCGGGGCCTTGGATGTCCGCCTGACCGATGTCCCGAATGATGTCACGGCCGTGGAACTTACCGTAGGCGATCTCTACGACCGGGTCGACCTTACGGGGCAGTACGACTTTTCGACGGGGGAGCCTGCTTCGAAGCGGATCGAGCTGACGAAAGAGGGAACCGTTTTTTCAGCCCGGAGTGTGCTGATGCCTTCGGACGAGACGAGGGCCAATGTGAAGATGGATTTTCGGGTTTTCCGGGGCGACGCGTATGAGGATTTCGTCGTACGTCTTTCCGGAAGTATTCCGGCAGACAAACTCACGCGGCTTGAAGGCCGTGCGGAAGAGATCTTGAAGAATGCTGAACTGACGTTGGGTTTGACCTATGCTCCGTGGGATGCGAGCATAACGATCGAGGATCACTTCCAGACCGACGACGACCTGAATAAGGTTTGGTCCTCGGCGCCGCTTCCCATCAGCGGCGCAGCCGATCCCGGATATGACAATTTCTGGGCTTCGTCCGTATTCACCGACTGGGACGGTTCCGTAAAATACGATTCGTATCTTTATGACGGTATCATGGACGGGAGCGACGAGCACAAGGACCTCTATTGGGGCCCCGACGCAGTTGGGGAGGCAGAAAAAGGCACCGTTCCGTCGTGGTATGTGGATTTGGGAACCGGATGTCAGGGCATTACGCTCACCTACTGGAACAAATTCGGAGGCAAAGGCGGCCAGAAGCTCCGCACGATGAATATCTATGGAAGCAATGCTCCGGAGGACTATCGGGGCGGCAACGAAAGCTGGACGCTGATCACGACTTTCACTTCCGACCGGACGAAACCTACGGAAGACGCCGGAGCCGAGGTCACGACCGGGCGGATCGAATTCGACAAGGGAAATGCGACCTACCGGTATGTGAAATGCGAGATCACCTCCCGGGTGAACGCCGACGGCAATGTGGTCGAGGATTCCGATGTGAATGTTGCCGAAGTGCAGATAACCGTGTGGTCCTGTAAATAGGAATGTTTCGGCCCGGCTTGACGGCCGGGCCGTATTTTATGTAAAAATCAATTGGACATGAATGAACGATTGTTGCCGGGACGTATCCGTTCGGGCTGGGGAGTCTCTATTCTTTTTCTTTGTTTAATGGCCCTTTCCGGGTGCTGTTCACACGAAGCGATTCGGGTGAATCTCATTCCGCGCCCGGCGGAAATGGAGGTGCTGTCCGGGTATTTTCAGCCGGGAAACACGACGGTGGACGACTTCACGACCGTAGTTGTGGACAATTCCCGGATGGATGCGCTGGGACGGGAGGGATACGAACTTACGGTCGATCGCTCGTCGGTGAGACTCACGGCCGCCACCCAGACCGGCATTTTCTATGGGAAACGGACGCTGGAACAGTTGATGACCGACAAGGGTATTCCTTGCGTAAGGGTCAGCGACCGGCCCCGGTTTGCCTACCGGGGCATGCACATGGATGTATCGCGGCATTTCTTTCCGAAAAGTCAGGTGCTGAAGATGCTGGACGAAATGGCCCGCTACAAACTCAACGTATTCCATTTCCATCTGACCGATAACGGTGGTTGGCGCATCCGGATCGACAAATATCCGCGGCTCACCGCCGAAGGGGCATTCCGCACGCAGCGGGATTGGTATGCATGGTGGGACCGGAACGACCGTCGCTATCTTCCCGAGGGAACTCCGGGCGCTTACGGCGGATATTTCACCAAAGAGGACATCCGTGAGATCGTGACCTACGCCGCCGAGCGGCACATTACGGTCATTCCCGAGATCGAATTCCCGGCGCATTCCGACGCCGTGTTCATCGGCTATCCGGAGTTGTGCTGTACGGGCAAACCTTATACGACGGGAGAATTTTGTGTCGGCAACGAACAGGTATATACTTTTATGGAGGATGTGCTTACCGAAGTTATGGAGCTTTTCCCTTCGAAATACATCCATATCGGAGGCGACGAGGCCCGGAAAGTCGCCTGGGCGACCTGTCCGAAATGCCAGGCCCTGATCGAGCGGGAGAGACTTGACGGGATACAGGGACTCCAACCCTATATGATCGCCCGTATCCAGGATTTTCTCGCTTCGAAAGGGCGGGTTATGGTCGGCTGGGATGAAATACTGCACAACGAACTGCATTCCGAAACCTTGGTTATGTCGTATCGTGGACAGAAAGGGGCTATCGAAGCCGCTAATCGGGGCAATTATGCCGTAATGACACCCGGTGAAGTGCTCTATTTCGACTGGTATCAGGCCGATCCTTCCACTCAGCCGCGTGCCATGTACGGATATTCTCCCATTAAAAAGATGTACGCTTTCGAGCCGGTGCCGGCTGATCCGGAATCGGCGGCCCGCAACGAGTCGATCATCCGGGCCGAATTCGTGGACCCTGCGGCCGTGGAGCCGATCCGGGCGGATCGCGCCGACCGCATCGTCGGTGTGCAGGGATGTACGTGGGCTGAATATATCGAAGATGAAGAGCAACAGGAATACATGATCTTTCCGCGTCTGCTGGCTGTGGCAGAATTGGCATGGACACCGCAGGAGAAGCGCGAATGGTGCGATTTCAAAGTCCGGATGAACTCCCATATCCCACTGTTGCAGCAACGGGGGCTAAATACTTTTACGCTGAGCGACGAAGTTGAGATCACGACTCGCATTCGTTCCGGAAATAGAGCGGTTGAGGTGACTCTCGACTGTGAGAAATATCCCGCAGAGATTCGCTACACGTTAGACGGAACCCCGCCGACGCCCGACGCTTCGCTTTACGAAGCTCCTTTTACCGTGACCGATTCGACGGTGGTCCGGGCCGCCGTATGTCGGGATGGAGTGATTCGAAGTCCTGAACGGAAACAATTGGTTACTCTCGCCGCGGAGATCGACAACTATTATCCGTTCGATGTGCCGGAAATCTGGAAAGAATATTTCGATTAATCGTTCCATCGACTATTGTGCGTTATCGCCTTTTCTTTCTGGGCGGCAGACTGTGCGCAGCCTTGAAACGGAGTCGGACGTGGCTGACTTTGGGTTGATTCGGGAAAAGGTCCGGGTGGAGGGAATAACAGACAGCCCTTTTATTTTCGGCCTTCGGATTTTTCCCGTATGCCCTGGCGCGGACGAATATGCCGTTGGGTCGCTCCTGTTCCGAAAGATCGTCTTCATTTCGCAAACAGAAACGACATCGTAATTGACGTTCCGGAGGGGGCAATGCCCGATAAACACACCGGTCGATAACCGATTCGTCATAGATCGCCCCGGAGATTTGCTAGTTTTCAAAATCAAAGATCCCCGGGGCTTATCGTACGATTCAGAAGCGATCGATATTTATGTGAACGGTTCAACATCGCATATAATCGGCTTATCTATCAGGTTCAATCTATTTAGAGACGGGAGAACCAAATATTTAAAGTCATACGCTCTATATTAGTGTACAAGCGTTTGTCAATGTGTTTATGTTCCTCAATATTCCGGAACGATAACCCATATCCTCCGAGATAGTTTTGTTGTTCACGATCATTTGATGGAATATAACCATTGGAGGACTGTCTATTTATCATGGTGAAGTCATTCTAAATAAATTATCCAATTTGAAAAATCGGGACATTTTATTAAATTTGTATTCAATAACAGGAGTTGTTTGACAAGATGGAACGCAGATGCGAACAAATGCATACGACTGTTTCCTAACCATTACCTGCTATATGCAAATAGAGTCATAACTTTTTAAGTTACAACTCTATCTAAAAATGAATGGATAATACCAACAGTACGACCATCTCGGCGGCATGGTTCGACCGCTACTATACCAACAACTATGTGACCCGCCGCTCCACGGCCAACTTCAACCTCAAGTGGGACATTGTCGACGGCCTGTCGGCTTTCGCCCAGATCGCCAACCACAACTACCGGGAACGGCTCGATTTCCCGGGCAACCGCGAGTTCGAATCCGTCGCCGAGTCGTTCAACGACATGGCCGCCAAACTCGACGAATACCGCCGCAGTTCGCTCGACGACCTGATGACCGCCAAAAAGCGCATCGAGGCGATCGTCGACACGCTGCACGAGCCGATCGTGGGGCTGGGTCCCGACCGCAGAATCCTCTTTATGAACCGCGAGGCGTTCTCGGTGCTGAACCTCCGGGAGGACGCCGTCGGGCGCGACGCCGCCGAAGTGGCGCTGTCGAACGACCTGCTGCGGCGGCTCGTCCGGGGAGTGAACGACACGGAGAAGGACGCCGACAAGGAGCCGCTGAAAATCTACGCCGACAACAAGGAGAGTTATTTCCAGGTGGAGAACACGCCGCTTTACATCACTCCCGTCGGCGGGCGCGAACAGCAGTTCGTCGGCAACCTGATCGTCCTGAACAACGTCACCCGCTTCAAGGAGCTGGACTCCGCCAAGACCAACTTCATCTCGACCGTCTCGCACGAAATGAAAACCCCGATTTCGTCGATCCTGATGAGTTTGCAGCTGCTCGGCGACGACCGGCTGGGAACGCTGAACGGCGAGCAGAAACAGCTCGTCACGAGCATCAAGGAGAGCAGCGACCGCCTGCTTTCGATCACGGGCGAACTGCTGAACATGACCCAGATCGAGACCGGCAAACTTAAACTGATACCTAAAGTAACCAAGCCTATCGAACTGATAGACTACGCCGTAAAGGCTACGCAGGTTCTGGCCGAGAGGTTCTGCTGCTTCGTCGAGGTAGACTATCCCGAAAAGATCTCGAAACTCTTCGTCGACAACGAGAAGATCGCCTGGGTCATCACCAACCTGCTGTCGAACGCCATCCACCATTCGCCCGAACGGTCGCGCATCATCGTCGGCGCCGTACAGCGCGAAAAGGCGGTCGAGATCTACGTCCAGGACTTCGGGCGCGGCATCGACCCGCGTTACCACAAGAGCATCTTCGAGCGCTATTTCCGCGTCCCGGGAACCAAGGTGCAGGGCAGCGGGCTGGGGCTGGCCATCTCGAAGGAGTTCGTCGAAGCGCACGGCGGCACGATCTCGGTCGAGAGCGAAATCGGCCGCGGCAGCCGCTTCTCGATTCTGCTCCCGGCCTGAAAAACTACCCGCCGCCCGCTTCGGAGACTGTTCGGAGCGCCGCGAACAGACGAAATTCCTTACTCCGTCTGCGCCATCAGCCGGGGTCCTGCCTTGACGGCGGCGGGAAAGCGGCAGGGCACGGCGCTGTCCGCCTCGGAGGTAAGGATCACGACCGGCATACCGACGTAGACATACTTTTTCACCAATTCGAGCAAATCGCTATTGTTCAACCGGACGCACCCTTCGGTTGCACGCGTGCCGATCGAGGCGGGATCGTGGGTTCCATGGATACCGATGCCGCGATGACCGGGCGTCTTCAGACGGATGAAATGCGAACCGTAGGCCCCTCTGATCTCCCCCTTACCGTCGCCAAAATCGTGCGTCCATGCGCTTGCGTCCTGAATCTGCTGGACGGAGAAAAGCCCTTCGGGCGTCTTCATATCACCCGGCTTCTCCTTGTTGCCCAGCGCCCGCCCGCAGGCAATGGGATAGACGGCCCGCAGGCAGCTGTTGAAATCGTAAACCGCAAGAGTCATCGACTCCTTGCAGACAGCAATAAATGCCGCCCCCGAAGGCGGCGTCTGCTGTGCACGTACGTCGACGGCGCAGAACAGCGCACATGCAAAAAAGGTACATAAGATTGTTTTCATAAGTGCAAAGATACGATTTCCCGGAGAAAATCCGCGGCATCGGCCCGGAAAGTCACAGGCTGTCTTCCGAAAAGACACCAATAGCCTCCGTATGAACAAAAACAGGAATTCCGGCATCATATTCGCCTAACTTTTACGTTTAAATAGCATATCGGCGAAAAAATCGTATTTTTGCGCCGATATACCGGATACCAGGCAAACAATTCCGGATTTGGAAACAACATGAAACTATCACACGAGAAAATCGTGCAGCAGGCGGCCCGCGCCGGCCGCCGTACGCTGCAACTCGGCGAAGAGGCAGGCGGCAGAATCCGCCGTCTGTCGAAACGCTCCTGGCTGATCCTTGCCGGAATAGCCGTATTGATTGTCGGAGGGCTTTGGTGGTGGCTGCGCCCCGAACCCGTAAAACCCATATTGCCCGTGGTCCAGGTCGAGCCTGCCGAAACCGACGACATCGAACTCTACGGCGAATACGTGGGACGCATCCGCGCCCAGCAGTTCGTCGAAATCCGCGCCCGGGTGGAGGGCTTCCTCGAAAAAATGCTTTTCGAGGAGGGAACCTACGTCAAGAAGGGGCAGCCGCTGTTCATCATCGACCCCAAGCTCTACGAAGCCCGGGTAAACAAGGCGAAGGCACAGCTGAACAAAGACAAGGCTCTGGAACTCAAGGCCGACCGCGACCTGAAACGCATCCGCCCGCTCTACGAGCAGAACGCCGCGAGCCAGCTGGACCTCGACAACGCCATCGCCTCCTACGAAAGCGCCACGGCCTCCGTGGCGATGAGCGAGGCCGACCTCACGCAGGCCGAAACCGCCTTGAGCTACACGACCGTCAGTTCGCCGCTGTCGGGCTATATTTCCGAGCGCAGCGTCGACATCGGCACGCTCGTAGGTCCCAACGGCAAATCGCTGCTGGCGACGGTGGTCAAGAGCGACACCGTGCGCGTGGACTTCAGCATGACGGGACTCGACTACCTCAAAAGCAAGGCCCGCAACGTCAACCTGGGCCAGAAGGACTCCACCCGCAAGTGGGACCCCTACATCACCATCACGCTGGCCGACAACACCCAGTATCCGCTGCGCGGACTGGTCGACTTCGCCGATCCGCAGGTCGACCCCGAAACGGGAACCTTCTCCGTGCGCGCCGAAATGGCCAACCCCGACCGCATCCTGCTGCCGGGACAGTTCACGAAGGTGCGCCTGCTGCTCGACGTGCGCGAAGACGCCACGGTCGTGCCGACCAAGTCGGTCGTCATCGAGAAGGGCGGCGCCTACATCTTCGTCATACGGCCCGACAGCATCGCCGAACGCCGTCTGATCGAACTCGGCCCCGAGGTCAACAACCGGGTGATCGTCGAACGCGGCGTCGTTCCCGGCGAGAAGATCGTCGTGGAGGGTTTCCACAAACTGACGCACGGCGACAAGGTCGACCCCGTGCCGGTCCCCGAAAAAAGCAGTGCAACCGAGACGGAGGCGTCTGAAAAATAGCGAGCCATGAAATCGGATTTCTTTATCGACCGGCCCGTGTTTTCAACCGTCCTGTCGGTGGTCATCGTGATCGTCGGCCTGTTAGGACTGGTGATGCTCCCCGTGGACCAGTATCCGCGCATCGTGCCCCCGGTGGTCAAGATCTCGGCCTCCTATCCGGGAGCCAGCGCCCAGACCGTGACGCAGGCCGTGGCGACGCCCATCGAACAGGAGCTGAACGGAACCCCCGGCATGCTCTACATGGAGTCGACGAGCAGCAACTCGGGAGGTTTCTCCGCCACCGTGACCTTCGACATCGACACGGACGCCGACCTGGCGGCCGTCGAGATTCAGAACCGCGTGAAGCAGGCCGAGGCGCGCCTCCCGGCCGAAGTCATCCAGAACGGCATCTCGGTCGAAAAGCAGGCTTCGAGCCGGCTGATGACCATCACGCTGCTGTCGAACGACCCCAAGTTCGACGAAATATACCTCTCGAACTACGCCACGCTCAACGTGCTGGACATGTTGCGCCGCGTGAAGGGCGTCGGCAGCGTCTCGAACGTCGGCAGCCGCTACTACGCCATGCAGATATGGGTGCAGCCCGACCGGCTGGCCAACCTCGGGCTGACGGTGCAGGACCTGCAAAAGGCCCTCAAGGACCAGAACCGCGAATCGGCGGCGGGCGTACTGGGCCAGCAGCCCGTCACGGACCTCGACGTCACGATCCCGATCACCGCCCGCGGACGCCTTTCGTCGGTGGGCGAATTCGAGGAGATCGTCGTCCGCGCCAACCCCGACGGATCGCTCATCCGCCTGCGCGACGTGGCGCGCATCTCGCTCGAAGCCTCGTCGTACAGCACCGAGAGCGGCATCAACGGCGGCAATGCGGCCGTGATGAACATCAACATGCTGCCGGGCGCCAACGCCATGGAGGTGGCGCGCTCGGTGCGCGAGACGATGGAGGAGATCAGCCGCAGCTTCCCCGAAGGCATCTCCTACAAGATACCGTTCGACATGACCTCCTACATCTCGCAGTCGATCAGGGAGGTCTACCACACACTGTTCGAAGCCCTGCTGCTGGTGATCCTCGTGGTTTTCCTCTCGCTGCAAAACTGGCGCGCGACGCTCATCCCGACCATCGCCGTGCCGATCTCGCTGATCGGTACGTTCGGCGTGATGCTGGCATTCGGATTCTCGCTCAACATGATGACCCTGCTGGGCCTGATCCTGGCCATCGGCATCGTCGTGGACGACGCCATCGTGGTGGTGGAGGCCGTCGAGCGCATTATGAACGAGGAGGGGCTATCGCCCTACGAAGCCACGAAAAAGGCCATGAGCGGACTGGGCAGCGCCATCATCGCCACATCGCTGGTGCTGTGCGCCGTGTTCGTTCCCGTGAGCTTCCTTTCGGGCATCACCGGCCAGCTCTACCGCCAGTTCACCATCACGATCGCCGTGTCGGTGCTGATCTCGACGTTCGTGGCCCTGACCCTCTCGCCGGCCCTCTGCGCCCTGATCCTGCGTCCCGATTCGGGCAAGCGGAAAAACCGCCTCTTCCGCCGCATCAACATCTGGCTGGGCAGCGGAACGAAGTTCTACGAGCGGATGATCCGCGGCGGCGTGCGCCACTCGAAACGCATGCTGGCGCTGTTCGGACTGACTCTCGTGGCGCTGTGGGCGCTCAACAAGATCGTACCCCAGAGCTTCATGCCGCAGGAGGACCAGGGCTATTTCACCGTCGAGCTGGAACTTCCGGAAGGAGCCACGCTCGAACGCACGCGCCGCGTGACAGACCGCGCCATGAAGTACCTGATGTCGCTCGAAGACGTGGAATATGTGCTCAACGTCACCGGATCAAGCCCCCGCGTGGGCACCAACCAGTCACGCAGCCAGTTGACGGTGATCCTCAAACCGTGGGAGGAGCGCAAAAGTTCGAACATCCGCCGGCTGATGAACGACATCCGCGAGGAGATGCGCCGTTATCCCGAAAGCAAGGTCTACCTCTCGACGCCGCCCGTCATTCCGGGACTGGGCGCCTCGGGCGGGTTCGAAATGGTGCTCGAAGCCCGCGGCAACGCCTCGTACGGCGACCTTCAGCGGGCCGTGGACACGCTGCTGCACTACGCCTCGAAGCGCAAGGAGCTGACGGGACTCTCGTCGTCGATGCAGAGCGACATCCCGCAGCTCTATTTCGACGTGGACCGCGACAAGGCCCAGATGCTCGGCGTCCCGATGGCCGACATCTTCTCGACGATGAAGACCTTCACCGGATCGGTCTACGTCAACGACTTCAACATGTTCAACCGCATCTACCGCGTCTATATCCAGGCCGAAGCCCCGTACCGGGCGCAGCGGGAAAACCTCGGGCTGTTCTTCGTCCGGGGCGCCGACAAGGCGATGATTCCCATCACGGCGCTCGGCACGACCTCCTACACCACGGGACCGGGCACGATCCGCCGCTTCAACATGTTCAACGCGGCGACCATCTCGGGCGAGGCGGCGCAGGGATACAGTTCGGGGCAGGCCATGGCCATACTCGAACAGATCGCACGCCGCCACCTGCCGTCGACGATCGGCGTCGAGTGGAGCGGACTTTCCTATCAGGAAAAGCACGTCAGCGGCCAGACGGGCTACGTGCTGGCGCTGGCCTTCCTCTTCGTCTTCCTGTTCCTCGCGGCGCAGTACGAGAGCTGGCTGATCCCCGTGGCGGTGATCCTCTCGCTGCCGATCGCCGGCATCGGCGCCTACCTGGGCAACTGGGCCTGCGGACTGGAGAACAACATCTATTTCCAGATCGGACTGGTGATGCTGGTGGGTCTGGTGGCCAAGAACGCCATCCTGATCGTCGAGTTCGCCAAGGACGAGGTCGAAAAGGGCCGCGACATCCTCACGGCCGTCATCCTGGCCGCGCGCCTGCGCTTCCGGCCCATCGTCATGACCTCGCTGGCCTTTATCCTCGGCATGCTGCCGCTGGTCTTCGCCAGCGGACCCGGGTCGGCCAGCCGCCAGGGCATCGGCACGGGCGTTTTCTTCGGCATGCTCGTGGCGATCACCGTGGGCATCGTCTTCGTACCGCTCTTCTTCGTCTGGGTTTACAAACTGAAAGAAAAATGGACAACACGATGAAACGAAGCGCAACATATCTCCTCGGAGTGCTTCTGCTGCTCGCGGCGGGAAGCTGCTCCGTGCAGAAGAAGTGCAAGGCTCCGCAGCTCGACATGCCCGCGGAGATCGTCGCCGGGCAGAGCGACACGCTGACGCTGAGCGACCGGAAGTGGTGGGAGGTCTACACCGACACGACACTCTGCCGGCTGATCGGCCGCACGCTCGACCGCAACCGCAACATGCTCTCGGCCGAGGCGCGCATCCGCCAGCTGGAGGAGCTTTACCGCGTAAGCAAGGCGGCCCGGCTGCCGTCGCTGGGCGGGCTGGCCGCTGCCGACTACGAGACCAACGACTACGCCGGTGAAAAATCGAGCCGCGACCCCGGATTCGGGGCCAAAGTCACGCTCAGCTGGGAGCTGGATTTGTGGGGCAACCTGCGCTGGGCCAAGCGCAAGGGCGCGGCCGAATACCTCGCCTCGGTCGAGGCGGCGCGCGCCATGCAGATGACGCTCGTGGCGGAGGTCGCCACGGCCTACTTCGAGCTGGTGGCTCTGGACCACGAACTGGGCGTCGTACGCCGCACGGTGGAGACCCGCGAGGAGAGCGTGCGTCAGGCGAAACTGCGTTTCGAAGGAGGACTGACCTCCGAAACGGCCTACCAGCAGGCGAAGGTCGAGCTGGCGAGCGCCTCGGCGCTGATTCCCGACCTCGAACTGCGCATCGCCCAGAAGGAGAACCAGATTTCGGTGCTCGCGGGCGACTATCCCTCGCGCGTGGCGCGCTCGAAGATGGACATGAACGTCCGGATGCCCGACTCGCTGCCCGTGGGCCTTCCTTCGACGCTGCTGCAACGCCGTCCCGACGTGCGGCAGGCCGAGCAGAACCTCAAGGCGGCGATGGCCTCGGCGGGCATGGCCTATGCCGACCGGTTCCCGCGGCTGACGATCTCGCTGACGGGAGGGCTCGAAAACGACGCGCTCAAGGGACTGATCAATTCGCCCTTCTCCTACGCCGTCGGCAACCTCACCGCGCCGCTGTTCGCCTTCGGATCGAAGCGTGCGAAATACCGCGCGGCGCTGGCGGCCTACGACCAGGCGCGGCTGGCCTACGAACAGAAAGTGCTGGAGGTTTTCCGCGAAGTGAAGGCCTACCGCAACATGCGCAGGACGGCCGAACTGAAATTCAACCTCAAGGAGGCGGCCCGGCAATACGTCGTGCTGGCCAAATTGCAGTATATCAACGGCGTGATCCGCTACATCGACGTGCTCGACGCCCAGCGGAAGTTCTTCGACGCACAGGTCGAGGAGAGCAAGGCGGTGCGCAACGAGCACCTCGCGCTCGTGGGGTTGTACAAGGCCCTCGGGGGCGGGTGGCAGCCGTCGGATGCCGAAAAAAAGGGTTGACCGGAAATGGTCAACCCTTTTTCTTCCCCAGTTTGGCCCGGATGCGGCTCAACGACTGCGGCGTGATCCAGAGGTAGGAGGCGATGTGCTTCAGCGGCACGTATTGCAGCAGTTCGGGGCTTTCCTCCATCAGCGTCCGGTAGCGCTCCTCGGCCCGCGGAGCGCCGCCCGAGAGCATCCAGTTTTCGAGCGCCAGGAACTGCTCCTCGAAAAGCCTCCTCCCGAAATTGGCCGCTCCGGCCGATCGGGCGAAAAAGGCCTCCAGGTCGGCTTTGGAGATGCCGTAAAGTTCGGCGTCGCACATCGCCTCGATGGAGATTTTCGAAACCTCGTTGCCCACGTAGCCCCACGTCGAAAAGAGCGCCTCGCCCTCGCCGGCGAACCAGACCGAGACATCCGCGCCGTCGTCGAGATAGTGCCCCAGCCAGATGCCGCGGCTCACGACGTAGAAATCGGAATTCCGCTCGCCCTGACGGACGACGCACTCCCCCTTGCGGAACACGCGCCGTTCCATCAGCCCGATCAGCCGCAGGCAGTCCGCCGCGGACAGGTTGTATTTCCTGCTGAATTTCTCGATAAACGCCTCCATGCCTTACAGGTTTGAGGCCGTAAAGATAGCACAAAAAACAAATTTCCGGTTTCGTTTCAGCGGCAAAGCCACGCTGCGACCCTCCTAAAACGCGCTTTTTAAGCGGGTCCGCCCGTAAATCGCCGCAACGACCGCGAAGGTGAGCGCCTCGGCCAGCGGCACGGCCAGCCAGATGCCCTCCACACCCAACAGCAGGGGCAGGCCGAAGAAACACGCCGCCATGAAGACGAATCCCCGCAGGACGGTCACGGCCATCGCCGGACGGGGCCGCTCGACGCTCTGGAAATAGCCGATCGAGACGATGTTCACCGCAAAGAAAACGAATCCCGAAGCGAACAACGGAAGCCCCCGGACGGCAATCGCACAGGCGGGGCAGGAGCTGTCGATGAACATGGCCACGATCCAGCGGCTGAACAGCGCCGTAAGGCCGAAGAACCCCAGTCCGGCCGCCACGGCCGTCAGGAGCGCCAACCGGAAGGCCTTGCGCACGCGCGCGCCGTTTCCCGCACCGAAATTGTAGCTCAAAATCGGCTGGGCCGACTGCCCGATGGCGTTGTAGACCATGAAGATGATCGGGAAGAAATAGCAGGCGATGCTGAACGCCGCCACGCCGTC
>ERZ827450.2717-NODE-2717-length-13756-cov-5.731771_pt1 | contig 13756 bp, 13 predicted proteins | sample MGYA00519773_ERZ827450 | MGnify/ENA primary metagenome ERZ827450 (study PRJEB31778, sample SAMEA3449306) | human gut metagenome | biome: human gut; feature: human-associated habitat; material: faeces | place: United Kingdom | collected 2010/2012 ...
TGTTTGGCATCTGCACCCGGTAGATGTCATTGTATCTACCAACCATATGATTGAAACGGTGCTGCCAGTGCATTGCCACAAGTGGCATTCCATTATCATCATAAAATAGGAATCCACTATATCCATCTATGGTTTTCTCCACTTTCGGTGCATTTCTATCCTCGATAATTGCCTGAAACATCTGTGCCACATCCTCAGTGATTGGTAATACTCTTGTTCCGGCATCCGTCTTTGTGGTTTCTATGATGTATCGCATATCTGATGTTCTCTGCAACTGATGGTCGATATTCACAGTTTTGTTCTGCAAATCAATTATACCATCTCATTCTCCTTCTCAATCAAAATCCACATCTGGATTCATATCAACAGGGCTTTTCCATTCTATTCCATATTTTTCTTTTAGTAGATTCTGTTTAGTCCACCAGTATTTGTGACAGAAAGACAAATCATCACTATAATCACTTTGAGGCCCTGATCTGATAAGTCAGTGCCTCCGAATTATTGCTGTATTAATCATTATCTCCTAGAAAGATATCAATTCTTTACACGCTAAAAGGCACATTACAGTTCTTTGCGAAATCATTAAATGCATCTCTAACCTCATCAACCTTCTCTGAAATGTTTTCTTTCACGAGTTCAACTGTATCCTTTACCAGCGTTTCTGCTTTTTCTGCCAAGTACTCTGCTCCTTCAGTTCCTAGTTCGACTGCTGTCGCATAAGCTTCAGAAGCAACAACGGTTCCTATAACTCCTCCAACAACACCCCCTGCAGCTGCACCAACTGCAGTTCCAACTCCAGGAGCAACTACCGTACCTATTGCAGCACCAACCTTTGCTCCTGCAAAACCTCCAGCAACAGAAACGGCACTATCTCCAAGTTCATAAGCCAGTTCACCACCATCAATTTCACCTGTTGCAAAATCAATTACAGCATCAGCAGAATCCACTGCAAACACGACTGCTGCAGCTGGTAAACAGCTATTACCAACTCGTTGCAATAACACCTTTGAAGATCCCTTCATTGTTTCTGCTACTGCTGTGCTAACAAATGCAGTTCCATATGCAGCACCACCTGCAATTGCAGTGTCTTTTACAATTTCTACTGCAGCTTCTTCTCCAGAGATTTCACCATTAATGCAAGCAGAAATATTATCTACACTTGAGATTGCACAGGTAATACCAGCCGCTATAGCCCCCGATTTTAATCCTACTTCGTTTGCAGTACCAAATCTTTCCTTGGCTTCTAATACCGCTTTCTGTACAGTAGTTTCTTCAGCGGTATTATATATTTTCTTCAAATTCTCTGGTAAAGCATACTCCTCTCCATCAACTGTGATATGCGGCTCAAAAGATGTTGGTCTACCATTCTTTGTCCCACTATAGTTTGCTCTCATTTCATAATCTACAGTGTGGCCTTCCTGTTTCAGCTGAGCTGCAAGATTTTCAACCTGACGAACTTTACTACCAGTTCCTCGGTTTACCTCCATCGCCTGTGCGAATGTATTCTCTTTACTTGCAGGCCCTCCAAATTGATCAGGAACACCATGACCAACCTCATCACCCTTTGAATAAAATCTGTCTCTTAATTTAGAAACAGGATGATATCCTCCATCCTTCAAAGTAATATCCGTTACCTTTGTTGAAATTGTTCTTCCATATGCATCAGTTGTCGCCACAAAATTTCCTTTTTTGATTGTCGCATTTGGAGTTAATTCATAATTTACACTCTTCCCTGCTTCAGTTATTGTTCTCAGATATGCAGTACCCTTATCATCATAACTTGTTTTCATCAATTGATGATTACCAAGACTTTCTCTTCTCATTGTAAGCTTTCCGTCTTGGTAGTACTCCATAAACGGATGTCCTGATGGCGTCTTTCCTCTAAATGCCTCTAACCCGTTCCCTTTATCTATTCTTATAATACCATAACTACCATTTTCTGGTCCTATTGCACTTGTAAAATTCTTACGAAAGCCAGAAAGTTTTTCACTGATGTTGACACCTTCTGTCATAAACGCATTTTGTTCCAACACATCCATGTCTATTCACCATCCTTTTCTGTTTCCATTGTAAGAACACAGCATACTTCTTCTATTTCCTGATAGCTTAATCCTGCTGTTTTTTGATTGATTGATGTCCTGAGTTCATCTGGATTTCCGGCAATAACAATATTCTCAAACTCAACGTCTGAGATACCAAGCAACTCTTTAACCAACTCCTGCAGAAAGGCAATCTCTTCTGTTTTCCATATCATATTTCCCTGGAAGAACAAATATTGATCAATACATGTTAAAATATGATCTTTAATTTTCTTTGAAAGGTCCAGCGCTTTCAAATCATTTCTTAACGCTTTTCCTCGATATTGCCCTCTATTAATCCAAGGCTGTAACAGCATACAAAGCAATTCTGTTCTTGCTTCTCTTGCAGTTTTTATTACTACAGGATTATCGTACTGATATGCTACTTCTTTTACTTTTGCCTTATCCACCAATGTAAGCACTGGGCTGATCCAGTTATTCTGATAAACAACTGCTACGCCACTTGGTAATTTCGCTATTTCATTTACCTGTGCAGTTGAAAGTCCCATAGATTTACCAACCGCCTCACGATCATTGGCTTCCGGTGTTCTGAGGACAATCTTTGTGTTCGTATTCTTAATAGCCGCAATATCAACAGAAGACGGTGACTGATCAACAATAACGAATCCCTCACCATATGTACGGATTTCAGCAATTGTATTCGTAATCATCTCAACAGATTTTCCGATTAACTCAGATTCTCCGCTTGATGTATTCTTCAATAAGTTATGTGCTTCTTCCAAAACAGTTACATGACGTAAACCATTGTTATTTTCTGTTTTCCGATCCACTCGATATTCATTGAGGATGTACACCATCAATCCCATAAGAAGCGCCTTAGTTTCTGATGATTTAACTCTACTGATATCTAAAATACAGTTTTCATCAAACAGTTTCCCATAAGGAGTCTGTTCTTCTGTGAAAATGTATTTATTCAATCCTACTGCTAAAGATTTTACTCTGGTAAGCAGGGCTCCTCTGTAATTTGACTTAATTTCTGCCGCATAATCAGAATTTGTAATCAACTTATCTAACTGCTCGGCAAGCACTTCAAAGTCAGGATATGCCACATCTTCACCTTCAAAGGTTGATGATCCCAAATCCCATCCTACGACTTCGTAGGATTTCAGAATCGCATCTTTGAAAAACGCTGGCATTGCGTCATACATAGGCCAACATACACTGAAGATTTCTACTAAACCATCAATGTGCTCCAACACATGAATGGAACGTGGAAATTTGAACGGATTGATATTAATCAACTGCGCAATTCCTGGATTAGTAGAAAACACATTTACATCAGGCAAATGACCAAACACATCCTTGTACTCTCCCTTGGCCGGCTCAATTACAAGAAATGGCACTCGGTCCTGTCTTAATTCCATCAGTATTTGATACACCGTATTACTTTTTCCTGATCCTGTAGAACCTGTAATAAAAGTATGCATATTGAGACTCTTATTGTTCAGTTCTACGATTTTATCTGTGATTAAGCCCATATCAAATACTCGTCCTAATGTAATTCTATCCTCCGGACGATTACTTGTTTCTTTTTCAAACAACTGATAAGTATTTACTTCCTTACCAAACTCTGCATGCTCAATTACAGGCAATCCTGGAACCGTTGAACGTGGAAGTCCCAAATGAAGTCCTAACTCTTTACCGCTTATATTTGTAGATGGAGTAACGATAAGATTACCGCCATAATTAAACATCGGATGAACAAATCTGGATAAGTAAGTTGTAAGGTCTCTATATTCTCCAACTATACCCTGAGCCTTACTTCTCCACGAATTGATTGCAGATACTTCTCGTCCATAATTGTCACCATTCATCAGAGAACGATAATTGCTGGCTGCAATTTCAGAAGCAGACATATCGTCAGATAGGAAATATCCTGCAACATTCCACAATCCGTAGCTATCATACTCGTTCATCTTTTTCAAAGCTTCATCCAACATAACCAACATATCTGTTACAGCCTTATTTTCCTCTGTCGTTGTAACGCCGGTTGTTGTTGATTTACTGATCTGTTTTGCCGGAGCAAGGGACGAAATAAAACTGCTAATCTGGCCTCCTGCCTGACCACCTATCTGGCCGCCCAACATCGCAGCTGTTCCTGCCATCGGACCGCCTATCTGTGCACCTAAAGCAACACCTGCTGCTGTTCCCGCGATAGAAATAACTGCATTTGTAATCATAGCCGCCTTCTGCTTTCCATCCATCTCAGAAAACGATTGACTTCTCGACTCCGTTTCACTGGTGGAATCAGAAAACTGCACTTTCTGTAATGGAGATAAAGCAGTGTACAACGACTGATACTGTTTTCTCATTTGCTGCACATCCCAGGCGTTCTTGTTATCAGCAATGATTACAGCTGTATATGGACGTCCGCTCATTGCCAAACATAGTTTTTCCATGCCCTGTGCAAATTCATTTTGTGGCTGGTCCTTATCTCGTCTGCTACTTCCTACTACGCTAACAGATGCAACATTGTTTAAGGACTTTATTTTTTCCGAAAGTTCCGCAATTTTCTTTCGATCTTCATTTTCAATCTTTACCCCAGGAAAATGACCTATCAACGTCTGTCTCAAAGTATCCCCCAGTGTTACTGTTGATCTTTTTCTCGGAGAATCATTCGCTTCATTGTTTCTTACTCCAAGATAGTAATTTGCCTGCTTTCCATCCGAATCAATCAAAAAAAACACAGATGCATTATAAGTTGACAGTGTATTAAACACTGTAGTGAACTTGTCCATCACAGATTCGTCTTTCTGATAGACCATCTCTGTAATTCGATACAGCCTGACATTATTGATTAAGTCTTCTTCCAATGGAGTGATTTCTCCCAATGGCATAATCTGCATGTCAGAAAGACGCGTAAGGTATTTCTTTCTTACATATTCATCTATAATTTCTAATCGGTCTTCTAGTGCGATAACAGGTTCTGCTATCACAGTTTGTCCCGACTTTATCAAATCTGTTGTCATACAAAACTAACCCCTTTCAATTCTTGCCAACTGATTTTTAATCACAACTAGCCAATCATTATCTGCTTGCAGCATCCTTTCTTCCTCTGACAATTGAGATGCAATTCCGGTTTTTTCATTCACCTTTAGTTCATGTAATTCAGACAACTTTGCATGGTATTTTCTGACAAGTTCATTATAGTATCCTTTAAGATTTTCCTGGCTTTCAGAAATGTACTGTTCTACAACAGGAATCACTAATTCAATAGCTTTTTCTCTCCATTTTTCCAAATAACAGGTCACGACCCTTACAAGCTCTTTTGGTTCAGTTGAAGAGTTTGCCTTGAAGAAATCTAAGAAGTCTGTCTTCTCTTCATAGCGTTCTTCCTGCAACTCCAGTAATACTGACTTAATTCCATTCACTTCTACATTATCTGGAATAATCACCTCGAGCCCTTCTGGCTTGTACTCTGAATCCAGTGGTTGTCTCAGATATATCTCACTAAATTCTCTTTCAATTTTTTCCTTTTCAAATCCAAAATGTTCGATTGCTTTTCTGTAGAATTCACCAAGATATCTAGCTATTTCCTGCTCATACTCTGTTGAATTACGATCTATCTCAACGTCCCCAACAACCTTCGTCTTACGACTTTTCCATTTCCTGATCATTTCTTCCAGCTCAATCTTTAAATCATTGAATCGATTTCCTTCCGAATAATTATCAAGATCTGCAAAACACATATCTGATGCCTTAATCTTTTCAATTACATCATCTAATTCAGAAATCTGCTCATATACTTCCGCATTTTCGATAACACTCTGCTCATTTTTTGCTTTCAGATGATCATCTAATGTTTTTACTTTGTCCTCGAACACACGAATAACTTCGCCAACATAAGCCACCATGGGATAATTTTTAATATATGTAGCTACATTTCCATCGTCTATTCGGGAAATAATCTGTGGTTCCTCTATTCCAAGATCACTTATAAAGCGAACTACATATTCTTTATCCATTATCGGAGAAATACAGAAAAACAATTGGTTTTGCTCAACATCTTTTCTTCCCAGTAATGCAAGCAGATCATTTCTAAAAAGCTGAATTGTTTCTGCTTCTATTACAAACACAACCGGAACGTAAGTAAGATTTGTGCCTGCTATTTCATCTACGCTCTTCACATTCTCAAGGGTAAATGTCAAGTCTTTCGGCACTTCATCTTTTCCTCTAATAACGATGCATGAAAATGTTTCTTCGAGCAGACTCCTGTTTGCATCACAAAAGCCATCAAAATCAAACTGTCTGTTCCTGTTCTCTCTTAACCATTCAATCAATTCCCTTATTTCATTACTCTTTATTTCTGCGTCTTCCAACTCATTACGCATAATTAGCCTTACCTGATCAGGTGTGACTCCAAGAGAAATAAAAGTCTGTTGAAGCTTTTGAAAATCATATTCAGTTCCCGAAAAGAACAGGTCAAAATCGTATCCGTTCATTTCATCGTAAAACATTTTAGGAACCTCTCTTACCCAATCAGCCAATAATTGTTTTTCGTATTTCTCTATCTGACTGTTAATCTTTGGATCCTGTCCATTAAACTTCACCTCTGTTTCTAACAGATAAGGATTGTACTGCAGTTCCGCATTTGCCATATATATTTCAACTCCTTTTTAAAGCAAATTCTCAAAATAACCAAAAGATTCCATAGCACTAAGAACCCCATGCTGTCATTTATACCTCTGCTTCTGAACATCGCTATTATCTCCAATACGTCAATATCTTGTTTTGGATACTGATACATAAAATCCCCATAAGTAAAAAGGTCCCACCGGGTTGCGCATAAAAATCAGAGGCGTGGTGGGTTCTGTTAATATTATTGTACAACATTCAATGTTACTGTCAAGATTTCTTTTGTAAAAGATGGGGTAAATTTACTGTCGGAAAGTATTAGACAGACTACACCTGTGACCTGTTTCAGATTTGATAACTGTTTTTACTATATCCGATTTCTTCTTTTCTTACAATCCCCATATATGATTTTTTAGTGCCGCTATCTTTTTTATCTGTGGATAAGGAATACTGTATACCGGCATATCTGCCAGTTTTCCTAGCCTGTTTTTGTTGCGCCTTTCGGCAGCCAGCATCTGCGTTGCTGAATATATCACCTCTTCTGCACCTGCAGCCAGTGGCAGTTCTTTTTTCTGGTATCGAACCAGTTCCAGTATGTCCCTCTTATTCTGGCGGTATATACGCAGTCTTGCCATCTTATCTGCACCGGTTCTGCTCCAGCCTAATGGTCTTGAACTCATTCTGTCTGAATAAATGTGGCTCACATGTCCCTCTGCGCTGCACTGCAGGCTCTTATCCTTCGCCCTTACGAATTCCATAATTCCTGCCCAGTTCCCCAGAATATAATTCTTTGCGGATTCTACTGCCTTTGCTTTTGTTTCACTCTCTGTTACATGCAGAATCTTATCAAATGCTTCTTCTGCCGCCCATTTCCGCTTTCCGTTAATAGCTCTGTATATTTCACTTCTCGCATCCTGTGCGGAATCTTTCAAGTGGCTTGTTGCTGATATGATATATTTATGCATGTGAAAACGGTCCAAAACAAAACGTGCCTTGGCATGCATTCCTGCTCCCGTTCTAATCCAATCCGCTCCATCTCCGTTTATATATATTTTCTCCAGCACTTCCTCGTCATAGCTCTCTGTAATAAAATCAAACACTTCCTGCCATAGTTCTTTCGTCCCTTCCGTCCCGGCATAATCCCCTCCGAAATAATGGCAGTTTACCAGTTCATGCTTACTCCCATCGAAATTTACATCCTCGTAGACGTAGATAAGCTTTGGCATAACGGTATTAACGCGGGGCTTTTTAATGTCACCCTTTTTTCAAGATACTGCAGCGAAACATGGTCTTCATCTGCATCGATATACAGACGGCTTACTCTGCGTTTCTCCTTCAGCGGCTCCAGTAACGGAAACTCAAGGGTATGAAGCTTATTCATTACGGTTTCCTTGCTTACCTCCTGTTCCCCGATACAGGCATTGATTCCGCCTTTCCGGTAACTGCTTTCCACAGCCTCCTCCAGTATTCTGGCTTCTGCATCCTCTGAAATACGGGCATGCGATTCCAAGCCCATGAGACGATCTAACAGATAGCAGTATTCCCCGGTTTCTTTATTGTGAAAATACGTCCTACTGTAACAGATTTCTCCCAGACTGGTCAGAAGCTTCGTTTCATCCCGGCGTTCAATGTACCAGCCTTTTCGCAGGTCCTGTCGTTTACGCAGCAGTTCATCATAGCTTTCCAGTTCTTCTTCAATCAGGGAAAGCCCTAACTTCGTTACCTCTTTAGTTACTCCATAAACCATTTCTGCAAACTTGGTAAGGTCATCTGTATAGTGACTAAAAATTTCTGTTAAATTTTTTACCCCTTGTTCCTGAAAATGTTGTATACTGTTAATCATGAAAGCACCCTCCTTGGATTGTTGGTTTGGTCACCTTAAATCCTAACACAGGAATCCGGTGCTTTCTATTTTTTTATTTTCCTACAAAAACTTTTTACCCTAACATTAATCGAATAATAATAAGTGGTATTTGCAACATTGCTTTCAATAATTCTAATATACGTATAAGAAAGAACAATTACAAAAAGCCCCAATACAGGGGTTTCTTGTAGTTATAAACTTGACAGCGGTGGTATTTTATTCATAATGTCAAGGATAATATCCGAATTTTTGAAATCATTCCTTAGCCGTTCTAGTTCTCTTGGGTCTTTTGCATAATATTTAATGAGCCTGTTTTCATATAAAACCATATAGTTAGCATCTGTAGAACCAATACCTACTTCAAACATTACACCGTTAAGCTTTATCTTATGAGGTTATAAAAATCGGTCAATAATATACTGAATCCAAGCTTCATAATGGTAGAACCTTTTGTTGCCATTCCAGATAAGAAAATTTCCGTCATCTCTTTTATCAATTGCAAAATGGCACCATCTGGTAACTGCCATCAAATTCTTATTCCCGTAGCTTTTGTCTTCGGGATTAACATATAATTCACCTTCATATCCTAAATCACCATAATAGCTGTAGTCTTTCCAGTTATAGTAGCTTTCTTTGATTTTTTCTACATCTCGCTCAATGTGAATTGTTCTAAAAAACTTACTAAGATAAGTCAAAAGGTATGGTGTCGCATTATCTGAAAATTTATATTCGCCATAAAATTTTGTTTTATAAACGCTCATACAATCCCCCCACTTTCTTAGATGTAGATGTTGCAATTAAGTTTTTCTCAAAGTCGTATATGAAGAACTTTTGAACGTAATCATCTAAAAATGCAAATTCGCCATTTAATGCATGTTCATAGAGTCTACTAAGCAAATCATCATTTTCTTTTAGGTCGTTCTTTAGAAAGACGTAGAAAACTGCTTTACCATCCGCAAAGCCTGAAAGATTGAAAATTAAAGCATTTGGAGCATACTTGTAAAAAAATTTTTCAATTCTAATACCAGTTATAATGGCTCAGTTGTCAAGATAAAAATTTGATATTTTTATCTTGAACTGATATGTTGACGAGTTACATGGAAAATGTGTGAAGCATCTTCCGGATTTTTATATTATGCGGCTGCTCTGGCTGCCTCCAGAAGCATTACCGGATAGTATACCTCGGCAGGTCGTTTGTTCCCAATGGACTGATGGCTTCTTTCAAAGTTATAGGTGTAGATATACCTTCCGATGGCTTCTCTTGCTTCTTTGAGATTAGCATACTCCGTAAGATATGCTTCCTCATACTTGAAGCTGCGGAACCAGCGTTCAATCATGATATTATCTGCCCATCGGCTTTTGCCTTGCGTTCTTCGGCAAGTTTTTCCCGGAGATTGTCTTCCCGCTTATTATCGAATGCGAGAGGAGCATTAGCAAGGAATTCTTTCTTCCAGTTGCGCAGGAGATCCTTGACATTTTTCCCATTCTGTAGTATGGTGTGCCATACTACCTACGACAAGGAGACAATTTTCTATGACTTTTTATGAAGAATTACAATTAAGTTCGACCGGCTCCAAAGCCTTGATCAAAAACACAACCGATCCAAAAGAGAAAAGACGCCACATTCTTATCTATAATTTTAAAGTCTATCTTGTGATGGCCTTCTGCTTTGTGTTTGTGACACTTTTTAGCATGCTCTTTGGTTCTGACAACAGCGTAGCCGGAGTGGTTTTTCTGCTGGCTCTTCTGGTGCTGCGCCAGGCTGACTTCGGCATCCGCACCTCCCATGGGCTTATATGTATTGCTGGTATTTTTACCCTTTTGATCACCGGTCCCCGTCTAGCCAACACCCTGCCGGCACCGGCATCTCTTTTGGTAAATTTCATCAGCATCCTGCTGCTAATGATCCTTGGATGTCACAATGTGATCATGTACAACCAGTCCACCTTCGTTTTAGGATATCTTCTGCTCTACGGCTACGATGTTACCGGCAGAGCCTATCTTCTCCGGGTACTGGGGCTGCTTGTCAGCATGATAGTCTGTATGCTTGTCTTTTACAAGAATCAAAAAAAACGCCCTTACCGGCGTAGTTTTCCGGATCTGTTCCGTGAATTTAACTTAAAATCTGCCCGCAGCCAGTGGTATTTATCCCTTACCTGGATCGTCTGCTCGGCTATGTTTATCATGCAGCTGCTTTCCCTGCCCCGGGCTATGTGGGCAGGCATTGCCTGCATGAGCGTGTGCCTTCCTTTTCCGGAAGACAGCAAAGACCGTACTTGGAAAAGAGGTGTCTTTAACATCCTTGGCTGTGGCATCTTCCTTGTGTTATATAACACCCTGCCGGCCTGGCTGTATCCATACATCGGTGTCATCGGCGGTATCGGCGTAGGATATTCTGCCGGTTACTCCTGGCAGACCGTCTTTAACACCTTTGGGGCACTTTCCATTGCCGGTTCTCTCTTTGGTGTGAAAACAGCCATTGCTCTCCGCATTGGCACCAATGTGGCAGGTGCTCTGTATGCCTTTCTGTCCTGGCAGATCCTAAGCCGCCTGCTGCCATGGATTTTCTGTAAAAAAGATCACACCTCCCTGGCGATATCCTCAAAATAATCATACACTGCATCGCCACTTTTTCCCAGCACTCGCAGAAGGATTCCCTGACGACATTCACTACAGCCTGCCTCCACCTGATCCGGCTTTTTGTCCCGGATCATCTGGATCCACCGGCTTTTCTGTTCCTCGTCCGGGGTATACAGATACAGCAATCCATTGTGGGTATAATTATTCCACAGTCCCGGCGTATCATATGCAAACCAGGACGGATCTAATAGCGTGTGGTCTGCCATAGCCAGTGTCTCTCCTACTGAGATGGTCAAGCATTTTGGTAACATTCACACTGAAAAAAATCATTGATTGGAATATCTCTTTTCAAACGGTGTCATGTATCCATTTGATGAATGTGGACGTATATGATTGTAATAGCCATATACATAATCCAACGTGCTTTCATTTAACTCTTGATCTGTTTCAAACCGATTCTGTCATATAAATTCCGACTTAAATGTTCCATAAAAACTTTCCATCGGAGAATTATCATAAGGACATCCTGCTTTGCTCATGCTCTGTTGAATCCCTTTTTCCTCACAAAATTCTGTAATGTCTGGATAGCCAATTCCGCATCAATTCTTTTGCTATTCAGGGTTGCTAGTACCGATTTATCATACAGATCTATAATACTGCAGTTATATCTTTTTGCACCATCCGATAGATTAAAATAAGTAAAATCTGTACACCATTTTTCGTTTGGTCTAATTGCTGTGAAGTCCTGCTTTAACAGGTTATTAAATTTTTTATAACAGTCTCCTTTACGGTACCGAGATTTTTGGGGTATCACAACAGATCTGAGCTTTAATTCCCTCATATATTTGAGTACAGTTGTCCTGCTCAGACTGATTCCCCTTCTTCTTAAAAATATAACCATCATCCGATATCCGGGACGTCCGTCATATTCATAGTAAATACTTAATATTTGTTGTTTTTTCTTTTCTTTGTCTGCCAGATAACCTGCCTTTCTGTTCTTTTTGTAATTATAGTAGGAATTCGGATAAATATGGAATCGGTCAAGAAGCCATCTTACTCCAAACTCATTGTGGTATTGGTCAATAAATTGGTATTGCTCTAATCGATTTCCTTTGCGAAGAATGCGGCTGCTTTTTTTAGGAAACGAACTTCTTTTTCTACTTCTTCCAATTTTTTACGGAGTCTGCGGTTTTCTTCATAAATGTCTTTTGTTTCTTTTATTTCTAGATTCTTTTCGCATTCTTCTTCAAACTGTCTGATCCAGCTCCGGACAGTTCCTTCTCCTAGGTTATACTCTTTATTGACGCTTGCGATGGTTCGTCCTTCTTCTAATACAAGCCGGACCATCTTTTTTTGAATTCAGGCTCATAACGTTTGTTCGTGTTTGCCATTTTAATCACCTTCACTTTCATTTTGATTATATCATTTATTCCAGTGTTGGTGTTATAACTTTATTATACCATCTCACATTTTTGATTGCAGCATAATCAGAAAGCATATTTGTATTGCCTATTGATGAACTATCTGACATTCCACTAAACAAAGCTGAAAAATCTACATTGCTGTTATATTTACTTGTATAATCACTAAAACTTTTGATTTCTGACATAACACCAGCCTCCTTTCCGAACTATAAACGTATATCGATCGGTGTATATACTACCGACTGTCCACTTTCTGATGCTGGATTTTTTATTGTTTCTGCTGTTTCTGTTTTAACATATGCATTCTCTGATGCATCTGTTGCCGTATCTGCATTTTCCTGTGTATTCTCTGCTTTCTGAGGTTGATCCTTCTTTGTTTCTGCTGCATCTGTACGGTTGTCTGTCTTTGCTGCTTCTTCCATAGATTTATTTGCATCTGAAAGTGAAGACATCTGTGCTACTGTTGCAGACTGCGCTTTTGCCTGCAAATCTGCCAGTTCTTCTTCTTTCTTTTCGGTATTGCCTTTTCCAGCATCCTGCTTGATTTCAGACTCAAGCACACCGGCTCTTCCTTCCATCTGTGTTGCCATACTACCCTGCACTTTTGCTTGCTTCATAGATGAATCTGCGGAAATCATTGCCCGCATACCTGCCTGTGACAAGCCTGTTCCTTTCTTTGCAGATGTATTTTTTGTACCAGCCACCATATCATCCATAGATGATTTTTTACTCTGCTGTTCCTTTCTCTGTTCAATCTGGTGCTGTCTTAACTGTTGATTGAGATTTGTAATTTCCTGTTGTATCTCCTGACGTTTCTTCATCTTATCCTCTAATGACAGTTCTTCATTTGATGATAAGTCCTGCAATTTCTGCTGTGCATTTGCAATCTGATTCTGAATATTTTTACTCACAGAATCATTCGCCTGTGCCATTCCTATTGCTCCTGTCTGCGTATTCGTTCCGTTAAATCCATTAATTTTCATCATTTCGTTGTCCTCCTTGAGCTAATACTCTGAAATCCGTTTCCTGAAAATCTGTATAACATGATTTCTCTTTATTTTTTCTTTCGGCATATCTTTCTTCACAATAAACCGTGATGTTGTGAACCGCCCTTTTTTCGTTGTGAAGCATCAAGAAATCACTACATATTTCTGTAATTTGTTCAATAGTCATCCGAGATTCCCGTTTTGTAAACGAGTTTCACATTTTGAAAG
>ERZ827450.2727-NODE-2727-length-13672-cov-3.554454_pt1 | contig 13672 bp, 8 predicted proteins | sample MGYA00519773_ERZ827450 | MGnify/ENA primary metagenome ERZ827450 (study PRJEB31778, sample SAMEA3449306) | human gut metagenome | biome: human gut; feature: human-associated habitat; material: faeces | place: United Kingdom | collected 2010/2012 ...
GTAAGGGGGATATTCTCTTTCGAGAAAGAGAATATCCCCCTTTGTCGCGTTCCCACACGGTGTGGGGAACAACGATGCAGCGCTGCCGCGCTGCGATAAAAACCCCGCTGCGCGGGAGGGCGCAAAAAAAGGCAGCCTTTCGGCTGCCGATTTTTTCAGTCCACCGTGCGCATGAAGGACGTCGATCCCTTCTGAAATCTCACATCCAACTTCACGCGGTCCGCGCGCATATAGCTCGTGGTATATTCATAGGTATGCCCGTTCTCGGTCGTGGTGCGGCGCTGATGGAAAAACGCCGCCGAGCCGGGCGCGCAGTGCAGAAGCTGCGCCTCGTGCGGCGCGAGCACGACGGCCTCATACGTGTCCGACGCGGAAAACGGGATGACGCCGACGTGGTAGAGCAGGCTGTAGAAGCTGTGCGTTTCCAAAAGCTCGCGCGTCAGGTTCGGGTAGATGTACTCTGGGTAGTACGACGTCTCCAAGATGAGCGGCTCGCCGTCGACATTTCGCACACGCGTGAAGCGATAGACCTTCACGCCCGGCTCAAGGCCCATGAGCGTCACGATCTTGGGAGAAGGCGTGATGACCGCGAAGTCGACCAGCGTGGACGACGGCGTTTTGCCCAGCTGGGAAATTTCCGTCGTGAACGAATACTGCACGCCCTTGCGGCGCGTGTTCGGGTCGGTGACGAACGTGCCCTTGCCGCGCTTTCGCACGACGAAGCCCTCTTCTTCGAGCGCGCCGATGGCCTGACGGACCGTGTTGCGGCTGATGTCGTAAACGCGGCAGAGCTCGGCCTCGCTCGGCAGCAGGTCGCCGACCTTGAGCGCGCCGGAGGTGATGCTGCGCTTGATGATGCCCATGAGCTGGGAATAGAGAGGAATTTCGCTGTCGAGCGACAGTGGAATTTTGAGGACCGGATTGTGTTCCATGGTGGGAACCTCCCGAGAAATACGTTTTGGAATATTCCCATCATACCACATATCTTTGAGATGTTCCAGTACCTTTTTGCAATATTCCCATCATTTTACGCAAAAAAGCGGAAAAAAAGGCGGCCTTCGGGCCGCCTATTTGAAATTTGACCGCTTCAGTCCAGAATTTCCTGCGCACCGGTCTTGATGCTGATGCGCACGGCGTGCGTTACAAGCGGGTCGTCTGACTTCTCGTGGTTGATGTCGTAAACGGCGGTAGTGTAGACATAGCCGTCGCGGATCTCAAGCGAGGAGTTGACGGAGGTGACGTAGGTGCCGTCCTCTGTGAGAGCGCTGCCGTAGAACCAGTCCTTGTCACCGAATTCCGTGAACGTTTTGCCGCAGTCATAGGAAATGGACATGTTGTTCGACGTGGGCATGAAATGATCCGTCATCACAATAATGTCGCCGCTGATAGCGATGGCGTTGTAGCCGTTGATCGAACTGAGCTTTTTGCCGTCCGTGTCGTAGAGGTCAGTGATGAACGAGCCCATTGTCGCGCCGCCGATGTGATAGTTCATCAGGATGCGATTGTCCTGCGTCGAAAGGCTCGCGCTGACGGGCGTATCATAGTCCAGCGGCAGATCACAAACCGTCTCCACGCTGCCGCCCTCGTGCCAGCGGCAGAATTTGCCGCCAGCAGTGTACCAGAGGTAACCGCCCAGATCAACATAGCTGTCGGCAGCCTTGATGAGCGAATCGCGGCTGACGGCGTTCGTCGTGGTGGTCGAAGATGCGTCGGACGGCTTGGTGCCAGACTGGGCGCTGTGGTACCATTCGAGTATTACGTCATAGAGCGTCGCATACTTGCCGAAGTCACCAAATGCCAGATAATACTCTGTCGGCCGATTCTCGGCGCAATAGCCGATCACATTTCCACCTTGATAAGATTCAAACCAAGATTGGCTATCGCCTTTCAAATCAATCCGGATGTGATTCAGCAGGGAGATATTCTCAGGTTCGGATGTAGAAGAATAGCCATAGTTGCTCAGGTCCACGTGTAACTCGCTTCCCTCAGTGCTGACCGGCTCGCGCGGACTGATAATCGAACTTGTAGCAGCCGGAAACAGAGTCAGCGATTCAATACCGCCATTCGATGCAAGCTGGAGGTCGGTCAGGAACGCGGTATCAGCGGGAGACTCGGAGTCGGAAGAGCCGTCCGTGAAGTAGATTCCTCCGTTGATCGTAAAGTGCTTGACCATCGCCTGCAAGATCACGGCCTCCTCCTCGACGGCGCGGTCGTGGTTCCAGCCCCACTGATTCTCTTCCGTGCTGCCGTCGAAGAGCCAGTGAATTTCGACTTCGTAGGTGGTGTTGTTGGGACCGGCAAAGAGCGTGACGATCGTGTTGCTCATGCCCTCATGCGTCACGTAGCGCCAGCAGCCGGTGTCGACCTTTTCCCCGGTCACGCCGGTGCTCTCCCATTCCGCCTTTGCGTCGTTGATGCCGCGCTCGAGCTTCTTGACACTGAAATACGAGCCGGTGTCATAGCGCGAGTACCAGTAGTCCGTGCCGGGGCTGCACGCCCAGCCGGTGATGGGAACATAGTAGTAGCAGAAGTTGTAGGTGCTGCCGGAGACCAGACGGCCCTCGACGCTGTTGCCGTGGCCGTAGCCGTCCTCGACCAGACCGTCGACGAGATTGGGAATGTACATCTTCGGCAGATCAAGCCCCGCGTAGTCGACATAGAAGTCGTGCAGGTAATACTTGAGGTCCACGCCGTAGCTGCATCCGTTGTACCACAGGCCGTCGTTGCTCATCGAGGTGCCGAGGATCTGATAGCCGGTCTTCTCGCCGTAGGTGTAGTGCAGGACGGTGAGATAGTGCGTCCAGTGTTCATTGAGATATCCGTCATCCGTCAGCTCCTGCCCGCCGACAATGTTGATCTGCGCGCCCGCCTCGTTCGTGGGCTTCATCTCGTACTGGAAGTACCACAGCTCCAGCACCGTGCCGTCGGGGGAGAGGTTGCCGAGCGAATCGCCCTGCTCCAGCTGCGTCACGCGCACGTCGGCGACCGTGTCTTCGATCGAGCGGGACGCATAGTCGTTGTTTTCCGACACGGAGTAGGTCATCGTGCCTTTTTTGAGGTCTTCCACGCACGCGGCGGCATAGTCGTCCATCGAGGCGTAGATCGTGTCGTCCTGTTTTTCCAGCCGGTAGACCATGCAGAAGCATTCACTGCCGTCTTCCGCATAGTCGGCGGAAAGGCCGAGATAGATTGTGCCGTCTTCCTGCTCAAGAAGATAGGCCTGATACGGCTGAGAGTCCTTTGCCTCTTCGCAGTAGCCGGTCCATGCGGATTTGTTGTGCTGCATAAGGTCGTCGACCGGAGAAGCGTCTCTGGTGTTGCCGAAGAGTGCGTAGAAGGACTGCTTTTCCAGCTTGTATTCCTCCATCGGGCCGTAGATAAGGGCATAGCCCAGATCGTTGAACATCGTGACGTATTTCTCCCCTGCAGGATTCGTCGCGGTGCGGAAGGTGGGGTATGCGCCATCCGTAAAGCCATCCGTAAAGCCGGGCGCTTCATATAAGAGCGTGTCGACCGTATAGCTCTTGTCGGCAAACGGGTCGTCATTTTTCTGCGCGCGCTCGCCCCAGCTGACGGCGCAGCCCGCCGTCAGCGTCAGCGCCAGCACGAGGGCGACAATGCCGAGGCCGCGCTTTTTCTGCGCGCCGAGGACGTTCGTGATGCGCCGCTTGAGGCGCTCGACCGTGCCGCCGAAGCACGTCGTCGCGGGCAGCGCCCGCACGCTGGACTGCACGGCGGCGAGCAGCGTCCGGCTGTAAGCCGCGCGCTCGGGGAGTTCGAGCCCGTCGGTCGCCGCGCTGTCGCAGGCGAGCTCAATGTCCTCGTCTGCCTGACGCAGCATCAGATACACCACGGGGTTGAACCAGTGCATCGCGTTGGCCGCGAGCAGCACGAGCTTTAAGAGCATGTCGCGCCGCTTCAAATGGCACAGCTCGTGGCGCAGGATGTAGCGCAGCTCCTGCACGTCGTAGCGCTCGTGGGGAAGGAGCAGCCGCGGGCGCAGCAGGCCCGTCACTGCGGGGGTGGAGATGGCCTCGCAGACGATCATCTCCGGTGCGCTCACGCCTAAGTCGCGCGCCGTATTAGAGAGCATCGCGGCGTAGTCCGCGCGGGAAACGTCTCTCTTCCAGCGGCGCACCGTGCGGCGGAAGAGGGCGTAGGAGACACCCTGATACAGCAGGAACGCCGCCGCGCCCGCGAGATAGCCGTAAAACAAGATCGTCGTCACGGGGATGTAGCGCGTCGTCTTCTGCTCGGGATTCGTCACAGGGCGCTGGATGATCGTGTCGCGCACCTGTGCGGGGGACTGGCCGCTTTTTTCGGCCATGTCGCCAAACAGGTTGTCGGTCGATTGGATGGCTGTCTTATCCGTGCCGACAAAGAGTGTGTAGTCCTTCGGCGGCGCGGCCTGCACCGGCGCGTTTTTTACCGAAAAATCGATGGGCAGCAGCAAAAATGCCGCCAGCGCCAGCCACAGCCAGCAGCGCGTCTTCGCGCGGTAGCGCTCGCGCCAGAGGGGTTTGAGTACCAGCATCGCCAGAATGGCGAGGGAACCTAACAGGGAAGTTTTCAACAGATTCAGCAGAAATGTTTCCATGGTGCGTCCTCCTTATATTTCCGTTTAACGGCTCATATCGTCCAAAAACTGCCGCAGCTCGTCGATCTCGCTCTGCTCGAGCGGCTTTTCGGCGTTCAGCGCCGCGACGAAGCTGCCGAGCGACCCGCCGTAGAGCCGCTTCAGGACGCTGCGGCTCTCAAATTCGAGGTACTTATCCTTTGAGACGAGCGGCGTGTACAAATTGTTCCGCCCCTCGCGGCGGCTCGAGAGGAATCCTTTTTCGCACAGGCGAGTAAGGTAGGTGTTGACGGTGTTGGCGCTCCAGCCGTGGCTCGCGAGCGCGCCGTCGAGATCGCCGCGGCTGACCTCGCCGCCGACCTCCCAGATGGCCTGCATCACGGCAAGCTCCGCGTCGGGCAGTCTCTTCTTATCGTCCATGGGTTGACCTCCTTAGATGATCTACTACATTTGTCGTTGATAACTATATACTACATATGTAGTAGTTTGTCAAGCGCTTTTTATGTCCTTTTTCGTTTTGCAGCGAAAATTGCAGAAAACAGGGGAAAGACATGACGGCAAATCGTCAAAATGAAAGATGCTGTTCAATTATTTGAATAAGTTCTTGCAAATCTTTCTGAAAATCGCTTGCTTTTGTGCAAAGCGCAAGGTATAATGAAGAAACCGTATGAAATCATTTAGCGATTCAATAAATAAACAAATAAGAAGAAGGAGATCTGTATCATGGCAAAGTTCAAAGTTTACTACACCATCGAGCTCAACGAGGTGGCCACGCACATCTTCGAGTCCAACGACTTTGAAGTGAAGCTGTGCAGCCATAACGACGAGGAGACCTACGTCAAGGAGCTCGCCGAGTTCCAGCCCGACGCCATCATGTGCCGCACCGAGCCCATCACCGCCAAGATGATGGACACCTGCAAGAACCTCAAGGTCATCGGCAAGCAGGGCGCCGGCCTCGATAACATCGACATGGACCACGCCCACGCCAAGGACATCACCGTTGTCTACGCGCCTGCCGGCAACGCCAACGCCGTCGCCGAGCACGCCGTCATGCTGATGCTCATGTGCGCCAAGCGTTTCACCTATGTTGACCGTCAGTTCCGCGGCGGCAACTTCCTCGTCCGTATGGGCATGGAGCATACCTATGAGCTCGGCGGCAAGACCCTCGGTATGATCGGCTGCGGCCGTATCTCCCAGCTCGCCATGCAGAAGTGCAAGTACGGCTTCGGCATGAACGTCATCGGCTACGATCCGTACCTCACGCAGGACAAGATCGGCGATCTGTGCGAGCTGAAGGCCACCGCCAAGGAGGTCTGGGAGCAGGCCGACTTCGTGTCCGTGCATCTGCCTGTCGTTCCCTCCACCGAGCACTCCATCGGCCGTGAGCAGTTCAGCTGGATGAAGCCCACCGCTTCCTTCATCAACTGCGCGCGCGGCGCTCTGATCAAGGAGAACGAGCTTGTTGAGTGCCTGAAGGACGGCACGCTGTTCCAGGCCGGTCTCGACGTTTTCGAGCATGAGCCCATCCAGGAGTCCAGCCGCGAGCTGTTCAACCTCGACAACGTCATCATGACCCCGCACATGGCCGCCACCACCGAGCAGAGCGTTCTGAACTGCTGCACCTCCGTCGCCAACGACATCGTCGCCGTCTGCAACGGCCAGGAGCCCAAGGTCAAGGCCCAGAAGCCCAAGTTCTAAGTTATTTCTGTTTCGTAGAAACTACTTATTAAAAGGGACGCCTCGAAAGAGGCGTTCTTTTTTGCGCCCTTGGGCGCGGGGGGACAGCCAGGCAGAGCTGCTGCTTTTTATTCCCATAGCGTGTGGAGACGCGGGAAAAGGGGCCATTCTCTCACGTGAGAGAATGGCCCCCTTATCCCAAGCAGCGCCAGCGGCGCTGCTTTCCCTGCGCCTTTGGGTGCAAAACGATCCCGTGGTGCAAGATATTCTTCATTCTTGTTAAATAGTTAACGAAATGAAAGAAAAAAATCAAAATTACCTACATTTTTCGCAACTTTGCAGTTGCTTTTTCATTTTCCTGTGTGTATAATCAAAATCGAAGAAAATCGGATCTCATTCCGGATTTACAAATTTTAAAGGAGAAGTCAAATGAAAGAATTGTACGTCGTCAACTGCTGCCGTACCGCTGTCGGTTCCTTCGGCGGTTCCCTGAAGAACACCCCTGCCGCTCAGCTCGGCTCCATCGTCGTGAAGGAAGCCCTCAAGCGCGCGAATGTCGCTCCCGAGAATGTCGATGAGCTGATGTTCGGCTGCATCCTGACCGCCGGTCTCGGTCAGAACGTCGCCCGTCAGGTCGGCGTGGGCGCCGGTCTCCCCTATTCCGTCCCCGCCTATACCGTCGGTATGGTCTGCGGCTCCGGTATGAAGTCCGTCATTGAGGCTGGCCGCGCCATCCTCGCCGGCGACGCCGATATCGTCGTCTGCGGCGGCACCGAGAACATGAGCGCCGCTCCTTATGCCGCTCCCGACGCCCGCTGGGGCGCCCGCATGGGCGACAAGAAGCTTGTCGACACCATGATCAAGGACGGCCTGTGGGATGCGTTCAACAACTACCACATGGGCACCACTGCCGAGAACATCTGCGATGTTTGGGGCATCACCCGCGAAGAGCTCGACGCCTTCGGCGCTGCCTCCCAGCAGAAGAGCGAGGCTGCTCAGGCTGCCGGCCGTTTTGACGATGAGATCGTCCCCGTCCCCGTGAAGGTCAAGAAGGAGATCGTCGAGTTCAAGAAGGACGAGTTCCCCCGCGCCGGTTCCACCGTCGAGGGCCTTGCCAAGCTGCGCGGCGCGTTCCCCGTCGGCCCCGAGGGCGTTGAGGACGAGATCGTCCACACCTTCGAGCCCACCGGCATCCACGAGGCCGATACCAAGAAGCACGTCCAGCGCGTCACCGCCGGTAACGCCTCCGGCATCAACGACGGCGCTGCCGCCATCGTCCTCGCTTCCGGCGAGGCCGTGAAGAAGTACAACCTCAAGCCCATGGCCAAGCTCGTCAGCTGGGGCCAGGGCGGCGTCGACCCGAAGATCATGGGCGTCGGCCCCGTGCCCGCTTCCCGTCAGGCCATGCAGAAGGCCGGCCTGACCATCGACGATATCGACCTCGTCGAGGCCAACGAAGCCTTCGCGGCCCAGTCCATCGCTGTTGCCCGTGAGCTCGGCTTCGACATGAGCAAGGTCAACGTCAACGGCGGCGCGATCTCCATTGGCCACCCCGTCGGCGCTTCCGGCGCTCGTATCATCGTCACCCTGCTGCACGAAATGCTCAAGCGCGACGACGCCAAGAAGGGTCTTGCCACCCTCTGCATCGGCGGCGGCCAGGGCGTTGCCACCATCTTCGAGAAGTGCTAAAGCACCGCTAACCCCTGAAAATAAAAGGAGACCTCGAAAGAGGTCTCCTTTTTATTTTGTCCTCTGCACGGTGCAGGGAAAAAGCAGCGCCCCTGCCGAGACGCAAAAAGGAAGCAGCCCTTTCGGGCTGCCCCTCACGCGCCCTCGCGGGCGCAAACGCCGTACAGTGCGCCGCGCTGCGATTTAACCCTCCGCCTGCGCGGCGACGATCGCCTCATAGATCGTCTGCGGATTAAGCTTATCGTAGTCCTCGCTCGTGGCGATGACGGCGGAGTCCAACTGCTCGGCGATGAAGTTCGAGAAATACTCGTCGCGCACCTCATCGGCGGCTGCGGCCTTGTCGAGCGGCAGGCGGAGCAGGATGTGATAGCCGAAGCTGGATTCGACGACTTCACTCACCTCGCCCTCGGAAAGCGCGTAGGCGGCGTCTTCAAACTCCTGTACCATCGAGCCGGTCGTGAAGGTGTAGCCGGTGGGATAGGTCTCGCGGCCGGGGTCCTCGCTGTACTCGTCGGCGAGCTCGGCAAAGTAGGAGGCGATGTCGTCGCCGGTGTAGGAATTGAGCTTTTCGACGAGCTCCTCAGCGAGCGCTTTCTTTTCGGCCTTCTGCTCGTCGGTGAGGGCTTCGCCGGTCGTCATGTCCTTCGTCGCAAGCAGGATGTGGTCCGCCGTGATGTAGCCCTGCTCGGCGGCGTAGACGGCGAGGTCCTCGTCGGAGGCGTAGAGCGCGCTGCCCTCGGTATTGTAGAGCTCATAGAGATTCTGATACAGGTAGTTCGAGCGCGCGACGCGGTCATAGGTCTCGCGGCGCATGCCGAGCTTGGCGATCTCGGCCTCAAAAGCTTCCTCGCTGCCGTACTGGTCAATGTAGCTCTGGTCGCTCTCGGCCATGGCGGCCTCCTGCTCGGCGGTAAGCGTCACGCCGTACTTGCTGGCGAGATTTTCAAGCACCAAGTGCTGCTTGACGGACGAGAGCACGCTTGCTTTCACATAGTCGGAGACACTCATGCCGTCGGAGAGGGTGTCGTCCCAGTTGATGGACGAGCCGGTGTAATACTGCATGTAGCTGTCGAGATACGACACGTCGTAGCCGATCCAGTATGCGACAAGGTCGGCGCTCGCGCCGTTGCCGTTCAGGCTTGCGACGATCGCGTCGGGCGCGACGCCGGTCGCTTCGTAGCAGAGACCCTCCTGCATCGTGCCGGAGGTGAAGCCGTTCGAGGGCGAGAGCGACACGACGGCAAAGGTGAGCGCCGCGGTGATGGCCGCCGCGCCAAGGAACGAAAGCAATCTCTTCTTGATCATAATGTTACCTCTTTTTCGTTTTCTTCCTTATTCACACGCAGGTCTCCGACCAGCGTCAAGGCAGTATCCAATGCGTCCTCGTTTGGCGTAAGACGCAGCAGGAGCTTCGGCTCCGTCTCCGTGGCGGAGAGCGTGAGCCGGCGGCGGTTCTTCGGCAGTGAGCAGAGGGCCATCACGGCCTCCACGGGGACTGCCTCGGACGCGGCAAAGGTGAAGGTGATCTCGCTGCCGCGCTGCGAGATATCGCTCACACCGATCTGCACGGCCTCCGCGCGCAAAAGCGCGACGTCCATGAGCTTGAGGACCGGCTGGGGCGGCTCGCCGTAGCGGTCGATGAGCTCGTCGAGCAGCTCCTGCGACTGCTCGGCGGTGCGCAGCGCCGCGATGCGGCGGTAGATATCCATGCGCTGCTCGCCCGAGGGAATGTAGCTCTCCGGCAGGTTGGCCGAGACTGTGAGGTCTGCCGAGCATTCGGTGCGCTGCGGGGCTTTTTCACCGCGCTGCTCGAGCACAGCCTCTTCCAAGAGCTGCAAGTACATATCGTAGCCGACGCTCATCATGTAGCCCGACTGCTCGGGGCCGAGCAAATTGCCCGCGCCGCGAATCTCAAGGTCGCGCATCGCGATACGGAAGCCCGAGCCAAACTCCGCGTATTCGCGGATGGCCGTCAGGCGCTTGGCCGCAACCTCGGTGAGGATCTTGCCCGCGCGGTAGGTCATATAGGCATACGCCCGGCGCGCGCTGCGGCCGATGCGGCCGCGGATCTGGTGCAGCTGGGCGAGGCCGAGACGGTCGGCGTCTTCGATGATGAGGGTGTTGACATTTGGAATGTCGATGCCCGTCTCGATGATCGTCGTGCAGACGAGCACCTGAATTTCTCCGTCCGAGAGCTGCTGCATCACGGACGACAGGCCCTTTTCGTCCATCTTGCCGTGCGCGACGCCGATGGCGACATCGTCGCCGAGGAGCTTTTTGAGTGTCGCGGCGCAGCGGTCGATGGTCTCAACGCGGTTGTGCATGTAGTAGACCTGCCCGCCGCGCGCGAGCTCGCGCCGGATGGCGTCGGCGATGACGCTCCAGTTATGCTCGAGCACATAGGTCTGCACCGGCTGGCGGTCGACGGGCGGGACCTCGATGGTCGACATGTCGCGGATGCCCGAGAGCGCCATGTTGAGCGTTCTGGGGATGGGCGTTGCCGAGAGCGTCAGCGTGTCGACCTGACGGGAGAGCTCCTTGAGCTTTTCCTTGTGCGTTACGCCGAAGCGCTGCTCCTCGTCGATGATGAGAAGGCCAAGGTCCTTGAAGTGCAAACTCTTTTGCAGCAGCGAGTGCGTGCCAATGAGTAAGTCGATCTTTCCTGCGGCGGCGTCCTGTAAAATTTGTTTCTTCTGCGCCGGCGTTTTGAAGCGCGAGAGCACTTCGATGCGCACGGGGAACGAGCGGAAGCGGTTCAGCGCCGTCGCGTAGTGCTGCTGGGCGAGCACGGTGGTCGGCACTAAGATGGCCGCCTGCTTGCCGTCGAGCACGCACTTCATCACGGCGCGCAGCGCGACCTCAGTCTTACCGTAGCCGACGTCGCCGCAGAGCAGGCGGTCCATCGGCGTACTGCGCTCCATGTCGGCCTTGATCTCGGCGATGGCGCGGAGCTGATCGTCGGTCTCTTCGTAGTCGAAGGCCTCTTCAAATTCCTTCTGCCACGGGGAGTCGGGCGAGAAGGCGAAGCCAGGACGGCGCTGGCGCTCGGCGTAGAGCGCGATGAGACCCTTGGCAAGGTCCTTTGCCGCGGCGCGCGCCTTCGTCTTCGCGCGCGACCAGTCCGTGCCGCCGAGCTTACTGAGCTTCGTGCGTATTTGGCCGTCCTCGTCCTCGCCATGGCCACCGATGTATTTCGACACCATGTCGAGCTGCGTCGCGGGGACGTATAAGCTGTCGTTGCCCGCGTAGCAGATCTTGATATAGTCCTTGTCCACGCCGTCGACGCGCATGCGCTCGATGCCCGCAAAGCGGCCGATGCCGTGGTGGACATGCACGACGAGATCGCCGGGGGAGAGGTCTTCATAGGAGCGCAGCGCGGCGCGGGCCGATGTCTCTTTCTTCGGCCGCGCCTTTGTGCGCTTGCCGGAGAGGGGAGCAGTCAGCTGGCCCTCGGTCAGGATGACGAGCTTTAATTGTGGATATTCGCTGCCCGCGCTCAGCGCGCCGAGGCCGATGACGGTCTCGTGCGGGGCGGGGAGGCGGTCGTTTTTCAAGTTGAGCTGCGCGCGGATGTTCCGCTCTTCCAAAAGGCGCTGGAAGTTTTTCGCGCGCGTTTCGTTGCCGCAGAGGACGAGCACGCCGCAGCCTGCGCCAAGATAGCGCTCCATATCACCCGCGGCGGTCTCGAGGCTGCCACCGTACGACGGCAGCGAGCGCGCGTTCATGCTGAGGATGGCCCTCGGCGGCAGCAGATTGCGCGACGTGGGCAGCGAATCGAGCAGCAGCACGGGGAACGCACCCATGCGGTGGCTCAATGCCTCCTGACTCAGCGCGAGCGCGGCAAATTCGCCGCACAAAACGCCCTCTTCGATCAGGGGCTTCACGTCCTCGGAGAGCTCCCAGTGGTAGTTCTTGCTGCGTTCCAAAACGCGCATGCCGTCGCTGACGGCGATCAGCGTGTCGGGAGAGAGATAGTCGAGCGCGCAGACTTCGTCGGGGTAGCACGCGGCGAGATACCGGTCCATCCCGCCGAGCGGCAGGTCGTTACGAAGCCTCTCGATGTCGCTGCGCAGCGTTTGGACGATGGGGCTGTCCTCGGCCTTTTTTGCAATTTTCTGCGCGGCGCGCCCAAGGCGCTCGAGCATTTTTTCGCGTCCGCCGTCCGAGAGGGCGGGGAGCACCTCCGCCGCGGGCAGGACGGTCAGGGATTTGACATTCTGCGTGCGGCGCTGGGTCGTCACGTCGAATTCGCCCATCGCGTCGACCTCGTCGTCGAAGAATTCGACGCGCACGGGCGCGCTCAGCGGCGACCAGACGTCGAGAATGCCGCCGCGCAGCGCGAACTGGCCGACGCCCTCGACGGTTTCCGCGCGCGTGTAGCCGCTTTCGACAAGCTTTTTCGAGAGCGCGTTCAGGTCAAAGCGGTCGCCGAGCGAAATGTCCGTCACCGCGCCGCGCAGCGCATCGGGCGGGAGCGTTCGCTGCATCAGGCCGTCGACCGTCGCGAGCAGGATCGGCGCTTTTCCGGCGGCAAGGCTGCACAGCGAGCCGATGCGCTGCTGCTCCCAGCCGTGGGACGCAAATACACGGTCGCGCAGCTGCCATTCGCGCGCGAACAGCAGGCTCACGTCCTCGCCGAGCAGCTCGTGCAGGTCGCCTGCCATGCGGTTTGCCTCGTTTTCATCCGCGCAGACGATCAAAAGCGGGCGCTGTGTCTTGTGCCGCACGGCAGCGGTGAGCTGCGCGCGGTGCACACCCGAAAGACCCGATACGGCGATGGGCGATGTGCCCGCGTCAAGCGAGAGCAGCAGCTCGCGCACCTCGGGAAGAGCGGCGAGCGCTTCATTGAGTTTGTTCATCCCCTGCGCCATACCGTATCCCTCCTCCTGCAGCGCGCAAAAGGGCAGATCCGCCGCAGCCGCGGCGGGTCATGCCCGTGGTCGTCAGTCATTTTATTATATAGGCTTTTGGCAAAAAGTCTATGTCGATTTTTTAAATTTTGGCGGCAAAAAGCGTTCAGCCGTTGTAGCGGTTCTGCGCGGCGCTCACGCCGTCGGTGATGATGCACTCCGCCGCGCCGAGCGCGCGGTCGAGCACACCGTCGATGACTTTGCGCTCATTGGCCGTGAACGGGCCGATGACCCAGTCGACAATGTCGTGCTCCGGTGCGCCGACGCCGACCTTGACGCGCGGGAAAGCGTCGGTGCCGAGGTGTGCGATGATGTTCTTGAGGCCGTTGTGTCCGCCCGCGCTGCCGCTGCCGCGCACGCGGAGCTTGCCGAGCGGGAGCGAAATATCGTCGGAGATGACGATGACGTGGTCAGCGGGAATTTTATAGAATCGCGCCGCCTCGCCCACAGCCTCGCCGGAGAGGTTCATGTAGGTCTGCGGCATCATCAAAAGCACATTCGCCCCGCCAAATTCGATGACCTCCGTCAGCGCGCGGAAGCGCAGGCGGTTGCAGCGCAGATCGCGCTTGTCGATCAACCGCTCCGCGGCCATGAAGCCGATGTTGTGGCGGGTGTTTTCATACTGCTTGCCGTAGTTGCCCAAACAGACGAGCAGCCATTCCGGCGGGCCGGATTTTTTGAAAATCATGAAAATGTTCCTCACTTTTTGCGCCCGTGAGGGCGCGGATGCTTTTTCGCACAGGTGCGAAGGGGGATGCGGCACATGTGCCGCGTGATGCGACCCCCATTTTCTTTCCCGAGAAAGAAAACGGGCGTCGCC
>ERZ827450.2730-NODE-2730-length-13654-cov-3.495110_pt1 | contig 13654 bp, 10 predicted proteins | sample MGYA00519773_ERZ827450 | MGnify/ENA primary metagenome ERZ827450 (study PRJEB31778, sample SAMEA3449306) | human gut metagenome | biome: human gut; feature: human-associated habitat; material: faeces | place: United Kingdom | collected 2010/2012 ...
GACCAGAAAAGCTACAAGCCCGAAGAGATCGCCTTCGCCAACATCTGGGGCGTCTGCGACGAAGACGCCTACCGGAATGTCATCCGCACGCTCAACGAGGAGACCCGCAGCGGCAAGCCGTTCTTCGCCCACGTGATGACCGTCAGCAACCACCGCCCCTTCACCTACCCCGCCGGACGAATCCGCATTCCCAACGACTCGAAGAGCCGCGCCGGAGGCGTGCTTTACAGCGACTATTCGCTGGGACGGTTCTTCGCCGAAGCGGCCAGGCAGCCGTGGTTCGAAAACACGATCTTCCTCGTCACGGCCGATCACTGCGCTTCGAGCGCAGGCCGCACCGAGATTCCGTTGCAGAAATACCACATCCCGGCGCTGATCCTCGCCCCCGGGCTTATCGAACCCGGAGTGGTCGACGGCATCGTCTCGCAGATCGACCTGATGCCCACCCTGCTGTCGCTGCTCAACATGAGCTACGACTCGCATTTCTACGGCCGCAGCATCTTCGACCCGGCATATGTCAACCGCGCGTTCATCGCCACCTATCAGGACCTCGGCTACCTCGAAGGCGACACCTTCACGATTCTGTCGCCCGTGCGCCGCTTCGAGCAGTACCGCGTGGTTCCCACCGAGGAGAATCCCCACCACCTCGAAACGATGGAGCGGAAGGACGCCATGCAGGTCGACCGCGCGATCGGCTACTACCAGACCTCCTGCAAATGGAACAAGCGGTAGCGCTGCCGCCGCGGCACAAAAAAACTGCGACCCTTTTGGGTCGCAGTTTTTTATTGCTCAAACGCGGGATCAGTCACCCTCGTAATCATCGCCGCCGTTCTTCACGGGAGGCGTCAGCGACGAGGCGGGCGTATTGGCCCTGATCCACTCCTCGGAAAGCAGCGACTCGGGCGGGAAGCCGAGGTCCTCGATACGGCTCACCGAGATCTGGTACTGCGCCCAGTCCTCCGAACCTCCCGTGAAATCGCTCTTCTTCGCATAGATGCCGTAGATGCCCAGCACCGTACCCTCCGTGCCGTCCTTCGGGATGGGCTTCATGGCGAACTGGCTGTAACCGCTCGTACGGATGCCGTAAACGCCCGGGTCCGAAGTGTACTCCGCCGCATCGTTGTAGCTCATCAGCACCGAACCGTAGAGACGGATATTCTGCTCGCTGTTGTTGTAGGCCCAGCGATACCACGCGCCGAAGATGGGCGTTCCCCAGTCGGTCACGATCCAGCTCGGATAGGGATTCGCATTTCCGCCGTTTTTGAGGTTCGGAGGCGTCACGCCGTCCTGATTCTTCACACCCGCATAGCGGATCTTGATCTTGTTGAAACGCACCAGCCGGCCCAGATCGGCCTCGCCGAGCGACGTGTAGTTCGAACCGTCGACCTCCTTGATGTCCGAGTCGTCGAGCGTCGTGTATTCGCCGCGGAAGACGTTCAGGGCGGCGACCTTCGGGTTGTCGAGGTTCGAGTTGGCGTAGAACTTGTGGTTGCCGGCCGTGTTGATGCCGTCCGAGGGAGCGCCTCCGATCGAAAGCATCATGCGGTAGTTACCCAGATAGAGACCGTCGAGACGCACGTAGACCCACTGGCTCTTGATCGGCTTCGAAGCCAGGTCGAGCAGGAAGTCGAGATAAAGGCCGTTGTAGAGCTTCAGCTCGATACCGGCCGTGCCGTCGTAGATATAGAGCGACTTGTAGATGTTGCCCTGACGGTCGCTGCTGATCACCTTGCCCTTGATGTAGTATTTCGAAGCCTCGGGCCACTCCATGAGGCCGTCGAACTTGGCCTCCTCGGACGTGCGGGTTCCGAACTTGAGGGTCTTGGTCGTGGAGAAATTGTCGTTGGTTCCCGTATTGGAGATCGGACCAAATTTTTCCTTCACTTCGGCAATGGTGATCCGAGTAAGCCCCATTGCGGCCATATCGTCGGCCGTATAGAGCTTCTGCGGAGCCGGAGTGTCGAAATCGTTGTAGCAGCTCACGGCCACCAGACCGACGAGAGCCGCCAATGCTATTTTAAGACTTTTCATAAATTATGCTTTGCGCGATTAGAAACGGAAATAGACATTCAGGTAATAGGTCGTACCGAACAGGTAGAAATACTTCGAGGGGAAGCGGCCGTAAATCTGCTCGCCGCCCTCGCCGCGGACCTTGCTCATACGCATCTGCTCGTAACCGCCCGTGCGGATGTCCTGATCGTTGAGGATGTTCTTCACCTCGAGGCTGAAGCCCAGCATGTAGACCCGGTGGATATACCAGTTCTTGCCGATATTGGCGCTCAACGTATATGCGCTGTCAAACTTCTCCTGCTTGCGGAGGGTCTTGATCGACGAGAGGGCCGATGCCTTCTGCGCATTGGTGGCCGTATTGGAAGTCAGCACATTTGTATAATACTTAATGGCGGTAGCCGTACGGTACATCGGGTTCATCGAAAGATAGATGTTGTCGTAGTAGTTGAAGTTCACACCGGCGAACCAGTTGCGCGGTCCGCGGTAGTCGAGACCGATGTTGAAAGCCAGTTGCGGCGAGCTTTCCACATGATAACCGTCCCAGTTGACCTTATCTTTCAGTACGATCTTGTCCACGTTGTCAACCGTCTGCACGAAGTTGGGATTCGACGTATAGGTATAGTCGCCCCAGCTCAAGGCACCCACGACCGAGAGGCCGTTCCATACGGGAACCGAAAGGCCCAACTCAACGCCGTAGTAGCGTTTGTCGATACCGCTCATGGCGAAGTTGGTGAACGAACTGCGGGTATCGTCGTAGAACGAGATGACCTTCGACTGGTCCTCGATCGTCGTATAGTATCCCGAAAGACGCGCCTTGATGTAGGGCAGGTTGAGGTTATAGGTAAGATCGGCTGCGAAAATCTTCTCGGCCTTCAGCCCCGGCGTGGTCGTGTTGCGCGTACGGGGCGACACGAATGCCGTCGCGAACTTGGGCGCCTGCTGCATGTAAGCCACATTGGCCTCGATCGAATGCGCTCCAGAGAACTTGTAGCCCAGCGCAAGTTTCGCATCGTAGGTCAGGTAGTCGAGTTTCTTCGAATCGCCTTTCGAATCGTTGGGGAACAATCCCTTGCGCCACATGCCCTCGCGGTACATGTTCGAGTAGCCGACCGATCCGGAGACGCCCAGCGAGAAACCGCCGATGCCCCACGTGTAGTTGGCCCAGGCATTGGTTTCGAGCAGGTGCGCCCGGTAGTAGTAACCGTACTTGTCGCCGACACGGGCAATGCGGGCGTGCCCCGTAGCCCAGTAGTAATCCAGGTCGTTCTGGTAAGCCTCGGCGCTGGCCATGTCGCGCTCGGCGAACTTGTCGATGTCATACCAATAGTCGCCGCCCAGCAGGTCCTTGATCTCCGAGTAGTAATTCGTGCGGTTGACGCGCAGGTTGGCGCCGCCGACGATGCGCATGTTGTGGCGCATGTTATGCTGCACGTTGACCGCCAGGTTGTAGTCCAGCTGGTCGGTGTGACGCTCCTCGATCATGTAGTTCGAACGACTGTTATTGCCCATCAGTTTGGACAGCACCGGATCGGTGTCGATATTCCGCATATTCGTCTGGAAGAATTTGTCGTAGTCGAGCATACCGTCCCACACACCTTTCGCTATGGCGCCATCCATCGCGTAAAAATAGATCGTCTCGTCGGTAGTTATGCCCGGCACGATCTGCGTCTTATCCGAATTCGGCATATAGCGGTAGTAGTCGCCGCGGGGGTCCGCTCCGGCGTTCCACGTCAGGGCCGAATAGCCGTTCCTGCCGAAACGCAGCGACGTGGCGGCGTTCAGGCGCGTGTTCTCCGACATGTCCCACGTATAGTTGAGCATCACGATCGGCTCGTGGGTGTTGCGCACGCGCGAGTTGCGGAGCTTGCCGGCCTGGTAACCCACATTGGGGTTGTAGTAGTTGTTGCCGAACAGAGCGTAAGCCTCGTCGGTCGAAGCCTGCTGCGCGCCGCGCTCCGAAGGCGAAGCCAGCAGCGTCAACGCAAGGCGGTGGTTCTGTCCGAAAAGCTTCTCGGCCGAAGCGAAATAGGAATAGGAGTTGTAGTAAACGCCGTCCACATAGCCGTTGCCGCCCTGGCGGGTTCCCACCGAGAAGGCGTACGACCAGCCGTTGTCCAACTGTCCCGAGCCGTAGGAAACCATCGCACGGAAACGGTACATCTGGTTGCCGTTCGACACGCTCACGCGGAATCCCTTGCGCATCTGCGAGGCGCGGGCGTTGACGTTGGTCATGCCGCCGATGCCGCCGATGCCGAAATCCGACGCTTCGAGGCCCGTGTAGTTCTCCTGGTTACGCGTCGCGTCGTTCAGTCCGCTCCACAGCGACCAGGGACCGTAGCCCGTCATGGCGTCGTTGAAGCGGATGCCGTTCAGGTAGATGTCCGAGTACTGCGAATCGTAGCCGCGGACGTTGAAACGCATCTCGCTGAAACGGTACGATGCGATGTTGTTGAAGAGGTCCTTCGACGAAGAGAGCGACGAAGGCAGCGCCTGCGTGTCCGACGACGAGGAGTCGCTGTCGAATTCGGCGAAAACGGCGTCGTCCAGAACCGCACTCTGCCCCGACGGCACGATGATCACCGACTTGAGGTCCTGCACATGCTTATCGCCTACGCGGACCATCAGGTTGAGGTCCTCGAAGTCGGGCGTAGAGAAGAGCACCGTGTAGCTGCCCGCAGGAAGATTCTCGAAGATGAAGTTGCCGTCCTTGTCGGTCATGGCCGTCAGACCCAGCGATTCGATCTTCACCTGTACATTGCTCAAGACCACGCGACCGTTGCGCGAAACCACCTTACCGCGGATGCCTCCGTCCTGCGCATAGGACGTGAAGGTCACGGCGGCGAGCATCAGAATAAGTAGAACTTTGAGTTTCATACAAATATTTTAGAGTGTTTATTTGGCGATGTAGATATATACGGGGAAGTGGTCGCTGAAACCGCCCTGGAAATCGTTGCCCACGAACGTACGCAGCGGATAGCCCTTGTACTGGCCCTCCTTCTGGATCATGTAGGGACGGCGGAAGATGCCGCCGTAGAACTTCGAGTTGCCGGCGGGCTGGATTTTCAGGCTGCCCGTGGAACCGGTGGCGAGGTTCTCCGAAACGATGATATTGTCGAACAGGTTCCACTCGTCGCGGTAAGCCAGCGTGCCGTAACCGGCCTTCAGCAGGCTGATGAAGGGGTTGAACATGTCGCCCTTGCCGACCTCCTTGATCTTGCCCTTGGCGTTCAGCCCCTCGACGATGCTGTCATCCGTGGCGTCGTCGTTCAGGTCGCCCATGATGACCACCTTCGTGGCCGGGTTGGCGGCGGTCACCGAGTCGACGATGTGCTTCACCTGCTTGGCGGCAGCCAGACGCTTGGGGGCCGAAGCCTCCTTGCCGCCCAGACGCGAAGGCCAGTGGCTCACGAGGAAGAAGAACGGCTCGCTGTCGATCGTGCCCCACATCGTGACGAAATCACGCGTCCTGAAGTTGGGCAGTTCCGGCATCTTGAACGGAATGGCGGCGCTTCCCTCCAGCTTGAAAACGTCGGGACGGTAGTAGAACGCCACGTCGACGCCGCGTGCGTCGGGCGAATCGTAATGCACGATGCGGTAGTTGCCGGGCGCGAGTTTCGGCTGCGCGATCACATCCTCCATCACCGAGCGGTTCTCGATCTCCGAAACGCCGATCACCACGGGATAATCCTTATCCTCGGCGGCGATGTCGAACAACACCCGTTCGAGGTTCCCGATTTTCCTGGTGTACTTGGCCGAGTTCCACTTCTTGGGTCCTTCGGGCGTGAACTCCTCATCGAGGACGCCGGGATCGTGAATGGTGTCGAACAGGTTCTCGAAGTTGTAGAAGACCACTTTGTAGGGCTTCTGCGCGAAGCATGCCACCGCGATCAGCGAGGCAAACAGTCCTGTCAAAAAGATTCTCTTCATAAACGATTTTTGTTGTTAAGGTTCAATTCATTGTATCATAATCCCTACCAGTCGGCGAGGTTCTTCTGGCTTTTCACCGCATCGGCCACGGCCGGGTCGAGGTTGCGGAAGAACTTGAAGCCCGTCAGCTCCTCGATCTCCTTCACCGAACGGACAGCCGATTCGATCGACGTGGCGGCTCCGGCGTCATCGTTGGTGAACACGAAGCCGATGGCTTTCAGTTCATCCGCCTTGAATTGAGAGATCTGCCGGTTCTGGTTGCCCCGCTGGCGCAGCAGCACTTTCCAGCAATGCGACGGCACGGCGATCGGTCCGTTGGCATTGTCGATGGTCTTCGTGCTCTTGAAAGCGGCTCCCGTCACCACATAGAGCGTATCGTAGGTCTGCAAGCCTCCCCAGCCACGGACTTTGCCCTCCAGCGAGGCCCAGATATTCTGATTCAGCGTGCTGTTCTGGGGCATCATGTTGGTGCCGTAGTAAGTCATCCGGTTCGGCTCGTAATTGTTGTAACGCGAAGCCTGCGGAAGCATGTGCCCGCGGTCGTAACCCCATGCACCGTAACCGCGGCCGTTGCCGCCTGTCCCGATGTATTGCTGGTCGCGGGTGGGAATCACGGGCAGCTGGTCATTGGGATCGTAATTGAAATCGTTGACCCGGCTCAAAACGGGCGTTTCGTAGACCTTCTTGAAGATCGGATAAGCCACCCAATGCGAAATATGCCGGTCGACATCGTAGCATACCGAATAGTTGCGCAGTTTTCCGCCCGGAAAGAACTGATTGCTCACAAACGTCGCATAATAGGTCTTATAGATATAAGCGTCGTCGGAACGATATTCGGGCTGCTCGCCCCACGAACGGTCGTAGTCGATGAAGCCCGCGGCCCTCTGCGTCAGCGTCAGGGAGGTGGAATAACCGTTGGTATAGGTTACGTCGATCCGCGCCGTGCGGTCGTCGTCGGAATTGTTTTTGTCCAAATAGAGGTAGGCCGGGTCCCCGACGTTTCCGCCGACGGAGGATACCTGCTTATTCAAATCGAACGAACACCACTCCGCATCCCCGCCCTGCGAGACGATCTGCGCCTCGAAGGTGATGCCCGAAGGACCCTGGGTCGAAATCCGGTTCGTTGTGGTTGAACTGCTCACGGTCTCTGCAACGAGCGTCGCGAGGGACTCCTTGTCGCCCTCGTCTTCCTTGTCGCCGCATCCCGCAAACAGGACAAGCATCGCCGACATCGTCACGAGCAGCGCGCCTATCTGTTTAATTTTCAACATCATTCAAAATAAAGTATAACATTTGGTCCGCAGACCCATTTAGAAACCAAACTCTTGACGGGGTGTTATCCCCGCCAAGAGTGGTTGGTTTTACAAGTCGGTTTCCTCGACTATTAGAATTATTCGGCAGGATTAATTGCAATAGACTTCAAATACATTGCCTTGACTGTATTTGTTAGTTCAATCGTAATATTACCCGAAACCGGCGAAGACGGAGTAAACGTATAATCCGTAGCGTTCAATACCAGCGTAGTTATTTCACCAATTTGAGTACCACCGACTTTTACCGTCAATTTACCATCACCGCCACTGGCAACAGAGGCATTAATGACGATTTTAGCTATTTTTCCGGAATAAGCTGTTGTTGAAAGCGTATAAGTACCGTTTACAGGATTTTTACTGGATCCAAACTGAACACCTTTTCCATTATTCTGATCCCAGCCAACATAACCTACTGCAGATGAAGTCCATTCCATTGCAGGCTCACCTTTGGTTACAGTTCCGCCAGCGGTAGTCACATCACCCGACGCCAACGTCCAAAGATAGGCAGGTCCCTCATCACCGCTTGCAGGCGCAGCCTGTTTCAGGGCAACCGTCGCAACTGTCGCACCGGCAACTTTGGCAACCAAATTGGCCGTATAGGCTGTCTTACCCGTGTTGTCACCAACAGCGCTTACGACGATGCTGTTATCAGTCTTGGCACCGAGATTGAACTTATCGACATTCGTACCCTCGATCTCGAACGTTACAGCCGAAGCCGTCGTATTGGTAACCGTATACTTGAGCGTTTGAGCCACGGGAGAGGTTGCAGCGAACTGCTGGGGAGCTTCAATATCGACAATCGGCGTCGAAGAATCAATCGTCACCGACGTAGCCATCGTCTGGAGATAGTTGGCCGTACCGCCGAGCAGCCAGCCTTCGACAGTCACCGGTTTGCCATTAAACGACGCCCACTCCGGTTTGCCGTAAGCAACCGACCCCTTGACAGTCGTGCCGGAAATAATGACATTGTAATAGTTGCCGCTGACAGAAAACTCACCGTTGTATTTCACATACTTGTACACAGCCTTATTTTCCAAGGCCGTTGCGATATAGGCCGTGACAGCCGTGCCGTCCATCACCTCGGGAGCAGGCGTGTTATAGCTGCCCGTGCCGGTCTTGGCGACCGAAAGACCCTCCTTGCCGAACTGAATGACGCCATTCCGCAATTCGGTCGTTCCCTTAACGGTAACGGCATCGTTAACAGCTACCGCAGGAGCCTCGCCAAGGAACGCCAGCATGACACCCGACGCATCGCCGATCAGGATACCCTGCGTGTGCATGGCTACGACCGTAGCGGCGACCTCGTAGTTCTTGCCGGCTCCGGCTGCGATAGCCTCGGCAACCGTACCCTTCGTATAATCCACCGAAGGAACGACGAGTTCCGAACCGTTGCCGCCTTCATAAAGTTTGAAGTCGTCGATACGCAGACCGTGGTTTTCAAGTCCTGCATAGCCGTCGAAACGAACCCAGATCTTGTCGGTCGAAACACCGGCGGGCAGTTTGAATTCGGCGGTGCAGAGATACCAGTAGCCGGAAGCGACTTTTTTGACTTTCAGAGCAACGGGAGCATAGCTCGAACCATCGGTAGACACCGAGAACCGAATCGTTTCATCCGTCACATCGCCCAGCACTACGCCACCGGAATAGTTAACCTGCTGAGCGGCAGTAAACGTGAAGGTGAAGTTGGTGTTCGATGCGATATTGATGTCATTGATGTTGAAAACCGAAGTCGATTTGTTCATCGAAACATAGGGAGGACCCGTAACTACCGTCGTTTCATCCTCGGCAGGATCGAAACCCTTGCCGCTGTTGGCTACCGAAGCGCTGTTGCCGGTGTAAGTAACGGCCTTCTGATCGAGCGAACCGCCGCGGGTCCAACCTTCGAACTTGTCCACATAAGGCCAGTAGCCATCGACTTTCTCGACCTTCGTGCCGCAGTTCTCGCTGTAAAGAGCGTTACCCGTCGGAACATCGCTGTCGCTCTGTACGACCGTGATCGTAGCCTCGTCCGTAAGCGGGAAGCCCTCGACCGTGGAGCTGGCGGTCAGAACAAGGATTGCGCTGCGCTCTCCCGAAGCCTGACCCAGCGTGAAGGTAAGCTGCGTCGTACCGGTCTTGCCCGACATCGCGCTGGGAGTAACCCACTGCGAATCCCCGGGGTTCTTGAATGTCAGGGTCCAGTCGCCTTTCGAAACGACCTCGACCGTCTGTTCGAGCTTGCCGCCCTCGAGTTTCCCGGCGACAGTCACCGACTCGCCGCCGTTCACGGTAATTTCGGGCATGCCCGAATAACCGCCCTCTTCGTCATCGTCCGAACATGCGCTAAAAGCCGTCACGGCCAGCGCTGCACAGAACAATGTCTTCCAAAAATTTACTACTTTCATAGAGTTGAGTGTTAGTTAAAAAATGTATTGTTTGTAGCCAAAATTCTTTAAATTCACTACATAATGAATATATTATGCCTCAAAGTTAAAATTATTTTCCGGACCTGCAAAGGTTTGTAACATTCTTTTAATAATCAGATCGGTCCGAATTGCAACCCTTTTCCGTCCGAACAGCAGTTCGCCGACGGGGACAGAAGACCCGGAACATGCGCTCGGGCATACTCCGGGTCAGCAGTATCCGCTCGATCAGCGTATTCTGTCGGCTGCGCGCACCAGCAGTTCGTCGCGGAAAATCGCACGGGCCGCCAAATAGGCAAACAGCAGGCAGACCAGAGGCAGCACAATGGCGGGCTTGAAGCCCTGCGTATGGAACGTCAGGTCGGAGAAGACCCGCCAGCTCAAAAAGTAATAGACGCCTTCCATCACCAGCGAGCCTAACAGCAACACCATTTCCACCACACAGAGGCGTATTTGCAGCAAACGGCGACGGAACAGGAAAATCGTCACCAGCGGCAGCGCACAGGCCAGCGCCAGCAGGACGCCCATATAGACGGTGGACTGGACAAGCTCCCCTTCGGCGGTTTTCAACCCGAAGGCGTAAAGCCCGAACTCGCCGGCGTCACCCGCAAACCACGCCAGCCCCGAAAAGAGCGTCACGGCCATAAGCGCCGCAATGATCAGCAAATAAAGCGTTTGGATTCGTTGTATCATCATTTACAAAGTTTTGTCGATCAGGTATTTGTTCCGCTCGGAAGACCCTCTGTTGATCAGCTCGCCCAAAAATCCGGCCAAAAACAGCTGAACGCCGAGAATTACGGCCAAAATCGCCAGATAAAACAGCGGCTGGTCCGTAACCGCCCGCAGGGGCAGGGCGTGGCTCTGCTTCCAGAGCTTCTCGGCGATGATCCACACCGTCGTGCCGCCGCCCATGAGGAACATCAGCGTTCCGAGGCTGCCGAAGAAGTACATCGGCGAACGCCCGAAATGCGTCATAAACAGCACCGTGATCAGGTCCAGATACCCTTTCACCGTGCGTTCGAGGCCGAATTTCGAACTGCCGTACTTGCGGGCGCGATGCTCGACGACCTTCTCGCCGATGCGGCCGAACCCGGCCTGCTTGGCCAGGAACGGAATGAAGCGGTGCATCTCGCCGTAGACCTCGATGGCCTTCACCACCTTGCGGCGGTAGGCTTTCAGCCCGCAGTTGAAATCGTGGAGCCGGATGCCCGACGCGGCCCGGGCCGTCCAGTTGAAGAATTTGCTGGGCCAGCGTTTGCCGATCGGGTCGTGGCGTTTCTTTTTCCACCCCGAGACCAGGTCGTAGCCCTCTTCGAGGATCATGCGGCGCAGCTCGGGGATTTCGTCGGGCGAATCCTGCAAGTCGGCGTCCATCGTAATGACGACCTCGCCTTCCGCAGCCGCGAATCCGCAGTAGAGGGCCGCGGACTTGCCGTAGTTGCGCGCGAAACCGATGCCCCGAATGGCCGGATACTGCGTCTTGAGCCGTTCGACCTCCTCCCACGAGCCGTCCGACGAACCGTCGTCGATCAGAATAAGCTCGTACGAAAACCCGTTTTCGCGCATCACGCGGTCAATCCATGCCGCCAGTTCGGGCAGGGACTCCGCCTCGTTGTAGAGCGGCACGACGACCGATATATTCAGTTTATCCATCCTTATTGGTTAGTGCCTTCCGAGAAAACGTCGGGATCACGCTTGGTGAAGGCAGCAATAAACAGACCGAAAAAGCCGCCCTTGATAGCCGAGGCGAGCATTCCGCTGAAGAGCTGCACCAGCGGCGAACGCATCAGTTTCATCATCATCTCGATCTGGTCGCCCGTGTAGAACCCGGTGTTCTCCAGCATGGCGATCGACGGACCGATCATCGCCTCGTATCTGGCCGCAAAGAGCCAGTTGGAGGCGACGCCCATGAAGGCTCCCTCGATAAACCCGGCGCAGAGCATCACGCTGACCATGAAACCCAGACACTGCCCGTAGCCGTATCCCCTGGCTCCGAAGCGTTCCGCGCGGCGTTTGGTGAAATACCCCAGCAGCAGGACGAAAATGACGAGCGACAGCAGGGACAGCAGCGTGTTCTGCACGTAAAAGCCCAGCACGTCGAAAAGGATCGCGACCAGAGCCATGATCACGCCGTATTTCGCGGCTTCGTTCCAGAAATTCTTCTTCTCCATTTTTCTATTTTGTTTTTAACACTCCGAGGCGCCAGCCTTGCCGCGCGGCGGCATCAGCCCCCTCTTCATTGCAGTTCACCCTTGCCTTCGCGCAGTATCTCCGGCCCGTCGCCCGTCAGGTCCACGACCGTCGTGGGGACGTTGTCGCCGATGCCTCCGTCGATGACCAGCGCGACCTCGCGGCCGTAACGCTCGTGGATCAGCTCGGGATCGGTCGTATACTCCACCACCTGGTCGTCGTCCTTGACCGACGTGGTGATCATCGGACACCCCAGCGCCCCGACCACGGCCCGCGCGACGGGGCTGGCCGGAATGCGGACGCCGATCGTGCGGCGCCGTTCGAGCGCCTTGTCCGGAATGCGCGCCGAAGCCGCCAGCACGAAGGTGAACGGCCCGGGCAGATTGCGCTTCAGAATCCGGAAAACGGCATTGTCCACCCGGCAGTACTCCGCGACCTGGGCGATGTTTTCGAAGACCACGGTGAACTTCTCCTCGCTCTTGCCCCGGATGCGGCGCAGCCGCTCGATGGCCTTCGGCGAGCGCAGCGAACAGCCGAAGGCATAGACGCTGTCGGTGGGATAAATGATGATTTCATCCCGCTCCAGGGCGTCTACGACGCGCTGCAACTCCTTCTCCGAGGGGTTCTGTTCGTATATCTTCGCAAGCATGGGATGACAAAGATACAAAAATTATTTAATCTTACGCCGATTGAGTTCGTCGCTGTACGCCCGGGCGTTCTTATTGTGCTCGCGAAGGGTTTTGGCGAAGTTGTGGTAACCGTCGAATTCGGGCCGTGCGCAGAAGAAGATATAGTCGTGCTTTTCGTAGTTCAGCACGGCGTCGATGGCGTTCTTTCCGGGCATGCAGATCGGCGAGGGCGGCAGCCCCTCGTTCACATACGTATTATAGGGAGAATCGTATTTCAGATGGCGGTAGAGGATGCGGCGCAGGCCGAAATCCTGCATGGCGTACTTCACCGTCGGGTCGGCCTGCAACTTGATGCCCTTCTTCAGGCGGTTGACGTAGACCCCGGCCACGCGGGGCATCTCGTCGCTCTTGCGGGTCTCCTCGTAGACGATCGAAGCCAGCGTCATCACCTCCAGCCGGCTCAATCCGCTGCGCTTGCGTTTTACATCGCGTTCGGAAGTCCAGAAACGGTCGTACTCGCGCTTCATGCGCCTGACGAACTCCCCGGGCGTCACCGTCCAGTAGAACTCGTAGCTGTCGGGAATGAACATCGAAAAGAGCGTCACGCTGTCGAATCCGACCTCCGCGGCCAGCTCCTCCGAGGTCAGCGCCTGCATGATCGCCGTGGAATCGGCGTCGATCTGCCGTGCGAGTTTCTGCGCCAGCTGGGCCGGGATGCGCACGTTGTTGATCGTCACCCGCACGGGGGTCTGCAACCCCAGCTTGAGCATGCGCGCGATTTCGATGACGCTCATGCCGTGTTTGAGCACGTAATGCCCGGGCTTGAAGGTTTCGGACAGGTTGATCCTCCGGGCATAGGCGTCGAAAGCCCGGCGGTGTTTGATCTGCGGCAGCAGCGAGTCCGCGACCTGCCCGTATTCGGCCCGGGCGCTCACGTAGAGGTCCCGCTCCGTAACGACCGCATTTCCATAGAACTGCTGCCGCAGGACAAGCCCTGCGCCGGCCGTCAGGACGAACGCCGCCAGCAGACCCCAACCTAATATTTTCTTACGCATTTCAGTTTTTTTTTGCAAAGATATAAAATTTTCCTACTTTTGTGCCCGGGTGAGTCTTACACGACCAGCTCCTACAGAATCCCCCAGGCGAGGAATCGAGCAAGGGTATGTGGTCGTAGCGGTGCGAT
>ERZ827450.2733-NODE-2733-length-13646-cov-4.631006_pt1 | contig 13646 bp, 14 predicted proteins | sample MGYA00519773_ERZ827450 | MGnify/ENA primary metagenome ERZ827450 (study PRJEB31778, sample SAMEA3449306) | human gut metagenome | biome: human gut; feature: human-associated habitat; material: faeces | place: United Kingdom | collected 2010/2012 ...
GAATAATTATGGATTTTAGTTGCCGGGTACTTCTTTTCGCGCTGGATGATTTTGGCTACGGTACGCGCTGTACCGCCAACGCCGATGAGAGGCAGTCCGTTTTGCTTAAGCCAGGGGTACTTTTCCAGACGGCTCATGATAAAAAAGCTGACATCGCTGAAGACATTGGCGGGCATGACGTTACGGGTGTTGAACATGGAGGTGGTATTGACTGCACCGATGGGCAAGGACACGCTTTCCAAAATTTTACGGTTCTTGAACAGAATCAGCTCGGTACTGCCGCCGCCCAAGTCGAAGATGATGCCGTCCTTGACGTTGAGGGTATTGATAACGCCAAGGTAGCTGATGTAGGCTTCGGTATTGCCGGAGATGATGTGCAGCTGGATGCCTGTTTCCTCGGCAACGCGTGCGACAAGCTCCGCACCGTTGGCAGCGTTGCGGATGGCTGCGGTAGCAACGGCAATGGTTTTGTCAGCCTGATAAATTTTGCACATATAGGCAAAGCTTTTCATGGTTTCGATGGTGCTGCTGAAGGCTACTTCTGTAAGCATGTTTTTTTCGTCGACCTTCTGACTCAGGCGCAGTGCTTCTTTTTGGTTATAGACCATATTATAAGCACCATTCTTATAAATATGGCTGATAACAAGCCGGGCCGAGTTGGAGCCGATGTCGATAATTGCGATTCGTTGCATTTTTCTTTTCTCCTTGTGGGGTGTTCCTCTAAACTCCGATTATTCTATTTTAACGATATATTTATTATATTACCCATAAGCGGAAAAAATCCTGCGTAAAAAAGTAAAATTCGTGTTAATTTGTTAAATTAATGTATAATCTCGATTTCTTCGCAGGATTTTTGTTAAGAAAAACGAATTATATCAATAATATACTGTTTTGGAGGCTTAGCTAATGAAGCGCAAAAATTATACAACCTTTGCTGCTATTCATCTAGGCTCGGAGATGCTCAGTATGCAGATTACCGAATATCACAATACCGAAAGGTATAAGGTTATTGAGTGCTGCAACCGACGCATTCGCCTGGGTGAGGCAACTTTTAAAAATAAAATAATTCCTTTCCCGCTGGTTTCCGAAATCTGCGAAATTCTGATAGGCTTTAAGCGTCTGATGAAAGAATACGGGGTAGAGGAATATGTTATGCAGGCGACAACGGCCGTGCGTGAGGCCAGCAATCAGGTATTTCTGCTGGATCAGATTTATAACAAAACCGGTCTTGTTGTCGATGTTGTTGATATGCCGAAGGAGATTTATACCAAATTTGTGGCCATCCGCAATACGCTGAAGGCAGAAAAAATTTCTACCGAGCGTGAGGGTATGCTGATGATGGATATTTCCTCCGGTGGCTTGGGCGTAACGCTGGTGCGAGATGAAAAAATTTGCTATCAGGGCAACTTCCATATCGGTATTATCCGTATTAAGGAAAGCTTTGAGCGCAACCGCCGTGAAAGCATGCATTTTAACAAGGCGCTGACGGAATTTCTCAGCAGTACAATCGGCCCGGTAAGAAACGAGCTGGGTGACAGCAAGGTGCGTTATCTGGTGCTGTCCGGTACAGAGACCGAGCTTTTGCTGCGCATGCTGGGTCTGGATGAGCAGCAGAAGGTGCATCGCATCAAGGCGGCGGATTTTCATGCCTTTTTCGACAGCATGCGTCAGATGAGCCTGCCGCAGCTGATTCAGGTATATAAGCTGCCGGAAAATGTTGCGGAGCTTGTACTGCCTACGGTATTGCTTTATGAACAGCTGCTGCATCTGATTCCCGCCAAGGAAATTATTATTACGGCAGACCGCTTTATCGACGGCATTCAACTGCTGCATATCGGCAATAAAACGAATCCTGTAATGCGTAAGGAGCTGGAGCAGGAGCTTATCAGCCTTTTCCATACTATCGGCAGCCGTTATCTGTATGACAAGAAGCATGCCCAGCAGGTGGAGCGTCTGTCGCTGATTATTTTCGATAAAATTGCCAAGGCTTACGGCATGGGTGAGCATGAGCGCCTGCTTTTGCGTGCAACCTGCATTTTGCATGATATAGGCAAATACATCTGCATGCGCAGTCACTCTATCTATACATATCAGCTGATTATGTCTACGGATATTATCGGCCTGAGCGAGAAGGATAAGAAAATCGTAGCGCTGGCCTCGTATTATCATGCCAACAGGTTGTTTGACAAGACCAATACGCGTGCTCCGCAGGTGGAAAAGGAGCTGGTGCCGGTTGTGGCTAAGCTGGCTGCCATTGTGCGTCTGGCCGATGCCTTAGACCGCAGTTATATGCAAAAAATCCACAGCTGCACTGTAACGCTGAAGGATAATAAGCTGAAGGTTCTGGCAGCAAGTAAAGAGGATTTGACGTTGGAAATCTGGACATTTGATGATAAATCAACTTTCTTTGAGGAAGTTTTTGGTATTGAACCTATTTTGGAACGGGTGAATAAGTGATGGGAAAATTAGATTTGACAAAGCCTGAGTATTTTTATAACCGCGAGCTGAGCTGGCTGAAATTTAATCTGCGCGTGCTGAAGGAAGCGATGGTTAAGGAAACGCCGCTGCTGGAGCGCCTGAAGTTTATCGCCATTTCGGCCTCTAACTTAGATGAATTCTTTATGGTGCGCGTAGCCGGTTTGTGGAGCAATTTTGACAGCGGCGTAGAAAAGCGCGATGCCTCCGGCATGTCGGTGCATGAGCAGCTGGTGGCTATTTCGCAGGCGGCGCATGAGCAGGTGCGCACTCAGACAAAATCGCTGATTGCGCTGATGGCAGAAATGGATGCGGTGAAGCTGCATTTCCGTCGTGTTAAAGATTTGAGCGAGCTGGGCAAGGACTGGCTGGAGGAATATTACCGTGAGGTTGTTTTCCCGGTACTGACGCCGATGGCGGTAGATGCTTCGCGTCCCTTCCCGTTTTTGGCCAATAAAACACTGAATCTTGCTGTTGAACTGATTAAGGCCGACGGCGAGCACAGCATGGGCCTGATTCAGGTGCCGAGCGTGTTGGACCGCATTGTCGAGGTTGAGCCTGAGGGCAAGCGAACCTTCGTATTTTTGGAGGATATTATCGCCAGCCATTGCCACGATTTGTTCAAGGGCTGCCATATTCTGGATATGGTGTCCTTCAGAGTAACGCGTGACAGTGACCTTGATTTGGAAGAGGATGACAGCGTTGACCTTATGAAGGAGGTTGAGGAATCGCTGCGTAAGCGTAAGCGCGGCGCTGCGGTTCGCTTGGAAATCTTCAAAACGAATAATAATCGTATCAAAAAATTCCTCGAGGAAAATCTGGATGTTACGGAGATGGAGGTCTATGAAATCAACGGACCTCTGGACCCGACCTGCTTCTTTAAATTTATCGGTATGAAGGGCATGTGGCCGTGGCTGTATGAGCCATTTGTGCCACAGCGTCCGCTGGAGCTGCCGGATGACAGCGATTTGTTCGCCGCTATCCGTGAAAATGATATTTTGCTGCATCACCCCTATGAAAGCTTTGACCCGGTAGTTAAGCTGGTGAGCGATGCTGCCGATGACCCGCAGGTGCTGGCAATTAAGCAGACACTGTACCGTGTGAGCGGCAACAGTCCTATCGTTGCTGCGCTGGCACGTGCTGCGGAAAACGGCAAGCAGGTAACGGTACTGGTAGAGCTGAAGGCGCGTTTTGATGAGGAAAACAATATCCTCTGGGCGCGCCGCCTGGAAAAAGCAGGCTGCCACGTTATCTATGGCTTGGTCGGCTTAAAGACGCATGCCAAAATTATTCTTATCGTGCGCAAGGAGGATAACGGTATTAAGCGTTATCTGCATCTGGGCACAGGCAACTACAACGACAGCACCGCAAAATTATACACCGACCTTGGCCTGATGACGGCGAACGATGAGTTTGGCAGCGATGCTTCGGCGTTCTTCAATCTGCTCAGCGGCTACAGCGAGCCGCCGGTTTGGAATAAGCTGGTTATGGCGCCGCTGGGACTGCGCGAGAAAATTTACGCGCTGATTGATAATGAAATTGCCATGGTGCGTTCCGGTCGTGAGGGCCATATCATTGCCAAGATGAACTCACTGATTGACCAGCCCGTAATCCAGAAGCTGTACGAGGCTTCTGCCGCAGGCGTGCATATTGATCTGATTGTGCGCGGTATTTGCGGTCTGCGCACGGGCATCGAGGGCATCAGCGACAATATTACGGTCCGCAGCATTGTCGGTCGTCAGCTGGAGCACAGCCGTATCTTCTGGTTTGCCAACGGCGGGGAGGAGCAGCTGTATCTTTCCAGTGCCGACTGGATGCCGCGTAACCTTAATGATCGCGTTGAGCTGTTCTTTCCGGTAGAAACAGAGGAGCATATCCGTCGCATCAAGGCGTTGCTCGATTTGTATCTGCGCGATAACGTGGGCGCGCATATGATGCAGTCCAACGGCAGCTATCGCCGTGTACGCAATAAGCTGGAGCCTGTGAGCGCACAAAGCACTTTGTACGAGATGGCGCAGTTGGCGGTGACTGCCGACAAGCTGCCGATGGAAAAGCGTCTGCAGCCTGTATTCAGCCGCAGATAATAGTGCCGCAGTATATTTATCAAGGATTATGAGCTAAAAAAGACTTATATTTTAATTGCTTACTTAAATCCTTATATTGATATTATGTGCTTAAGTTGTTATAATTAGTAACAAGAGCAGAGGGGGATTAAAATGAGTAATTATGCTGTAACCTTGAATTATAATTGCCATTATGGCTATGTAGAATATAACGAAGCGGATAAGACTGCCGTAGTAACCTTGCCGGAGGCTGTTGCCGAAGCTAAGGCTGCTGTCGAAAAGTATCTGGCAACTCCGTTGAGCCTGGATGTGCCGCAGGGTGATACTATCCGTGATTTTGCTACGATAACGCTGGAGCCGCTTTCCAGTAAGGAGGCTTTTCAGGTAGCGCTCACCCGTCTTTGGGGTAAAACTGGCGTGCGTGTTGAATGGAGCATGCCTCCGGGAATGGCTGACGATATTGCCGCTGAGGTGCTGGCAGAAGCACATTAACTGCTGATTGTTTTAGGGCAGACTCTTGATATAGCAGAGTCTGCCTTTTTGTTTATATTTTGATAATCTGCCTGCTGTGGCGGATTTTTTGGCAAAGGAAAAAGAGGAGAAGCTTGCTGACGCATAACTTGCCGTTTCCTCATTGCCAGTATTTTGTTTTTGCGGTATAATATTTAGTACAGCTTGGGCGGAATGGCTTGAGTTTTGCCTGAGCTGTTGTTATGGTTCCGTAGCTCAGTAGGATAGAGCAACCGCCTCCTAAGGTTATGCTCTACCGGCCGCCTTACGATGAAAAGTGATTGTTACCATTTTTAATTGAATAGATGTCTCTGTAGCTCAGCAGGATAGAGCGTTCGCCTCCTAAGCGAAAGGCCGTGGGTTCGAATCCCGCCAGGGACGCCAGCAAACACGCCGAAAACCTTTGATTTATCAGGGTTTTCGGCTTTTCTTATTTCTGCGGCTTTTGTGGCTTTTTTGCAAAAAACCTTGGTTTGCTAACATTTGCTAACGAGATTTGGCCTTTTGCTAAGAAAGGCGGTAAGTCAGAGGTTCGATTTTTACCAAAGGAACTTGCAAACATTTGTTAGCAGAAATTAGAGGAAGTTGCAAACAAAATCGCGAATTTGCTAACATCGCTCAAAAATGCTTTCAGAACCTTGCTAACAAAAAAAGTGTTTGGTCACTGTGCAAAGTGGTTCAAACGAAGAAAACCTCTCACAAAGTGAGAGGCGTTCTTCTGAGGGAGGGACTTTATAAAGCTTTTGCCAGCTGCTTGAGCAGTGCGGCAGTTTCGGGATTTTTAAGCAGTTCCAGTATCTTCGCTGCATCACTTTCAGTGACGGCAGTATCCGCAGTTTTAGGCTCTGTATCTTCAACAGGATCAGGAGTCTTGGATGAGTAAAATGCTTCCTCCAATCGCTGAGCGTTTATGCAGCGATCCTCGTCGATGATGTGAGAATAGACATCTGCAACCATTTTTACCTGAGCATGACCAGAGTCGCCCTGGACGGATTTCATATCGCCGCCATTGAGTTTCAGCTTGTAGGTGATGCTGGAGTGGCGGAGAGAATGGAATACAACATGAGGCAGTCCGTTTTCTTTGATAAGTTTATTGAAAGCACGGTTAATCACCTGGCTTTCCATCGGACGGCCATTGCTGGAGCAAAAGACCAGGTTATTGTCGATGTATTCGTCTCCAAACAGATCCATCAGCTCGTCGATTTCTTTTTTTCTCTCTACCAGCATATAGGCAACTGTTTTCGGCAGGTACACGCGGCGAATACTGGTTTTGGTTTTAGGCTCTTTCAGGACCAGAGCAGTATGGGTACTGGCTATGCAAGGTGGAAACTTCTTAATAACACCTTTGTCGCTCAAATCGTCCAATGCACCTCGTGTAACCCGTTGCAGCTCTTTGTTGACGAATATATAAGCTGAACCATTTTCTATGCTCTGTGGTGCAATATCAATGCAGTCCCAGGTAAGGCCCAGCATTTCGCCAATGCGTAAAGAGCAGGAGAACGCCAGATTTAAGGCAAGGGAGAGGATAGGATCATCACAGACTTCCATCGCCTTGCTCAGCGTTTCGGCAGTCCATATATCCCGTTCTTTATGTTCTTCTTTGGGAAGTGTCGCATTCAGGACAGGGTTACGGCTGATTAGTTCCCAACGCACCGCCTGATTAAAGGCACTGCGAAGTAGCTTGTGAATTTCTCTTACTGTATGCGGGGTCAGATATTCGCTTGTGGGTTTGCGGTTGTTGACGCTTACCGTTTTCACAGAGAGCAGATCGCGGTAATACTTATCCATCATCCTTGGAGTGATGTCGGATAGTAACATATCTCCGATAATAGGAGTTATGTAGTTTCTCGCCAGACCACGGCGGCTTTCATATGTTGACATTGCCCAGGTATTTACACCATAGATGGACATATATTCATCGAGCAGATCGTTCAGGGTCTTTGCCGTAGGAATAAAGAAGGTTCCAGAGTCCTGCTCATACTCAATTTGCTTTTTTCGTTTTTTTGCTTCTGCATTTGTGCTGAAGGTTTCCCAACGCTGTCTGCGTTTTCCGTTTTCATCTGTGTAATCATACACCACAGAATATTTGCTTTTACGCTTCACGATAGATGCCATTTTCATTGCTCCTTTCTGAGATTTTCACATAATGAGTTTGCTTTTGATACCAGGCTTCAAAACTGCTGGTAATGATACGAATTCTTCGATCAATCAAGGTCGTCTCAAAATAGCCCCTTTTAACAAGGTCATAAGCTGTGCCAGATTTCAGCCCCAAAAGATCCGCCATTTCCGGAACTGACATCGTAGTATGCCTCCATTTCTCTCCGGGCGGTGTACCATCCACTTTTTTATAGTGGAACTGGCCGGCATACCAATCTTCAAAGCTATCCAGCATAACTCTCATTCGTCCGGCCACTTGAATTGTTTTGAAATAGTTCTTTTTAACCAACCAGTAGGATTCTACTTTACCAAGCCCAAGCATTTTGCCCATCTCTGGTACAGACATACTGGTCTTTACTCTTTGTTTTTGCATGGCTTTTGCCTCCTCTATAAAGTTTTTCTTGCTATGGCCTCATTGTAAGAGAAAGCAGAAAAAAAGTTAAGGATGTCGATTTGGAGATCGGCATCCTTGACAAATCATTCATCTGCGTGATCCAGCCAGTCATCAAAGCTCTTTTTGGAAATGCGGATATGACCGCCGACTCTGACGCTGTGGAATACACCTTGTTTTACCAGATTATATGCTGTGGGACGACTGATACCTAGAATGTCCTGAATCTCATCGACCGTATAGGTTCTTTTGTCATAGCTGACAGGATTTTGTTCATTAAAGCGGTTCAATTCCGCAATTCTTGCTTCAAACATAAAAACGCCTCCTTTATCCGGTAAGTGGCCTTACGGAGCCTCCATTTCCTCCGGAATATGAATATCTAAACTAACTTGCAGAGCATCATCAATCGCTCTCATTTCTTCGCGAGATACGCGCCCAATGTACGATAAAACACGCCTTTTATCAATCGTTTTAATTTGCTCCAGCAGAACAACAGATTTCAGTCCAAGCTCTGGAACGCTCTCCAGTGCATAGTGTGTGGGCAGCTCCTTTTTCTTAATCCATTTACTGGTGAGCGGAGCTACGATCAAAGTGGGGCAGAAAAAATTCCCCACATTGTTTTGAAGAACCAGGACAGGACGGGTGCCGCCTTGCTCTGATCCAAAATAAGGATTCAAATTGGCATAATATAAATCCCCACGCTTATAAATCCAATCTTCTTTCATGTTCATCCTCCTATGTTTTGAGATTTGATTATGTAAGAAGGAGGCTCTGCAAATTACAGAGTCTCCTTCAATTTAGCGCCTGTTTTATCCCTTACTTGTCCACGACACCCCAGGGATTTGGGTAATCATTAAGCCGCAGGTGGCTGGCCTGCTTCTCAGGAATTTCACCTCCACTTCGTTTGGTCTTACCCATGGCCTGCGACGGTTGTTATCACGCTCGGACTATGGCTGTAAGAGAGCTTTCCTCCTTGTTATGCCATGACCGGATGCCATCCGATGTATTCCAGCCTGATATATTTCTGATAAACCGAAAACTCATCTATACAGCAAAAATGGGTTGGCCTGTTATGCGAGTGGCAGCTCTCAGAAAATATACCGCTGATGTAGCGGCTATTACGCCCAAAGAGGATCAAACTTAATGATTCGTATATGAGGTTGTCAAGGTGCAAGTGAAAGGATTTCCCTCTCACTTGCTACTGCCACTTTTTTAGAAAATCGCAACCAACTTTTTTATTTTTTCTTCAATTTTTTTCAATCGCTTATCTGCGGCTTGCCGAGTAATACCATATCGTTGGGCTAAACAAGTTGCATTTGGTATTTTCATTTCATAATAGGACAATATAAAATCTCGTTCTGCTGGACTCAGTTTCAATAGAGCTTGGTGTAAATCCTCAAGAAGTAAATTCTGAATAGCTTGTTCCGCAGTATCAACAGATTCATCCACAAACAAATCTGTATCCTGATAACCTTCCTCTGTGCCGTCACGATCTCCCACATGAGAAGCCGGGAATATAGAGCGACTTTTCTCATGTTCCTGGAGATAGCGGCTGTGGCGGTCCTCCTGTTGGTATTTTTCAAAATCTTTGCGAGAACATTCCATGATAATGCGGTCATCTTCATCACGGAACATTTTGACTGTTTCAACAAAAAAGCGCCCAGTAAAACAACCATTGCGGCGTGCCTTACTGAACGCTGAAAAACTGATTTCCTCCCATTCCTGTGGGCTGTTATTTTTCCAAATGAATACTCTCGTCATATCCTTTCCTCCGTTCAAATTTTTGGTAGTCAGCGAATTTGAACGGTGTCATGGATATTTTGCTATGTACGCCTCCCAGCGCATACCGGCCTCCTAATACCGGGCAAAGAAAAAGGCCGGAAGTGTTTTCACCTCCAGCCATGTTCCTGCCGCCATATTGCAGCAGGAATGAAAAAAGCCCGGTTAATGCCGGGCCTTATGTAGAAAAGTATTCAATTTAGCGCATTCCTGCCACTATAACAAGTATAGCAGGTCGGAAGTCGGAAGGGAGTAGGGATTAGGTCGGGGATTTGTCGGGATTTAGTCGGAATTTAGTCGGGGCAGCTCCTCCAGGACTTCTGGAATAGAATATCCAAACAAGCAAACAGAAAATAAATAGATGGCTTCTCGTTTTCGGTCATAAAAGACACTGCGCTCTATATTTAGTTCTTCCAGCAATTCTTTCTCTGTACTGTTGAACCGATAGATGAATTGCTTAGTCAAAATTTCATAGTAAAGTTCTCCTCGATCTGGATACCGTTTCAGACGAAGGAGTGCGCGGTCAATAATATTGACCAGCATTTGATTTTGAACAAGGCAGCACACTTTTTCTTCAAAGGCTTGCAGTTCAATATCTGGTGCAAAATTTTCAAGATAGCAGAGGCCAGACTCTATATCTTGTTCTCCCATAATCCAAGCAGTTTCTTGTAATTCTTCTGCCCGTTCACTCAGAACCCAGACTACATCACGGTAAATCTTTAGAATCAGCTTACTTCTATGAAACGCAGCGTCGCTGTTAAGCCCCAAAGCTGTTAGCCTGCTGTTACATTTTTGGATTGTTGTACTTTCTTTTCTCATGGAATATCCCTCCTTGTTCGCAATATCGCGAACATATTAGGCGCAAAATAGCATAGAGGAGGAGAGTGAGAGAGGGCAGTGCCTCCCTCTATTCCTCCCTTTGGTTATATCAGGTTCCTGGATTTTAGACGAATCTGCATTGCTTGCTTGGAAACCTCAAAAATATTTGCCATTTCTGCAATGAGCTGTTCATCTGTCCGTCCTATTCTAAGCCGGTAAAAACATTTTTTAATCTGCGGTAAAGGCATTAGCAGAGCAGAGGCCAGAGTGTCTGCCTGACGCTCAATTATGCCATGACTTTCGTCGGAAGAAACATTTCCGTTATAAGCAGCAACATCTCCAGTACCGGAGTACAACTTCTTATGTAGTACCCAATGAGCCAGCTCATGGGCACAGGTAAAACGGAGCCGCCCTAATTTTGACGGATCACAAAGCCGTTCATCAATTAAGATTGTACCGGCTCTTACTGCAATCATTCGATACTGTCTCTGTATCTGGTCATATAAAACAACGGCACCGTCATCGAAAATTGTTTCCCCTAATATCTTGGGGTTTTTTCTTAGTGTATGAAACTCCAGGATTAGATCAAACTTTGTCTCAATAATGGTTTCGATTGGCACAGGACACGGTTGACCGGATAGCAGAGAGGGATCATATTCCATCAGGATTTTTCGCCCTACCGCTTCGATTGCTTCTGTACGGATTTGTGGAATTGACAAAGCTCTCCCCCCTATCGTTTACGCTCCTTTAGCATTTTCATAAATGTCTGCCATTCTTCATCGGTAGCGTCTACTTCTTTTGCCACACGCAAGGCTGCCCGAACAATATCTTTTTCCATGATATAGTCTGGCAAATCAGCAGATACTGTATTGCGTGATTTTGCGGCCAGATCCAAAAGCAACTCATGTTCTGATTTATCCAAATTCAGAAAGGCGGAGATGCGTTCCACAAAATCTCCATTGGGTGCAGGACGGCGGCTTTGTTCAATATCACACAGATAACCGTAAGCAATATTCAAATGCTTGGCTGTATCGCGTAAATTGAATTTGTGCGCCTTGCGTTTCTCGGCTATAAATGATCCAAAAGTTATATTGCCCACAGCATTCACCTCTCATTTGTTCGACGAACTGCGAACATCTTGCTTATATTGTATATCGAACATCTGTTCACTTCAAGGATAAAAATTTCATTTGAAAAGAGGTGTTAAAAATCAATAACACCTCTTTTGCACTATATAAATTCCTGAGCGATTTGCTGCATTTCTGTAATGCACTCTTTGGGGGATAGAATCTTTATTTTCCCCTTGAATTTGAATATCCAGCCATAAAAAGTTCCACTGGGGTTCACTTCAATTTTGGCTGTGAAGTGTGTATCATCATACCTATCAACAGCAGCATCTTCTCCATAATGATCTATGATTACTCTCATCAATTCGTTTTCACATAGAAGGGTTACTTCCTTCGATGACTCCGATGTAAACATATCAACCATTTTATTTGTATAGGAGGCTACATCAAATCCCTCTATCGGCATAAAGCAAGTTTCAAGATTTTCTATGCTTGTTAGACGATCTACACGGAAGTGAGCAATTTTCTGATGCTTCAGAGAAAATCCAATCAAATAGTAATGGTCATTTTTCCATTCAAGCGCATAAGGATTTACGACATAATAATATCCATCATGCTTTAAGATTTTCTTTTTTTCCTGAGTATATTCATAGTATTGGAACCGAATTTGCTGATGGTTTCCAATCGCTGTTTGGATATTATCAATGATATAGTAAACCTTTTCATTATGCGGTTTGACACGGCTGGATAAAGCAGCAAATTTTTGAAGCTGCTCTGCCTGATGTGTGCTGGTCAGACGGCATAATTTCTGTACCAGTTCCTCGGATTTCTTGGCAGAAATGATCTTCGAGGATGCTACTGCGTCTGTCAGCATTTTCAGTTCTGGATACTCAAACAGGCGGCTTCCCATAAAATATTGGTTTTGGGTACTCTTGACCACCACAATATCAATTCCTGCATCGATCAGCGCATTGGTATCCGCGTAAACAGTCTGCCGCACTGCCTGAATTCCTTTTCCATTCAGATGGGCAATGATGTCAGATACTGTGGCGGGATGGTTTTCATCGGTCCGCTCATAGAGAAACCGGAGTAATTCCAGTATCCGCATATTTGTTGAATTCTGCATACTTCACCTCCTCGATTCTTAAAATGGCCTATTTTGTATGGTGTCCAGCCCCAAAGACCAGAAGCAGGGCGACAGCACAGAGAAGCAGGCCGATCCAATTTCGATCTATAATCAGCTTGATCACCGCCACAAGCAGAAGTCCGCCTGCCAGGAGCACAACGCCATTCATTCAGCGTCCTCCCGAAGCATAGTTTCCCATGTTGATGTCCAGCACCCCTCTGGGCGGCTGGATCAAGGCATCTTCATATTGGCACTTCCACTGGACATCCCGGCTCATCTGGCTGTCCTCCACACCGGCCGCATAAGCCGGTGCGGACATGAAAAAAGAGGCGGCAAGTGTGGAAAGACCGACACCTGCCGCCCGGACAGACTTACGCAGCCTGCCCATCGTCTGTTTCACTTTTTCTTTCATCGAAACCTCCTGAAATTTAATCATCATCAGAAGCGCCGCCCCCTGAGTTTTTCTGCTGGGCGAGGCGGCGCATGATGTCCTTTTGATAGTAGACCCAGATATTCCACAATGCGATCTCCTGTTTTGTATCGGTGATAATGGGCCGTTTGTTTTCCCGCTCCTCCCGCAGCTTCCGGTTATGCTCCATGTCGCCCATGCCCAGCATTTGATTGAATAGCCATTTGGAAAGGTCTGGGGCGTACATCATGGCCGGATGGTCCCGGCTGGTGATGATCTGATAGGGCCGCTTAACGCGCCGGACCTCATCCGTATTGAGCAACTTTCTCTCGGTCAGACTGACGCTCTGGGAGCTGGACGGCGTTGTGAACCGCCCGTTGCTGGCCGAGAGCTGGTAGCTGGATGTGGTGTAGCTGCCCAGCTTGTCCGACATTTCCCGCAGGGTTTCCGGGTCGTCGCTTTGCAGGTAGGCCCAGATTTGGCAGTTACCCTTGATGGTGTTGGCGATATTGTCGCTGTACTTTTCCTTGAGCTGGTCGAACCCCTGCACATAGAGGGCATAGCGCATCCCGCGTCCGGCCGCAACGGTGAGCTTGTTCGTCATATCGCTGATGGGGGTGAAATTCCCGAACTCATCCAGCAGGAAATTCACCCGCCGTTCCAGCCGCCCGCCCCGCTTGTCCGCCGCCTCCGCCAAAAGCTCATATTGCTGGGACACAATGAGAGAGGCAATCGGGTAAAAGGTGGTTTTCTCATCCGGCAGGATCACAAAGAGCGCCTGCTTTTTGCGCCCCAAATCCGTAAGGGTAAAATCACTGGCATGGGTAATCGAATAAATGGATTTCGAGGT
>ERZ827450.2740-NODE-2740-length-13570-cov-7.313060_pt1 | contig 13570 bp, 11 predicted proteins | sample MGYA00519773_ERZ827450 | MGnify/ENA primary metagenome ERZ827450 (study PRJEB31778, sample SAMEA3449306) | human gut metagenome | biome: human gut; feature: human-associated habitat; material: faeces | place: United Kingdom | collected 2010/2012 ...
CGGCGGTGACGGCTTCGAGGCGTATTACACCATTCACGGCGGCACCGGCAAGGTGCTCGCGCAGAACATCGAAAAGCAGGTCATCAAGATCGGCCAGAACTCTCGCGGCTGCAAGACCCGACAGGGTCAGCGCGGCGATTATTATGCGTTTGTGCGCGATACCAAGTGTCCGGCAGTAATCTGCGAGGGCGTGTTCGTGGACACGAAGGCTGATGCAGCACAGGCGGGCACCAAGGCAAAGCAGCAGGCGTTCGGCATCGCATACGCCAAGGGAATCCTCGACACACTCGGCATCAAGTACGACACTCCGACTACGGCCGAGCCGGTGACCGATGCCGAAACGCAGGCGGCAATCACTAAGGTGCAGCAGGCGGCCGGCCTCAGCGACAAGACCATGCAGTACCTGCTCGATTATGAGTATGGTGTGGAGCTGGTCAAGAAACTGGCGGCAGCTATGGAGAAGTAAAGCGAAACCCCTCTGGGCACTGGTGCTATACCGGTTCTCGGAGGGGCTACTTTTATTCGGTCGGATACGGTCGCACGTGAATTACTGGAGGATAGGCGGTTTTAGTGTGCATAACGATAGCGATAGCCCTGACGACAAATCGACGACAACAGGAGCGTATAATGCCCCGGAAAGAACCGGCTCAGTGTTTTTCGTCATTCTGAAAATCCGTCGCATTTCACTCCGTTTATTGCTATCTTCATCGTCATACAGCCATATTTTCAGAACTTGCAGCATCCCTTTTATAGTCGAACAAAAATTCGGCGTAAATAGCTTCAGGTGCTAGTGTTCGCAAGGACGTGGGGGTTCAAGTCCCCCCATCCGCACCAATCAAGGTTCTGACAGAGGTCAGGGCCTTTTTTGTTTTCAATGGCGAATGTAAACCAAAAACAAAATATAGGTTGACAATGGCGCGGAAGTATGGTTTAATAGCTTCAGATAAAAACTGCTCCGGGAGGGGTCAACATGAATCAACCAGAAACGAAAACCGCGCCAAAATCGGCATTTACCGTCAAGGAAACCTGTTATGCAGGACTTTTTGCAGCGGTAATTGCAATCATGGCGCAGATATCCATTCCGATGCCGGGCGGCGTTCCGATGACGATGCAGACGTTCGCGGTCACGCTCGCGGCGATTGTACTAGGCGCGAAGCTCTCGACGGTTTCGACCGTCATCTATCTCATCCTCGGCGCGGCAGGCGTGCCGGTGCTTGCAGGCTTCACCGGAGGACTTGCAAAGTTTGTCGGACCGACAGGCGGCTTTCTGATCTCGTTTCCGCTGATGGCGTTTGTCATCGGCTGGGGCGTGGAGCACCGCAGGGCGTTCCCGGGTGCGTTCGTGGTCGCGCTCGTCGCAGGCACGGTGCTGAACTATGTGGTCGGCGTTGCGATGTTCTGCGCGCTGACGCAGAGCACGCTTGCAGCCGGCATCACGGCCTGTGTGCTGCCGTTCATCCCGACCGCCATTATCAAGGCGATTCTCGCTTCGGTCGTTGGATTTGCAGTAAGAAAACGCCTCAATTAAATACAAGAGCAGCCCTTCCTGCGATTGATGCAGGAAGGGCTGCTTTTTGTCTGCCGGGCTGCTTTAAAGTCGGCTGCACGCGGATTTTCCCGCCGGCACGGCGAAAGGAACGGACCGATTCCGACTGCGGCAGTAAAGTTGGCGACAGGGTTGGATTTTAAGCGCCGCTATGGTATAATAAATTGATAATTTATGGCTTCTGTTGCGTCGATACACGGAGCAGAACGGAAGAACGGGGGAAGGACAATGGGGATCGTGACCGAGATGCTGACGACGCTCGGCGCAAATCTGCCGCTCGTGGCAGTCGGCTGCGCAGAGGTGTTCGCGGCGGCGGCGCTGCTCGGCAGGGCAGCCGTCATGCGCACGCAGTCGGGAAAAACCAGGGCATCGCTTGCGCCGGTCGGGATGAACCGCGATATTCAGCGCGTCCTGAGGCTGGAGAGCGGCGAGGTCATGCTCGTGCTCCGGCGCGAGGATATGATGCTGCTCGCCTGCACCGGCGATCCGGAAAAACTGCTCGGCGTGTCATATGCGGCGCTGCGGGATAATATCGCTAATCTCAATGCCGCTTTTTCTGACAAAAGCAGATGCCGTGCGGTCTGGAAAAAATACATGGCGTGGGACGGCAGAGAAATGTTCGATGAGGATGTACAGAGCGGCGGCGGACGCTGGATGCGCTTCATCGTCAGCCGCACGCCCGACGGTGAGTATGACCTGCTGTGCTTCCGCGACATCGCTGCACTGCACGACCGCATCGAGGAATGCGAAAAGCGCCTCGCAGGGGCGGAAGAGGAGAGCCGCGCGAAAACAACCTTCCTCTCGCGTATGTCGCACGAGATCAGAACCCCGATGAACGGCATCATCGGCACAGGCACTTTCAGCCACCAGGGTACATCGGGCCAGAAAATATCTTTCCAATAATGTTTCGTACCGAAGATATTGACCGCGAGGAACGTGCAGACTGCCAGCACCATCGTGATAGCGATATTTCCCGTCACATTCGCGCCTCCGGGGAAAAACGGAATCAATCCCATCATGTTATTGATAAAGATGAAAAAGAACGCTGTCAGCAGATAGGGCGCAAACTTCCGGTAGTTAGGTCCGACACAACTCTTGATGATGTCGTCGTTCACCATCATGATGAACATCTCCATGAATCCGATAAATCCTCCCGGTGCTTTGGCTCCTTGCGGACGTTTCCTGTACCAATGTGCCACACACAACACGATAACGAGCAGCAATACGCTGTTGAACAACAAGGCAAACGTCACTTTCGTAATGGAAATATCCCAAGGGCGAACCTGTTCGCCTGCGGCGTCATACTCTACCAGTTTGCCTTCATACTTGCTTCCTGCGGGAGCGATGGAAAGTCCTTCATACGTACCTCCATTCTCTTCGAGACGGGAAGAAAGGAACGTATGCCAACCTGAAGTGCTACTATAAACAATAACAGGTAACGGTATAGTAATATGCGTGTTACCCCATGTTGTAATATGCCATTCGTAGGAGTCACCGATATGCCCGAACACAATTTCTTTCACATCAACCGTGTTCTCCTGTTCCTCCTTCGGAGTAATCTCGTCCTGCGTCTGCTGCGCCACCACTTCCCCCTCTTGCTCTTGCGCAAGAACCGGAAAACTGACCGCTGCCATCAGGCAGAACAGAATCAACGGAGCTACTATGTTATGCAACTGTTTCATGTTTCTTCTTATTTTTCTTTTTCCGTTTCTGGTTCATCTCAAAAGAGAAGAAAAACCAGGTTTCGAATATCAGATATATCAAATAGAACGAGATAAACGTCAGTAAAAAAGCTCTAGCTTCTTCGCGTACAGCAAGGCAATAAATCAAGACCAGAATCAGCGAAAGAATCATCTTTATCATCTTCATTGCCAAATACAACAGTAACAATCTCTGCGGAGCGTGCCGCCGGCAAGCGTCGAACATATAGATGCTGGCCAACCCGAAGAAGTAAAAATAAACCGGTATAAACGGATACCCTCCGAAATAATGCCCCGGCAGAGCGAAGTGTAGGATAACAGCTCCGAGCGCCGCACTAATCACTGCAAATAAGGTATGCCAACAGATAAAGCTCCGTTTAGTTTTACTAATATTCATCATGTTACTGTGTTTTTCTGTAAGGTTATTATCTCGTTTTTTTCAATCTTTAGATACTTGGTCTTTGTGCCGGAAGGCTTCCGTCAGGAAACACAGGCAGAAACCGTGCCGTCACTCATTTCAACAAAACCGCCCTGAATATCCATCGTGTGCTCTTCTCCCTCCATCGTCGTATAACTCAACGTTCCCGCTTTCAGCGACGATACAATGGGCGCATGCCCCGGCAGAATAGAAAACGAACCGATCATGCCCGGCAATGTGACAATCTTCACATCTCCGTCGAATATGCTCTTTTCGGGCGATACTATACTCAAATGCAGTTCTTTCATCACTCTATATTTTTATTTTTTCGCCTGTTCCAGCAATTTCTTACCTTTCTCTATTGCTTCCTCAATCGTACCGACATTCAGGAAAGCCTGTTCGGGAAGATAATCCACTTCTCCGTCCAGAATCATCTTGAATCCCTTGATGGTATCTTCAATACCCACCATCACACCCGGAACACCTGTAAACTGTTCGGCTACGGCAAACGGTTGCGAAAGGAAACGCTGCACACGGCGGGCGCGGTTCACTACCATCTTGTCTTCTTCCGAGAGTTCTTCCATACCGAGGATAGAGATAATATCCTGCAATTCCTTGTTACGCTGCAAGATTTGTTTTACGCGCTGCGCTATGTCGTAATGTTCCTGGCCTACAATGTGCGGGTCGAGGATACGTGACGTAGATGCCAACGGGTCGACAGCCGGATAGATACCCAGCTCGGTGATCTTACGGTCGAGTACGGTAGTTGCGTCCAAGTGGCTGAAAGTCGTTGCAGGAGCCGGGTCGGTCAAGTCATCGGCAGGCACATACACCGCTTGTACGGAGGTGATAGAACCTTTGCGGGTAGACGTGATACGTTCCTGCATCGCACCCATTTCCGTGGCCAGCGTAGGCTGGTAACCAACGGCGGAGGGCATACGTCCCAAAAGGGCGGACACTTCCGAACCTGCTTGCGTGAAACGGAAGATATTATCGATAAAGAACAGGATATCGCGTTTCTCACCTTCTTTACCGGCGTCGCGGAAAGATTCCGCTACCGTCAGTCCGGACAGTGCCACAGAAGCACGTGCGCCCGGAGGTTCGTTCATCTGACCGAAAATCAGCGACACTTGCGATTTCTCCAGTTCGTTATAATCTACTTTCGAAAGATCCCAGTGACCTTTCTCCATGCTTTCCTTGAATGCTTCGCCGTAGCGGATAACGCCGGATTCGATCATTTCGCGCAGCAAGTCGTTACCTTCACGGGTACGTTCACCTACTCCGGCAAATACGGAGAATCCGTTATGTTTCTTGGCGATATTATTGATAAGTTCCTGGATCAATACGGTTTTTCCCACACCGGCGCCGCCGAACAAACCGATTTTACCACCTTTGGCATACGGTTCGAGCAGGTCGATCACTTTGATACCCGTGAAAAGCACCTCTTGCACAGTTGTCAAATCCTCAAATTTAGGGGGGTCCCGGTGAATGGAATACGCACCGTCGCGGTTGAGTCCTTTCATACCGTCGATCGAATCACCGACTACGTTCATCAGTCGTCCTTTAATCTGTTCGCCTATCGGCATAGTGATCGGGCCTCCGGTGGGATACACTTTCATGCCTCTCTGAAGTCCGTCGGTACTATCCATCGCTACGGTACGCACCGTATTTTCGCCGATATGTTGCTGAACTTCTACAACCAGTATTTTGCCGTTTGGCCTCTTTATCTCCAGTGCGTCGTGGATGCTTGGCAGCACCAGTTCCGCATCCGTACCTTCAAAGTACACATCGACCACAGGGCCGATCACCTGCGAGATATGTCCGATAATCTGTGACATAAGCAATCTCTTTTATTTATATTATTCTTTTCTCTCCTTTTTGACCTTATAATATGATAAGGAATAAACATTTTCGCGTTTTACCTAATTTCAATATTATAATAAACAGTTGAATTAATTTTTTGTTCAACTATTTTCTATATCCTAGAAACTTCTACCACTAGAAATAGTTAAAGAAACAACTGCACAAATATAGAAACAATTCCATATCGTTGTTACTCCTTTTTCATTATTTGTCGTTCGCTAACACTTATTAGACTAATAACAACTACAGATTGACCAATTTAGACGAATTTCGACTACAAATCAATAGCAAAATAGATTTTAACTATCAATAAACTAAATTTCCGTATCCAGTTTCCTTTCTCATTGTTTAAAATCAAGGATTTAGCCATGACACAAAATAGTAGCACAAACAACTAGTTTTGTGTTCGAGCACAACGAACATTGTTTTTCCACGCTTTCCTTAAGAAAGTTTAAAGCCATATTTCCTATTTTCTCACTATCCATTTCTCTATATTCCACGTTTACACACTAAAATTCACACCAATCTCTAAATATAATCAACGCATATACAATTATAATCTCGTTTTTTTGCTGTAATTTTGCACCACTAATATAAAACACTCAAAATGATGAAGAAAATACTGTTACTCGGTTCCGGAGAACTAGGAAAAGAATTTGTAATTTCAGCTCAACGTAAAGGTCAACACATCATTGCCTGCGACTCGTACGCGGGAGCACCTGCTATGCAAGTGGCTGATGAATTTGAAGTATTCGATATGCTGAACGGTGAAGAACTGGAGCGTGTCGTAAAGAAACACCAGCCGGACATTATCGTTCCGGAGATTGAAGCGATCCGCACAGAACGTTTGTATGACTTCGAAAAAGAAGGCATTCAGGTAGTGCCCAGCGCCCGTGCCGTGAACTTCACGATGAATCGTAAAGCTATCCGCGACCTTGCCGCCAAAGAGCTCGGACTGAAAACAGCCAGATACTTCTACGCCAAAACATTGGACGAACTGAAAGAAGCTGCCGCTAAAATCGGTTTCCCTTGTGTCGTTAAACCGTTGATGTCATCCTCCGGTAAAGGACAGTCGCTGGTGAAGAGTGCCGACGAACTTGAACACGCCTGGGAATACGGATGCAGCGGAAGCCGTGGCGATATCCGCGAGCTTATCATTGAAGAATTTATCAAATTCGACAGCGAAATCACCCTGCTCACCGTTACTCAAAAGAACGGCCCCACCCTGTTCTGCCCTCCTATCGGACACGTGCAGAAAGGTGGCGACTATCGCGAAAGTTTCCAGCCTGCACACATCGATCCTGCTCATTTGAAAGAAGCGGAAGAGATGGCAGAAAAAGTAACCCGCGCGCTGACAGGCGCAGGACTTTGGGGAGTTGAGTTCTTCCTAAGCCATGAAAACGGAGTCTATTTCTCCGAACTTTCTCCACGTCCGCACGATACCGGCATGGTAACTTTGGCAGGAACACAAAATCTGAATGAATTTGAATTGCACCTGCGTGCCGTGCTCGGTCTGCCTATTCCGGGCATCAAGCAAGAACGAATAGGCGCAAGTGCCGTCATCCTCTCTCCGATTGCCAGCCAGGAGCGCCCTCAATATCGTGGACTGGAAGAAGTGACCAAAGAAGAAGATACCTATCTACGTATATTCGGCAAACCGTTTACACGCGTCAACCGTCGTATGGGTGTGGTGCTTTGCTACGCTCCGCTCGATGCTGATTTGGATGCGTTGCGCGACAAGGCTAAGAGAATTGCAGAGAAAGTAGAAGTTTACTAAAAAAGAAATTTAGAGATAAGATGAATAGAATCCGCCAAGTAAACCTGTCTGACATTCCAGCACTACAAGAGCTATATCAGCATACAGTCCTGACTGTGAACCGAAAAGATTATACAGCCGAAGAAGTAGCAGACTGGGCTTCGTGCGGAGACGATACATCACATTGGGGTGAGCTTTTCGAAGAGCAACATTACGTGGTTGCAGAAAATGAAGAAGGTGTGATTGTAGGCTTCGGCTCTGTCAACGACGACGGATATATGCACACGCTGTTTGTCCATAAGGACTTTCAGCATCAAGGCATTGCGACATCTTTGTATAAATATCTCGAAGCATACGCACGAGAAAGAGGTGCGAAAAGATTAACATCGGAGGTTAGCATCACGGCAAAACCGTTTTTCGAGAAACAAGGTTTTCAGGTTGATGAAGAACAAAAACGGAAAGCTAATCAAATGTGTCTCACCAATTATAAAATGAGCAAGCAACTCTATTAATCTATATCGTTTCACATCTAAAATGCAAAGACATAGAATCAGTCTCACTTACTGACGAAGAGAAAACTTATTCTATTGATAAAAAACTCCAACCAATGCGACTTTATCCGCCACTTGGTTGGAGTTCTTTTTTAGCTTTATGAAATATTTTTCAGATACATAACAATGAAACTATCGTTTCTTACTCAAGAAACGTTTTGCCAAATATTTACGTATCGGTTCGTCATACAGTTTCAGGCACAGATAAGCAAGCACGATACTCAAGACAAAGACGCACACGGCTACGTGCCAAGTCTCGCCCAACGTATAGAGCTTATTCTCAATCAGCCATGCATAGAACAGATACATCAACGGATAATGGATCACATAAACCGGATAGGATATATCCCCCAGAAATTTGCATATCTTTGTCGATTGCACGTCCGTAGTGGTGCCCGACGCTCCTATCCAAAGAATGATAGGGAAAGCCACAATCACACAAAACGCTTCATAAACACCATTCATGCAAAGCGGCTCCATTCCTTCGAGATAAGGAACAGCGAACAGGGCAATCAATGCAACGGTACAGATCCAGAAAGCACCTCTCACCTTCATAGGCTTGAAGTTACGCGACATCAGCATACCCAGCGAAAAAGGGAAAAGCATACGTAGGGAGCCGCCCAGGAAGTTAACCCCGTCCAGCGTCCAGCCCACTCCTATGTTTCCATAAGTGGAGACATTGAAGACGGCAAACGCTGCCAATGCTACCCCCAGCAACACCACAAATACCGTCAGCGCCTTGTTGGACAAGCGACGGATGAACAACGCATACAGGATATTACCGATATACTCGAAAAATAACGACCAGCAAGGGCCGTTCAACGGAAACATCTCACCGTTGCCACGAACTTCATATCCCACCCCCGGCATGGCAGGAATGAAGAATATCGTGCAAAGAAGAGACAACATAATCATGGAGATGGCTACATGCGTTCCATCCCATTGCACACAACCCTGAATACAGAATGTGATAGCACCCAATACGGCACCCATAACGACCATCGGATGAAGACGTATCAAACGACGTTTAAAGAAATCTTTCATGGTGAGACTCTTGCCCCAACGGTCGTCATAAGCGTAACCGATCACGAAACCCGAAAGGATAAAGAAGAAATCCACGGCAAGATAACCGTGGTTGAGAGTCTCGATATTGCCACCACCGGCAAAAGCATATCCCTCGAATACATGATACCATATCACCATAAGAGCCGCTACACCGCGAAGTCCGTCAAGAAGATCATAATGTGCTTTGGTATCTGCAAAGGCTGAAGAAGAAATGTTCGACATCTGTTTTTCTATTAGTTAGTTAGTATTTTCAGATGGCAAAGATACGGTTTGCGAAACGAAGTTCTTTTGCTTAAAAGCAAAAAAGCCCTACCGAAAACTATTTTTTAGCACGTACCCGACTAAGCGTGTAGATGGAAATGCCCAAAAAGGCAGCCACATACTTCAGCTTCACCCGGTTTATCAGTCCGGGATAGCGACGGTTGAACTGCTCATACCGTTCTTTAGGCGAAAGCTGGAGCCGTTCCACAAACATGTGGCTAAGCTCTTTGTTGACATTCTGATGCAGGATGCGCCCCCAGTTGGCTATGTCGATATAGGTTTCGTAGAGCATATTCAGCTTGTCGATATGGATGACGTAGATTTTGCAATCGGAAAGCGTTTCAATGCTCTCCACCGACGGTTGCTGATAGTAGAGCGAATCCATGCCGAACGTAATGTCGCCTTCCAGCGTGAACCACGTAGTAGTGTCCTGTCCGTTGTGATGGAATACGGAACGGGCAATGCCCTCTTCAATGAAATAAACCAGGCGGTCTGTTACCCCCGACTGGACGATATAGGTATCTTTAGGATAATATCGCAGTTCCATATTCGCCTGAAGCGCCTGAAGCGCTTCATCGGATACCGGATAGATTTCTCTGATTTTTTGAATAATGTTTTCCATTTTGAGATTCCTTACTTGATATTCGACAGGCCACCGGACGGACATTTCTAATGACGCACCTTAGGATACTTATTATTGAAACGGAATCCCAAGCCGAGCATCAGATAATTAGGTGTCTGAAAGTTTTGGAGATTGTAACCGATGTGAAGGAAAGAGCTACGTGTCACGTCTATCTTCAACGCAAAGACCTGATACAGCCCCCGCAAATCGCCACGCCCCAGCACATTCGTTCCCAAACCGACATTGATGGTGAAAAACGGCATTACATACTCCGCCCGTCCCGAAAGTCCGAGAGCAAGCTGATGCTGAATGCCCGGCACAAGAAACCTGCGTCCGGAAGTGCCGCTGCCTCCATCGTAATCGTACTCCACAATCCGGTCTTCGGTGTACACATTGGCACTACCGTCATAAACACCGTCCAGCGAGACGCCGAATCGCAGCTTATAGTTGAGGTTGTACATCGGGGCAAAGTTGAATCCCGCCACGGGGTAACTGCCCGGCGAAGCTATCTGCTTCCCGCTTTCTACATACACGCCTTTCCGTCTCCACGAGCCGAACAACACAAGATCGTAACTGATATGACGGGGAAAACGGGGAATATACGGCTTGACCAAAGACTTGGTCAGGTCGGATTCTTCACGGTTGAAGTTGTACACCAGACCGATTTTCGCTCCGGTGGTGTTCACTCCTGCGTTGGGGAATTTGGTGTTGCCGTTGGAGAAATGCGTAAAATCTCCGCCGATGATAAAATCGAAATAACGGGAAAGCGACCAATTGAGGTAGATACCTGCATTGAGATACGCATTCACCCGTGAACCTACCGCTCCGTTGTAGGAGTTGTAATCGTTATCGTATGGTTTCCATCCGGCAGAAAGGCCGAAATTCCACTCGTAATTGAGCGAAAGACGGGGATTGAAACGGGCGATACGTGCGCCCTGAAAGACATAGAACGTCACCGGATCACCGAGTTGCTTACGGTCGCCAAAGGTGGTGACGGCCAAGCCGAAGCCTTGGTAGGCTCCGCCGTAGATACGGTCGGCACAGGTATTGGGACGAAACTTGAAGGAATATTTCAAATGAGCGGCAAAGGAACTTTGGATGGGCTTCCACCGTTCGTTCTCTCCTTGCAGGAAAGGATTGGTGGGGAACACGTATTGCGGCCGAGCTTCTATCCCCAACCGGTGAATGAACCGATGGGGAACGTAAGGAGCTACCGTGTCCATGCCACATTGCGGGAAACTGTTGCGCCGGAATCCATGAAGTTCTTCCTGCAATCGACGCACTTCTTCACGAAGTTCGCGGACGTCCTGCTGGAGTTGCTCCACGTCTTGCCTGACCTCTTTCACCTCCTGCCCCACTTCTTACGCGCACAGCGAAGCAACGGGGAAAAGCAAGGCGGAACAGAATAGGATGATTTCCCGTCTGGGTATCTTTACTCTCATATCATAGTCTGGTTAGTCTTTTTCAGAACGAAGTTTATAAATGGAGCTTCTCGATAAACTGCGCTACATGATAGCCATCCATCAATCCATGATGGCAAGTGACGGAAACGGGCATCATCAGCCTTTCTCCTTCGCGGAAGTATTTACCGGTGGAGATTTTGGGAACGCTGTCGCCCGAACGCATATTGGTGGGATGCTTCATATCGGTGAAAGAGAGCCACGGCACGGCCGAATAATGAATGGCGTTGGGATGAAACGTACCTCCTTTGTTGAGTCCCGTAGTGGCTTGCAGGCGTTCCATCTCGGCTTTTGCCCGACGGATAAAGACGAGTTCGTCCGGATCGTATTCAAAAGCGGCAAAAGAAAAGGTGTGGTCGGCACGCCCCACAGTGGCTTCGGGCAGAAGACTGTCATAACACACCACTCGATCGCCTTCGATGCGGTAGCGGAACTCTTCCACGGCAGCCGCAGCAGTCACGATGCGGTGAAGGACGAGCAGGGAAAAGGAAACGCCTTTGTCTTTGGCTTCCTGATACGCGCGCGTACAATCTACATTGACCGTCACTCCAAAAAAAGGATCGTCAAAAGCACTGAAATGTTCGTAATGTTCTCTTCTGTTCCAAGTAGCAATATCGATGATCTTCTCTATCTGATTCATTCTAAACACTCTTTTTTAAGTTTCACCACAGAGGGCACAGAGGACACAGAGATTTTATAGAGTTTTTATAGAACTTTTTCACCGGATTAATGCAATTGATTCCATTGCTTCCGGTCTTACCTTACCGAAAAAACTCTGTGTCCTTTGTGTCCTCTGTGGTGAATAAATTACTGATGTTGCTCACGCAACAAGTCATTCACTGTCTTCACCGGGTTAAAGGTAGAAAGAGGAACTTCTACAAAGACGGTATTCCAGTCGCTCATCGCACCATTCCACAAGCCGGGAAGTTCGAGGGCTTTCAGGTCTTTACCGTTCTTCGATTTGTAGGAGATGAAGCCGGTGGCTTTATCTACATATTTCACCAGGTCGAATTTATGTCCTTTATAATCACGCACAGCGCATACGAGGTCTACCGGATTGAAGTGCGTACCCTTCTCGAACATTTCTTTCTTCTCCGGATCGTCCATGTCGATCTGCGAGCTTTCGAGAATTTGCAGGGAGATAGTTCCGTCGCTGTTGTAAGCAAGGAACGGACCGCCGCCGGGTTCGCCTACGTTCTTCACCATTCCGCAGACACGCATCGGGCGGTTGAACTTGTTTTTGAGGTAAATGGCCAGTACGGAGTCTTCGAGGTCTTTCGTTTCCGGGTTCTTGCAGAAGAGTTTCTTTTGCAGGAATTGAAGCATTTCCATCATCTGGTCGTGCGTATACTTGCCGCTGTCGAGCAGCGTGAGGTATTCGAATACTTGTTTTTGCAGGGTCACGAGCACTCCGGCAATCAGTTTCTTATACGTAACGGTGTCGGCTTTCAAACGGTCGGGCACTACGTTGTCGATGTTCTTGATGAAGATGATGTCTGCGTCCAAGTCGTTCAGGTTCTCAATCAGCGCGCCATGACCACCGGGACGGAACAGCAGTTTGCCGTTGTCGCGGAACGGTTGGTTGTCCATATCGGCAGCAATGGTGTCGGTACTTGGCTTCTGCTCGGAGAAGGTGATGTAATAGTCTACGCCGTAACGTTTGGCGAAGTCGTCCACTTTTTCCGTCACGAGCTTCTTGAAAAGTTCGCGGTGTTCGGTAGACACGGTGAAGTGTACGTTCACTTTGCCGCTCTTGCCGGCTGCATACAGAGCGCCTTCGGCAAGATGTTCCTCCATCGGAGTGCGGGAGCCTTCGGGATATTTATGGAATTTGAGCAGACCTTTCGGTAGTGCGCCATAGTTCAGTCCTGCAGTCTCCAGCAGGGCGGACACCACTGCTTTATAGTTGCCTTCTTCCATCAGTCCGGGAATGTCTTTTCCGGAGATACGCTGGCAGGCCACATTCAGATCGTCATAGAAAGCAAAATTCTTGATTCCGTCAAAGAAGGCCTGTTCGAACTTGGTAGTCGGCTGGTCATAATCGGCGGACAGAAACTCGAATAGATTCTTAAACATACGACTTGCAGCACCGGAGGCAGGCACGAACTTCACAACAGTCTTATCTGTGTTTGTATATGCATCCCAGGCGGCCAGATAAGCCTTCTGTTCTTCTGCGTCGGGAGCTAATATGCCCTTTTCGATGGAAGCTGCCGCATCCAGTTTTAAAAAGGGAAATCCCGTCTGGAAGCATGCTAATTGTTCTGCAATTTGCTCTTCCGTGATGCCTTTCTTGGCAAGCAACTCTTTGTCCTGTGTCGTTATCATAAT
>ERZ827450.2753-NODE-2753-length-13532-cov-2.230838_pt1 | contig 13532 bp, 12 predicted proteins | sample MGYA00519773_ERZ827450 | MGnify/ENA primary metagenome ERZ827450 (study PRJEB31778, sample SAMEA3449306) | human gut metagenome | biome: human gut; feature: human-associated habitat; material: faeces | place: United Kingdom | collected 2010/2012 ...
GCGCCTACCTCCAAGGCATCCGCTTCCTCATCGCCCTGCTCCACACGCTCTAGAAGCCCGGAAAAGCTGCACGAAGCAGCCATCTGGACCCGGAAAAGCTGCAAATCTAGGCCAAATACACCCGGAAAAGCTGCAAACCGCAGGTGAAGGAGTTACATTCCGTGCGGGTTATATGCAGGTATGCCTGCGCACGCTATCATGTATGGGTTAGACCGCAACTATGTACCCCATACGCGAAGGGATGCGCATGTATCTGAAGATCGACATGTTCTAGCCGGGCTTACCCCCGCAGTGGCGCCATGCGCCCCATCAACTCTGCCGATTTTCACCTTCACGCATATAAAGGAGTCCCGCCATGCGCGACAAGCTCGAAAAGATCATCAAGGCCTACGAGGAGCTCGAGAAGAAGCTCTCCGACCCGGCCGTCGCCTCCGATATTAAGGAGTTCACGCGTCTCAACAAGGAGTACGCGCACCAGTCCGACCTCATCGCCGCTTCGCGTGAGTACATCAGCGCGCTCGACGACATCGAGGCTGCCAAGGAGATGCTCCGCGACACCACCGACGCCGATGAGAAAGAGATGCTCCAGATGGACATCTCCGAAAACGAGGCCAAGCTCCCCCAGCTCGAGGAAGACATCAAGTACATGCTCATCCCGAGCGACCCCAACGACGACAAGAACACCATCGTCGAGATCCGCTCCGCCGCCGGTGGCGACGAGGCGGCCATCTTCGCCGGCGACCTGTACAAGATGTACCAGCGCTTTTGCGAGTCGCGCGGCTGGAAGACCACCGTGCTCGATTCCAGCCCCAGCGAGGCCGGCGGCTTTAAGTCCATCGAGTTCAAGGTCGAGGGCGACCGCGTCTACTCCGTCATGAAGTTCGAATCCGGCGTGCACCGCGTCCAGCGCGTTCCCAAGACCGAGTCCCAGGGCCGCATCCAGACCTCAACGGCAACCGTCGCCGTGCTTCCCGAGGCCGAGGAGATCGACGTCCAGATCAACCAGTCCGACCTGCGCATCGATACCTACTGCGCTTCGGGCCCTGGTGGTCAGTGCGTTAACACCACCTACTCCGCCGTGCGCATCACCCACCTGCCCACCAACACCGTTGTGCAGTCGCAGGAGCAGCGCTCCCAGATTCAGAACCGTGAGGTCTGCATGCAGATGCTGCGCGCCCGTCTGTACGAGATGGAGCTCGAGAAGCAGCAGGCCGAGCTCGGCGCCGAGCGCCAGAGCCAGATTGGCCACGGCAACCGTTCCGAGAAGATCCGTACCTACAACCAGCCCCAGGACCGCGTGACCGATCACCGTATCGGCTTCAACTCCACCTACAACGGCGTCCTTCTGGGCGATCAGCTCGGCACCGTCATCGAGGCGCTCGCCGCCGCCGAGCGTGCCGAGAAGCTGGCACAGGCCGTGTAGTGGGTTACGCGGTTTTACCAAACCGCGTAACGGCTCGACGCTGCAAACGCCCCTAAGCGGCAATCTGACGTTCAATCGTCGGGCATGACCAAAAGGTCAATGCCCTCCTCTTTCACGTCACCTTGCTCGCTTAGGGGCGTTTTCGCTTTCCGTCCTCTACCTGCGGCATTCTCGTTGCCGGCCCTTATTCGGCACTTGGGGACGTTCCTTTTGTGCCGGCAGCTGGGGACACTCCTTGCGGGGTGTGTCCCCGTTTTGTTTTCGTCCCGTGCGTTTTGTGAAACACGGTTAACTTTTTAAATAACGTAGTAAGACATGGGCAACTTTTGCGGTAAAGTAAATCAAGCAAAAGTATCCAAAGGCTAACTAGAAGCCATCGCGAAAGGCGGCCCATGGCCCTGCGTGAATCTGGAGAAGACTATCTCGAATCTATTTATGTGCTCTCGAAGCGCCAAGGCATCGTTCGATCGATTGACGTCGCCGAATACCTGGGCGTAACCAAGGCAAGCGTCTCCAAGGCCATGGCGACCTTGGAGAGCAACGGCTACGTGGAGATGGGCAAACGTGATGTGCATCTGACGGAACGCGGTCTTGAGGTTGCCCGTCAAATGTGGGAGCGCCATTGCTTTTTTGTGGGGCTGCTAGAGGAAGCCGGTGTTTCGGCGGATGTCGCGTCGCAAGAGGGCTGCCACATGGAGCACTGCCTGAGCGAGGAGAGCTTCGAGAAGCTGCGGGCGATGCTGGGTCGGGAAGATGTGGCGAGCCCAACAACGGAATCCTAACTGTCCCACAGTAGCGCGGAGTTCGCGCAAAGCGCGAACCAGCGAAAGGGGATAGGAGATTCGAACAACAGCGAGTCCGACGCAGCCCAAAGTGGAACAATCGGTGTGCGATAGCCCCGCAGCCGAGCTGTCCCCGCACCCCCAAAGACACGCGCCTCCCGTGCCGGAACGGCGCGGGACAGCGACCGGGACCAGTGCCCCCAACAGCCAAGTCCAACTCAGACAAGGAACCCCGCCAGACGGCGATGCCCAAGAACCGCCAGCTGTGTCACCGCAGGCCGGGGCCGGGCTTGGTTTTGAAAACATTCCGCAGACCAGAAACGCCCCCGTTCGTAGCTCCGGAGGAGCAGAACGGGGGCGTTTCATTGGTCGAGGACGTTTTCAGGGGTTAGCCCGTACGGCCTTCTACCGCTACGTAGCAATTAGGGTATCTGGGGTGGACGGCGGCTTGGCTACGAGCCGGGGCTGAAGACCTGAATGATTGGATGCCGTTGCTGGGAGCGCAGGCGTTGCTGGCCATGGTCACTTTGGGACCGAAATGTTGGCTGAAGTTCGGTGTCTAACCCACCGGAAAGTGTGTCCCGGTTTGGAGGCGGATTGTGGGATGTAGCTTCCGCTTGGGGGCTGTTTGGGAAACTGTGGACCGGAATTTTGCTTTATTGTGGGTCGCACTTTCCGCAACATGCCTCAACCGGAAAGCGTGTCCCAGAATTAACGCTCGGAATGGGACAGAGTTTCCGCCGTTAATCCAGCTGCCAGCAAAAAGGCCTCCTGAGTCGTTGCTCAGGAGGCCTTTCGTTCAATCGCAAGTGAACGCGTTAGTTGTTCTTGGTCAGACGCTCGACGTCGTGGGCAATCATGTATTCCTCGTCGGTGGGGATGACCATGACCGTGACGGCGGAACCGGCGGCGCTGATGACCTGCGGGCCGTTGCCCACGGCCTCGCGGTTCTTGTTGTTGTCGATGCGCACGCCCAGCCACTCGAAGCAGTCACAGAAAGCCTTGCGGATCGACCAGTCGTTCTCGCCGATGCCGGCGGTAAAGGTGATGGTGTCCACGCCCGCCATGGAAGCAATCATGGAGCCGGCCTGCTGCATGGCCTTGTAGGCGAACATATCGAAGGCGAGCAGGCAGCGCTCGTCACCCTCGGAGGCGCGCGTACGGATGTCGCGGGCGTCGTTGGAGATGCCCGAGATGGCAAGCAGACCAGACTGCTTGTTCATCATATCATCGACTTCCTGATAGCTGTAGCCGCCCTCGCGCTGGAGGTAGCACACAGTGGCCGGATCGATGGAGCCGCAACGGGTACCCATCATCAGGCCGTCGAGCGGCGTGAGGCCCATCGTGGTGTCGCGGCACACGCCGTCCTCAATGGCGGCAAGCGAGGCACCATTGCCCAGATGGCACGAAAGCAGGCGGTGGCAGCGCGAGCCCAGGATCTCCTTGGCCATCATCCACTCATAGCGGTGGCTCGTGCCGTGCGCGCCGTACTTGCGGACGTGGTACTTGTCGCACACGTCCTTGGGCAGCGCGTAGGTGTAGGCGACCTCGGGCATGGTCATGTGGAACGAGGTGTCGAAGACGGCCACATTGGGCAGCTCCGGATACTTCTCGCGGCAATACTCGATTGCCGCGGCCTCGCCGTAATTGTGCAGCGGAGCGAGCGGTGCCACCTCAAGGATCTTAGCCATGACCTCATCGTCGACGACCGCGGAATCATCGAAGTGCCAGCCGCCCTGAACGATACGATGGCCAATGCCATCAATCGTAAAGTCGGTCTTCTCGAGCTCCTCGAGCACGCGAGCGATAGCAGAGCGATGATCGGGGAAAGGGACCTCCTCGGTCTGCTTGGCGCCACCGTTCTCGGAGTGGCCAAAGATGCCCATGTCCGAAGCGATACGTTCGCAGTTGCCCTTGGCGAAAACCTCTCGGGTATCGGTATCCAAAAGCTGATATTTAAGGCTTGAGCTGCCGGCGTTGACAACAAGTACGTTCATGAGACTCCTTTGCAGTGCAATACGGTCGACGCAGACCCCTTAAGGCGGCCGCATGTTAATAAGAAGTTATCACAGCTTAATAAATAACTATCAGGCATATCGCCCAACGAGCGCAAAAGAGGGGCCGAACGGCGCTCGGTCGTCCAGCCCCTCCCCTCTTGCAATTACTTGCCGTTGACGATGCGCTCGACGTCGGAAGCGATCATGAACTCCTCGTCCGTGGGGATGACGAAAATCTTGACCTTAGAATCCTTGGCAGACAGGCACCAAGCGCCGTCACCGCGCAGGGCGTTGCGGGCATGATCCATCTTGACGCCCATAAAGGCCAGGCGGTCGGCAACGCCGGCGCGGACCGCCGGAGCGTGCTCGCCGATGCCGGCAGTAAAGACAAGGGTGTCCATACCGCACATAGAAGTAGCCATCTCGGCAGCCTTGGCGGCAATCTTGTAGACAAACATGTCGAAGGCGAGCTGAGCCTCGGGGTCACCAGCAGCGGCGAGCTCCTCGACGTTGCGGCAGTCGTTGGTCTTGCCGCCGGTCACAGCCAAAAGGCCGGACTTCTTGTTCATCATCTCGTCGACCTCGTCGAAGGTGTAGCCACCCTCGCGCTGCAGGTAGCACACGGTAGCCGGGTCAATGGAGCCGCAGCGGGTGCCCATCATGACGCCGTCGAGCGGCGTCAAGCCCATGGTGGTATCCATGCACTTGCCGTCCTCGATGGCGCACAGGGAAGCGCCGGAGCCGATATGGCACACGACGACCTTGCGGGCCTCGCCATTGGTCATCTCGGCGACCTTCTTGGAGATGTAACGGTAGCTGGTGCCGTGGGCGCCGTACTTACGGATGTGCAGCTTGTCGCAAACATCCTTGGGAAGGGCGTAGGTCTTGGCGACCTCGGGCATGTTGAAGTGGAAAGCGGTGTCGTAGACCGTGACGTTGGGCAGATCGGGATACTGCTCCAGGCAGAACTCGATAACGTTGGCCTCGGGGTTGTTGTGCAGCGGAGCGAGCGGAGCGACCTCGCGGATCTTGGCGAGAACGTCCTCGTCGACGAGGGAGGAATCACCAAAGTACCAACCGCCCTGAACGATACGGTGACCAATGCCCTCGATCTTGACGCCGTTGGCCTCAAGGTCCTTCAGGACGACCTCGATGGCGACCTTGTGGTCGGGGAACTCGATGTTCTCGGTCACCTTCTTGGAACCGTTGGCAGCGTGGGTGAAGGTACCGCCGGTAAAGCAGACGCGCTCGCAGGAGCCCTTTGCGGACACCTTGTGGGACTTGGTATCGATGACCTGATACTTAAGGGTCGAAGATCCTGCGTTGACGACCAGAACGTTCATGTGTCTCCCTACTAACAGGCGGTGTGGCGCCGCCAGGTTACATACGCTTCAATAATAAACCCAAACGCCCTCGCGCTCGGGTTTATTGCGTTGATATATAAGTTATCGGTGCCTAAATACTCATGGCCTTTGACTTGTAAGACGAAATAGCGCGGGGATATACACCAGGGAAGAAATCCCGAGCGCAACAAGCAATACGACTCGAATGCCCGCAACGCTACTCAACACAGCGTTGAGCAGATAGAAAAGAACGGCACCCACCGCCACCATCTGGCTTTGAACCGAAATCAGTGAACAGCGCATCGAAGAATCGGCAGCATTTTGAAAAACTGAGTATTTGATTGGGGCAAACAACGAGTACGCAACCGTCTGCAGCACATAGAACACGGGCAGCAAATTAGCAGGAGTAAGGGGAATCAAAAACAAAGCTGTCAATACTAAGCGAATGATGCCGCATATACACGCAAAACGGCCCTTGTCGACACGAGTAATCGCACTGGGCACAATAAACCCTATGGAGGCCGAGGCAAGGAGCTGGACCGCAATGGTCACACCCGAAGCGACGGCATTCATTCCGCGACCCGCAAGCAGCAGTGAGAAAAAGTCTTCCAGGGCGACAAAAGCAAATGCCTGAGAACAGTCCATGATGAACGCTGACCGAAGAATGCCATTACCCGCAATAGCAGTACCGATCATCTTCGGGCTCATTCCATGCTCAGGTGTCACCGCAGCGCCTTCTCTTCTCACCTCAGGAATACAGACAACGACAACCAATGTCAGCACCATTGCGATGATATCTGCCGAAAGACCAATGAGATATGCACCGACAGACGAAATGAAACCGCCCACGCAAGCGGAGATGGCATAAGAGGCATAGAAAACAAATCGCTCAACGACATTAAGTCTTACGAGCTGGTCCTGAGAGACGCTGTCAATGTAAATCGCTTCGATGGATCCGCTCACACATGCAACGGCAAAACCTTTGAGAGCAAACGCACCGATTAAAAGCAGAGGAGAACGGACGAGGAGCAGGGCGGCGTAGTATCCAAGCATTCCCACAACGCCAACGAGGCCGCTTGTCTTTCGTCCAAACCTATCAGCAATATAGCCAGTGGGAACTTCAAGGATGAACTTGCTCACTTGATATGCAATCATCATGCTAGAAATCGCCACCATCGAGAATCCGACGAATTCAAGGTAAACCGTCAGAAAATACAAGATGGTGCTGAAGTTCGACAGGAAAACGAACATCATATAAAGCAAAACCGTACGGTTTTTCATGCTCCGCCCTCCAAGAGCCAGCAATCTAAATCAGAATCTTGGAAAAGCATGAGGGCAAAGTTGTCAGCTATGTGTTACAAGGCGTCAATAATCACTTGACGTCTCGAAGCCAATTAATTTCACGAAGCAAGATGGCGCAATAGGTGCAGAAAAACCGTCTGGTGTCGATTGGTCCAGGCATTTTGTCGATAGCAAAAATAGATGGGCAAGGCCACGTCATGCGAGGCTTCAATGGAGCACTCACTCACTTCTGATCCATCCGATGCGAGAGAGGACCCAGACAAACTCAATATCAATCCCCCGGCCTGAAGAAACTCAGCCTGTGCCCTGTTTCCGTATTCGACATCGCGAAAGCGGAAATTAACCAGCTGAGCTTCAGGACATTGATTGATTGCATTGAGACAGGGTGACAAGTTAATTGGAACAGCGAGCCTGCCGCCCAGTAACTCACGGATGGTCATAGCGTCAACAGACTGATGACCTGCTGGGCATGAAAGAACCTTGAGCTCCTTTTCACCCAAATATTTTGAAGAAAGGACACTGTCCCTTGGTTCCTCAAATGAGATGGCCGCATCCGAAATGCCAAGCACAAGTGATTCAAAGCATGTAGCCGTTGGCTGATGCCACACATCGAGGTGAATATGAGGGTGCGAGCGTTCAAACGAGTCATACCAGTTTTCGGCAAAAAGACGCCCCCGCCCATGAAGGCAGGGGGCGTAAAGACGAAAGTGGCCATCGGGCGAGACGCCGTCGTCCCTTGATTGAGCGTACTTTTTGAGATCGTCGACTTGTGCCAGAATCACGCGTGCACGACGCGCAAATTCTCTGCCTGCCGGAGACAAAACAGCCCCCCCCGCCGATCGGTCGAGCAAAACAATCTGATACTCAGATTCCAACTTTTTGATTGCCGACGAAACAGCCTGCGGACTCACATGAACGGCGCGAGCTGCTTTGCGCACGCCGCCATAGTTCGCTACAGCTTGAAGGTATTCGAGTTGAGAAAGCTGCATAGATTACTCCAAAGGCAGCCAAGTCGACGGGCCACGCGTCCTCAGATGAGGTTCTCGCCCAGGTTTTTGCCGCCGAGGACGTGCATGTGGAAGTGCATGACGGTCTGACCGGCGTTGACGCCCTTGTTGGAGATGACGCGGAAACCGTCCTCCAGACCCTTGGCCTTGGCGACCTCCTGGATGGCGTGAGCCATGGTGCCCATGGTCTCGGCAGGCACGTTGTCGGCGATGTCGCTGTAGTGCTTCTTGGGGATCACGAGGGTGTGGACCGGCGCCTGGGGGTTGAGGTCGTCGAACGCGATGACCTGGTCGTCCTCATAGACAACAGTCGAGGGGATCTCGTGGTTGGCAATTTTGCAGAAGATGCAATCACACATGGTTGGTTCCTTTCTCACAGACCAAGGTAATTATATTTGGTCGGGATGGTTAGAACGAAAGGTTGTCGTCGGTGTTGGCGGCCTCGCCGTCGGCGAGCACGTCGTTACCGTCGACGTCCTTCAGGAGCACCGAGACCTTCTGCTCGGCATCGGACAAGCGGGTGCGCAGGCTCTTGAGGAGCTCGACGCCGCGGGTGTAGCTCTCGAGCGACTCCTCGAGCTCCATATCGCCCGACTCCAGGCTGCGGATGATGAGCTCCAGCTCCTGCGAGGCCTGCTTGTACGTAAGCTGCTCGACCGGGGTCTTCTCTGCCATATCTGTTTCCTTTCCTAAAGGTTTATCGCTATGAAACGCGGCCTACTCGACCGTATTGACGGTTGCCGCCACGTTGCCGTCTGCCATGCGCACGCGAATGGCGTCGCCGGGCTTAAAGGCCTGGGCGCTCGTAGCCACACCATCATCGCTGTACGCGATGGAATAGCCGCGGGCAAGCACCTTGAGCGGCGACAGGGCATCGAGCGAAGCCGCTGCACGGCCCAGGTCGGACGCTGGCTTGTTGAGCATCGTGCGCCCCTGATGCTCCAGGCGGGAGCTTGCGAGCGTGAGCGCATGGCGCTTGCCATCGAGTCCTGAGGTGCTTGCGATCAAGCGCTCGGGCAGACGCTCAAAGTTGGAGCGGAATGCCCCAACCGAACGCGTTATGGCGCCGGACAAACGATCGGCCGTCAGGGCAAGCTCAGACTCGCGACGCTCAACCATAAACGTTGGGTCGTTGAGGCACGGGCGGCACGCAGCCGCATCGAGCGCATCGCCCAAGCGAGCCGTATAGGTATCCCAGGCACGGCGACCGCGCTGATCGAGCATCTCCAGGTCGACCTGGGCCGACCCAATCATCGATGCCATCGCGGCACCCAGACGCTGATAGCGCGCCTCGAGCACATCGGCCAACTCCGTCATAGCCGGCGCCACCGATTCGGCCGCCGCCGTAGGCGTGGAGGCGCGACGGTCGCTCACCATGTCGCAGATCGAGGTATCGGGCTCATGGCCAATGCCCGTCACCACAGGCACGGGACAGGCTGCCACCGCACGGGCAAGCTCCTCGTCGTTAAAGGTCATGAGGTCCTCGAAGGAACCGCCGCCACGCACGAGCAAAATGCAATCGGGCGCCGGCGTAATGGCAGCGGCGCGGCGCAAGCCTTCAATAAGCTCTGTCGGCGCACCCTCGCCCTGGACCTTTGCGCCCACGCAGACGAGCTCGACGAGTGGATTGCGACGACGCAATGTGCGCTTGACGTCGTCGATTACGGCACCCGAAAGCGAGGTGACGACCGCCACGCGCGAGCAGAACACCGGTATGCGGCGCTTGCGCGCTTCGTCCATCAGGCCCTCGCGGCGTAGCTTTTCGGCCAGTTGCGCCACTTGTTGACGCAGCAGACCCTCCCCCGCCAGCGAAAACGAGCGAGCGACAAAGCTCATGCGGCCCGTGGCCTTATAGAGATTGAAGCTGCCCTTAAAGCTCACCTGCATGCCGTCGCGCAGATCGAACGTGCGCTTAAGATAGGCACCCTTCCAAATGATGCAGTCAACGGCGGCCGAATCGTCCTTAATCTGGAAGTAGCAGTGGCCGCTTCGGGCATTGGGGCCACGGAAGCCCGTAACCTCGCCCAGGACGCTCAGCTGCGGAATGGCATCGAGCGCACCGGCAGCGATCTCTACCGCCTGGCTCACGCTGAGCTCCTTGTGCTCCTGCTCATCCGAACCGTCGAACTCAGCGGAAACGGCATTGCCGGTTAGATTCCAGCCTGCCACGCAGCCTCCTTTCGTCATCGTGCACAAGGGCTTCGGCCCCGTGCAAATTCGAGTCCAACACATGGTACAGCGCCGCGGGGACACAAATCTCCGCGGCGCCTGTCAAGCCAATTTGTTATCGGTTGGAGTTTCTGTTGTAGCGAGCCATAAGATAGAGCAGCTGAATAATCGAGGTGAGCGCAGCGGCAACATAGGTAAGCGCGGCGGCCGTCAGCACCTTCTTGGCACCGTTGACCTGCTTGGAACTCATACCCGACTGCTCGATGTACGCCACGGCGCGTCGGCTGGCGTCAATCTCGACAGGCAGCGTAACGAGTTGGAACAGCACGCTAAACGAGAAGAAGACCAGCGCGAGGGTCGTGAGACCCGCGATGTTCATAAACAGCCCCATGAGTAGCACGATGGTCCAGGTGTTCTGGGTAAAGTTGACGACCGGGACCAGGGCAGTGCGCACCTTCATCATGGCGTAACCGCTTTGGCGCTGGGCGGCATGGCCCGCCTCGTGGCAGGCGACGGCAACGCTTGCGACCGAACCGCCCGAACGGTTGGCATCCGACAGATACAGGTTGTTATCCTGCGGGTTGTAATGGTCAGTGAGCTCACCGGCGACGCCCTTGATACCCACGGCATTGCAACCGTTGGCGTCGAGCATACGGCGCGCGACCGTAGCACCCGTGTCGCCGTCCGAGCGAACCTTGGACCAGGTTTTGTACGTCGAGTTGATATAGCTCTGAGCAGCAAGACCGAGCACCGTACAAACAAGAACAACCAGCAGGTACAGCGGGTCGATACCAAAGCCGTAACCATAGTAATAGGGCATGCGAATTCCTCCGAATCGAGTTACACGTTGGAGGCATTCTACCCATTCGACTGACCAGCAAATCAACATCGATGTTTTGGCAATGTCAGCGAAAACGGCCGAGAGCGAGCAAGGTGACGTGAAAGAGGAGCGACGCGTACTTCGGTACGCGAGCGACGGTTTGAACGGCAAGATGGGGTGCTTGCGACCCGCGCCGCGTCGAGCAGTTACGCGGTTTGGAAAACCGCGTAACGATCTAGTCACGCGTGAGCTTGCGGTGGATACGATGCGGCTGGGCTGCGTCCTCGCCCAGGCGCTCGATGCGGTTGGCCTGATAGGCCTCGAAGTTGCCCTCGAACCAGTTGCCCGGATTTTCGTCGGTGCCCTCCCACGCCAGAATGTGCGTGGCGACGCGGTCCAGGAACATACGGTCGTGGCTAATGACCACCGAGCAGCCCGGGAACTCGAGCAGCGCCGCCTCGAGCGAGGACAGCGTCTCGACGTCGAGGTCGTTCGTGGGCTCGTCGAGGAGCAACAGGTTGCCGCCCTGCTTGAGCGTGAGCGCCAGGTTCAGACGGTTGCGCTCGCCACCGGAGAGTACGCCAGCGCGCTTCTGCTGGTCCTGGCCCTTAAAGCCAAAGCTCGCCACATAAGCGCGGCTCGGAACCTCGGTCTCGCCGACCATCATGTGGTCCAGGCCGTCCGAGACGACCTCCCATAGGTTCTTGTCGGGGTCGATGCCGGAACGGTTCTGGTCGACATAGGAGATCTTGACGGTCTCGCCCACCTCGAGCTCGCCCGAAGTCAGCGGCTCCAGGCCCACGATGGTCTTGAAGAGCGTAGTCTTGCCCACACCGTTGGGGCCGATGACGCCCACGATGCCGTTACGCGGCAGGGTGAAAGAAAGGTCGTCGATGAGCACGCGACCGTCGAATTCCTTGTGCAGGTGATGGGCCTCGAGCACCTTGTTGCCCAAACGCGGGCCCACAGGGATGCGGATATCGGTCCAGTCGAGCTTCTGGCTTGCGCGGGCCTCGGCCTCCATCTCCTCGTAGCGAGCCAGACGGGCCTTGTTCTTTGCCTGGCGAGCCTTGGGCGAGCTGCGTACCCACTCGAGCTCGGCCTCCATGCGCTTGGCGAGCTTGGCGTCGCGGTTGCCCTGCGCCTCGATACGGGCGGCCTTGGTCTCCAGATACGTGGAGTAGTTGCCCTTGTAGGGATAAAGGTGACCGCGGTCGACCTCGCAGATCCACTCGGCAACGTTATCCAGGAAGTAGCGATCGTGCGTAACGGCAAGCACCGCGCCCTGGTAGTTGTGCAGGAAGTGCTCGAGCCACAGGATCGACTCGGCGTCCAGGTGGTTCGTGGGCTCGTCGAGCAGCAGCAGGTCGGGAGCTTCGAGCAGCAGCTTGCACAGGGCCACGCGACGGCGCTCGCCGCCGGAAAGTACGTTGACCGGCATGTCGGAATCGGGCAGCTGCAGGGCGTCCATGGCCTGGCCGAGCTTGGAATCGATATCCCAGCCGTCGGCGGCGTCGATCTCGTCCTGGAGCTTGCCCATCTCGGCCATGAGGGCGTCCATGTCGCAATCCGGGTCGCACATCTCCTCGCCGATCTTGTTGAAGCGATCGACCTTGGCGATCATATCACCAAACGCCATGCGCACGTTCTCGATGACGGTCTTGTCGTCATCGAGCGGCGGCTCCTGCTGCAGGATGCCCACAGTGTAGCCGGGGGTGAGCCTGGCATCGCCGTTGGAGACCTCCTCGATGCCGGCCATGATCTTGAGCAGGGTCGACTTGCCCATACCGTTGGGGCCCACGACGCCGATCTTGGCACCGGGGTAGAAGCTCAGGGTCACGTCGTCAAGGATCACCTTGTCGCCATGGGCCTTGCGAGCCTGATACATCTGGTAGATAAACTCCGCCATTTGCCTGTTTTATCCTTTCTACCTGCTGTTTCTCTATTCTTGATTCGCTTTAGTGGAAACGAAATGAGAAAACCAGCTCTGAAACGTAACGAAAAAAGGGGCATGGTTGCCCATACCCCCTAATACTACCTGGGAAAAGTCCCCCGGAACATACTATGAACTGCGTACGCTAGTTTTCCGCAACCTTAACGAGCGGCTCGCTGCGATTTGCGCCACAGCAGATACGAGTAGACGTAGACGGCTCCGACCGAACCAAACGCCAGAACCGCAATCACTGCGGCGACGACTTCATTCGAAAGCACCGCACCTGCCACGCCCATCGCAATCAGGCCAACACCCAGCACCATAAAGCAGGCACCGCCAAAGCGCTGCGTACGGCGCCAGTTCTCGGGATCGGCAAGCGCCCAGGGCGTCTTGATACCGAGCGTATAGTTCTGCTTCACACGCGGCAAGTAGTTGCCTACGCCGATGAACAGCAAACCGACAACACCGGAAATCAGCACGTTAACCGAACCGACCGCCGGCACCACGCCCCAGACCGTAAGCTCTCCCAGCCAGCTTATGGCGCACATGAACAAGGTGAAGGCGATTACGAAGCCCTGATAGAACTTGCCCGAGGTTCGATATGCCTCACCTTTGGGGTCGATGCGCGGCACCACGCAGAACATTGCGAGAAGCGCCAGAGGCAGCACGCCGAGCGCGGAGGCCATCCAGCTAGGACCCCAACCGTCGACGGCGCCGTTCGCGCCCCAGTGCGTGGGAATCTGTGCAGGCAAGCTC
>ERZ827450.2755-NODE-2755-length-13520-cov-5.854512_pt1 | contig 13520 bp, 10 predicted proteins | sample MGYA00519773_ERZ827450 | MGnify/ENA primary metagenome ERZ827450 (study PRJEB31778, sample SAMEA3449306) | human gut metagenome | biome: human gut; feature: human-associated habitat; material: faeces | place: United Kingdom | collected 2010/2012 ...
CAGACGAAGTCTGCGATCGCCCTTTGGAAACCTTCGGGTCGCCACTACCGGAGTTGACTTTTGTCGTGGCAGGGGGAAATCGCGCTTGCGGGCGTGTGAATCCTGCCATCATTGCCTTGCTATGGGGCGGAAACCCACGCCGATGGATGCAAAAATCACCCGAATTGTGACCAAAAGATGAAAAATCCGCGCAAAAGGGTCATAATGCTTGCGCGGGAATAGGTTTTTGTGATACAATGCAGGATAGGACGGTGCTGCATCGTTCTATTTGTCGAAAGGGAAACGGATGGCGAAAATCCGCCTGACCGTCCTGCGCCGCGGCGGGGATGAATATCCTCCTGACCGCAGAAAGGATTACCATGCAGTCTTATCAGCCCGAAAAACGGCAGCGTCGCGCAGAGCCGAAGCAGATGCCGCCCGCTGTGAAATATCGTAAGAAGAAACGCCGTGTGCTGAATGTCCTCGTCTGCGCCGTGCTGATTGCGCTGGTGGCAATTGTGGTCATCGCCAGCCCCAAAAAGCCTGTGCAGAAGGCGTATTATTCCGCGGGGTCGCAGGATAATCTGGTGCATTCCACAGGCGGTGCGCTGAGTAATTATGAGGGACTGGTTTTCAGCGAGGTTATGGCGGCGAATAGAACCGCGATGCCGGACGAAAACGGCAATTACCCCGACTGGCTGGAAATCTGGAACAGCTCCGACCACGCTATCAACCTCAAGGACGTCGGACTTTCCAATAAGGGCACGTCGATTAAGTTCCTGTTCCCGGATATGGAGCTGGCGGCGGGCGAACGCGTGATTGTGCTGTGCGACAAGAAGAATCAGGCGATTGCGGGAAAGCCGATGCACGCAAAGTTCTCCATTTCCTCCAACGGCGAGGAACTGTACATCTATGACCCGAACGCTTACCTCATTGACTCGGTGAAAACCCCGATTTTGGGGGTGGACGAGAGTTATGCGCGCCTGCCGGATGGCAGCTGGGGCACAACAAACGAGTACAGCCCCGGCTACGAGAACACGACGAGCGGACATCAGGAATACCGCGCGGCGACGCTGGTAACGGACGGCGCGGTCATCATCAACGAGGTCTGCCCGGATCCGCTGACCGGCTACACCGATGCAAGCGGCAACGTCTGCGACTGGGTGGAATTGTACAACACGACCGATCAGGTGATTTCGCTGGATAATTACGCGCTGAGCGACAACGAGAGCAAGCCGCTTCAGTGGCGCTTCCCGGAAGGCGCGACGATTCAGCCGCACGGGTACTATCTGGTCTACTGCAACGGCGACGAGACCCCCAACACCGACCCGAATGCCGTGCCGCACGCGAACTTCCGCCTCAGCGCGGAGCATGATAATGTGGTGCTGTCGGACAGCCGCGGACGGCTTGTTGACCGCGTGACGCTGGATAACGTGCCGAAGGATGCGTCCTATGCGCGCAACGAAAACGGCGTGTTCATCATCACGCAGAACCCGACGCCCGGTCTGCCGAATACGCAGGAGGGAGCGAGCAGGATGGATTCCATCCTCCGCTCCCTCAACCCAACAGGCGTGTATGTGACCGAAGTTATGGCGTCCAATGATACGGCGGTCAAGGCTCCCTCCGGCGGCTACACCGACTGGGTGGAAATCTACAATTCCTCCAATCAGGCGGTCGATTTGTCCGGCTACGGGCTGTCCGACAATATTGGACGCGCACGAAAATGGCAGTTTCCACAGGGAACAACCATCAATCCGGGTGAATACAAGGTCATCTGGTGCGACGGCGATACGGCCCTGAGCAACGCTGGCGAACTGCACACCTCCTTCAAGCTGAGAAAGAGCGGCGGCGAGGTGTTGGTGCTGGCGGATCCGACGGGAAAAATACTGGACAAAGTGGTGCTGCCGGAGATTCCAACAAATGTGTCCTACGGCCGGAGCATCGGGCGCGAGGGCTTTTTTTATTACGACATGGCAACTGCGGGCGCGCAGAACGGCAATGACACGTTCCTGGGCTATGCCGATGCGCCGGAACTGACCCTCCAGCCCGGCAAGCACTACGGAACGGTCACGGCGGGCTTCACGATTCCCGCGAACACAACTGTTTATTATACCACCGATGGTTCTACCCCCACGCAGGACAAGGGCTACCTGTACACGGGGCAGGATATTACCTTTACCCACACCACGACGCTCCGCGCCCGCGCGTTTCCAGCGAACCCGCTGTATAAGGCGAGTACCGTGACGACCGGGACGTATCTGATGGAAACGTACTACACAACGCCGATTGTCTGCATCACCGTTGACCCGGATGAACTCTGGAATGAAGAGAACGGTATGCTTGCGGCAGGTCCGAACATCGACAAGTCCGGCGGCATTCCATTCAAGAACACCATCTATCGGAAGTATGGCAAAACGCCGCGCGAAGGCTACATGGAGTATTACGACGTAGACGGCACGCAGCTGATCAGCCAAGGCATTGCCATCGGCCTCATTGGCAACTACTCGCTGGATATGCCGCAGAAATCCATGAAGCTGCGCGCCAAGTCCCTCTATGGCAGCAAGACGTTCGCCGCGGCACTCTTCGATGACCGCCCCTACACGGAGTATAAGTCGCTCGTCCTGCGCAATTCCGGCAACGACGCCATGTCCACGCGCCTGCTGGACGGTTTCCAGTCGCGCCTGCTTGACGCGTATGGAACGCAGGTGATTCATCAGGCGTGGAAGCCCGTAACGGTTTTCCTCAACGGGAAGTACTGGGGTCATATGAACCTGCGCGAACGTGTTGACCGCTTCTTCATTGCGCAGTTTGAAGGGCTTCCGCTTGATCAGGCGGATGAAATGGACATCCTCGAAGCAAACGGCACGGTCAACTTCGGCTCGAACAAGGCATACCGCGCGATGCTGAAGAAAATCAAAGCGGGCAGCCCGGCGACAAATCCGGATGATTTGCAGTACATCCTTGACAACGTGGATGTGGACAACTTGTTTGAATACATGGCGCTGGAAATGTTCGTGGGCAACTCCGACATCGGCAACATCCGCTACTACCGTCTGCATCAGGAAGGCAGCAAGTGGAAGTGGATTTGGTACGATGCGGACTACGGGCTGTACAGCTCCAAGTTCAACAGCCCGTGGAGCTACCTAAAGGTCAAGGGCATGGGCGAACAGAAAATCGACAACACGATTTTCCTGAAATTGCTGGAACATCCCGACTACAAGCGCAAATTCCTCGAAAAGCTGGCGGATGTGTACAAGACCTTCACGACGGAGTACATGACGCAGGTGCTGGACGGCGTGGTGGCGGAAATTCAGCCGGAGATGAAGAACCACTGGGAACGCTGGGGCGAGCTGAACGACAAGGCGGTGACCAGCGAAGTGCCGACGACGATTGACGGCGCGTACACCTACTGGGAGAGCCGCGTGAATCGACTGTACAACACCTTGAAGGTGCGCCCGCATCGCCTGTGGGATTTCATCAAGGATGAGTTCAAGCTGACAAAGACGGAGATGGAGGAACTGTTCGGCCCGCAGCCGGATTATCCGGATGATGCGGTGCTCTAATCCGCAGGGGTTTCGCGCCTGAGGGCGCGAGGAGGGGGCTTTCCGATCGCCCCCTCCACCCCTTCGGCACCGCAACTTTTGGGGTTATCCATAGTTGTGCTAATCCATTCCCGGATAAACACGCGCATACTGTATGAAAGTGTCACCAGCTGAATCGCGCGAAAGGGTCAAGGGACGAAGTCCCTTGCGGAGTCCAGAGGCAGCGCCTCTGGTGGGGTCAGGGGCGAAGCCCCTTGCGCCTCTTAAAAGGAGTTATTATGTTTTTAGCGAATACATGGGAAGATTATGAGGTGCTGGATACGGGCGACGGGGAGAAGCTCGAACGGTGGGGAAATGTCATTCTGCGGCGGCCTGATCCGCAGACGATTTGGCCCAAGGCAGACCCGGCGCTGTGGAAACAGGCGCAGGCGCATTATCACCGCTCGGAGAAGGGCGGCGGCGAGTGGGAGTTTTTGACCTGCCTGCCGGAGCGCTGGACGATTCAGCATCAAGATTTGCGGTTTTACGTCCGCCCGACGGGATTCAAGCACACGGGGCTTTTCCCGGAACAGGCGGCGAACTGGGTGTGGATGGGCGACCTCATCCGCAATAGCGGGCGCAAGGACATCCGCGTATTGAACCTGTTCGGCTACACCGGCGGCGCGACGCTGGCCTGCATGGCGGCGGGCGCGCACGTCACCCACGTCGATGCCGCGAAGGGCATGATTCAGTGGGGCAAGGAGAACCGCGAGTTATCGAAGCTGCCGGAGGAAAGGAGCCGCTGGATTGTCGAGGACGCGCTGCGGTTTGTGCAGCGGGAAATCCGCCGCGGCAACACCTACGACGGCATCCTGATGGATCCGCCGAGCTACGGGCGCGGGCCGTCGGGCGAGGTGTGGAAGCTGGAAAACGAGCTGTTCGGGCTGGTCGATACGAGCGCAAAGGTACTCTCCGACAAGCCGCTGTTTTTCCTCATCAACAGTTACACGACGGGCTTTCAGGCCAGCGTCCTCAGCAATATGCTGATGAAGTGCGTCAGCAGCCGACATGGGGGCATCATCGACGCGCAGGAGCTTTGCCTGCCGGTGACGACGGGCGGCGTGCTGCCCTGCGGCGCAAGCGGAAGGTGGTCGGCCAAATGAACGAATTCCCGCTGCATCAGCTGGCGAATATCGACGTGCAGTATGAAGATAACCACGTCATCGTCGCTGTCAAGCCGCCGAATATGCTCTCGCAGGCGGACAAGACGGGCGATACCGACATCCTTTCGCAGCTGAAGGAGTACATCAAAATCAAGTACAACAAGCCCGGCGCGGTGTATCTGGGGCTGGTGCACCGGCTGGATCGCCCGGTTGGCGGGCTGATGGTCTTTGCGCGCACGAGCAAGGCGGCGTCCCGGCTGTCTGCGCAGATGCGTGAGCACGAGATGGGGCGCGAGTACCTCTGCGTCGTCGAGGGGCGCGTGAAAGACCGCTTCACCTGCATCGACTACCTGAAAAAGAACGAGTACCTCAACAAGGTCGAAATCTGCGACGCGGACGAGAAGGGCGCGCAGCTGGCGATGCTGTCCGGCGAGTGCCTTGCGCGCAAGAACGGCACGGCGCTGTGTGCCATCCGCCTGCAAACGGGGCGGAATCACCAAATCCGCGTGCAGATGGCGAACATGGGCGCGCCGCTGTGGGGCGACAATAAGTACGGGCGCGGCATTGCGGGGCAGCAGATTGCCCTGTGGGGCTACCGGCTGGTGTTCGAGCATCCGACGCGCAAGGAAATCATGACCTTCCAGAACCTCCCGTGCGGCTCCATCTGGAACTGCTATGCTGAAGAACTGACCGATATGGCCATCCGCTTCAACAACTCTGCCGAAGCGATTTTGAACCCCGACATCCCGGACAACGGAGGAATTGAGCCGTGACACAACCTTTTTCCTATGAACTCAAGCACATTTGCAAGCAGTCAGGCGCGCGGCTGGGCGTGCTGCACACGCCGCACGGCGACATTCAAACGCCGATTTACATGCCTGTTGGCACGGCAGCGTGCGTGAAAGCCATGACGCCCCGCGAGATGGAGGAAATCGGCACGCAGATTCTGCTGTCAAATACCTACCACCTGCACCTGCGCCCCGGCGAAGACCTCGTGCAGGAGGCGGGCGGCCTGCACAACTTCATGGACTGGCACAAGCCGATTCTGACCGACAGCGGTGGATTCCAAGTGTTTTCGCTCGCCGGCATCCGCACGATTAAGGAGGAGGGCGTGACGTTCCAGAGCCATCTGGACGGTTCGCGCCACTTCATCGGGCCGGAAGAGTCGATGGATATCCAGCAGAAGCTGGGGTCGGATATCTGCATGGCGTTTGACGTGTGCAGCCCGTACCCCTGCGATTACAACACCGCGAAAATCAACATGGAGCGCACCCACCGCTGGGCGGAGCGCTGCAAAAAGCACCACACGAAGGAAGATCAGGCGCTGTTCGGCATCGTGCAGGGCGCGTTCTACAAGGATTTGCGCATTGAGAGCGCCAAGACGCTGGCGGATATGGACTTCATCGGCTACGGCATCGGCGGATTGTCTGTCGGTGAACCCAAGCCCGTGATGTACGAGATGCTGGATGAAATCGCGCCGTACATGCCGGTCAACAAGCCGCGCTACCTGATGGGCGTCGGTACGCCGGACTGCCTGCTGGAAGGCGTGCTGCGCGGCGTGGATATGTTCGACTGCGTGCTGGCGACGCGAATCGCCCGCAACGGCACGGTGCTGACGAGCAAGGGGCGCGTCGTCGTCAAGAACGCGCAGTACGCGCACGACTTCGGTCCCATTGACGCTGAATGCGACTGCTACGCCTGCCAGCATTTCTCCCGCGCGTATGTGCGCCACCTGCTCAAGGCGGGCGAAATCACCGGCGGACGGCTTGCGTCGATTCACAACCTGCGCTTCCTGATTCACCTGATGGAGCAGATTCGCGAAGCCATTGCCAACGACTGCTTCCTTGATTTCCGCAAAGAGTTCTATTCCAAGTACGATATGTCCCGCAATTTCTGATGTTTCCTTGCACTCCCGCGCCGAACGTGGTGCGGGGGTGTTTGTCGTTTTTGGAAAAGTGGCGGAAAATCGCGAAAAAGTGGACTACCATGCAACCGCGCTTCGTGGTATGCTAAAAATGCCGAAGAAATTCGGGACAGGCATCGAATACACCGGTTACGCGACGCCTGTCGCGGAAAGCCCGCCCCCTTCCACTTATTGCGGTTTGCTTTCCGCCCCACAAAAGACACGCTCCGGACGCAGCCTGCACCGCTATGCGTCCGGAGTGCAGTCTGGGGAAGCAGAGCACGGCAGAGAAAAATCGCAAAATGGGCGGAAGGAAAAAGGAGGAAAAGAAAATGAAAAGATTCTCACGCTTGGTAGCGGCTATGGTGGCGCTGGCTTTGGTGCTGACGGGCGTCGTCTTTGCGGAAACGCAGGGGACGATTGCAGAGCGGTATCAGGACGCGCTTTCGCGGCTGGAACGTTACTTGATGAACCTGCAGGATGATTCGGTGAACATCACGACGCTGGCGGAAGACTTCCAGAAACTTGGCAATTACGAGGGGAGCAACGCCTTCTATTACTACACGCTGGGGCTTGCGGACGCGTCGGCTAATAACTACACGCTGATTCCGATGTATATCGACGCGCTTGTCATCAACACGAGCTTTGATGAGCGCCTGACGAACCTCCGCGCGAACGGCGTCAACATTCCCAGCGTTGCGGAATGGGCGGCATACTTGAATGGGCGTGTGGCGGAAAACGAAGGGAACTACGCGGAAGCGGCGGAGCAGTATCAGCAGTGCCTGAACTTCATGGACGCGCAGAACCGCATTCTGTATGCGCTGGCGTGGAGTCGGCAGACTTCCGCGGCGGCGACACCTGCCCCGACAGCGGCACCTACGTCTGCGCCGAATAACGCGAACACGACCGTGACGGTCTATCCGCCGACGCTGTATGCCAACGTCAGCGGTAAGGCGGTTAGCTTGGAGTGGACGACCGTCAGCGGCGCGACGAATTACAGCCTCTATCGCCGCCGCACCAATTACGACAAGAACTTCCAGCTGATTTACAGCGGTTCGGCGCTGTCCTACAAGGACACGTCGGCAAATGCGAACTACAATTATACCTACTATGTCGCCGCGACGACCAAGGAAGGGCGGCAGCTGTCCTCGAATGAGAAAACAGCGCTCATCAGCAGCAATTCCGCCTCGAACAACACAAGCACCACGACGACGAAGCCGCCCGTCACGAAGCAGCCGGTGACGAATCCGCCTGTGACGACGCCGCCGATTACGAAAGGACCTACGCCTACGATTACAACGACGCCGACCCCGCCGCCGCAGTGGTCTGCATGGACGCAGTGGTCTACCACTCCGGTCAGCAGCAGCGCCACTCGTCAGGTGGAAACGAAGGTGGAGACGGAAACGTACTCGATTCCTGTGTACCATTACTCCCGTTGGCACTACTATAACACAGGTTACAACAAATGGTACTATTCCTATGCTGAGTATACGGGTTCCAACTATAAGCCGGGTACTGGAAATTGGGAATACATGAGCAGCTATGAGCCACTTTCTAAGAACGGAACGGCGGATGGACATCAGCGCTATGAAAACTACTGGTGGAACGAAACGGTCAGCTATGAGCAGGACAGCTACGAAGTGACGTACTACCGTTACCGCGACCTGCAATAAAATTCCGCATACCAAAGACAACGCTCCGGGCGCAAGGCAGCACGTTTTGCCCCCGGAGCGAATTTATTAGGCGGATAGGGGAGGAAATAGAGGATGTACATTCTGATTGAACTGGTGCCGGTGGCGGCTGGGACAGGATTTGGCGTTTTCTGCTGCGGGCTGTTTGGACTTGTATTCTTATTCATTATGGTACAATATGCCATGACGTGGATGCTTGCGCCTGCCGCTATTGTTATGACACTGCTGCAACATGAGACGCTTTGGTGGATTTTGCCGACGCTATTTGTCGTTGGTGCGCTTGTGAATTGGTTTTCCGCAAAGAAAATGGGCAATGCATGGTTTCCATTTATGCCTGCGCTGCTGACATTAGCAGTGATGACAATTGCATTGGTTGTTGGATTGATTATTGATCCGCTCAAGGGTGAAGAACTTTGGCTTCTGCTGCTTCTACCGATTATCATTGTACTTCTTGCAATTATATACTATCCAGTGCTGAATATGGTACTCACGGTGTCTTCTATCACAACGCTGCCGTGCGGCTATAAACCATGTTTGGGGGCGATTGCTTCGTTTGTGGGCATGGTAGGCGGCGCACTTTGCATTCAAGGTATGGTGGAGGGTGTCGTCGGCTGGTTTGGTGAATCAACCTTTTTGGAGCAGCTTCAATTGTCTGTGGATACAAAATTCGTGAGCGACATCATGCTTGCGAAAGTATTGGAGATAAAAGAATCCACTTGGCAGCAGCTGCAAGGCGTTGTGGATGCTGTCAAATCCATACCCGTCGGCTTGCGCTTCCTGCTGGGGCTGGCGGCGGTCATTGGCTGCGGCTTTTGTGAACATTACTGTGCCGATGGCAATTCGCTGTTCTGACAAAAATTTTGCAATTCCCCTTGCCAACCGCCCCTAAATGCGCTACAATGAGTTTGACACGGCAAACTCATTCGCAAATGCAAGGGGAGGCAAGCTCATGAAGTATGCAGGAATGCCGATGGGCATGTGGATGCTGTTCCATCGCTCGTTTACGCGGCAGCTGACGGCGGTGCTGGGGCAGTCGGCGGAATCCGCCAAGGCAACGGAGAAGGCAGCGAAGCAGGAGTATCGGCGGATTATCGCGCGTGTGCCGGATTTTGAGCCGAGCGACCGCTTTCAGATGAACCTCGTCAACTGCGCGATGCTCTGCGCGTATGTGCTGCATATGCCCAAGCGCCCGACCGTGCAGACGCTGACGGATTACTACGCGAAATCCATGATGACGCCCGCGATGCGCTGGTTCTGCCGCAAGAGCGGGAAGAACAAGTTCTCCGAAAAGGACATTGCGGGGATGAAACAGACGGAGAAGCTACGCGCCGCCGACCGAAACCCCTACTCGTGGAACATGGACTATCTGCCCTATGCGGATGGCAGCGGCTACGAGGCGCGGTTCTATAAGTGCGGCATCTGTGTGCTGACGAAGGAGCTGGGGCTGTATGACCTCACGCCCGCCATGTGCCGACTGGATTACACGATGGCGGAAGCAGGTGAAACGTCGGACTTTGTGCGCGAATACACGCTGGCATCCGGCGGACCGTACTGCGACTGTGGGTATCATAAGAAACAGTAATAAAGCAAAACGTCCCTTTCCAGCAGCGGAAGGGGACGTTTTCGTATTATCCGCGCACAAGCGCCTTATCAGTGAATTTGGGGAAGAGCACCCGCACCAGCGCGAACAACCCGCCGCCAATCATCCCGCCCGCGAAATTCAGCAGCAGGTCATCCACATCCGTCATGCGGCGGATGAACAACTGGCACGTTTCGATGCTCAAGGGCAGCAGCAGGCACATCAGCGAAAGTTGCAGCGGATGGCGATACCGCTTCCACAGCAGCGGCAGGAAGAAGCCGTAGGGGATGAAGAGCAGGATGTTTCCCCAGATGTTAATGAGCATCTCCTCATGCCGGGCGTACCGCAGCTGCCGCGTAATGGTGTGGAACAGCCGCAGCTGAATGCCCTCGCTCGTCCGCAGCCGATGCAGCGCCGATGCCAGCATATCTCCCGGCGCAGCCCATGTGCCGCGCAGCACCAGACACAGCAGCGAAAACAGCAGCGCCGCGAACGCCATCAGGCAGCCTTCGTGCAGGCCCCAGTGCTTCCAAGGGCGGCGAATGATGCACCATAGGGGCAAAAACACCGCCATCAGCAGGAAATACCGATTGATGTACGCGCTCATGCTTCGATGCCGGACAACGCCTGCGCAAGGTCGGCAATCAGGTCGTCCTTGCTCTCCAGTCCGACGCTGATGCGCACCATGCCCGCCGGAATGCCCGCAACTGCCAGCTGCTCCTCGGTCATCTGCCGATGGGTGGAGGTCGCCGGATTCAGGCAGCACGTCCGCGCGTCGGCGACGTGCGTCTCAATCGCCGCCAAAGTCAGCCGCTTCATGAATGCCTCCGCAGCGGGACGTCCGCCCTTCAAGACGAACGACACCACCCCGCAGCCGCCGTTCGGCATGTACTTCATGGCGCGGGCGTAGTACGGGCTGGACGGCAGGTGCGGATAGCTGACAGACGCCACTTGCGGCTGTTTTTCGAGGAACTGCGCGACTGCCATCGCGTTCTCGCAGTGGCGCGGCATCCGCACATGCAGACTCTCCAACCCCAGATTGAGGATGAAGGCATTCTGCGGGGACTGCACGCAGCCCAAATCGCGCATGAGCTGGCTGGTGCATTTGGTGATGTATGCCCCTGCATTGCCGAATTTCTCGGCATAGGTGATGCCGTGGTAGCTTTCGTCGGGCGTGCAGAGCCCCGGATACTTCTCCGCGTGCGCTATCCAGTCGAAATTACCGCTGTCCACGATGACGCCGCCGAGCGCAGCGCCGTGGCCGTCCATGTACTTTGTCGTCGAGTGGGTCACAATGTCCGCGCCCCAGCGAATCGGCTGGCAGTTGACGGGCGTGGGGAAGGTGTTGTCCACAATCAGCGGAACGCCGTGCCGATGCGCCGCCTGAGCGAATTTCTCAATGTCCAGCACGGTCAGCGCGGGATTGGCAATCGTTTCGCCGAACATTGCGCGCGTGTTCGGGCGGAAGGCGCGGTCAAGTTCGTCGTCCGTCGCGTTGGGGGAGACGAAGGTGGACTCAATCCCCATCTTCTTCAGCGTCACGGCAATCAGGTTGAACGTGCCGCCGTAGATGGAGGACGACGCGACGATGTGGCTGCCTGCCTCGCAGATATTGAACAGCGCCATAAAGTTCGCTGCCTGACCGGAGCCGGTCAGCATAGCTGCCCTGCCGCCCTCCAGCGCCGCGATTTTCGCCGCAACGTGGTCGCACGTCGGGTTTTGCAGGCGGGAATAGAAATACCCGGACGCTTCGAGGTCAAAGAGCTTGCCCATGTCCTCGCTCGTGGCGTATTTGAAGGTGGTGGACTGGATAATCGGAATCTGGCGCGGCTCGCCGTTGCCGGGCGTGTAGCCTGCCTGAACACACTTGGTTTCAATGCGGTAATCGGACATGGGAAAAGCCTCTTTTCTTATGATTGTGGGTTATCGAAGTTCAATGTCTTCTACCGGGTAGATCTTCTCGTTCGGCTGCACCGTCCCTGCCGTCAGCAGAGGCAGGTGATGGCGCGTGTCGCCGCCCGGACGCGGGTCACGCCGCGTAATCGGCAGGTGCTTGCGCCGGTCGGTTTTTTGCAGGCGGCGGTTGTACAGCCCCGGCATGTCCTGTGTCACCATGTCATGCGGCAGCTGCTCCGCGGTCATCCGGCGCGGCGGATCGCCCGAACGCCAGATGAACGGCACAAAATCCTGAATTCCGTTCATGACGATATAGAAATATGTGCCGATGTACCCCTCTTCGGGGTGCGCCATCATGTAGTGTGGGCAGGTCATCATCGCTTTTGCCGCGTCGATGAACGAAAGCAGCCCGAAGTGGTCGATGATGCGCTGCATGGCGTTCGCCTCGTCCGACACCTGCCCCATGTCGATTGGATGCCCGGTCACGGACTCGTATGCCGCCGCTGCCTTCTGGTTCAGCCCGCGGACAAAATCCTCCGCATCCGCCTTTTCCAGCGCGCGGTCAAGCGGCAGGAAGCCGCCCAGTCCCAGCATTTTGAGGAAGTCCGCCCCGCTGACGCGCCCCAGCGCCATCAGCAGCGCCATGCCGCCGATGATGCACGTCGGGGTATCGACCATCTTCCAGAGAACAGGGCGAATTGCCAGCCGTGCCTGCACGGATTTCTCGTCGCGCTTCCAGTTGTAGCAGCTTTTGCGCAGATCCTCCGTCGCCTGATATTTCAGGCACATGCCGAGGTGCACCGCCGCGCCGCAGTGGGGGACAAGGTCGTCGCTGTTGAGGATGTTATACAGCGGATAGGCGGATGGGTCGCGAACCGCCCTCCCCGCCATCACCGTGGGGGACGCGAAGCCGTAGCCGATAAGGTTGCGCGCGGAGATGCCCGTCTCGTTCATCTTCAGGTGCGCGTACACCTGCATCATTGCCGCGCCCTGGCTGTGCCCGCAGACCCAGAGGACGAAGCGGCTGTTCGGGCTGCGCATGTTCTGCAGAATGTCGCGTAGGGTGAGCTTTTCCAGCCCCAGCTCTTCCGCTGTTTCCGGAAAGGAAATTTTCTCTTCATTCGCCTCGAACTGCCGCGCGAGCTCCAGGAAGCCGCGGTGCATCCCGTCCTGCGTTGTCATGCGGAAATTGCTGAACCAGTCGTAGAAGCGCGAACCCGTGCCCATGAACCCCACCGCGACGACGTAGCGCCCGTCCAGCGCGGGATGGAGCATCACGACCGCCTTGCCAGTGGTGTTATTGCTGCTGCTCAATCGCAGCGCGCCCAGCATCTGTCCCAGCGCGCTGACGGGTTTCAGGCGCGCGCGCACCCAGTATTTCCGCCACTCGGCGCTCAAGGGATTGTTCGGCGGCAGGGCAGTCAGTTCGCCATCCACCTGAATGGTCACGTCGCGCCAGCCGGCTTCGACCCACGGCTCAATCGCCATGCCATACGCGGCGCTGGCGAGTTCGGCGCTCATGCACAGCGCTTCCTCGGACAGCGGCGGGCGCAGCTTGCCCCACGGGTCATGCGTCCATGGAAGCAGCAGCGATGCTGTCTGGGACAAATCGACGCCGGTTAGTGTCGAGGGTTTCTTTTCCTCTTGCTCCATCCTTCGCTCCTTTCCTTGCTTTCAGCATGGTGTATGCTGGTGATGATGTATAAGCAACTTGTTTTTGTTTGATGCAGGGGTTTCGCGCCTGCGGGCGCGACCAGAGGGCTTTGCGGTCGCCCTCTGGACTGCTTC